>Ga0105046_10005355_pt1 | contig 20311 bp, 21 predicted proteins | sample MAT03_FD_78385 | JGI IMG/M metagenome (GOLD analysis project Ga0105046, IMG submission 78385) | Freshwater microbial communities from Lake Fryxell liftoff mats and glacier meltwater in Antarctica - MAT-03 (megahit assembly) | ecosystem: Environmental > Aquatic > Freshwater > Ice > Liftoff...
ACGACGTACCACTCGCAGATGCGCCGGTTTGACCTCGATCATTTCATCACCAAACCGTACGTCGGCATCGTGGATAAGACCGTCACGATCCACCAGATTCTCGACGAGAACCAACTCGACCCCGCGCAGACAGTCTTTGTTGGCGATATGGAGCATGACATTGAAGCCGGCCACGCCGGCGGGGTGCAGACTTGCGCGGTGTTGACCGGCTACACGCAGGAAGAACGCTTGCGTGCCATGGAGCCGGACTGGGTCTGCGCGGATTTGCGTGAGTTGCAGGAACTGCTCAGCGAGACGATGGTGGCCCGTGGATAAGATCATCATCAAAGACTTGGAAGTGGATATGCAGATTGGCGTCAGCCAGGAAGAACAGGCCCACGCGCAGCGCCTCCTCGTCTCGGTGGATCTGGAACTCGATCTCAGCGTTCCCGGCCGAACCGATGCCGAATCTTCCACCGCCGATTATCAAGCGGTGACCACGCTCATTCGCAAGGTGCTCACCGAGCGACCCCGCAAACTCATCGAAGCCGTCGCCAACGACATCGCCGAAGCCATCCTGACCCACCGGCTCGCGATTGCCGTCACGGTCAAAGTCAAAAAATTCAGCATCCCGCGCACGCAATACGTCGCGGTGCAAATCCGGCGCGAACAATGAGATTCTGGGCGCTACTGCTGATCGGCTGGTTGGGAATCACCAGCGCTCAAGCCGACGAACCCCGGATCGTTCAGGTCCAACTCAAAGACGGGACCCGGCTCGAAGGCGAGTGGCGTGGCGAAGAGGGGGGCAACGTCCTGATCGAAATCCGAATTGCCGGCGGGACGATTCGCCAGACGCGCGAAATTCCGAAAGCCGACATCGCCGAGTTGACCGATTTGGGCGAGGCGGAGCTGGCGCAGCGCAACATGGAGTTGGCGTATGCCAATCTCCAACGATTCCAACTCAACCCCACGACCAGCTACGCCGCGGAGTATTACGACGAGATTATTGCCCGTGTGCTCCGACCATTCTTGGAGAAATATCCGCACTCGCCGCACGCCGAAGAGGTCGCCGGGTTACTCAGCGCGTGGCAAGCCGAACGCCAACAGTTGGCCGAAGGCCGCGTCAGATTCCGCGGCCAATGGCTCCCCCTTGCGGCGGTAAATAAAATTCTGGGGGAGGAAGCTCTTCAGAAAACACGCCAACAAGCCGAAACCATGCTGCAACAGGCGCGCACCGCGATCGCCCAACGCCGGTACCAAGCCGCCGCCGAGCCGTTGCGTCTCGTCGCGACCATGACCCAACACCCCGAGTTGGCCGCCCAAGCCCAAGCCGAACAAAAGACTTTCTTCCCAGCCTGGCTCACCGCTCTCGAAGAAGAGCAGCCCGCCCTCAACGCCCGTATCCAAAAAGCCGAATCCCAATCGGAGTCCCTTCGCCGTGCGCCGGCGAAATCACAATCCCTGCCAAAACAAATCCAAGACCGCGCCAAGAGTACCGACACGATTCGGATGGGGCAGGAAAACGGAAATCAGGGGCAATCGCTCGAGAATGCGCAGGAGCGCGCGGCTGCCGTCGCCGCCCAACAGCAATTGCCGGAACTACGCAGCCGGCTGGCGACGGTTCAGAAACTCATCCCGCAAGTGCTTACACGGTGTGAAGAACTGAATGTTGCTCCTGGCCAAGTGGCGTCTGCCGATTCGAGTGCCACGACGGCCAAGGCACCGGATACTCGCCCTGCCGACATGGCCGGCTACAAACGTTACGAGCCGCCGCTGGCCAATGAGTTGACCGAGTTCTTCCGCAACTATTGGATGCACATCCTCGGCGCGGGGGCGTTGGCGATCTGGCTGATTGGCCGCAAACTCAACCAGTAGATCAGGGCGGCGGGGCGCTGATCATGCCGGACTGGCGGGCAAACTCAAAGATCCCCCCGGCATCAATCACGGGTCGGGCATCGCCCAGCGGCTTGGTCGAAATCGTCTCCCCGGCGGCGACAAGTTTGAGCGTATTCGCATCCAAGTCGAGTTCCACGTCGTCGCCCGTCTTGACGATTTCGCAGATCCTGCGGGTGGCATCCACCGGATAAAGCTCGCCAGTGGCGACGCAATTGCGAAAGAAGATTCTGGCGAAACTCTCCGCCACGACCGCCGTACAACCCGCCGCGCCCAACGAGATCGGCGCATGTTCGCGGGAGCTGCCGCAGCCAAAATTGCGACCGGCAATGACAATCGCGTACGGCGTTTTCATTTCTCCCTCGGGCACGTACCGGGTGGGGTGACGGTCGTGGGGGAGGCCGCAGAGGGCGTAGCTGCCCAGTTTGTCGTATTCCTCCGCAATGGTAGGAACGAGGTTTAAATACTGTGCCGGGATGATTTGATCGGTGTCAATGTTGTCCCCGACCACAAATGCCTTGCCGCGAATGACGGTGCTCATGCCGGTAGCCTAACAAATCGCCGATGTGAATCAAGCCGCTTGGCAAGGGGGCTGCTTAAACATTTGCCATGCGCGAATATCGCGATCCGGAAAATCATTACTCGCTCCAGTACCCCGAGGGCTGGTTGCCTCTCACCCACGAAGGCTCTCCCCACGTCAGCCTCGCCAGTCTCATCACGGGCGGGTACCTGAAGTTGGAAGCCCAACACCACAACCCGGCCGCAACCGAGTCGGTGCACCCGGAACAAGCCATTCGCGCATTGATTGGTTGCGAACTCCGCAACCAACCAGATCAACCCCGGCCGGAAATCCGCGCGACGACCCGGGACGGCGCACAGATCGCCCAAGCCACTTTTACTCGCAAAGAACCCGCCGGCGAAGATCACGCCGCCGATTTCGGCCATACCCGGGTGTGGGTGTTCGCCCGTGGCGATATTCAGGTGCGGTGCTTGTACCGGTGCCGCAGCGACGATCAAGGAACCGATGACGAGGAGTTGGACCAGATTGTCGGCACGTTGACGATCAACGACGTTCCGCACCTTGATGCGACGAGTTTCACTCTTTATTACTACAGTCTCCTCAAGCGGCACCGGCCCACGCTCGCGGTCCGGCCGCCCGAGGGCCTCACGCTGACGTTGGGAGATGGCCAGACAATTTTACTTGAGCACCTGTACAATCATTATCTGCTCGAGCCGCAGCGGATGGATGAGTTGATCGAGACGCACCTCGAACGCTTGGACTATTGTGGCGACGACGTGCCGGATCTCAGCAATTACAAAGCGATTCGCAAACTTTTGTTCCCTAAAATGCTCCGCGCCACTCCCCACCGGCGGCAGCCGGCGCATCGGGCTGAGTTCTGGCCGGGACTGGCCATCGGGGCGGTCGTGCAAGGCCGGGTCTTCACGTATGGCGTGAATGCCGAGCGGCTGAAAAACTGGGGCGTCAAATCACTCGAAGATATTCGCGAGGATTTGATGAACAATCTCTACGCCATTCCGCCGATCGCGCCGCGCGGTCTCCGTAACAAAGACGGGGAAACGCAGGCAATCAGCTACGTGGATCACCCGTTCAGCGGCTCGTTCATCCTGTTTGAGGATTTCTACGAAACCACGGCTCACAATTTGGGAACGAACGAATTTTTGGTCGGCCTGCCCGATCCCGGCTGCGTGTCGTGCTTCCGCGACGATGATCCGCGGTTTGTTGTGCAACACACCGCGCTGCTCCGCTGGGATTTCCATCGCAGCGTCGAACGGCTCACCGACACCATCTATCTCGTCAGCGGCCCGCGTCTCGAAGACGTGAAGCCATACGACATCCTGCATTGCTGCCCGAAAAAAGCCTGATCGAGCGCCGGTCGCGCATTAACCGATTGACACGGTTGCCAGTCCCCGCGTATGGTTTGGTCAGAATTTCCCGGAGGACATATATCATGGCTGATCAAAAGCCCCCGCAGATAGATCCTGAAGACGAGAGCAAGAAGGACACAGTCCGCATCAATCTCCCCCCCGGCCTCACCAGTCGCCCCACGGGCGCACCGGCACCGGGTGGCCCGGCAACCGTCAAGCTGAAGCCAGCCACGGGTGCCACCTCCGAGGACGAAGCCAAGAAAGAGACTGCTGTGATGGGTCGTCCCACCGAGGCCCCCAAGCCCAAGTCGGACACCTCCCGCGTTCCCGTCACGGCGGCCCGGCCGGCTGTTGCCGAAACGCCGCGCCCCACCGTCAAACTGAAGCAAGCCGATCCGGCGCCAGTCCAGCAGGCTCCCGCCGCGGCTCCCGTTGCTGCCGCGCGAGCGCCGGCCGCCACCGCCGAAGTGAGCGTGGCCGTCGGTGTGTTGTCGTTGGCGGCGATGGTGCTGTCGGTGGCCGTGGCGGTCTATCTCGGCATGCTGTACACCGGCTAGGGCGGAACATTTTTAGGGAAACTGCTGCTTCCGCGGGGGCATCTCACCCGCTACAAAGGAATAACCATCATGGCAAACCAACACGTCCTCACCATCACCAACGCAAATTTTGATCAAGAAGTCGCCAAGTCAGCCGGCCCGGTCCTCGTGGATTTCTGGGCGGAATGGTGCGGTCCCTGCAAGATGATTGGGCCGCTCATTGACGAGATTGCCGAGGAGAAAGTCGGCAAGCTCAAAGTCGGCAAAGTCAATGTGGACGACAATCAGGAGTTGGCGATGAAATATGGCATCCGCTCCATTCCCACCTTGCTCGTCTTTATCGGCGGGCAGGTGAAGGAAACCATCATTGGCGCGCCCGGCAAGAAAGACCTCGAGAAGAAGCTCGCGCCGCACTTGGCGTAAGCGACTTCGCCATCTTTTAGGGCCGCCGCAAGGCGGCCCTTATTTTTTGGCCAACGCCTCGGCTTGCAGTTGGCCTAATTGGTGGATGCCGGTGCCGGCCAGCTTCAACATCCTGCCCAAATCGCGCTGCGAAAAAGTCGCCTCTTCGCCGCTCCCTTGCACCTCAACGAATCGGCCATTGCCGGTCATCACAACATTCATGTCCACCTCGGCTTGGGAGTCCTCCGCGTAACACAAATCCAGAACCGGCGTGCCGTCAAAAATCCCCACGCTCACCGCTGCGACCGACTGTTTCAGCGCACTTTCCTTGTCAAACTTCCGCAACGCCAACACCAACGCCACATAACTACCGGTAATCGCCGCTGTCCGCGTCCCGCCGTCCGCCTGCAACACATCGCAATCGAGCCACACCGTCCGCGTCCCGATCTGCTCCAAATCCACCACCGCGCGCATGGACCGGCCGATCAACCGCTGAATCTCCTGCGTGCGTCCTTCCGGGTGACCGCGGTTCACCTCGCGCGATTTGCGCGGCGACGTCGAGAACGGCAACATCGAGTATTCCGCGGTGATCCAGCCGCCCGGCACCTTCTGTTCCTTCATCCATCGCGGCACGGCCTCCTCCACCGACGCCGCGCACACCACGCGGGTCTGCCCCATTTCAATCAACACGGACCCCGCCGGCTTCTCGACAAAGTGGGGGCTGATTTTGACGGGACGGAGTTCGGCGGGCGAGCGACCATCAACACGTTTCATGGGCGGGGAGAATGCGAGCGAGCGAGTTTGAACACAAGCCATTTCCGCGCAAACGCCACCGCGACAGGTTGGCTGTGCCGGCTCATTTTCGTGTCGAGCGGGCAGTGACCCATTGGTGGATTTCTTTTTTGGCGGCGATCCATTTTTTGGGATCGCAACGGTCGTTGAGGAAGCGGTCGAAGACTTCGAAGAGCAGGTCGCGGAACAAACCTATTTTGAGGATGCGTTCTTGAAAACGGGAGGCCGGGTCCAGCATTTCTTTGGGGTCCGGCAGTTTGAGGCTGCGAATGACAAAGGTTTGCGTGTCGAACGAACAGGACCAGGCTTCGTCCGGCAACGCCAACATCAGTTTGGCGCGGCGGAGTTTCTTGCCGCTCAGCAGCGCGGTTTTCGCCTCGGCGCTGACGGTGGGCAAGCCTTTGCGGAGCGCCATTTCGTGGGCGCCTTCGCCGGCGCGGGTGCAGAGGAGCGGACCTTCGAGCGCGACGCCGATGTCGCCGTGGTCCTTGCTCTTGAAAAGTCCGCCGCGCGCTTCGGAGGCGAACCAGAGCCAGGTGAGAAAATCGAGGCCGGGGGTGTCATCCATTTCTTCGTCCGCCACTTCGGGGGAGAAACTGGTTCGGGTCCAGTCGCGGACGTTGACTTGGCGGCGTTTGGCAGCGGCGGTGTCGGCGAAGACGGGGATCAGATCAATGCCGGTGGTGGTTTGAAAGTTGACGACAAAGGCGTCGAGTTGGCTGTCGGTGGTGGCGGTGGCGTAGAGGATGCCGGCGCGTTCGTCGTACACGAAGGGCACGCCTTTCAAGGTGGGCGGCATTTGCGGGAGGAGCCGGTGGAGGACTTCTTTGCGGATGTTGCTGCGGGTTTTGCGATCGAGGAACGGTTTGCCTTCGACTTGCATCTGGGCGACTTCTTCGAGCATGCACTCGGCACGCAGCAAAGACTGCGGCACTTTGCGTTCGGCTTTCATCAGGGTGAGCCGGAGATGACCGCCGTAGTAGGCGTTTTCATCCGTGATGGGCAAATCCAGCAGGTGCCGGCCGCCGACCCAGCCCTGGAGGGATTCGCTGCCGAGGGATTTGAGCGGCGGCGCGGCGAGCCGGTCAAAACGCTCCCGCGCATCGTCCGGTAGCGGCCGGGGTACGTAGAACATGCGAAAACTGACGGAACCACTTTCAAATGACATAAGTTCTCCCGAGTGAAAGGGGCGTATATACCACGGGGCTGGTCAAAATGGCCAGAACTTGGGGATGAAATACACCGCCACGATCCAGAACAGCACGTTCAGCGGGATGCCGACTTTCATGAAATCGGTGAACCGGTAGCCGCCCGGGTTGTAGATCATGGTGTTGGTCTGGTAGCCGACCGGCGTGGCGAATGCCGTCGAGGCGGCAAACATGATCGCGACCAGGAATGGTTTCGGACTGACTCCCATGCTGACGGCGGTGGAGATGGCTATCGGTGTCATCAGGACCGCGCAGGCGTTATTACTCATGCACTCGGTCAGCACGGCCGTCAGCAGATACAACATCGCCAGCACCGCCACGGGTCCCCAATCGCCCACGAGCGCGATGCCCTGTTTGGCGATGAATTGCGCGGTGCCTGTTTTTTCCATCGCGATGCCCAACGGTAGCACGCCGGCCAGCAAGAAGATGACTTTCCAGTCAATCGCGGCATACGCTTCTTCGAGGCTGATGCAGCGGGTGAGCACCATCGCCACACACCCCAACACTGCCGTCGCCAAGATCGGCAGCGCTTTTCCATTCACCAGCGGGACCGTCGCAAACACCACCACCAACGCGATGATCAACAGCGAGAGCAATCCTTTCCCGCTGCGCATGGCGGGTTCGTCCACTTCTTCCAGAACGATGAAATCTGGTCCGGCGCGGAGCTTGGCGATTTCGGCCGGCGGCCCGAGCAACAACAGCGCGTCACCCAAACTCAAGGGCACGTCCCGCAGTTTTTCGCGCATCATCTGCCCGCGCCGCTGGATGGCGAGGACGATGGTGTTGTAGCGGCGGCGGAAATCCAGTTGCGTCAGCGTCCGGCCGATCATCCCCGATTGCGGCGCGACCACCGTCTCCACCAGCGTCAACTCCGCAGTGCGCAGCGTGGCGTCCCGCAACTTGAACTCGGGTTCGATGGCGAGATTCGCCGCCGTCTTCAATTCCATCAGATTCCCCACCTGCCCGCGGACTAACAACACATCGGCCTCCCGGATCGTTTCGTGCAAGGGGGAAAACAGTTTCGAGTCCGCCCGCAAGATTTCCAGTACCTGCACGTCGTATTGCTTGCCGAATTGCGCCTCCGCCACGGTTTTGCCGATGACGGCGGAGTCGGGGAGCACGCGCAACTCCGTGATGTATTCGCCTAACTGGTACGTCGCCGTTAATTCCTCGCCCCGCCGCTCCGGCAACAGCCAATAGCCAACGGTCAGAAAATACACGACGCCAACCCCAACCATAATCAGCCCCAGTTGGCCGAACTCAAACATCGAGAATGTTCCGTGCCCGGCCTTCTCTGACAATGTGCTCACGAGGATGTTCGTGGAGGTGCCGATCAACGTGCAGACCCCGCCGAATTGCGACGCGAAGGAGAGCGGAATCAGAAACTTCGACGGCGAAAACTTGCGTTTCGCGCACACCACCAGCACCAGCGGCAAGAACACCGCCACCACCGGCGTGTTGTTGATGAACGCCGAGGGCAACGCTGCCGCTGGAATCAACAGCAGCAACAACACGAAAGGATGCTTGCCCCACCGCACCAACACCCGCGCCACCGCCTGCAACGCGCCCGTCTTGGTCAGCCCCGCGCTGAGCACAAACATCGCGCCCACCGTGATCGTGGCCGGGTTGCTGAACCCCGAGATGCCTTCCTCCACCGTCACCAACCCGGTCACCACCACCGCGCCCAACACCATCACCGCGACGAAATCCACGGGAAAACGTTCCGTGGAAAACAAGGCCACGGCCGCCGCCAAAATCACCAAGACCAACGCCATCTCCATGATGGCCGCAGTCTAATTGAAGGACTGGCAACACACCAGCGCGGATGCTATTGTCCGCCACACTTTTTATGAGCCGATTGGGAATTTGCATCGCCGGGTTGAACGGAGCCGTTGCCAGCACACTCGTCGCGGGGGTGGCGCTCATGCGGCGCGGCCTCACTGCGCCGGTCGCGCTGATTTCCGAGCGCTACCGCGAATCCCACCGCCTGGCGGCCGTGGATGACATCGTCTTTGCCGGCTGGGATCCACGAGGTGAAACGGTATACGAATCCGCACTCCGCAACCGCGTCCTCGAACCGCACCGGCTCCAACCCATCGCCAAAGAACTGGCGCGCCTCCGCCCGTTCAGCGGCAAGCACGGCGGCGCCTCCGACATTCTGAAATTCCGCCGGGAACACAAACTTGACACCGTCGTCGTCCTCAATCTCATCCCCACCGGCGAGAACGCCGCCTCCGCTCAATACGCCCGGCTGGCCAACGATACCGGCTGTCCGTTTGTCAATTTCACCCCCAACGACTGCCGGGAAGACACACTCACCGCGATTCCGTACGCCGGGCGCGATGGCAAGACCGGGCAGACGTGGTTCAAATCCGTCCTCGCTCCCGCGTTTCGCGCGCGCGACCTCCGCGTCACCGGCTGGTATTCCACGAACCTCCTCGGCAACGAAGACGGCAAGATCGTCGGCCACCCGGTCAAAGGCCGGCAGAAGATTCGCGATAAATCGAAGCTCCTCGCGCCGATGCTCGGCTACGATCCGTTTCACCTCGTGCAGATCAATTATTTCCCCCCCCGCGGCGATACGAAGGAAAGTTGGGACTACATTGATCTCGAAGGTTTCCTCGGTCTGCCGATGCAACTCCGCATCAGCGCCCAATATCGCGACAGCGTCCTCGCCGCCCCGATGTGCCTCGACCTCGCCCGGTTCATCACGCTGGCTCATCAACGCGGTGCGACCGGCCCGCAAACGTGGTTGAGTATGTATTTCAAAGCCCCGTACGCGACCACGACCCACGAGTTCTTCAAGCAGGAGCAGTGGTTGACGCAGTATCTGGCCGCCGCGCCAGCAACCAGGCCGTCAACGCGAGCAAAGCGAACGCGCTCACGTTGAGGTACAGCGCCTGCCGGTCGGCATCCAGCCCGGCCAGACTCGGGTACAGTCCGCCGAAAACCAGCGGCGCCAGCGCCAGCAGCTTCCCTGTACAACCGGGGACGATGCGTTGCAGTCCCCAACCCAGCGCCAGCAACAGCGGCAGCAGAATGATCGTGGCGGAACCCCAAAATCCGAATGCGATATCGTGGAAGTTCCCCAGCAATCCGTAGCCAAACGCCACCGCCACGCCCATCAAGATGCAAATCAACGCTGCGTTGCGCGCCCCGGCCAGCGTCAACCCGATCACCAACGCCGCGAACAACAACGTCCACGCGGTGGAGGCTTCCGACAACACCGCGTTCATCGTCTTGCCGGGTTGCGGCGGCTGCGACAACGCGATGCCCATACCCTTGGCGCTGACGGCGTTCCCCAGCCGGTAGGTCAAGTCACAGCCCCGGCCGTCCGCCGTGCCGGTGATCTCCGTCGGCGTCATGCAGCCTTCCGGGTAATTGAGCTTCTCCTTCGGCAAATCCGGCAGGTGCAACGTGAGCAGGAAATCCCGGATGACGCGCGCTTCGGTGACTTGGAAATACCAGTACGCGACGCCCCGGCTCTTGAACTTGATTTCCAAATCCGCGCCCCACCCCGCCGTCACCGGCAGTTCCAGCAACAACGCGCCGTTGTTGACCTGAAGTTGTCCCAACACGCTGGCCCCATTCAGATTCACCGCCAACTCATTGCAGACCATCATGCCGCCGGGCAATGGGAACCGCAGCGCCGCCTTCACATCGCGGTTGCCGGGATACTGGAGCTTGTACGTGAACCGGCAATCCGTCTCGTAGCCGGGATAGATGGCCGAGCCTTTCTTGCGCGGATTCTGCCGCACCGTCACCTCATGCCGGGCGCTCTCGAACGGATTGCCCGGTACGGTACGATGTTCGATCTTCTTTTTGATCAAGGCCGGCTTGCTCGGGTCCTCGAACTCCACGCGCTCCGTCACCTCCTCATCGTAGCCAAACTCGACCGTCAACTCCTGCTGATTCTGTTCCGGCCCCCAGATCGCCTGCACCGCGTTGTAATTCGCCTCGCTCACGCGTCCGTGCGTCCGGCAAAACTCCGCCAGCTCCCGGTTCAAATACCGTTTCAACACCCCCGCCGTCCCCACCAACATCACCACCGCCAACAATCCCCACCCCAGTTGCGCTCCCCGCCCGGCCCACGACTGCCCCCGCGCCCGCCACACCGCCATTCCCAAAACCGCCGCCAACGCCCCCGCGAACGCCAACGTCAACGTCGGCTCGCGCTCCCCATAGCTCCGCCCGGCCGCAATCAATTCCTGTATAATCTCCATGACGACACCACTCCTCGAAATAAGTTTGTCTCGTGGGAATCAAGCGACACCTCCGGCAGTTGGTCGGAAGAACGATTCCCAAACCTCCTTGTAGTCGCGGTGGGGTAACGACTGCGCGCGGACTATACGCCTCGCGAATGCGCCGTCAACAAGTCCGGATCATTTCGTCCGGCAAGGCAGGAAAAACATGACCAACAACGTGACGTTAAACTCTCATTCGAGTCACTTACTAATCTGAACCCGAAGAAGCTGCGGCATTCGATTTTCTCGATTGCAGAGCACGGATAAATCCAGCGGCGTGTGGCCTTGTCTGTTACGCAAGTGCGCATCTATGACGAACAACCTGAGATCACAAGAAGAGAAATCCCCACCGTCGCGGATATGATCCTGTCTCTTGTTAATCTCAAGGTCATGCGAAACCTTCGTCTATCGATTCAACATCTTCGCCACTTCTTTCAGCGACAGGCAATTGATCACGTCTTTCTTTTCGAGCCAGCCTTTGCGGGCGATGCCGATGCCGACGGCTAGATATTGCAAGTCGGGGATGTTGTGGGCGTCGGGGTTGATGCTGCATTTCACGCCCAACTCCTTGGCGTGTTTCCAGAGGCGCCAATCCATGTCGAGCCGGTAGGGGTGGGCGTTGATCTCGATGATCTTCTTGTGCTTTGCAGCGGTCGCGATGACGGCTTGCATGTCCACGGCGTACGGCTCGCGTTCGAGGAGGAGGCGGCCGGTGGGATGGCCGAGCATCGTAACGGCGGGATGTTCCAGCGCTTGGCAGATGCGTTTGGTCATCTTGTCCACGTCGCTCGTGAATCCTTGATGGACGCTGGCGACGACGTAATCGAACAGTTCCAAGGTCTTGTCGTCGAAGTCGAGCCGGCCATCGGCGAGGATGTCGCATTCGGTGCCGAAGAAGATGCGGAAACCTTCGGGCACGAACTTCTCGTTGAGCCGCTGCACTTCCTCGGCTTGCTGGCGGACACGTTTCTCGTCGAGACCGTGCGCTTGGAACTCGCTCTTGCTGTGGTCGGCGATACCGAAGTATTCCAGTCCCAAATCGAATGCCGCCTGCGCCATTGCCTCGATGGATTCGACGCCATCGCTCCACGTGCTGTGGTTGTGGAACGTGCCGCGCAGGTTTTCCAACTCGACCAGCTTCGGCAACGTGCCGGCTTCGGCGGCGGCGATTTCGCCCATGTCCTCGCGCAACTCCGGCGGGACGTAATCGAGGTCGAGCGCCCGGTAGAGCTCGGCTTCCGTCCGGCATGGGATGGAACTGCCAAGTTCCTTGGCGCTCTTTTCCTTCTCTTTGGCCGGGGAGAAACCGTATTCGTTCAGCGACAAATCTTTCAACCGCAACGCCCGGCTGCGGAGCGCGACGTTGTGCTCTTTGCTGCCGGTAAAGTAATTCAGCGCGAACGCGAACTGATCGTCCGTCACCACGCGCAAATCCGCCTGCACGCCGCCGTTGAGCACCACGCTGGCTTTCGTCTCGCCTTTGGCGCTGACGTTGAGGATGCCGGGCATGGTGACGAAATCTTCAATGATGGCCGGCGCATCTTTCGGTTTGGCGCTGACGAGAAAGTCCACGTCGCCGATGGTCTCACGGCACCGGCGCAAGCTGCCGGCGAGGCTGCAGCGAATCACGCCGTCATGCGCGCGCAACGCTTCCAAAATGGGGTCGGCCACCGCGCGCGCCTTGTCGTAACGGTGCCGGGAACTGAATTGCCGGGCGAGGACGATGCCATCGAGAATCTTCTGCTGCGATTTCTCCCCAAACCCGGCCAAGGCGGCGACCTGCCCGGCTTGGCAAGCGGCTTCGAGTTTCGCGATGGAATCCACGCCGAGCTTTTCGTACACGGTCTTCGCCCGCTTGGGGCCAAAGCCGGGAATCCGGAGCATCTCCAACAAGCCGGGGGGCAGGGAGGCGCGCAGCTCATCGTAAAATTGCAGTTTACCGGTGGTTTGCAGTTCGACGATTTTTGCGGCGAGGTCTTTGCCGATGCCTTTGACGGTGGTGAGCCGGTCTTCCGCGATGAGCTTGCTGATGTCTTCCTGTAAACTCTCGATCGTCCGCGCGGCGTTTTGATAGGCGCGGACGCGAAACGGGTTTTCGCCTTTCAAATCGAGGAGCGTTCCGATCTCCTCGAAAATCTCGGCGATATCCGCTTTTGTCATGGCGGCCGGCGGTTACTGTTTGACTTGGAGGGTCGAGGAGACTTGCTGCACGCCGGGTGTTTCCAGCGCCAGCAACATGGCACGGCCAATCTGATCGTGCGTGGAGACCGTGCCGGAAAGCGTGACGAGGCCGGCGGAGGTGTTCACATCAATTTTCCAGCCGGTGAGTTCTTTGTCGGCGATGAGTTTGGCTTTGAGGGTCGTGGTGATGCGCGCATCGGTCGTGGCGTCGCTAATGGCGGTGCTGACCGAGCGGGCGCGTTGGCGGACGACTTGGCCGGTGTGGGCGATGTCGTCTTTGATGTCTTTGCCGCGCAGTTCGAAGGCGTCGAGTTTGGCTTCCATCGTGTCGAAGGCCTGATGCAACGCCGCGCCGACGGTGGATTGGGCGCGCTGGACTTGTTCGTTCTCGCGGCCGAAGACGACGTACCACCCTGCGATGAGTGTCAGGGCGACTCCCGTGAATAGGCCCCAAAAGAATGGTCGCATATTTTGCCTTCCTGGTCCGTGGTGGTTTAGTAGTCCGGAAACTCGCAGTTCAGGAGTTGCGGACGGAAACGTTGGTAATCCTTGAGCGCCTGGCGGACGGTGGCGTAGGCATCAATCCGGCCGCGAAAATCTTCGACGACGACTTGGCCGGCTTTTTCGAGTTCTTTGTAGATCTCGAAGAAGTGGCGAATTTCGCGGAGGACGTGGGGCGGGAGTTGGGAAATGTCGTTGTAGGTGGCGTAGATCGGGTCGTTGGCGTGGATGGCGATGATTTTGAAATCTTCCTGGCCGGAGTCGTGCATGGGCAGCAGGCCGATGGGGCGGGCTTGCATGACGCAGCCGGGGATGACGGGTTCCTGCGAGAGGACGAGAACATCCAGCGGGTCATGGTCGCGGCAGTAGGTCTGGGGGATGAAGCCGTAGTTGCTGGGGTAATGCACCGCGCTGTGGAGGGTGCGGCTGACGTGGAGGATACCGTTGTGCTTATCGAGTTCGTATTTGATTTTGGAACGCATCGGGCATTCGATGAAGGCGTTGCAAACTTGCGGCACTTGATCGCCTGGGGCGAGGACGTGAAAGGGGTTATCGTCCGTGGTGTACGAGGAGGCTTTGGTGGCAACCTTAGCCGGTGCGGTCTTTTTTGTAGCCATAGCGAGTGGGACTGTAGCGAAGCAGCCGCCGCGGGGCAAGGCTGTAACCCCAAATTAACAAATCAGCCGGCGACGACTTGCAGTTGTTTCAGCCGCATCAACCAGCGCAACTGCCCCGCACTGGCGCGTAAGATTTCCATTTCAAGGCAGGCCACGGTGCCTTTGCCAAACGGAAAGCCGGCGGTGTTTTTTACGCCGATAAACTCCGCCAGATGCTCGGCGAGGCTCGGCATGTGACCGACGAGGATCAGCTCCCCGTCGGCGGCGAACGGTTTGAGTGCTTTGACAAGCGCACTGGTGGAAGGGCCGTTCTCCAATTCTTCCAGCATCTTCACCGGCGCGGGAGATGACAGCGCCGTCGCAATGATTTCCGCCGTCTGCCGGGCGCGCACCAACGGGCTGGTGACGATGTGACCCGGCTCAACGCCCAACCGCTTCAGCGCGTTGCCCACCACCCGCGCCTCGGCCAAGCCATCTTTCGTCAACGCCCGCTCGGCATCGCTGGGGGCGACATCGGAGGCGGACGCGTGGCGGATGAGATAGAGTTTCATCTCAATGTACAAACTCGCGCGGATCGGTGATGTGGCCGGTCAGCGCGCTCGCGGCGACGGTGTACGGCGACGCGAGAAATACCTGCGATTCCAAATGTCCCATGCGGCCGGGGAAATTGCGGTTGGTGGCGCTGATGCATTTCAACGGCTTGTTCATTCGTCCGAAGGTGTCGGTCGGTCCGCCGAGACACGCGGCGCAGCCGGGGTTTTCCGTCAACTGCACGCCGGCGTCGCCGAGGACTTGCCAAACGGATTGGCCGTTGATCTGCAAGCGCTGCAAATCCTGGATCACATCCGGCGTAGCCGGTACGCCGAACGTATCAATCTTCACCTTGTGACCTTGGACAACCGAGGCGAACGCAAGGAAATCACTCGTCTTGCCACCGGTACAGGAGCCGATGTAGGCCCGGTCGAGGGTGATGTCGCTGAGTTCCTTGGCGAGCTTGCGGTTGCCCGGGTTCGGATGGCAAGCCACCGTCGGCTCGAGCTTGGTGAGATCGAATTTCTTGTCGTAGATGAATTTCTGATCGGCATCACAGAACAGCGGATCGTACTGCGCCTTGGTGCCGTTGACCTGGGTACGTTCGTCCACATAGGCGAACGTTTTGGCGTCCGGTTCAAAGATGCCGTTCTTGGCGCCGGCCTCGATGGCCATGTTGGCGATGGTCATGCGGTCGTCCATCGAAAGACTGTTGGCGCCGGAGCCTTGGAATTGCATGGCCCGGTAGGTCGCGCCGTCAAAGCCGATGTCGCCGATGCAATCGAGGATGATGTCTTTCGCCATCACGCCGGGTTGCAATTCGCCTTCGAGCCAGAACCGCATGGTCTCGGGCACTTTCAAGAGGATTTTACCGGTGCCGAGCACGAAGCCGGCGTCGGTGTTGCCGATGCCGGACGCAAATTCGCCGAACGCCCCGGCCATGCAGGTGTGGGAATCGGTACCGAGCAGGATTTCGCCCGGTCGGGTGTGTCCCTTGGCCGCCAACGCAGTGTGACAGACGCCGGCATAGCCCGCGCCGTACTGCTTTTTCAGATTGCCTTTCACCGGGTCAAAGACCCAATGGCCGTTCGGATCATCAATCACGTCGTAGAAATACTTCAGCCCTTGTTCCTTCACGAAATCGCGGAGGATGTCCACGTTGCGGTTGGACTTGGAGTCGGCGGTGAAAATGTAGTGATCGGGGATGATGACCACTTTGTTGGCATCCCAGACTTTGGCGGTTTTGCCAAATTCGCGTTTGAACACGCCAATCGTGCCCGGCCCGCACACGTCGTGGGTCATCAACACATCCACGTTTACCCAGACGTTATCGCCGGGTTGCACTGATTTTTTGCCCGCGGCGCGGGCCATGATTTTTTCCGTCAGCGTCATGGTCGGGACAATACACAATGACGTTCCAACGCGCAATGTTTCACGCTACACTCGGCGCATGCCCGAAACTTGGTTATTTTTGGCGTCGCCGACCGGCGAACCAGCGTGGAATATGGCGCTGGACGACGCGTTGCTGCAAACGGCGGCGCAACGCAGCCGGCCGTTGCTGCGGGTGTATTCGTGGACGCAGCCGGCGGTCACGTTCGGCTATTTCCAACGCTACCCGGCGCATCTCGCTGCGCAATATGCGGTGGTGCGCCGTCCCACGGGTGGTGGGGTGGTTTATCACACCGCCGACACCACATACACGGTCGTCGCGCCGGTCGGTCATGCGTTGTATGAGATGACGACAGCGGCGGCGTACTGTGCTTTGCATCAAGCGATTGCAGCGGCAATAAACGCCCAGGCTGAATTGCATCAAGCCGGCGTCCAATCACCGAGCGGACAGTACGAATGTTTCCAGAAGCCGGTGCATGGCGATGTGGTCACGGACGGCAAGAAGATAGCCGGCGGCGCGCAACGGCGGACGAAGTTTGGCATGCTCCACCAAGGTTCGATTGCGGCCAGTATCCCGGCGGCGCAACTCCAGCGCGGATTTGCCCAGACGAGGGGGGCGCTGTTTGAGGATTATCAACTGCCGGCGGAAGAAAAGGCGCTCGCGGAGAAGCTCTGCCACGACAAGTACGCGACGGCGGCTTGGAACAGGAAATTGGTATGAGCGAATCGGTGGGAGTGCGTTGGGTATTGGTGGATGGCTACAGCGTTTTGCATGCGTGGACGCGATTTTTGGAGAAGAAGAATCAACCCAAGACCCTCGCGCGCAAACGGGAGGAGCTGATCGGGTTGTTGGCGCAATATGCCGACCAGACCGGGCGGCAGGTCACGGTGGTATTCGATGGGTATGCGGCCAAATACAAACCGCTGGAGACGGAGGCGGTACCGGGGGTGGAGGTCTTGTTTTCGGATAGCGGCCAGACGGCGGATGATTTGATCGAACGAGTGGTTGCCTTGGCAGCCCAGCCGGCGGTGATGTTGGTGGTGACTTCCGATAATGCGGAGCGTCGCACGGTGGAAAGTCTCGGCGCACACAGCCAGTCGGCGGAGGTGTTTGAAGAGGAATTGGCCAACGCGGTGCGCGAGTTGGGCCAAGCCGTGCGGCAACATGGTCGCCGGCGGACATGGGGCGGGTTGCGGGACAAGTTTGAGCGATGAGTTGACACGCCCCCGTTGCTTCCGCTAGTATTTGTGCGCCAGAGAAAAATCCCAAGACGGAGGAATGGTGTTATGAAAGCTCTCGTAAAAATTGCGCCCATCGTCGTTCTTATCGCCTGCATCGCCTCACTTTTCTTTTCCTACAAGCTCAGCGGACAGCGCGACGGTCTGCGGACCGATTTGGCCTCGACCAAGAGCGACTTACAACAAACGCAAGGCAAGTTTGCCAACACACAAAAAGAGCTGGCAGACACCGCCGCGACGCTGAAGCAGCGGGAGAGCGACCTCGTGCAGGCAAAAGCCAATCTCGACAGTGAGAAGTTGAATCTCAGTTTGAAAGTGCGCGAGTTGGAACAGGCCAACGCTGCGAAGCAGGCGGCCGATCAGCAAGTCGCCCAACTCAAGGAGCAGTTTGAGGTTGCCAGCAAGGCCAAGGCGGAACTGGAGGCCAAGCTTGGCGAGATTGATGTCGTGAACATTGAGGATCTCGGAAAAAAGATTCAAGCCCTCACGGACGAGAATAAGATGCTCGCCGACAAGGTTGCGGTGGTGACCACGGAAAGTCAGCAGCTCGCACAGAAGTTGACAGAAGCCACCACCACGCCCGCTGATCTACGCGGCAAAGTGGCTCTCGCCAAGAGCCAATGGAATTTTCTCGTGATGGACATCGGCCGCGATAGTCGGGTCCAGCCCAACAGCCAATTTCTCGTCTATCGCGACAGCTTGCTCGTGGCGAAGGCGAAAGTGACCACGGTGTATCCGAACAGCAGTGTGGCCGATCTCGTGCCCGGCTTCACCACCCGCGCTCCGCAGGAAGGTGACTTGGTTGTCTTCCAAGCCCAAGACAAGAAGCTGTGACATGCGCCCCCGCGCATTACTGGTCTTGCTCGTCCTCATGACAGCCGGCACGCTGGTCGGCGGGTGTGCGACCGCATCAAAAGACGAAGTCAGCTCGATCCCGTGGAATCGTCCACAGTCTTGGGAAGGCAGTTCCGGCTTCGGCGGCTTCCGCACGCCCGGCTCGAACTAAACCAGCAACTCGGCGATCTGGACGGCGTTGAGCGCCGCGCCTTTCAGCAACTGATCGCCACTGACGAACAGTTCCAAACCCCGGCCATCGTCGCGCGACACATCCTGGCGGATGCGCCCCACGAGACAGTCGTACATTCCCGACGCATCAATCGGCATCGGATATTTCTTGTTGGCTGGGTCGTCCACGACTTGCACACCTGGGGCTTTGGCGAGAATGGCGCGCGCTTCGCCGGGTGTCATCGGGCGTTCAAACTCCAGATTGATCGCTTCACTGTGTGCGCGATAAATCGGCACCCGCACGCAGGTCGCAGAGATTTTCAGTGTCGGGTGATGCATGATCTTGCGCGACTCGTGCTGGAACTTCATTTCTTCCTTTGTGTACCCGTTTTCGAGGAACACATCCACATGCGGAAAGAGATTGAACGCAATCCGTTGCGGCAACGCTTCCGCGTGCACGGAAGTTTCGCCGCGCAACAGCTTGGCGGTTTGCTCCTCCAACTCCGCCATGGCCTTCGCGCCGGCGCCGCTGGCGGCTTGGTAGGTGGAAACCACGATGCGTTTGATCGGGTTGGCTTGGTGCAACGGGTACACCGCCACGAGCATGATCGCGGTGGAACAGTTCGGATTTGCGATGATGCCCTTGTGCAGCTTCGCATCGGCCGGGTTCACTTCCGGCACCACGAGCGGCACATCGGGCTCCATACGGAAAGCCGACGAATTATCAATCACCACACACCCGGCGCTCACCGCCGCGCCGGCAAATTCCTTCGACCGGCCCGCGCCGGCGCTGAACAAGGCAAAATCAATCCCCCGAAAGACCTCCGCCGTGAGCAGTTCCACGGTGATGTCGGCTCCTTTGAACTTCAGCTTCTTGCCCACAGAACGTTCGGAGGCAAACAACCGCAGGTTTTTCACCGGGAAATTCCGTTTTTCCAAGGTTTCCATCATCTCGATGCCAACCGCGCCGGTCGCACCGACGATCGCCACATTGTAATTTTTGCTCATTGCCTTGATTCCTGATTCGTAAACGGGGGCCTCATTTATACCGTCCCGCCAGACCCTGCGCAAGACTGGATCCGGGGGAGCGCCGTCGTTGGCCGCCACTGCCGGCTATTCCGGCGGGCGGGGAGGAGTCAGGGGGGATTGCTCGACTTGGTCCAGTTTGGCGTCGAGTTTGTTGAGCGCTTGTTCGCTGTCGGTGAAGCTGCCTTGGGCGTTCGTCAGGTGCTTGCCGAGGACGCGGAAGGTTTCCTGCAATTTGTCGAAATCATTGCGCAGGCGTTGGAGCGAGTTGAGAATTTCGTGGGCGCGTCCTTCCACTTTCATGCCGCGCAGGCCGAGCAGGATGGTTTGCAAATACGCGTAGAAACTGTTGGGCGAGACCGGGATCACGCGTTTTTCCAACGCGTAGCTGAAGAGTTGCCGGTCTTCGCCGTTCTCCTCGCGGATGATCGTCTCGTAGTACACGTTCTCGGCCGGCACATACATCAACGCAAAATCATACGTGCCCTCGTCCGGCAGAATGTATTTTTGCGAGATCGCGTCCACGTGTTTCTTCACGTCGCGCAGGAATTGTTTCCGCGCCGCCGCCCGGTCTTGTTCGGTGCCGGCCTCGATGACGCGGCGGAAGTTTTCGAGCGGGAACTTGGCGTCCACCGGCACCAGTTTACTGCCCACGTGGATGACCGCGTCGACGGCATTGCCGCTCTTGAAGCGATGTTGGATGGAAAAGTGTTCGGGCGGCATAATCTGCACGAGCAGGTCGCCGAGAAATAATTCACCCATGCCGCCGCGCAGTTTCGGCGCGCGGAGGATATTGACCAATTCCGCCGCTGCCTTGCCGACCTCGTGGATTTGGCCGACTTTTTCGCGGAGATCGCCGACCACTTGCGCGGCTTTGTCGA
>Ga0105046_10005358_pt1 | contig 20306 bp, 20 predicted proteins | sample MAT03_FD_78385 | JGI IMG/M metagenome (GOLD analysis project Ga0105046, IMG submission 78385) | Freshwater microbial communities from Lake Fryxell liftoff mats and glacier meltwater in Antarctica - MAT-03 (megahit assembly) | ecosystem: Environmental > Aquatic > Freshwater > Ice > Liftoff...
GCCCAGCTGAGCTTTCGAAGGGGTCATGGTGAGGTCAGTGGCGGCGCCCATACCGAATTATGATCGCGTCCAAAAAAAGAAGTCGACCTGTGGTTTGGAGCGCCCCCGGCGCTACGTCATCCGCGCGACGCACCAGGGATGCCGCCCTACGCTGGGCGTGGGGCTGTGGTAAGTCCAATGCATGGATACAGCTGATGATCGCGCAAGAGTCGCGCGTCTACGACGTCGTAGGCGAGACGCCCCTGGATCGAGCCCCCAGGGCGGGTTATCGTGGAATGTCGAGTGCGAGCCCCCATGAACGAACGTCGAGAACCTGCTGGGCCACGAACGATGCGAGCGCCAAGTGCGCTCGGGTGCGTCGTCCTGTTCAGCCTGCTCGGCGTCGCCTGTGGACGCCACCATCGCGGACGCTCCGCGGAGGTCGTTCAGCCCGCACCAAGCGTTCGGCTCGCGTACCTGACACCCGGGGCGCCGCAGCCCTCAGACAAAGCCACGCTCGACTGGGCGACGCCGTACGCCGAGCGCGTCGAAAATCCGTACGAAGACGACCTCGCGTGCAGCGCCCCAAGTTGCGGCGATCTGAATGCCGCGGCCACACGCAGCGCTGCAGCTCTGATTCACGACCCGTGGGTCGATCTTCCAGAAGTGACTGATGGCCGTACGTCCTCGCTCCAAGCGCTGACTGCCGACACCGATCCACGCCAAGCTCGGGACGGCGTCGCGCGACCCCCGCAGGACGCCTCTGCCTGGTGCACCCAAACCTTCGGTAGTGACGCGAAATGCCGGGTGCTCGCCAATGGTCCACTCTATCTCACCGACGTCTTCGCAACCGGGAGTGACTGCCGCGGTCAAACCGTCGCCGTACTCCGGCGTGGCAAGCTGCGCCTCCACCTGCGCGACCCAAACGTGCTGCGCGGAGCCCGTTTGACGCTCGCGGGCAACGACAGCTTGGTGCTCGTTCAAACTTCCGAGCCGGCCTCCGCCGCTGCTGAGCCTGCAACAACGACGACTACTCGCGTCATCGATTCGCGCTACGCATGCGATTTTTATTGGAGCGGCTTCGCACCTTACGGCATGCGGCCCTCCTCGCCCGTCGACGTCGCAGAAGTGCTCGACTACTGAAGTGACTCCGGATCAGAGTTCCGTCGCTTCGATGCGACGGTTCTTCTGGCGGCCCGCGTCGGTCGCGTTGGAGTCGATGGGGCGCTCGTCGCCGTAGCCCACCGCCTCGATGCGGCTCTTGTCGATGCCCTTATTGACCAAGTAGTCGCGGCACGCCTGAGCGCGCTTTTCCGATAGGGTCTTGTTGGCCTTCGGATTGCCGACGTTATCTGTGTGTCCCGAAATCTCGATGCGCACTTTCGTCTTGTGCGTCAGGTATTCGACGACGCGATCGAGTTCGGGGAACGACTCGGGACGGATCGTGGCCTTGGCCGTGTCGAAGGTGATGCCCTTCATGACGATGCGACCACCATGCGCGGCGTCCAGCTGCTCGTAGCCCTCGTAGCGCAGCGTCAGCTTGATGTTTTGTTTGGGCTCGTTGGTGACGGTGACGGCCGTCTCGATGTCGCGCTGGCCAAGCGACAGGTAAACCAAATCGTACTTCTTGCCGACCGGCACGAGCACCTCCGCATAACCCTCCGCGTCCGTTTCTTCCGTGAAGTACTTCTTGCCGTCGGGGCCGGTCAAAGACACGACGATGCCCAGGAGCGGACCCTTCTTCTTGTCGAGGACGATGAACTTCATCGCCGCCTCGGTCGCGGTCGACTTGATCTTGGAAGAAGTCGCGCCGTGCGCGCCTTTGGCGGTCGTCGAGTCGTGAGTCACGAACTCGTTGCCGGAATCGCTCGGGGACTCGGTCTTGCCAGCTTCGGGAGCTGTTCCGTCGGACTGAGCCACGGGTTCACTTGCGGTTTCGCCATCCGGCGTCGTCGGCGCGCCAGGTTGAGCGCCTCCGCAAGCGGCCAGGGTCAACGTCAGGAGAGAGAGGGGGACGAGCTTTCGCATGGCACGAGGGTAGTCCGAGCTCGCGCCCCGGCAGAAGCATTTTCGGCGCAGCGCCCCCGCCCTTGGATTCAATGCTCTAGGGCGCCCCGCATGCCAACCATTCGCCGAGCTGCTGGCGCTCGAGTTCGGTCGGCTCGCCCAGCCCCTGAGGCATCGAGACATTGATGGCATCCGGCCCAGCCGCGGCTTGCTCGTCGATGATTGCGAGGCCTTGGTTTTGAATCCCCGTGAGGGTGTTCAGACCGCCGTGGCACTCGGTGCAATACGTCTGCATGAACGCGCTGCCGAAGGTCTCGTACGTCAACACCGAGTCAGTGGGACACGTGGAGCCAGACGAGACTCCCCTGGATTGACAACCGCCAACGGCTAGCAACGCTGCCAAGACAGGAAAAACAAGGGCAATGCCCAAAAGCTTCATTCGTCTCCATAGCACCGCTTCCAGCCGATTCAACGCGCGTTGCGTGCCGGCGCAATTCCCCGGCCCAGCATCCGGCCTACTGAAACGGTTGACGCACCACGTCTACCTGGCGGATCACCTCTTGGTGACGGACATCCTGATCTTCAAGCCCTCGGTCGAGCGCCGAGCCGAGGGCATCTTCGTTCACCTCGCGTCCGCCATCGAGCCCCCGCCATCCGCCGCGCGCGCCTTCACTTGGACCGCAGGCCCGTTCGCGACCGAGGCCACGGCCTTCGAAGCACTGCGCCGCAAGCTGAAGGGCAAGACCTTGGGTATCGCGTTTTCGGTCGAGGTGACGGGGCGGCGCTACGACGTGCTCGAGCCGGCGCTCAAAGCCGTCGAGAAGCTATTCTGACGGCTGCGCCTGCGAACAGGTCCAGCGCGCGCAGGCTTGGTCCGGCCGGCATACCTTCGTAGGCTCCGACACATGGTCACCAAGAGCCGCTTCACGCTGCCGCGCGAGCTCGAAATCGTACGCATCCAAGCCACGAACGACGACGAGTTGGGCGACCGCATCGAACTCCGCCGCGACGCTGAACTCTTCACCGCCGTGGTGTTGACGCGACGAGGCGGCAGTCAGCACGGCGGGGCGGGCGCGACACTCGACGCCGCCCTCACGGACTTGGCCAAGGTCCTGCCTGCCGCTGCCCAGCGCACGAGCCGCGACGGAGCCAACATCCCCTCCAGCAAGCTGCGACTCCTGGAACAGGCGCTGGACGACGCCGAGCGAAGCCTCGTGCTCCAACGTTCGGTTTCTCTCGCAGGAGCCTGGCGCGCCGAGCGTCTTTCGGCCGGCAGCTGTTCCGAACGCGTGTTCGCCGACACCCTGGCCGATGCCTTGATCGCCCTGGCTGAGCTGCTGCCGACGTCGGAACGCTTCGGTTGAGTTGGTAGGGGCGCGGCACGAGCCATGCATGACGATCAGCACCAACATGGACAACGACACCGAACGAGCAGCTTACGTAAACCGCGACGCCGTGATGAAACTCCTCTCCGATGTCGAAGTGGCGCAGGTGAGCAACGCGGAGGACCTCACTCAGCTGGTGCCCGGCGAAGAGTACGTCGATCTGGAGCACCTGGAGCGAGGGGTGCGGCGCGTTCCGGCCCCTTGGTCGAGGGCAGATGCGCTGCTCCTGCGTCGCGCCGTAAGCGATCGGACTTGGCGAAAAATCTGCGCGCTGGTTTCTGGCGATGCGCGTTCGGGCTCGGGCAACCCAAACGGATGAGTCGACGTCGCTCGCTATCAGCGCACCACCAACGGCGAGTTGATCGGCTGGGAATTGCGAGTTTCGTAATGATAGGTGTGTCGCTGACCGTGCCGTTCGCGGTGCTGCTCGCACCAGAACTCTTTGCCTTGGCTCGCTCGACGCGCCTCGAGGCAATGCTCGCATGGTGGCAAGATGGCAGGGACCTCTCCGGCTGTATCGAGAGGGCGGACGACCAGGACAGCGCAGCGGGCGAGTCGAATGACGCCCTCGGCGACCGACCCCATCAAAAAGTGGCTGAATCCTCGCCGACCATGCGTTCCCACGACGATCAACTGGGCGCCAAGATCGGTCGCGAGCTGAGCGACCTCGCGCGCCGGATACTCACCGCGAATGTGCGTCACCAGCCGAGAAAAGCTGCGCTTCGTCTCTTCTTGCCATGAACTCGAGCGTTCCTCGGCGCGCGCTTCGAGCGCCAAGACGCTGTCGTTCATCGCCTTGGCAAGGCCAGTCTGAGCTTCGGCGTCATCCGCCATGATGTAGTCACCTCCGAAGCCGAGGACGTGGACGACGTGGACCTCCGCCGATGGTTCTTTCGCCGCAAGGTCGAAAGCGTTCCGCAAGGCCAAGTCGGCGGTGGCCGAGTAGTCGTAGCCGACGACGATGCGGTAGGGCGTCAATTGGTCTTGATTCGAGTTGCTCATGCTGATGGTCCTTCGAGCAACGGCTCTGCATCGAACGTGCCAGCGGCACTCATAGCGCCCGCGAGGGCGCCCGCGTGGTTGGTTCGCTTCTTGCTAAAGGGGTCAGTGGGCGATGGCGCCCGGAGAGACCAAATCGGATGACCCAATTAGCCAGGCGCAACCGCCGCAACGGCCCGCTCCCTTGGCTGTGCTTCCTGCTGCTGCTCCTACTCGGCGGCCTGCTGGCATGGACGACACATCCGACGCTCATCACGATGGGCCCCGGCAGCTTCGGTTTCCTCGCCACGGGTCCAGGCGGCCTCAGCGTGCAAGGCCACGCAGCCGGGCTGCTGGGCTACGAAGAGGGAGGCATCGTCACCTTCACGGTGCCGCTGGGCGACATGCAAACCGGCATCCCACTGTGCGACGAGCGGCTCAAAGAGACGCTCGACGTGTCCCGCTATCCCTCAGCCACCTTGACGGTCGAGCGAACGAAAATCACCAGTCCAACGAAAGACGAGATCATCAACGGCTCGAGCGAAGGCCGGTTGAGCCTGCATGGCGTCACAGTTCCCGTGAAATTCTCGTACACGGCCAGTCGGGCTTCGGGTCAGGTCGGCGTCGAAGCCCGACTCGAGCTGGAGCTGAGCAAGTTCGATATCGAAAGACCTTGCTTTTTGGGGGTTTGCGTCGACGACACCGTCGTCGTGCGCCCCTCCTTTGCGCTCCGATCCAACTACGGGAGCGGAACGGGCCTCAGCGATGCGCGCTTGGTGTCCAGCATGCCGTAGCTCTTGAGCTTTCTGTAGAGCGTCGCCGAACCGATTCGAAGCTGCGCGGCAGTGTGCGTCTGATTCCCACCGTTGAGGGCCAGCGTCGCCAAGATGTAGTCCTTTTCGACTTCGAGCAGAGGCAGTACAGCGCCCTCGTGGGCGACCGGATTGCGTCGCGCATTTGTGCCTCACTGCTCAGCATGTCCTTTTCGGCTGCACGACGCGGTGTGTCGCGAAACGCCTCATGGTCTTCTCATTCGACGCGGGATCGTTGGCACGCGCATTGCTGAAGGAAGTTGCGCGCCGCGCAAGCGTGCCGGCATCTCTCCATCCAACCGAAGAAATGAGAAGACCAAAGACGAAGACCGACATGCAGCTCAAACAGGACGTCGAAGCAGAACTTGCCTGGGATCCCAGGGTCACAACGCCGCCCAGATTGGCGTGAGTGTCGACAACGGTACCGTGACGTTGCTGGGCGCCGTAGACAGCTACGCAGAAAAATGGGCCGCAAACGACGCCAGCAAGCGCGTGAGCGGACTTCGCGCTCTCGCAGAGGATCTCACGGTCAAGCTCACTGGAGTGCACGCGCGCGATGACTCAGCCATTGCCGCGGCGGGACTGCACGCTCTGGATTGGGATGTCTGGGTGCCGAGCAGCGTAGCTCTGGACGTCGAAGCAGGTTGGCGGACCTGGCGCATGGCCAGGCCCCACATCAATTTTGGCACATGAACCTGGCCAAAGCGTTGCACCGTTTCGCTCTTCATCTGCAGTCTTGGCTGGAGTCCGAAGCTTTCGCTACCGACAACCTCGTCCGCGAACGGCCCGCACTTCTCGAGCGATTTCGAAAAATCGCCGATGATATCGAGGAAGCCGAGCTGCCCCGAGACGAGGTGCTCCGCGAACTCGAAGGTGCTGTCGCGGCGATGCGGCAGCACGCAGAGCGGGAGCGGCAGCAGCCCAGGTCAGCGCAATAGACCGGGCGGCGCGCCACTCGGTCATCCGTGTTCGGGGTCCGACGCGGGCGGCTCGCGCTTGGCCGTGCGCACGCCTTCGGCGACGACCGCGCGAAATTGGCCACCGTTGAAAGGCTTCTCGAGCTGGGGATTACCGGCGTGCGCGACATAGTCTGCTGCCGGACCGAAGGCGCCGCCGGTTACGAATACCAGGCGATCGGCGAGTGTCGGGTAGTGGTCGCGCAACCAGCAATGGACGTCCACGCCAGTCAACCCCGGCATCATCAAATCGCACAGAATGACGTCGAAATCCTGATCGCACGCCAACAGCTCGCACGCTTCTGCACCCGAACACGCCGTCACCACGTCGTGCTCCTTGAGCAGCCTTTGCATGACGGTGCGGAGCTGGGCTTCGTCGTCGACGATGAGGACCCGGCCGCGCAACGTGGGTCGGGCGACTCCGGCCAGGGCTGGATCCAGACCACGGACCTCGAGTTCGGGTGTCCAGGCCGGGAGGCGCACGACGAAGCGCGTACCGTGGCCCAGCTCGCTCTCGACGCGAATATCACCGCCGAACTCAACCAGAATGCTTCGACAAATCGACAAGCCCAAGCCCGACCCCGACCCCGATCGCCGCGTGCTGAAGAACGGCTGAAAAATGAGAGAGATGTGCTCGGCTGCAATGCCCGGTCCCGTATCACGCACCTCTGCAAAAACGTCGTTGCCCTCACACCACGTGCGCACGGTGAGCCGATTCGTGGCGGAATCGCCGCCTTCCATGGCATGACAGGCGTTGATGAGCAGATTCAAAAAGACCTGGGCAAGCTTGCCCTCTGTCGCCCAGACCCGCGGCACGAGCCCCAGATCCTCGATCAGCTGGGCACGAAACCGTATCTCGTTGTGGGCCATACCAAGAGCGCTCGCAATCGCCAGCGCAAGATCCACCGCGCAGCGCTCCTGACTCCCGACACGCGAGAAACCACTGAGCACCTTGGAGATACGCGTGATCCGTCGTGCGCCGTCGAGAGCGCTGGTCGTCTTCTCGACCAGTTCGTCGCGCAACTGCGGATCCGTGTCACTCGGAAGTCGAGCCAGCAGCCGAGCCATGACCTCCAGGCTCGCCAAAACGTAGGTCAGAGGATTGTTGATCTCGTGCCCGACGCTAGCTGCCAAAAGCCCCATCGAAGCCAAACGCTCCGTCTGCGCCGCGAGCGCCCGTTCTTCCTGCTGCCGAGTGGTATCGGTTACGGTGGCCTGAACGAAGAACTCTGCGCTTACCTCCATCCGCGTGAGGACAATCGCGGCCTGGAACGGCTCTCCGTTCACTCGGCGAGAACACCAATCGACGGTCACTTCGCCCTCTTGGATGGCGCGTTCGAATAGTCTGCGCGCCTTTTGCTCTGACGCCTGTGCATCTGGCTGGGTGTCGGCTGACAGCTGCCACAGCGTGAGCTGCTTCAGCGCGTCTTCATCCGTCGCTCCGAACAGCTGGACGGCTGCGCGATTGGCAGATGCAAACTGCCAAGTCGGAGGCGCGAGCGTCAAGAGCGCGTCATGCGACATTTCGAATAGTGCGCGATGACGCGCCTCGCTGCCTTGCAAGCCGGCTTGCGCTCGCTTGCGCGCATCGATGTCTATGACGATCGTCCGCGCGACCCAGGACCCGTCCTCGTGCTTCGCTACTCGGGCCTCCAGCTTCACCCAGAGGGGCTCGCGATCGGTGCGCAAAAGCCGCAGTTCACACCTCTGCGGCGTGCCGCTGGCCAAGAGGCGCTTGCGGTGGATGAAGTAGACGTCCTGATCTTCGGGACAGATGAAGCGGGTCCACGGGTGCTCGACCAGGACGCCCCGTGTCAGCAACAGCAAGTCAGTGACCGCCAGGTTCGCCTCCTGAACCAGGCCCGCCTGGTCGATGGTCACGTACCCGACCGGCGCCAGGTCGTAGAGATCGAAGTAGCGCGCACGCGACTCCTGGAGTTCGCCTTGCGTCCGTCGCAGCTCATCGTTCTGGAGTTCCAGTTCGATTTGATGCACCTGCAGCTCATGGAGAACCTTTCGAGCTTCGTCGGCTGTCAAGCTGGTGAAGTCGGCGGTGGTGCCGCCAAGCTGGGTCCGCGACTTCTCCTGAGCACGCATTCGCAGAGCCCGCGCGGCCTCCCGTGCCACCGTAGGAAACGTGCCTGATCCATCCCGACGCGACGAGCGCGGCTTGCGTTCATTCATCGTGCTGCAGGCCTTCCGGACAGAGCCAGCTCGCGTTCGGTCGTGAAAATCGCGTACACCGCCCCTGTCTCGTTTACCAAAGCCGTGGCCGTGAGCGAGATTTCGACCGTCCCGCCGTCCTTACGGGTGCGCTCCATCCGGAAGGGCACCAACACTTCTTGCTGCGACAAGCGCCGCACCAAAGCCAAGGCTTCATCCCGGCACGCCTTGGGTATCATGCTGCGAATGTTCATGCCGAGCGCTTCGGCCTCACTCCAGCCGTACAACTCCGTCGCCTCCCTGTTCCAGGCCAGGATGCTACCGTCCAGATCTTGCACGGTGATGGCGTCACGCGCGTCCCGCATCACGAACGCCATGCGGCGCAAGGCCTCGTGCTCGAACAGCACCGACTGCGCAAGCTTTTGCTGCGTGATGTCCGTGAATGTGATGACGCCCCCTTCGATCACGTTTTCGAGCGTGCGGTAGGGGCGAATGCGCAGCAGAAACCACGCTCCGGCCTGGGTCTGAACTTCGACTTCGCGCGGCAAGAGGTCGTCGAGTACGGCTTGAACGTCTGCGACCAGGCGATCGTAGCCGCTCAGGTTGGAGGCGATGTGAGCCAGCGGCCGCCCCACGTCGCTCTTGATCAGGTTGATCAACTGAGTGGCGGCAGGGGTGAAACGCTGAATGCAAATTTGGTGGTCGACGAAGATGGTGCCGACCCCCGTGCCTGCGAGCAGGTTGTTCATGTCGTTGTTGGCACGCGACAGATCAGAAACCTTGGTCGACAGTTCGGCATTGACGGTGGCCAGCTCCTCGTTCACTGATTGCAGCTCTTCCTTCGAGGTCTCCAGTTCTTCGTTCGTGGACTGCAATTCTTCGTTCGTGGACTGCAACTCTTCGTTCGAAGCGCGCAGTTGCTCGTTCGAGGTCTGCATTTGCTCCCTGGTGACGCGCAGGTGCTGACCTTTGGCTCGCACCTCGGCCTCGAGCACGGCGATACGACCTGCTCGGTCGCCCAAATCGCCCTCCGTGCTTATTGGTTCCGACGGCTCGGCGCTGGCAGGTGAGACGAGAACTTCCTCGAAGCCAACGAGAAAGAGAGGAGGTTCGCCCGCCTCGACCGCGAGCGGTTGAACCGTCAGCGTCGTCGTGCGCGGCCCCTCCGGCGCCAACCTGAGCTTGGGGTAGCAGACGAACTCACCCGTCGCAGCAGCGCGTTGCAGCGCGTTCTCGAGCTCGTGTCGGATACCCTCGTGCGCCATCTTGAGCAGGCTCGAGCCGGGTTCGCCGGGAGCGGGCGTCAGGTATTTGCTCGCCTGCCCGTGAAGATAGAGAAGATCTCCGTGCTCGGTGATCAGCGCCGCGACTGGTGCTCGTGCGAGCAGCGTTCGTTCGGTCAGGTCCCGCAGAGACTGCATCTTGTTACCCTGCTCCCCGCGCATGGCTGGCTGCCGGGCGATACGGTCGGCAATGCGCGGCAAGAAGTCGCCCAACGGAGGCAGACTCGCTCGGCGACCGCCCCCTTGGTGACGAAACAGCTTGTGCTTCCGATCCAACGAAACGAATAGGTTGCTGAATTCTCCCGTGGTTTCCGACGAACCAAGAAAGAGCAGACCGTCCTTGGTCAACGCGTAGTGAAACAGCGGGATGAGCTTTTTTTGCAGCTCGGGACTCAAGTAGATGAGCAGATTTCTGCAGCTGATCAGGTCCAGATTCGAGAATGGTGGATCCTGGATCAGGTCGTGTTCAGAAAACACCAGCATATCTCGGACCTTCTTGTGGATGCGGTAGCCGCCATCCTCGATGGAGAAGAATCGACTCAGGCGCTCCGCCGAGACGTCTGACGCGATAGTCGACGGATAGAAGCCCGCACGCGCAGTCGCTATGGCGCGCCGATCGATATCCGTCGCGAACACCACCACGGTCACATCGCTCTTGGTCGCGTGCAACCGCTCGCAGAGCAGCATGGCCAACGAATACGCTTCTTCACCGGTGGAGCAGCCCGTGGTCCAGACCCGAAGTGTGGAGCGTGCGGGCTTGGCAGCGAGCAGGGCGTCGAGCGGCTGCTCGAGCGCAACGAAGGCTTCTCGGTCGCGGAAGAACTGCGTGACCCCAATGAGCAGGTCGGCAAAGAGCGCGTCCACCTCGTTGGGTGTCGCCTGGAGATAGCGCAGGTAGTCGCTCCACGTGGCGATCTGCTGGACGGCCATGCGCCGCTCGATACGCCGGTCGATCGTGTTGCGCTTGTACTGTGAGAAGTCGTGGCCATTGTGCAAACGGAGGACTGCCATGATCTTCTGGAAGACGTCGGCGCCGGCCATGAATTCGCCCTTTTCGTGGGGCAACTGGCCCGCAGTGTGCGCGGCGAGCCGCGCCCCCATTTCCGCCGGTGGAAGAACGTAGTCGACCAGGCCCGTGGCAATCGCGCTCTTTGGCATGGCGTCGTGTTCGGCGGACTCGGACTTCTGTGCCACAGCCATCCCGCCTCCCGCCTTGATGGCGCGAAGTCCTTGTGTGCCATCGCTGCCCGAACCCGAGAGCACGATGCAAACGGCTCGTTCCCTCTGATCCTGGGCCAGCGAACGAAAGAAGAAGTCGATCGAGAATGCGTGCCCTCGCGGTTCCGTGGGCTCCAGCAGTCGCAAAGCGCCGTCGTGCAATCCCATCTGCCGATTGGGCGGGATCACGTAAACAGAGTTGGGCCTCACGACCATGCCGTCCTCGACTTGAAAGACATCCATGCGCGTGAAGCGCCTGATCAAATCGCCGAGAATGCTGTCGTGATCGGGCGCCAGATGCTGAACAACGACGTAGGCCATGCCGCTTTTCGCCTGGGGTATGCCGCCAAAAAAAGCTTCCAGGGCGGCCAGGCCACCTGCCGATGCCCCGATCCCCACAATCGGAAAGTTCTCCAACGGACCCAGTGGTGCTGTCATGGCGGCCTTGTCGGACAATCAGCCACCGCAGCGGTTGTGAGGGTCTGGTTTGGTTGATTCATGGTGTACGCCGTTGTGAAAGCCGCCGCTACGTCCATCGCTGTCGGCCGCACGGCCTATTCACTGTGCTGGAGGCGTTGCAACCAAGAGGTGACGCCCCAGTAGAGCGTCGCGTGGTCACGACCATGCGGATCGTGAAACCGCACCCCTCTCAGCGCTGCGCCAGCGCAGGCACTTTGAACCGGCGGAGTTCGGCCAAGCGCTGCAGTTCTTGCCCGATTTCTTCGGCAGACAGCACCATGTCGACGTCGCCCGTGGCGATGGCCGCTGAGGGCATGCTGGGCGTCTCCGCATCCTCCGGCTTCTGGGCGATGGTGATACCGCCTGCTTCGCGGATGTCGCGAAAGCCCGCCGAGCCGTCACGGAGAGCCCCTGAGAGAATCACGCCGACGGCCTTGTCTTTGTAGAACTCAGCGAGCGAGCGAAACAAAGCGTCCACCTGCAGCGACCACGGACCCTCGGGTCTCGGCCTGATTTTCAAGTGGCCGTCAATGACGGTCATGTGCTTGTCGGGAGGAATGACGTAGGCGTGGCCCATCTCGACGCGAACTCCGTCTTGAGCCTGCGTCACCAAAAGCGCCGTCCTTTTGGCTAGAATTTCCGGCAAAAGACTGCGTTGTGTGCGGCTCATGTGCTGGACCAGCACCACGGCCAAAGGCGCGTCGGCGGGCATTGCCGCGAGCATCCGAGAGAGGGCGTCGAGGCCACCTGCCGAGCAACCGACGGCAGCAACGAGAAACGGCGGCGTCACATAGTCTTGAGGATTGTCCGACGCTGCGGCACCCGAGTCTGGCGAATTGTCTTCGTGCATTGGCAACAGCAGAGCGTCCCCCACGGGGTTGTCAACGCAGCCTAGTCCCATTCCTGCGGAGGACACGCGCCAAGCGCGGTGTCGCGAAACGCCTCACCCGCGGAGACAGCACCACGCGCAAAACCATGTTCCTGTTGCAAGACGCGCTCATACGCTTTGGGCCCTGTTGCTCGTCGGCTTGCTGCTAGGCGCGCAAGGGCAGCTCGGCACGGCGGGCGCAGTCTTACGAGACCCAAAGAAGCTGCGCAGCCTGGGCCTGTCGGCGCTGCTCCTTGCCTGCAACTGGTTGCTCTACATCTGGGCGGTCGAGACGGGACGCGTACTCGAGAACGACTCACACGCTGCGTCCAACGCAAGAGCCAAGTTGTCGAGCAGGCGCGCCAGTTGGGCCATCGTGTCCTGCTCGTCCTTGCCCCACGCCCAGAACGAAATCATGAGCTGAAAGCCGGCTTGGCCGTCGTCGACGTTGGACAGTTCCAGATAGCGGGTCGGCATCACGGTGGTGCCGATCGTGCCAGCCTCGAAGCCGGGGTCGAGCGGGCCAAGAGCCAGATGAATGTCGTTCTTCAGCTGCTCGATGCGCTGCCGCACCGTGTTGTTGGCTATCTCGCGAAAGAGCAACATCAAGCGCCCCGAGCACTCTGTCGGATCGGGGCCCGAGAAAGCGCAATCGTTGGTTTCGACAGGGCTCTGTTCGCCGTTCAAGCTCTCGACGAGCCGGTAGAAGCTCTCGATGGCGACGTACTGCGACCAGGGCCTGAAGTCCTCGAGCACGACGCGCACGAGCCCCGGCTCTCGTCGAAAGTCGTAGTAACGAAGTCGCACGTCCTGCGGCGTTCCCTGCCAAGGATGCGAGCGCGGCTCGGTGATCGGGTCCCCAGCGTACTCGCAGCTGTTCATCTCGTTCGAGCCTACACGCCGGCGGACATCAGTGCTCGATTTCGATCAGCGCCGGATCTTGGAAGATCGAGTCTGGAGTGACGACGATTTCCTCGGGATTGTAGATGGCTTTGCCCCAACGGCTGCTGATCGCCAGGCGGATGACCGGGTCGTCCAGGGCCATTTCGCTGGCCATCTGCTTCTTGCCAAAGGTAAGCCCGCAAGCGCGCTCGAACACTTTGTAAACGAACTCCGAGCAGTAGATCGCCTGATCGCCCCACTGGAAGCGGTAGTCGTAGGGCCGGTCGAGCCAGGTCTGCATCAAAGCGTGCATCCTTTCGAGCCCGTCTGCCTCGATGCCCGCGCTGGGCCGTTTGACGACGTATCGATCGTCGACGCCGCGCCGCGTCCACGCTTGCAGTGGCGTCTTCTTGACGGGCGCCGCCGCTTCGTACACCACCACGCCGTCGGGCTCGTTCCACAGGATGCCAAGGTGGGTCCACTGGCTACGCGTCACCATCCGCACCAACTCGCTCTGCTCGGTGTTGGCGTCGTGAAAGATGATGTCGCCGTTCTCGTAAGGTTTGGTGGCGGCCACTGCGGCAGGCAGCGGTGCCGGCGCGACCTTGACCTCGGCCTGCACTGCCGGCGCAGGCGGCGCAGACGCAAGCAGGTGAGTAGCGGCCTCGGGAGTCGCTCGTGGCGCGGTCGCTCGCGGCGAAGCCTCGCCGCACGCCCCCGTCAGCGCGCCGAGCAAAGCGACCCGATTGAGGCGTCGATTCATGGGCTCAAGGTGACCACGTCGAGCTGAATTGTCGATGAGGGGACCTGCCACACCAGCGGCTGAACGCTCCGGAGCGCGCCAAACCTTTCCGAACACGCTGGCGCCGCTTCGGCTGGACGCCAAATAATTGGGCTCCTCTTCGGGCCGCGGCCAGCCTTGATCGTCGCTTGCGGGTAGCGCTCCGCGCAAGACCACCGCGCTTCCAGGCGCGCTCCTGGGTCGTGTTGCGCCCGGTCCCACGCGGGACTCCCCTTTTCGTCCGATGTCCGAACCCTCGACGCTGGCGGCCCGACTGAACGTCCTGGCACGTTCGATGCGTGCATTCGCCAACGCGGGCGACAGCGTCGACACGCTCCTGCACGTAGTTGCCAAGCAGGTGTCGGATGGCGTCGCCGATCTTTGTGCAGTGCTGATTCTCGAGGCCGACGGAACCTTGGTGGCCCGTTCGGTGAGCGGAACAGTGCCCCAGACCGCCGACGAGACGCGAAAGTGGTACACGACGCACCGTTTGACGCGCGTCGATGCGCCACGCATGTTCGCTTCGCTGGACAGCGGCGAACCCCTGCTGGCCGATCGAGAAACCGTGGCGCAGCTATTGGCCGCTCCACGGGTGTCCGAACCGCTGGCCCTGATGCGCTCGGTCGGCATGCACAGCTTCATGTTTGCTCCGCTCACCTCGCAGGGTCGCGCCATCGGTCTGCTCTCGCTCGTACGTCATCGTCCGGAAACACCTGGCTTCGAGCCGGACGACTTGCACCTGGCACGCGCGCTCGCGGAACAGGCGAGCGTCGCCATCGCCATGTCGCAAGCGCTGGAAAGGGAGCGCGCCGCGCGCCGCGCCGCGGAGCAATCTCAAAGCGCCCAGATTGAATCGGAAAAGCTCAATCGCCTGCTGTTCGATCAGAGCCCCGTGCCGATGTTGGTCTTCGACATGAACGGGCTCGCTCTGCTCAACGCGAATCAGGCAGCGCTCGATCTTTACGGCTATGGTCGCCAAGAGTTCTTGGCGCTCAATTACCGGCAACTCCGCGCCAACGACGAGGTAGTCAGCTTGGAAGCGGCACTCAGGCAGCCCAGGGATGCGCACTGGTCGGGCAACGCACGCCACTGCAAGAAAGACGGCACTGTCGTTCACGTCACGGGCGTCTCGCGACCCATCGACTACGCCGGACACGACGCGCGTCTGGCTGTCGTTTACGACGTAACCGTGCAGAGTGGTCTGCAAGAGCAGCTGCGCCAGTCTCAGAAAATGGAGGCCATCGGCAAGCTCGCCGCCGGTGTGGCTCACGACTTCAACAATATGTTGACCGTCATCCTCAGCGTCACGGCGCTTTTGCTGGACGGCGTGCAAGACAGCGATCCGATCAAGAGCGATCTGGACGAGATCCGTCGAGCCGGTGAGCGGGCGGCAGTCCTGACGAAGCAACTCTTGGCCTTTGGGCGCCAACAGATCCTCGAGCCGCGGGTGCTGGTGTTGAACCAAGTCGCGCTCGGCATGGAATCGGTACTGCGACGTGTCTTGGGCGAGAACATCCAGCTCTCCTTGCTCACGCCCGGCCACACCGGCAAAGTCAAAGCCGATCTGAACGAGCTCGAGCAGGTGTTGATGAACCTGGCGCTCAATGCCCGCGACGCCATGCCACATGGCGGCACGCTGTCGATCGAAACGGTCAACGTCGAGTTGGACGATGCCTATGCCGCGACGCACCACGGCGTAGCGCCCGGGCGCTACGTGATGTGGGCAGTGTCGGACACAGGCGTGGGCATGGATGTCGCCACGCAAGCGCGCGTCTTCGAGCCCTTCTTCTCGACCAAGGCGCGTGGTGACGGTTCGGGGCTCGGACTGGCAACCGCCTTCGGCGTCGTCAAACAGAGCGGCGGTCACGTCTGGCTGTACAGCGAGCCCGAGAAGGGCACGACTTTCGAAATCTACCTGCCGGAGGTCGACGACGACGAAGTTCCGGCCGCCGAGAGCACTGAGCGCGAAATTTCATTGCGCGGCTCCGAGACGATCCTGCTCGTCGAAGACGACCCCCAGGTGCGCTCGATCATGCAGACGATCCTGCGGCGCAGCGGCTACAATGTTCTCACGGCTGAAAATGGCGGAGAAGCGCTGCTGATCTGCGAATCGTACGCCGCCAAAATCCACCTGCTCATGACCGACGTCGTCATGCCGCGCATGACCGGACGCCAGTTGGCGGACCGCCTGCTGCCTTTGCGTCCCCAGATGAAGGTGCTCTACGTCTCCGGCTATACTGAAAATTCGATCGTGCACCACGGCGTGCTGGACGCGTGCGTGGCGTTCTTGCCCAAACCGGTTACCCCGGTTGGCCTGACCCGCAAGGTGCGCGAGGTTCTGGCAAGCCCGGTCAGTCAGGCTCAGACGACGGGCGCGCCCAGCACGTACTCGCGCCGGTAACCGCCCGTGCGGTTCTCGATGGCGACGCGAATGAGCCCAGTCTGCGTGTATTCGTAGGTTTCCACGATCTCCTGGTTCATTTCGTGGTTGCCGCGACCTTCGCAGAACCGCTCGAGTTCAACCTGCTTTTCGAGCTTCGGATCGTAAGGAAACAGCACGCTCTCCCAGGCGTCACCTCGCCTTGGGGTTGCCCACGGGCGTCGAGCTCGGTGCATTCGACGAAGCGCAAGCGGCCCACCGCGTGCGTTGGCCGGTACGAACGGCAAACCACCAACGGATCGTTCTGGGCCGGCCCCATCTTCTTTTCGATGATCGGATCGAAGACCTTTTCGAGACCGCGCTCGCCTTCGCGCCACACGCCAAAGTGTCTGGTCGGCGACTCGCGCACGAAAATCTCGGCGGCCGAGTCGGCTGCTACCGCCAAACCGATGGCCGTGGCTGCATGGGGCTGCGGTGCCAGCTGGATCTTCCGACCGAAGCGATGGCGGAGCAATCGTTGAACGGCTGGGAACTGCACGCTCCCGCCGACCAGATAGACCGCGCCCAGCTCGCGCGAGTTCTCGGGATCGATGCCGTGCGCTCGGAGTTCGTCGAACAAGCCTTCGAGCGAGACGAGGGTGCGCTCGATCAACGGAGTCGCCGCCTGGTAGATATCGTTCACGTCCAACATCACCTGCTCGGCTTCAAGCAGGCCGCTCACGTCCACGAGCAACTTCTTGGACGCGGGTGAAAGCGTCTCTTTGGCGACCCGGCAGCGCTCGAGCAAATGCTCACGCACCTGCGGTGTCACGTCTTCGGGAGCGACCCCCGCCTCGGCGAGCGCAAAATCAGCGATGATTTCGTCGAAATTGTTGCCACCTAGCCGCGAGATGCCCGAGGAACCGAGCAAGTCGAAGCGGCGGTCGACGAGCGAAACGGCCGCAGCATCGAAGGTGCCGCCGCCCAGATCGTAGACGACCACATAGCGCTTCGGACTGCGCGCCGAGAGCGCGCTCAAGCTGTGACGCGCGAACTCGATCGCGCCCGCCGTCGGTTCGTTGACCAAACCGAGCACGGAAAAGCCGGCCCGGTGAAATGCCTCCATCGTCAGGTAGCGTTGTCGCGTGCTGGCGTGCGCGGGCACGGCCACCATGGCCTCGAGCGGTTCACCCGGCTCGATGTCCAGGTTGCTGGATTCGATCAGCATGCGCTTGAGGTACGAGAGGTAACTCGTCACCAACTCGAGCGCCGAGTAGGGCGCGCCCGGCAGCAACGCGATCCGCTCGTCGGGGGCGGCGCCGGTGATGGCAGCCTTGACGGAGCGAAGCAGCGGGGTGCCAGGCTCGGGAATGACGTCTGCGCCGAGGGTCAGCGTCCCATCGCGTGTGGCCGCCAATCCTGGAAGATATTCGACGAATCCATCCGCCGTCCGAAAGCTGGCGACGGGGTAGCGCCCGTCGCGAACGGCGGCGACGACGGTGCGCGTGGTTCCGAAATCGATGCCGAGACGCATGCTGGCTCTTCTCCCGATGTATGCACCCTAGCGGCTCGCACGCGCCCCGTCATCTGTCCACGTTCGAGCAACCGGCGGGCCCTTGACCCGCCGAGCGTCCGGCCCAAGATCGCGGGCATGCTCGTCGTCCACGTGTTCGTCCAGGTCAAACCCGATTCGGTGCCCGCGTTCGTCCAAGCCACGCGCAAGAATGCAGCGGCGAGCTTGCTCGAGCCGGGCGTCGCCCGCTTCGACGTCATCGTCGACGCCACCGACCCCACGCGCTTCGTGTTGGTCGAAGTCTACAAGGACGCCAATGCTCCCGCGCAGCACAAACAGACGACGCACTACGCGCTCTGGCGCGATACCGTCGCCGACATGATGTTGGTGCCGCGCACCAGCATGAAATACGAAACTGTGTTTCCCGAGCCCGGCCGCTGGGACACGCCCGAGGCCGACGTTTCGCTGGCCGACACGCTGCCGACGGGCAGCAAGGTTCCAACTTGAATTTCGACTTCCAGAGCGCGAGCCGCATCGCCTTTGGACTCGGTCGCGCCCAGGGTATCGGGCCCGCCGCGCGTGCTCTGGGTGAGCGAGCGCTCCTGGTCACGGGACAGAACCGTTCACGCCCCGCACTGTGCGAAGAGCGACTCGAGCACGCCGGCGTCGCCTATCGAGTCGTGCGCGCCAGCGGCGAGCCCACCATCGAACAGGCCCGCGAGGCTGCGCAACTGGGACGCGACTGGGGCGCCACCTTCGTCGTCTGTTGGGGTGGCGGCAGCGCCATCGACCTAGGTAAGGCAGCAGCTGCACTGATCCCGGCGCCCCACGACGTGCTGGACTACCTCGAGGTGATCGGTGGCGGACGCCCGCTGACCGTGCCGGCACTACCCTCGATAGCCGTCCCGACCACGGCCGGCACTGGGGCGGAAGTCACCAAAAATGCCGTGCTTTCCGCGCCCGAGCAGCGGGTGAAGGTCAGCTTGCGCCACGAGTCGATGCTCCCCCGTCTGGCCCTGGTCGATCCAGAGCTGACGCTGCCCTTGCCAGCGTCCGTGACGGCGGCCACCGGACTCGACGCGCTGACCCAGTGCCTCGAGCCCTTCGTCAGTTGCCAGCACAACCCGCTCACAGATGCAGTCGCGCTCGAGGGGCTCGCCCGCGGAGCGCGTTCGCTCGAGCGCGCAGTGATGCACGGCCATGATCTCGACGCGCGCAGCGACTTGTCGTTGTGCTCGCTTTTCGGCGGCCTGGCGCTCGCCAACTCGAAGCTCGGCGCCGTACACGGTTTCGCAGCGCCGTTCGGCGGCATGTTCGAGAGTCCTCACGGCGCCGTGTGTGCGCGTCTCTTGCCGGTCGTGTTCGAAGTCAACTTGCGCGCGCTTCGAGCTCGTCGCCCGGACGGTCCGCTACTCGAGCGCTTCGAGCGTGTAGCGCGCGTGCTCACTGGGAATCCTGCTGCGCGCGCCGACGACGCGGTCGGCTGGCTCGCTGCGCTCGGCGCGCGTTTGGTGATTCCGGGCCTCGGCAGCTACGGCATGCAGCGCGGCGACATGGCCGAGATCGCCGAGAAAGCGGCGCAAGCCAGCAGCATGCAAGGCAACCCGCTGCCGCTCGAAACGGACGAGCTGCTCGAAATCCTCGAACGCAGTTTGTGAAGGAGCGCACCGAAGCGACCGCAGTCCAAGCGCTCGTCCTCAGGGCGCAGCAGGAAGCAAGCGGCCCTTGACGTAAACCTGGGGAGGGTTCATGAGCGCCTGGGGATCGAGTAGGGGATCCGCGTTCAGCAGCACGAAGGGGCTCACAGCCGCGCTTGAACCCAGGCGAGAGCTTCGTCGCGACTTGCGCAAATCTGCACGGGGATCACCGGGCGCGCGAACCAAAACACGGCCGTGAGCACGCTGCGCATGATCGAGTTCTCTGCGACGTAGCTGGCGCAGACGCAGGTGTTGGCAATGAGTGGAAGATGAGAAGCCCGCCATTCGCCGGCCGCGCGACGCGTCGAGCCGTTGGCGTTGCCCATGCCAGACGGGTCGACGACCACGCCGATCTTGCAACCCCGCCTCTCGAGGTCGAGCAACCAGTCGGTGCCGTCCGCCAAGAAGGACTGCCAGTCCTCGACCGAGGGCGTCTCGTACATGGCCCACAGCACCACCTCGGGGGTGAGTTCCTTGCGCTCATAGTGGAAGGCCATGACAGGAAGCTCCGGCTCTTAGCGATGAGGTCAGCAGAAATCGCCTGGCGCCGATGCCCCGGCTTGCGGACCGGTCGTCCACGCCGGTGCAACACCGCGGAGAAACACGCGCCGCGCTAGCACCAGGCCGTGCTCCCGCGGGCCTCGGCGAGCACGCGCCGTGGCCACGGAAGAAAAACTAATGTTTACGAGATCCTGGAGAAATCGACCGGCCACGAGACGAGAGTGTAGCAGGGTCGAAAACTTGGGTCGTCTTCACGTGTCGCGCTGCCCAATCCCAGCCCCAGGTCCCTCCCCGCTTGGCACTGCATCCCTTTCTTAATTACTAATAATTGCAGTCACTTATCAAATGGTCTGGTCTTGCGTTTCATTGTTTTACAAACTTGCTGAGTCTCTCCGGCTTCGCGCGCCTCTCTCACCGACTTCCATATGTCCACTGCCAGCAATCGCCCCCCTGCACGTGCCGCGA
>Ga0105046_10005360_pt1 | contig 20306 bp, 19 predicted proteins | sample MAT03_FD_78385 | JGI IMG/M metagenome (GOLD analysis project Ga0105046, IMG submission 78385) | Freshwater microbial communities from Lake Fryxell liftoff mats and glacier meltwater in Antarctica - MAT-03 (megahit assembly) | ecosystem: Environmental > Aquatic > Freshwater > Ice > Liftoff...
CGGTCGGTGTCGGGGTGATCCTCCTCCCATCGGCCTTCCAAGCCCGGCCCTCCTATCGTGACCTCGGCGTGACAGCGGTCCGTCCCCACCAAGCGTCATTCATTTAAGTTTGGCGCCCGAACCTGCGCACCCATGAAGAACTTGTTCTCCTCCTGCCTGCTCGCCGTTGGCCTGCTGGCCTCCACGGTCACCTCCGCCCAAGGGCCTGCCTATATCCCCGGTGATGTGCTGGTGATGCTCCAGCCCGGAGCCTCGGCCACGACCGTTGCCAGGGACCTCGGTACAGTGAACGGCGCAGCCACCGGCTTGCGTGTGGTGCGCGAAGTGAGCGCTCCAATGCGCGCCTGGCTGCTGCATTTCGATGAGACGCACATGGGGCAGGAAACCATGCTCCGCGCGGTGAAGAACCACCCTGCCGTGCAGCTCGCCCAGAACAACCACACGATCCAGCAGCGCGAGGTGCCGAACGACACGCAGTACGGGCAGCAGTGGCATCACCAGAACATCAACAGCGAGGCCGCGTGGGATATCAGCACAGGCGGCGTCACCGCCACGGGCGACACGATCGTGGTGTGCATCATCGAAACGGCGGACCTTCCGCATGCTGACCTGATCGCCAACGCATGGTTCAACCATGCGGAGATCCCGAACAACAATATGGACGACGATGGCAATGGATATGAGGATGACTTCCGCGGCTGGAACACCCCAGGTGGTGACGATGACGTGTACGGCGGTGGCCACGGCACGCAGGTGGCGGGCATGATCGGTGCGGTGGGCAACAACAGCATCGGAGTGGCGGGCGCGAACTGGAATGTGAAGATGATGGTGGTGGAATACGGCGGTGCGCAGGAGGATCAGGTCGTGGAGGCCTACACCTATCCCCTGGTGATGCGGCGACGCTATAACGACAGCAACGGTGCGCAAGGCGCCTTCGTGGTGAGCACCAACGCGAGCTGGGGCATCGATGGTGGCGACCCTGCGGACTCACCGCTGTGGTGCGCGATCTACGATACACTCGGAACGGAGGGCGTGCTGAGCTGCGGCGCCACGGCGAACAACAACGTGAACATCGACGTGGTGGGCGACCTGCCCACGGCCTGCGCCAGCGACTTCATGGTGAGCGTGACCGCGACGAACGTGGATGACGTCCGGACATTTTCCGGCTATGGCCTCACCACGATCGACGTGGGCGCACCCGGCGAGGACGTGCGCACCACGAGCCTCGGTGGTGGCTACGGCAGCACGAGTGGAACTTCTTTCGCCAGCCCGCTCACTGCCGGGGTGATCGGCCTGTTGTACAGTGCCCCGTGCGCTACGATGATGGCGCTTGTCCATGCGGATCCAGCGGCCGGTGCGCTTTATGTGCGCGACAAACTGTTCGAGGGCGTGGACCAAGTGGGCAACCTCCCCGGACAAACGGTCACGGGCGGCCGCATCAACTCCGGCACCAGCATGGAATTGATCATAAGCGGCTGTGGCACCTGCCCGGCGCCGTTCAGCGCGTCGGTCACCTCGGCGGTAAGTGGTGAAGCTTCGTACGCCTGGACCGCTTTGTCAGGCGGTCCGTTCAATGTGCGATACCGCGTGGTAGGCGCCCCTGATTGGATCGATGCCTTCGGCGTTACCGCAAGTCTCTATGAAGTGAGCGGCCTCACGTCATGCGTTACCTATGAGTTCCAAGTGGAGGTCGTATGCGTCGGAGAGACCAGCGGCTATTCACAGAGCACCTTGCTGGCACCACCAGCGGAGTCAGCACCAACGATGAGCCTGAGCGGCTATCCGTTCTTCTGTGCGGGTGAGGCCTTCACACTCACCTCTTCCGCACCGGCGAACAATGCCTGGAGCACCGGCGCGACCGACCAGAGCATTGCCATTGTGGAGAGCGGCACCTATACCGTGACTTTGAACGGCGCTTGCGGCACCTACACCTCGGACCCTGTGGAACTCACCGTTCTCGCTCCGATCCTGCCCACGGCCAACGATGTGTTCCTCTCAGGTCCGGGTATGGCCGACCTAGTCGCGACAGGCGATAACATCACATGGTACGATGTTGCCGTGGGTGGCACCGCGGTGGCCACGGGTAACAACTGGCAGACGCCCTTCCTCAACTCCACCACCGACTTCTGGTGTACCAGCACGATCACCAATGGCGTGGTGCCGAGCTACGGTGGCCCCGTGAACAAAACCGCCACCGGCCAGTACCATACCAATGCGACGAACTATGAACTCTTCACGGCCAACGAGGCATTCACGATCCGCTCGGTGAAGGCGTACGCCAACGGAGCGGGCAACCGCACGATCGCCATCGTGGCCATGCCCGGTGGTGCGACCGTGGTGCAGGGCACCTTCAACATCCCTGATGCCGAGAGCCGCGTCCAGCTGAACTTCCAGGTGCCCGGTCCCGGCGAGTACGGCCTGCGCGTGATGAACGGCGATCCACAGCTCTGGCGTGATGGAGCGGGTAGCAACCCGGCGTATCCCTTCGCGCTGGGCACCCTCGGCACGATCACCAGCAGTACGGCCACCGGCACTAACGCAATGGAGTTCTACTACTTCTTCTACGATTGGGAGGTAGGGGACATGACCGTGGCCTGTGAGAGCGAGCGCGTGAACGTGACCGTCGAAATGCCCACCGGCATCTCGGCTGTTGCAACGACCGGCACGCAGGTGAACACCTATCCGCAGCCTGTGGACCGTGACCTTTTCTTCGACATCACGGGGGAACTGGCCAGCGAACGCTTGCTCATTTCCGTGCTCGACAACACAGGCCGGGTTGTGGCAACGAAGACCACGGATGCCGGTCGCGCGACGGTGACCACGGCCTTCCTCGCCGATGGGCTGTACACCTACCGCATCACTCACAATGGCCGGGAGGTGACCTTCGGGAAGTTCATCGTCGCCCATCTGCACTAGGCCCCCGGACGTTCAATTACCCGAACACCTGGTCCGATACTTCGGGCGAACGATCAGCGCCGTTGGAACGTCTTGTTGATGGCCCCATGATGAACGTCCTCTCTTCAGCACTGATGGTCCTGTGCGCGTTCGGGAGCGTGCCGGCCTTCGCACAAGGACCGGCCTACGTTCCCGGTGACCTGCTGGTGATGCTCCAGCCCGGTGCTTCAGTCACCAGCATTGCCGCTGACCTCAGTGCATTGAACGGACAAGCGAACGGGTTGCGGGTGGTTCGCGAAGTGAGCACCCCGATGCGGACCTGGCTGTTGCATTTCGATGAGCAGCTGGTCGCACAACCGGTCATGCTGCGCGCGGTGAAAGACCACCCTGCTGTGCAGCTCGCACAGAACAACCATGTGGTGAAGGAGCGCGTGGTCCCCAACGACACCGAGTACGGGCAGCAATGGCATCACCAGAACATCAACAGCGAAACGGCGTGGGACATCAGCAGCGGCGGCGTCACCGCGACCGGAGACACCATCGTGGTGTGCATCATTGAGAACGCGGACCTGCCACATCCCGACCTGATCGCGAACGCTTGGTTCAACCATGCGGAGATCCCTGGCAACACGGTGGACGATGACGGCAACGGCTATGTGGACGACTTCCGCGGCTGGAACACGCCGAACGGCAACGACGAGGTATACGGTGGCGGCCACGGCACCCAGGTGGCGGGCATGATCGGTGCGGTGGGGAACAACGCGCTCGGAGTAGCGGGCGCCACTTGGGCGGTGAAGATGATGGTAGTGGAATACGGCGGTGTGCAGGAAGCGTTCGTTGTGGCGGCTTACACCTATCCCCTTGTGATGCGTCGGCGGTACAACGACAGCAACGGCGCACAGGGCGCTTTGGTGGTGAGCACTAACGCGAGCTGGGGCATGAACGGCGGTGATCCGGCGGACGCGCCGATCTGGTGCGCGATGTACGACACGCTGGGCGCCGAGGGTGTGTTGAGCTGCGGAGCAACAGCGAACAACAACGTGGACGTGGACGTGGTGGGCGATCTGCCGACCGCCTGTGCGAGCGACTTCCTGGTGAGCGTGACAGCGACCGACATTGACGACAACAGGACCTTCTCCGCGTACGGCCTCACCACCATCGACGTGGGCGCGCCCGGTGCCAGCGTGCGCACCACCAGTTTGGGGGGTGGGTACAACAATGCCAACGGCACTTCGTTCGCCAGCCCGCTCACCGCCGGGGTCATCGGCCTGTTGTACAGCGCACCGTGTACGACCATGATGGACCTCGTTCACGCCGACCCCGCAGCGGGCGCGCTGTACGTGCGCGGTAAACTGTTCGAAGGCGTGGATCAGGTGGGCAACCTGCTTGGCCAGACCGTTACCGGGGGCCGCATCAACGCGGGCACCAGCATGCAACTGATCTTGGACGCGTGCGTCAGTTGTCCGGCGCCGTACGCGTTGAACGCGTTCAACAATGAGCTCGGCATGACCACGCTCAGTTGGAGCGCGACCGGTGGTTCCACGTTCGATCTGCGTTATCGCGCCGTTGGCACGGTGGACTGGACCGATGTGAACGGCCTGGTGAACACGCAGATCCTGCTCACCGATCTTCCAGTCTGCACCGCCTACGAATTCGAGGTGCGCGTGTATTGCGTTGGCGAAGTGAGCGCGTACAGTGATCCGTTCACCTGGACGAGTGAAGGCTGCTGCACAACTCCGACGGGGCTGCTCGCCGGCTTCGTTGGTGCGGACCTCGCGAACGTGTTCTGGACCGACGTGATCGCCGCGAACAGTTTTGAGGTCCAGTACCGACCGATCAGTGGTGGCGGGTGGGCCATGATCACCGGCATCCCGAACAATTTCATGGAGATACTCGGTCTGCTCCCCTGCACGGGCTATGAGGTGCAGGTGCGCACCCTGTGCGATGGCCCTGCCACTCCGTGGAGCGCGAGCGTAACGTTCCAGACCTCCGGCTGCGGCGCCTGCGTGGACAACACCTACTGCCCTTCCGAAGGGGACTCATCCGATGAATTCATCGAGCGCCTTCAACTCGGCACCATCGATAACACGTCCGGCAACGATGGCGGCTATGGCGACCACACCGACCATTCCACGGACCTAGTGATCGGACAACCGAATGCCATCACGCTAACGCCCGGATATGGCTTCTTCTCTTACGAGGAGTATTTCACCGTGTGGCTGGACCTGGACCTCGACGGACAGTTCATCGCGCCAACTGAACTGATCTTCGACCCCGATACGACGACGAACGTTCCACTCACCGGTGTTCTCACCGTACCGCTGACGGCGCTCCCCGGACCGACGCGCTTGCGCGTGGTGATGCGGTTCGAGGCACCGGTGGCCGACGGATGCGCAACGTACATGTACGGGGAGACCGAAGATTACTGCGTGAACCTGTTGGAGTATGTCGGCATCGCCGAGGGCGAACAGTCCATCCGTATCAACGCGTTCCCTTCCCCGTCGGATGATGAACTCTTCATTGAACTGATCGGACATCGGGCCACTGGCGCATTGATGCTCGAAGCGTTCGACACCAGCGGCCGGGTGCTCGCTCGCAAGCCACTGTTGAACGGACGCGTCACCCTCACTACGGCGGAACTGGCGGAGGGCTTGTACCACTTCCGGATCCTCGACAACGAGCGTGCCGTGGCGGCTGGTCGGTTCGCGGTGGCGCACTGATCCTGGCGCGCGGTGTAGCTTGCGACTCCCGTTGAGAGCGGGACGAAACACGCCGATGTGATCGGGATGAAACACATGCAACGTTCGCTGTCGGTCGTCATAATCACTTTCAATGAGGAACGCAACATCGGCCGCTGCCTGGCCTCGGTAGCTGGTGTCGCGGACGACATCATCGTAGTAGATTCGTTCAGCACCGATCGCACCGAAGCGATCGCACGGGAGCACGGTGCGCGTTTCACGCACCATCCGTTCGAGGGGCACATCGAACAGAAGAACTGGGCGATCACACAAGCCGCGCATCCGTTCATCCTTTCGCTGGACGCGGATGAAGCGCTCGATGACCGCTTGAAAGAAGCTGTTCGCAAAGCGAAGAGCGGCGACGCCGACGGGTACACCATGAACCGCTTGACCAACTATTGCGGCAGCTGGATCCGCCACGGTGGCTGGTACCCGGATGTGAAGCTGCGCCTGTGGGACAGCCGCAAGGGACGATGGGCCGGCGTCAACCCGCACGACCGCTATGAACTGGATCGTGGCGCACGCATCGAACACCTCGCAGGCGATGTGCTCCACTACAGCTACAACAGCATCGGCGATCACCTGAAGCAGGTGGATTCCTTCACCACGATAGCAGCGAAGGCTCTGGCACAGAATGGCAGGCGGGCTGGCTTCGTGAAGTTGTACCTGAGCCCCCTGGCCAAATTCATCGGCGACTATTTCTTCAGGGGCGGCTTCCTTGACGGCCGTGCCGGCTTCACCATCGCGCGCATCAGCGCTGGCGCGACACGGCTTAAATACACGAAGCTTCGCGACCAGCGGAACGCACGCCGATGAACGTTCCGCGCACGATCATCCTCTCCCGGCCCGACGCGCTCGGTGATGCTGTTGTGACGTTGTCCACCGCGGGATGGATCAAGCACCACGCACCGGAGACCCGGATCATCGCACTGGTGAAGGAGTACACGCGGCCGGTGTGGACGAATTGCGATCATGTCGATACGGTCATCACATTGGAAGCCCTGCGAAGTGGTGGTGCGGTCGATCAGCTCCGCGACCTGCGCGCGGACGCCATCGTGCATGTGTTCCCGCATCGCGAAGTCGCCCAGTGGGCCAAACGAGCGGGGATCCCCCGGCGGATCGGCACGAGCCACCGCTGGTGGCATTGGACCACCTGCAACGAACGCGTGAACTTCAGCCGCAAGCGCAGCGACCTGCACGAAGCGCAACTGAACATCGAATTGCTCGCGCCGTTCGGCCTGGCCGTTCCGGGCTTGCCAGAACTAGCGAACGCCATCGCTTTGCGTCGACCGGAAGTGCCAGCGGAGATCGCCGCGTGGTCGATACCCGGTCGAAAACGGGTGATCCTGCATCCGCTCCTGGGCAGTGGTGTCGGGTGGGGGCTGCACAATTTCGCCACGTTGATCACCGCCCTCGATCCAGAACGTTGGCAGGTGATCATTACGGGGACAGCGGCGGAAGCGGAACGCTATCGTGCGCAACTGCCGCTCCACCGCCCACACGTCCGCGACGCGGGGGGACGGCTGTCGCTGGAACAGTTGATGGCCTTGATCGGCGCGAGCGACGCGCTGGTGGCCGCCAGTACGGGTCCGTTGCACCTCGCCGCCGCGCTGGGCATCCGCGCGATCGGTCTTTACTCGATGCGGCGGCCGATCCATCCGGGCCGCTGGGCGCCGCTAGGCCGGGATGCACACGCGTTGACCGATGATCCGAACTGCCCGGAGTGCGCTGCGGGAAGACCGTGCGACTGCATCACACGGATCGATCCGCGTCGCGTGCTGGCGTTGTTGGAGGAACTCCCCTGAGCGGCGCAGCGAAGACGAGCAAGGCATAGTACAACGCGAAGAACGTCGCACCGGCCTGTGTCTCGATGGTATCATCCGTGAGGCAGCTCATACCGAAGGTGATCGCCCATGCGATGAACAACGGGTCACGCCAGGTCCCCAATTTCCACGCGGGCCACCACCAGCTGAACAACGACCACATCAAACCGAACACACCGAAGGAGATCCACAGTGTGAGGTACTCATTGTGCGCACGCAGTCGCCATTGATGCAACAGGGCGCTCTTGCTTTCCACATAGGCGCGATCGAACGCCTGCTGCGTATCGCCCGTGCCGACACCGGTGAGCCAGTTCTCCTTCGCGATGGCCAGGCCCGTCCTCCAGAATTCCAGACGCATGGCCACCGAGTGTCCGTTCGCATTGCCTGTCGCGTGGTACAGTTGCAGTTCGAACAGCACCTCCTCAAAGCGCTCGCGCAATTTGTGGCGCTGACCTTCCAGCACGTTCGGTACACCCCGTTCTATCGCCTGGACGTCCGCGTCGCTCAAGGCCATTACACCCATGCTGTCCTTGTAGAGGCCCTTGGAGGCCAGGTAGCGCACGGCGGTGCTCCATAGCGGATGGTTCCGGCCATCGAGGCTGTCGAGGGAACGATCGCTCCGGAGCGCCCAGGAGCGCCGAAGTTCCTGCCACGCGATGTGCGTCCACACATAGGTGCCGTTCTCCGTGTGCGGGTTGCGCACGTCGTGCGAATAGTACTCGCCCCCGGCACTGCGCAGCATCCGCGTCGGGAGATCCGCCGGTGGGAGGCGATAGCGACCGCGCACTTCAACAGCACCCCATGCCAGCGCCAGTATGGGAACGCCGCATACGGCAACTCGCCAAAACCATCTCCATCCTGTGCCGAGCCGGGCCACGTTCCGCCAGAGCATAACGAGCGCGAGGAGCGCGAGGATGACGAACGCCTGGATGCTGCCGAGCTTGTTGAGCGCGTACAGCGACCAGAACACAGCGGCCGTATGCGCGAGCACCATCCACCACGGACCGCGGCGGTAATGGATGAACACAGCGATCGCCAGGCACAACAGCAGCGCCAGGCGGATGTGGCTGATGAACATGGAGATCGTGCGGTAGTCGCCGTCGGCCGCTCCGCTGAAGAGCAGACCGAAGAGCGAGCAGGCCACCGCGCTCCACGCGCCCAACAAAAGCACTGCGCGCAACGCGCGCGCATCCAGCCTTTCCGAACCGCCCAGGATGACCCCGAACACCAGCACCGGGAACAGGATGCGACCAAGGTCAGCGCCCCAGCCGAGATCCTCGCTCCACAGCAAGCCCAAAACATGCAACAGGAAGAACGAGAGGAAAACAAGGACCGGCCCAGACGTGAGCGACAGCTTGAAGCGAGCACCTAGATCACGCCGCACAATGCCTTCGGCCAGCCAGTTGGCCGCGAGGAGCATCTGCGCCATACTGAGGAAGGCCGTACTCCAAGGCAGGAAGATGACGCACAGCGCCAGCGCGATCACATGAACAAGCCGGAAGGGATCGGTGCTCCGCATCATCGACAGCCCCGGACGCTCCCTGTCAGGTGCTTACTTCCCAGGGGTAACGGCACCGGAAAGTATGCCCGTATACTGATCACCATTGAGCAGCTCGATGGCCCTCCGCACATAGGGATCCGTGCCCATGGCCGCCTTCGCACGCCCGGTCTGGTAGTAGTAACGCGAGACCAGTTCGTTCTTCAGCACCTCTTCGATATCCGTGCGAAAACGGGTGAGTTCTTCGCTGCGATCCGGTGAGAGCTCCTTGCGCAAGGCTTCGATCTGGGTTTGCGCGTGCTCGTAATAGCGCTCCTTCTTGGTCTTGGCCACCAGTGAATCAAGCGCGTCCATGCTCTCGGTCTCGTAGTCGAATTTTTTGTCCTTCACGAAATCGAGGAACTCGGTGTAGATCGCGTCGGTGATGACGAAGTCCTCGGCCGGGGCGATCTCCGTATGTGCCAGCCGGTACCGCGTGGCAAAATCAAAGAAGAGGTCTTCACCGTATAGTCCACCCACCACCTTGGCCAGCTCGGGATCCATCACGTCCACGTCGGGAAGGATGCCGCGGCCGTCGAACACCGGCCGCCCATTGCGGGTCTTGAACTCCGCAATGGCTTCCTCGCTCACTTCGGTGACAGCCCCGGTACTATCGCGGTGGGCATAGTCCAATTTCTGGATGCACCGGCCACTGGGGATATAGTACTTGGCCACCGTGACCTTCAGCTTGCTGTTGTAGAACAGGTCTCGGGTCTGTTGCACCAGGCCTTTGCCGTAGGTGAGTTCACCCACGATCACGGCTCGGTCGAGGTCCTGCAGCGCACCGCTCACGATCTCGCTGGCGCTCGCGCTTTGGCCGTCCACCAATACGACCAGCGGGATCTCCGCGTCGATCGGCTCGCTCAACGTCTTGTAGGTTTTGTCCCATTCGGGGATCCGGCCCTTGGTCTCCACCACCTGCTGGTTCTTCGGCACGAAGAGGTTCACGATGTTCACCGCTTCGCGCAAAAGGCCCCCGCCATTGCCGCGCAGGTCGAGCACGATCTTGCGTGCGCCCTGGTCCTTGAGCTCCTTCACGGCGTTGCGCACTTCCTGCCCGGCGGTCTGTGTAAAGCTGTTCAGCTTGACGTAGCCGACCATGCCCACGGGATCGATCATGCCCTTGTAGGGAACATCGGGGATCTTGATCTCCTCGCGCATCAGCGAGTGGATGACCAGTTCGCCTCCATTGCGGCGGGTGACGACCTTCACCGCACTGCCCGCCTGTCCTTTCAGGAGCTTGCTCACCTCGTCGGTGTTCATGCCGTTGATCACCCGACCATCCACCTCAACGATCTCATCACCGGCCCAGATGCCGGCCTTCATCGCCGGATAGCCTTCGTAGGGCTCGCTCACCACCACGCCCTCGCCTTTCCGCTTGATCAACGCGCCGATGCCCCCGTATTGCCCGGTGGTCATGAAGCGATAATCCTCCATGTCGGTCTCCGGGATGTACTGCGTGTAGGGATCGAGCGAATTGAGCATCGCGTCGATGCCGGTCTTCATCAACTGGCCGGGCTGTGTGTCATCCACGTAGTAGATGTTCAGCTCCTTGTACAGTTCGGTGAAGATCTCCAGGTTCTTGCTGATCTCGAAGTAGCTGTCGCCCGCGGCGATGGTGAGTGCTCCACCACCGGCCAAGGCGCTGGCGATGATCCACACTTTCCACTTCGGGGCCTTGCGATCGGTCCGCTTATCCATGATGAGAGGGGTGTTCGGGAACGGGATCATAACCATGTCCGCCCCAGGGGTGACAAGATAGAAAGCGCTTGAGGGTAAGCCAGCCGCCACGGAACGCTCCGTGCTTACGCAGGGCTTGCACGCCATATTCGGAACAGGACGGTGTGTAACGGCATGTGCCCGGCAACAAGGGTGAGAGGGTGTACTGGTACACCTTCACCAACCCGATCAGCGGCAATGCGAGCAAACTAGCCATGTTCCTTCAACCAACGGTCCAGCGACCGGGTTATTTTCAGCTGCGTTTCGGCCAGCGTGATCAACCCTCTTCCCTGGTAGATGAAAAGCCAAGCGCACTGGGTGCCGGCGACTTCGAGCGCGGTGTAGTAACGGTCCTTGTTCAATCGATACGCTTCCCGCATCAGGCGACGCATCCGGTTGCGCTGAACGGCCAGCTTCAGGTAGCGTTTGGGGATGGCGAAGGCAACTTGAGCCGGTGCGTTGGTGGGTAGTTCCATGCGTTTGCCCACGAGCTTGAACGGTGGATCATGCACGGCCCTCCCGGTCGTTGCGACTTCCTGGAGCCGCTTGCGACCGCAGAGGTGCTCATGTTTTCGGAAGGTAGGCCGGGGCATGCGCTGCGGGGTCCGGGTATGCCGTACACGGTTCGGCCTGTGCCGTTCTTCCCGCAGGGGGGAAGCGGCTATTTTTTCTTCGACTCGCGCTTGATGAACATCTCGATGGCACCGGTCATCGATGGCGCTTCGGGCAGCGGTGCTTCCAGGTCCAGGCGGAATCCCCCGTCGCGCACCGCCTTCGCCGTGGTGGGCCCGAAGGCCGCGATGAACACGCCGTTCTGTTTGAACTTGGGAAAGTTCTTCTTCAGGCTTTCGATGCCGCCGGGGCTGAAGAACACGAGCATATCGTACTTTAGGTCGATGATATCGCTGAGGTCGCTTGCCACGGTGCGGTAGAACACGGCGTTGGTGTACTGTACGCTCGCCTTGTCCAGCAGTTCGCGGATCTCCCCCTTCTGGATATCACTGCACGGCACCAAGTACTTCTCGTCCTTGTGCTTCTTGATCACGTCCATCAGGTCGCCGAAACTCTGCTTGCCGATGAACACCTTCCGCTTGCGGTACACGATGTACTTCTGGACATAGTACGCCACCGATTCCGAGACGCAGAAGTACTTCATGGACTCCGGCACCGTGATCCGCAGCTCCTTGCTCATGCGGAAGAACTGGTCCACTGCGTTGCGGCTGGTGAGCACGATGGCACTGTGATCGAGCACATTGATGCGCTCCTGGCGGAAGTCCTGGGCGGCCACAGGCTCCACCTTGATGAACGCCCGGAAGTCGATCTTCAGGCCGAACTTCCCTGCCAGGTCATGGTAGGGCGACTTCGCGTCGGTAGGGGCTGGCTGCGTTACCAGGATGGACTTGATCTTCAAGGCCGCTCGGCTTAAGGGTTCAACAGCGGGGTGATGGGATGGCGGGACGCCTTGAGCAGCAAGAGCACAGGCAGGATTTCGGCGGTGCAAAGGTACAGGAATATGTATCTGATCGGGACCCCCTCACCCACTCCGATCCATGCTCCCCTTACCCATCGGTACAGCAGCAATAGGCCGATCGCGACCCCGCCGACCGCCAATGCGCCTTGGCGCCACTCGGCATGGTAGGCGATGAGCACCGTGAGCGGAAGGAGCGCCGCGCCCAGGAGCACAAAGAGCAGGAGGCCGGTGTAGAGGTACTCCCCAAGGCCATGGTCCACATGGAGCAATGCGCCTATAACACTCAACAGCAAGCTCTGCACGATCACGGTCCCGGCGACCAAGCCCAACAGGACGAGGTACGCAGGCACGGTGCCGCCCCCCACACTCATGGATTGCCAGGCGAACAAGGCCGAAACACCGGCAGCGGCCAATAAAAGGCCGATCAATGTACGGTCCTGAAGGTCCACCTCTTCACGGAGGGCCTGGCGGCCCAGGCGCATGCGGAACATCGCCTGGGATAGCAGTCGCCATTTTCGCGGCGAACTGAAATTCGTGGCCGCCAGCAGCACGCACACGGCCAGCAGAATCAACATCACCCACTCAGCGCTCAATGGATCCACCGCGCGCGGACGGTCGAGCTGGGCCAGTGCTAACATCGCCGCAAAAGTAGAGGTGTCCATTCGTCAGCCCGCCCAAGCCCTTTCCTAATTTTGCCGCCCCATGAGCACGACCACCGCCGTCCAGAAGAAGGCCGCCACCGACCTCTTCCAAAGCCACGACCACTATCTGATCGATGAACTGCTCACCGATGAGCACAAGCTGATCCGTGATACGGCGCGCAGGCACGTGAGCACACACCTGAAGCCGATCATCGAGGAGAGCTTCGAGAAAGCGGAGTTCCATCCGGAGATCATCCCCGGTCTGGCGCAGATCGGTGCGTTCGGGCCAATGGTGCCAGTGGAGTATGGCGGGATGGGCCTGGACCAGATCAGCTACGGCTTGATCATGCAGGAGATCGAGCGGGTGGACAGCGGCCTGCGCAGCCTGTGCAGTGTGCAGGGTTCGTTGGTGATGTACCCGATCTGGAAATACGGCAGCGAGGAACAGAAGAAGAAGTGGTTGCCGTTGCTCGCGGCGGGGAAGAAGATCGGCTGCTTCGGCTTGACCGAGCCGGACCACGGCAGCAACCCCGGTGGCATGGTCACCACTTTCCAGGACAAGGGCGACCACTATTTGCTCAATGGCGCCAAGATGTGGATCAGCAACAGCCCGATCGCGGACATCGCCGTGGTTTGGGCCAAGGCGGAGAACACCGAAGGCCGCATTCATGGTTTGATCGTGGAGCGCGGCATGGCGGGCTTCACCACACCGACCACGCATGGCAAGCTCTCATTGCGTGCCAGCCCTACTGGCGAATTGGTGTTCGATAATGTGAAAGTGCCGAAGGCGAATCTGCTGCCGAACAAAAGCGGACTTGGCGCGCCGCTCGGCTGTCTTGACAGCGCGCGCTACGGCATCGCCTGGGGAACGCTCGGCGTGGCCATGGAGTGCTACGACACGGCGTTGCGCTATTCGCAGCAACGCGTCCAGTTCGGTAAGCCGATCGGTGGCTTCCAACTCACGCAGAAGAAGCTAGCCGAGATGATCACCGAGATCACCAAGGCGCAACTGCTCACCTGGCGCCTCGGTGTGTTGCGCAACGAAGGCCGAGCGACCACCGCACAGATCAGCATGGCCAAGCGGAACAACGTGCATCTCGCGATGACGGTAGCGCGCGAAGCGCGCCAGATCCTCGGCGGAATGGGCATCACCAACGAGTACCCCATCATGCGCCACATGATGAACCTGGAGAGTGTGGTGACCTACGAAGGCACGCACGACATCCACTTGTTGATCACCGGGCAGGATGTGACGGGGTTGGCGGCGTTCAAATAGCGCCCCCCCGCAATCCACCTACCAGGGTTCGTTGGTCCCTCTCACATGGACCGCATTGTCGCGCACATGCGGATAGTTCCACGCCATGTACCACCGTATCTTTTCCTTCCCGCCGACAAGTCGGCATGAAGCACATGCGGGAAAAGGACATCCTGCTGATCGAGGACCTGGCAGCTTTCGAGAAGCTGATCAACCGGGATGGGCGACCGTACAACATCAACCTTATGGTGATGCCGGGCACCATGGAGGACAAGCAAAAGAATGTCGACCCTGAGAGAGACCGTGGGTGACATGCCTGCGGTGGTGGTCGACTTCCAAGGCATGGTGGACTATGCGACGGAAGGCCACAAGCACTGAGCGGCGTATGAATTTCACTGCAAGAACGAAGGCGCGGCGAATGCCGCGCCTTCGCTTTCAGGGCACCACTTCCGGTTCTTAGCCGGATGCTCCGGTGGGGCCGAGATGCTGCCTCAACCAGGTACGCGCGTCGGATTCCCGCTCGAAGATCTTGACGGGGAACGACTGCGGGAAATACATGAAATAGAACTTGGAGACACTGGTCAGCATGGCGCCATCGGTAACGACCGCGAGAGCGAGGATGCTGCGTTCACCGCTCTCCTTCCTGAAGTGGTCCACGTTGGCGAGGGAAGATTCGATCGGTACCTCGGCCGGGATCACGACCATGACCACGCACGGTCGTTCGGAACAGAACTTCTCCCTCGCCTTGCGCGTCTCGGCAAGGCTCTTCACACTGAACCGTGCTGAGGATCTGTAGCGTTGCTCGATGAAGCCGGGTTCGACCAGCGTGAGTGACGCGGTCGAGGTCTCCAGGGTTCGGCCCAACTTCTTCATGCGGATCGTTCAGCGCGCAACGCGTGATGCCGGAAAACGCGAGGTTGCTACCAACCTGTGCGATCCAAACGCGATGACGACGGTTAAACGCCGCGCTGTCTTATGGTTGCCTTCAGGCAACCTTTCTTACGTTGTGCGTAGGCGACGAGAAGAGGCTAGGCGAACAACTGGGCGAGCACTTCGTCCACGCGCCCGACCTGCACGGTCTCGATGCCTTTCGTCGGCACAATGCCCTTTGTTCCTTTCGGAACGAAGATCCGTGCGAAGCCGAGCTTGTGCGCTTCCGCGATGCGTTGCTCGGTACGCGTTACCGGACGGATCTCTCCAGTAAGGCCTACTTCGCCCGCGAAGCAGACGTCCATGGGGATCGCGATGTCGGCATTGCTGCTGAGCACCGCACAAACCACAGCGAGATCGATCGCGGGTTCCTCGACGCGGAAGCCGCCGGCGAGATTGAGGAACACGTCCTTCTGACCAAGGCGGAATCCGCAACGCTTCTCCAGCACGGCGAGCAACATGTTCATACGGCGCAGATCGAAGCCGGTCGAACTGCGTTGCGGGGTGCCGTACACCGCGCTGCTCACCAGGGCCTGTACTTCGATCAACAACGGACGCATGCCTTCCATGGTGGCCGCCACCACCACACCGCTTGGCCGATCCTCGCGACGGCCGAGCAAGACCTGGCTGGGATCCTCCACTTCGGCAAGGCCACTTCCCTGCATCTCGTAGATGCCGAGCTCGTTGGTACTGCCAAAACGGTTCTTCAACGGACGCAGTAATCGATAGGCATGATCGCGATCTCCTTCGAATTGGAGCACGCAATCCACCATGTGCTCCAGCACCTTCGGGCCGGCGATGAACCCATCTTTGGTGATGTGGCCGATGAGCACCATGGGAACGTTCGTCGTCTTCGCGAAGCGCATAAGTTCGCTGGTACACTCACGCACCTGGCCCACGCTGCCAGGGCTCGCATCGAGCACAGCGGTATGCAACGTCTGCACACTGTCGATCACCACCAAGCCCGGCTGAAGGGACTCGATGTGCTTGAAGATGTTCTGTGTGTTCGTTTCGGTGAGGACAAAACAGCCGACGCCGTCGAGCGAGACGTTCGCCTCCAATCGTTCAGCCCGCATCCGTACTTGATGCTCGCTCTCCTCGCCGGACACATAGAGGGTCTTCAGGTGCGGGTTCCGCAGCGCCGTCTGCAAAAGCAACGTGCTTTTTCCGATACCGGGCTCACCACCCAAGAGCGTAATGCTGCCGGGAACCAAGCCGCCGCCGAGCACGCGGCTCAGTTCGCGATCACGCAGTGCGATCCGCGGACCATCCTGCGGAGGGATCTCCCCGATGATGATTGGTTTGGGATTGCGGCTCTTGATGCTCTGGGGCGTGCCGCGCTTTTCTTCCACGCGATCCACGACTTCCTCCACCAAGGTGTTCCACTCTTTGCATTGGCCGCACTGCCCCAACCATTGTTGGTAGCTCGCGCCACAGTTCTGGCAGACGTACTTGGAACGGACCTTAGCCGCCATGGCGGATCTTCTCGACGAGGGCGGTCGTGGAGAAGCCGTCCACCAGTTTCAGGGAGCGCACCTCACCGCCGTACGAGCGGACGTGCTCGCTGCCTACGATGCGGTCCTCGGTCCAATCGCCACCCTTGGCGAGTATATCCGGGCTGATCGCCGCGATCAGGTCGAGCGGCGTGTCCTGGTCGAAGATGACCACAGCATCCACGAGCCGCAGCGCGGCAAGCACTTTCGCACGGCTTTCCTGGTCGTTCATGGGCCGATCCGGGGCCTTGCCTTGCCGACGAACGCTGCTGTCGCTATTCACACCGATGATCAGGCGATCACCGAGCGCGGCGGCTTCTTGCAGGTACTCCACGTGGCCCCGGTGCAGGATGTCGAAACAACCATTCGTGAATACGATCCGGTCGCCTTTCATGCGCCAGATGTTCACCATGCGCTTCACGCCCACGAGATCTAGGATCCGCTTGTCGGCAGGGGCTTGGGCTACTTCGGCGGTCATGCGGGCAGGGGGGGCCGCTTGGGGGAGATCAAAAGTAGCGATACACCACCGAGCACGATGATGAGGACGGTTTGCGCCGCCCAGAGCAACCAGCCCATGGCCAGGGCATCTGGACGAACAAGGCCACCATTTTCCGGCGCGGCCATGTACATACTGACGATCAGCGCAACGAACGCCGGATAAGCGCCGATACCCCCTTGGACCACGATGATACCGACGGAGCCTGCGATGAATCCGGCCAGAACACCGGCCAAGGGAACCTCGGCGGTTGTAGGAAGGGCATAAAAGCCCACCCAGAACATCGCGACATATAAGGCCCAGATGATGAAGGTGTGCAAGATGAAGCCCGCCTTGTCCTTTGTCTGGAACACGGACTTCAGGCCGGCGAGGAATCCACGCAGTCCATCCATGAAGCGCGCACGTAAGGCGGGGCGCGTGTACACCACGTAGCCGACCACGCCACCCACCAGCACCGCGGCGATCAACAGCCACCAACCCCAGCCGCCTGCGGACGTGTCACCGACCTCTGCCCCTTGCTGGTCACGGAAGTCGGTGATCCGTTGGCGGAACACATCGAGTTTGTCCCATTGCAGGGCCGCTGTGGCCGCCGTAAGGGAAAGCAACATGACCACGTCCACAGCGCGTTCCGCGAGGATGGTCCCAAAACCGCGTTCGAACGGGACGCCTTCCGCGCGGTAAAGCATCACCGCCCGACTGGCCTCGCCTGCGCGCGGCAGCAGCATGTTCATGAAGTAGCCGGTCAGCGTGGCATGATAAGCGCTCCAAAAATCCACGTGGTGCCCCATGTGGCCCAGCAGGTAGCGCCAGCGCCAGGCCCGGCTCAGGTGGCTCAGCCACCCCAGTGCCATACTCAGCAACAGCCACCACCAATTGGCCTGGCCGAACGCAGCGAAGAGCTCTGCCCGTTGGTCCTCATCCAATTGGCGATAGAAGTACACCACGAGCCATACGCCGAGCGCGAGCGGTACAACCACTTTGAGGACCCCCACCACCGCTTTCTTCATCGCCTCAGGCCTTCAGCCGATTGGTGCGTTCATCTGGGAAGATCACCGTAGGACGGAACTGACGGGCTTCTTCAATGGTCATGTGTGCGTAGGACACGATGATCACGATGTCCCCGATACTGGCCTTCAGGGCGGCAGGGCCGTTCAGGCAGATGCTCCCACTTCCCCGAGCACCCTTGATCACATAGGTCTCCAGCCGTTCCCCGTTGTTCACGTTCAGCACCTGCACTTTCTCACCCTCCACAAAACCGGTCGCATCGATCAGGTCCTCGTCGATCGTGATACTGCCGATGTAGTTGAGGTCCGCCTCGGTGACCCGCACGCGGTGGAGCTTGGCACGAAGTACTTCAATGGTCATGGTCTGGAACGGTAGTGCGCCGACAAAACTACGGGCGAGCTTAGACCGATCGCGGATGACGCAGCAACGTCATATTGTCGATAAGCCGAACCGGACCAACTTGTGCCGCGACAAGTGCCACGGCTTGATCCAACCCTTCCCACCCGGTCAAGGGTTCCAGCGTATCGGGGTGGGCAATGCCGAAATAGTCGAGCGTTACGGCGGGCTCGCTGGCCACAACGGCCAGAGCAGGTTCAGCGGTCTCCCGCACAGAAGTACGGAATGCCATACTGTTTGCGACCACCAATGCTTTGTGGAGCAGGGTCGCTTGGACGCGTTCATCAGCGCTCAATCGTAGGTTCCGCGAACTCAATGCCAGGCCATCTGGTGAACGAACCGTTGGACAGGCGACCACCTCTTCCGGCCACAGGTACCGGTGGGCCACGGAACGAATAATGGCCAGTTGCTGTCGATCCTTCTCTCCAAAAAAAGCGGAATCAGGCCGAACATGGAAGAACAGACGTTCGACCACGTTCACGACCCCTTGAAAATGACCGGGCCGCGAAGGACCCTCCCAATGCGCGTCCAGGCCGCCGAGGTCGTACATCGAGGGGACGAATCCTTCGAAAAGTGTCTCCTTCACCGGTGCGAAGAGGGCATCGCAACCGGCTTCCTCGAGCATCGTCCGATCTTCCGCAAGCCGTCTGGGGTAGCGCTCCAGATCATCTGAGTTGTTGAATTGCAGGGGATTAACGAAAATACTACATACCACCTGGTCACATACGGCCCGTGCTCGATGCACCAGATCCAGATGACCTTCGTGCAGGGCACCCATGGTGGGCACGAACCCGACCCGCCTGCCACGGGAGCGGGCTTTGGCGGTCCACTCCGAAACAAGGGCAGGGGCGGTAATGAAGTCCACGATCGACGCGGGTCTCGGAACGCAAGGAAGTCGGTGAAGCTAGGGTCGTCAATTGAAGTATCGCCGGAAAGTCTATATTTTTGTACTCCGAATCCCCCCTCTTATCCGATGAGCTTGAAGAACATGAAGGTCCTCACTATCTCCCAGTCCATTCACCCTTTCATGGATGGCCCCGAGGAGATGGCGAAGGTGGCTCGACAGCTACCACAAGGCATACTCGAATGTGGTAACGAGATCCGGGTGTTCATGCCCAAGTTCGGCTGCATCAATGAACGCAGGCATCAGTTGCACGAGGTGATCCGCCTCAGCGGCATGAACCTGATCATCAACGATACGGATCACGCCTTGTTGATCAAAGTGGCCAGCGTGCCAAGTGCCCGCATGCAGGTCTACTTCATCGACAATGAAGAATACTTCAAGCGCAAAGCCGCCACCCACAACGCGGAGGGCACCTTCTTTCCCGATAACGATGAGCGCGCCTTGTTCTTTGGACGCGGCGTGTTGGAGACCGTGCGCAAACTAGGATGGGTTCCCGATATCATTCATTGCCACGGGTGGATGACGGCCTTTGTGCCGCTCTACGTGCGACACCATTTCGCGGACGACCCGCACTTCGAGAACGCCAAGATCGTATTCAGTGTTTATGATGAGAAGGCCGAACCCCTGGACAAAGACCTGGCGAAGAAATTGGTCATGGAAGGTTTTAGCAAGGACCTGCTCAAGGGCTTGAACAAACCGACCACGGACGACCTCTACAAATTCGCCATGGGCATGAGCGACGCCGTGGTGAAGGCCAGCTCGAAGTTGAGCAAGGGTTTGGACAGCGCCCTGAAAGCGGCTGACAAGCCGGTGCTGGGCTACACCGCCGAAGGAGAGCAAGTGAAGGCCCACGCGGACTTCTACCATAGCGTTCTGGAGGAAGCCCTGGTCTGAGGCTTTGAACCCGTTGATCAAGCGTGAACTGGCGCGACCCGCAGGGTGGGTGGCGTTGCTGTGCATCACCGCCATCCTCTTCGCGGGCTGCAAGAAGCCGGAAGACGAC
>Ga0105046_10005361_pt1 | contig 20305 bp, 15 predicted proteins | sample MAT03_FD_78385 | JGI IMG/M metagenome (GOLD analysis project Ga0105046, IMG submission 78385) | Freshwater microbial communities from Lake Fryxell liftoff mats and glacier meltwater in Antarctica - MAT-03 (megahit assembly) | ecosystem: Environmental > Aquatic > Freshwater > Ice > Liftoff...
GGGACCGGGAAGGAGGGCTGTCTCCTGGTCGGTCATGAACACCAGAATGTTCGGGCGGGGTCGCTGAGCCGCCAGGGCGGCGCTTGCAAGGAACGCCCTCCGTGTCATCGTTACGGTTCGGGAACGGGATCGTTCGGATTCTTCAGCGCAAAAGTGACGACGTTGGACACGTAAATGTCCTGAGCGATGGTGACCTGGGTCTTTGAGTTCGTCGGCAGGTCCGAGTTGAGTTCCAAATGGATTTCGTAGATGCCGATGGCGCCCGGCTTGAGGGCGGCGTAGAGGACGTTGGCGGTCTTGCCGCCGGCGAGCGAACTGACGAATTCGAAGGGCTCGTTGAGCGGGTTGCCATCGAAGGCAACGCCGGTGCGGATGACTGCCTGATCGTCGGGATTCTTAAGGATGCCAAGTCCGGTAGCGGTTATGACGATAGTTTCGCCGGGCTTGGCGGGATTGGCTTCGGTGACGAGCGCTCCGGCCGTGTTGGCACAGCAGAGCGCCGGGGTCGTCGCGGTCATGATCACCTGGCTGCCGTCCTTGGACTTGGCGCTGTACACGATGCCATTGCCGGCGTCGCCGGGCTGCTTGGCACGCAGCCTTATGCGCGTAAAGACTCCGGCGGCGAAGGCTTCGACTTTTTCGTCGACGTTCTCGTTGATCTTCGCGACGATAGCATCGCGAATCTTGGCGAGCGTATCGCCGGACTGGACCGTGTAGCTATATTCGCGATCTTCGATAAGGACGGTGGCAACATCGTTGACAGTCGCGGTGCCATCGACCGAGACGGTACCGGTGGCGCGATCGGAAAAATGGCCGATAACGCCGGGCCGGGGGTCAAGGCCCTCGACCGCAAAAATCCCGGGATTGGTGGGAATGATAGGAACGGCGACGGGGGAAGTGGTGACGGCGCCGCCGGGCCGCTCAATGCGGACATAGGCGTTGACGCTGGTGGAATCGCGCAGTTCCCAGGGAATCTGGGCCCTGATCTCGTTGGGCGAGACCAAGAGAAGGGGCGCCGCGATGCCATCGAAGTACAGTCGGACTCCGCCGAGGACGCGGGGGAGTTCCGGCGCGCCATCGGGGACAGCGAAAGTGGAGGGCGAGAGATTCTCGCCAAGAAGGGTAATCAGCGTCCCGGCGGCGACCTGAGCGGCGTTCTGTCCTCCGACGAGGGTTGCACCACTGGTGGTTAGCGTAATCAGGGAGGTGTCGGGGACTTTGGCGGTGGTGAAACTGATCGTGTTTCCTTCTTCGCCGCCGGTGCGGGCCGTCAACAAAATGGCGCGAAGGTCAAGGATAACGCTGGCGGTAACGGCGCCGTCAACATCGGCATTGATGAACTTGGTTAGCTCCAGGAGGATGTTCGCGTACGTGTCGTCGCGGATGAATTTGTACTTGTAGACGCGGCCGGAGACGGTAATGGAAACTTCGTCGCCTTCTCTGATGTTGCCGTCGAAAACGATGGACGCGGTGGAGAAAACGTCCCGGCTCGCGAGATTGCGGACAGCGGTAAAGGGGAGCGGCTGATCGTGGAGGGAGAAGACGGCGATGCGGCGATTGTAGGTATCGCTGACGAAGAGATTTGTGCCGTCCCAGGCGAGCGACAGGGGCGTTCGGAGGATGTCGGCGGCGGAGCGGAACAAGGGAAAGGCGCTGTCGGACGAGCGATTGACGCTACCGGTGGCTTGCCCCAGAACAAGGTCGGCGGGCTGTCCGTTGGAGAGGGGGAGCGAATTGTAGACGAGGACACGATCATTACCGCCATCGGCGATAAAGAGCCGCCGGCCATCGCTGAGGGCGTAGCGGGGAAAATCCATGGTCGCCAGGCAGCTCAGGGGAAAGGCTTCTTTACCGTCGGGGCCGATGCCATTGGAGGCGCAAAGGTCCCTGCTGTTGTTGGCGATTGCGGTCGTGAAGCTCTTCTGGCCGAGAACGAGATCGGCGGGCTGGGCGTTGCGCGAGGGAATCGTGTTCCAGATGAGGACGCGATTCTGACCGAGATCGGCAACGTACATGCGCTGGCCGTCGGAGGTGACCGAGACCGGATTCACCATGTTTTCGGCTTTCGGGTCAATCACGGTGCGGGCAAGATCGAGTTCGATGCTGGTACTGAAATCGGGCTGGCCCAGAACGATGTCGGCCGGCTGGAAGCTACGGGTCGGGATGCTATTCCAGATGAGAACACGACTATGGCCGCTATCGGCGACGAATAAGCGCTGGCCTTGAATCCACACGCCTTGCGGGCCGCGCATGCGCTGGCCGGGGATGCCGCGGGGGGCAATGACGGTGGTGAAGTTTTCCTGGCCGAGGACAATATCGGCGGCCTGGTTGTTGTTATTCGGTATGGAGTTCCAGAAGAGGACGCGGTTGTTGTCGGTATCGGCAACGGCGAGGCGGATGCCATCGGAAGCGACGGCGGTGGGACTGCGGAGTGCCGAAGCGGTTGCCACGGCGCGAAGTTCATTCTTCGTAAAGTCGGTTTGACCGAGAACTGTATCGGCCTTCCCGCGGCAGGCGGGACAACGGTTGATCTGGGGAACGATAGCGTTGACGGGAAGGGTGACAGCGTCAATGCTTCTGAAAATCAGGACGCGGTGATTGTTGGGAAAGGAGCCGACCCGGTTTGAATCAGCCACGAACAGGGTGTTATTGGCGAACGCAAGCCCGCCCACTCCGCCAAGCGTGTCGGCCGCAGGCACCGGTTCCTGAGCTGTAAATGTCTTTTGACCGATCAGCATCCGGGCGGCCTGCCCGCTGAAGAACTCAGCCGAGGGAGAGATGGCCGCGCAGGCGAGCGACAACACAAAATACTTAACGTGGAGGTTCGTCATTACGCAAACTTTCAGTATAACAGCGACGCAGGGAATCCCCGAGCCGGGTACAAATTACCCCTAGTTTTTAACAATGCGTCTCGATCAGTGCGGGGTGACCGACCCCCAAATGATCTGATAGACCTCGACGTTACCTTCGAAATTCCGGCCGGCGCGAATGGAAATGCGGGTATTGGGATGAAGGCGCTCCCATTCGGAAACCACACCGTCTTCCAGGTAACGGGTGTCGCGGCGGAGGACGATTGTCTTGTAGCCATCGGCGCGGGTGCGGAGGACAAGCTTTTCGGGGGTCAACTGACTGACCGTTCCGGCCCACTGATACTCGCCGCGGGGGATGATGCTTTCGGTGACGGCGCGATAAGTGATCCGCATGCGGCCGGAGTCTTTTTTCGCCATATCGGCCAGACGGACCGTGCGCACATAGCAGGGCTTGCCGTCGATGAGGCGGCGGTCGGCGACGATTTCGACGAGATCGGTCGGTTGGAAAGACTTTACGGGCACGCGGAGACGGCTTTGCTCGAACCAGGTCCGGTGATCGTAGGTGCAGCGGAATTCCTTTTGGGTGATGGTTTTGAGCAGAAAACTGGCGGGTTGGATATCGCTGATGTAGCCGGAGACGACGCCGACGGGAACATCTTCGGCGCTAAGGAGCATCGGAAGAAGCCAAAACGCACGCTGCCACATACGATTATTCTACTGCTGGTACAATGACATTTTTGCGGCCCCTTGACGTTACAGATCAAACGATTCGCGCCTTGACGTGGTTTCAGCGCTCCGGTATCCAGGAATTGAGTGGCGGCGTGGCGCGATATCACTTGCTGGATGCGAAGCGGAATCTGGCGGCGTCGACGGAGATTACGGGGTATTTTGTCAGTGCGATGATTTGGGGCGGGCGAAGTGAAGAGGCTTACAAGGCGGCGGACTGGCTGGTTCATGACGCGTGGCGGCCGGAGTTGCAGGCGATGCCGTATGAGTTGGGAAATCCGCTGCCGCCGGCGTATTTTTTCGATTGCGGGATTATTGTCCGCGGGTTGCTGGCAGCGTGGCGGGTGTCCGCCAAGCCGGAGTATCTGGGGACGGCGCGGGACTTGGGGATGGCGATGGGACGCGATTTCTGGTCGACTTCCGGTGAGTTGCATCCGATTTTGGAGTTGCCCTGGAAGGCTCCTTGGCCATATGAGCGGCGATGGTCGCGGGAGCCGGGTTGTTTGCAGTTGAAGTCGGCGTTGGCGTGGGCGGATCTGGCCGAACTGTTTCCGGGTGGGGAGTTTGAAGGCTGGTTTGAACGTGCGTTGCAGTATGCGCTGGCGACGCATTTGGCTTTTCTTCCGGGGAACGACGATGAAATAAAGGTGATGGACCGGCTGCACGCGTATTCGTATTTTCTGGAGGCGCTGCTGGCGCGGACGGACCGGGCCGAGGTACGGGAGGCGCTGCACGGAGGGATTGGACGGGTGGCGCAATACCTGCGGACGATTGGACCGCGCTTTGAGCGTTCCGATGTCTGCGCACAGTTGCTGCGGGTGCGGTTGTTGGCGGATTCGTTGGGAGCGGCGCCATTGGATGAGGCAGCGGCGGAAGAGGAGGCGGCGCGCTGCGCGGCGCATCAGCGATTTGGCGGACCGCCCATGATAGACGGCGGGTATGGGTTTGGCACAAGAGATGGGGTTCCATTGCCATATATGAACCCGGTGTCCACGGCGTTTTGCATGCAGGCGATGCAATGGTGGCACGACTGGGAAGGCGGCGAATTTCGGGGCCAACTGGCCGAGTTGATATAGGCCGTGGCGGAGCGGATCAAATTAGCGTTCGCGACCGGTTCGGACGATCTGATCCCTACACTGCTTGCGCGGATGGCCGGAATTTATCCGGATGTGCCGTTGTCGCTGGTTTCGGAATTTCCGTCTCCAAGCGCCGGAGTGCCGTGGATCCGGTGGTATCCGGCGAAGGATCTGGCGGAAAACACGGCGCGGGTCGAAGCGGCGATTGCGGGGAAGGAAGTGGTGCTGGCGGGGATCATTCTGCAGCCGCGAATGCCTTATTGGGCGATGCGGTGGGCGGCGGCGAGGCGGTGGCCGTGGCGATTGATAGTGTTCAACGAGAACCTGGACCACTTCATGCTACGGCCACGCAGCGTACCGGTGATCGCGAAGCATTGCTGGTGGCGCACGAAGAACTTCGTACGTTGGGAGACGCGGCCCGGGGGGACGATCTATACGATGGTCTGGCGGTTGCTTCATCCCCGCGCGTTTTTGCGGCCGATTGCTTATTGGATGGCGCGGTTGAGCGGGGCGGTGGCTTTTCGCTCGCCAGTTGCGCTGGCGCCGATGGTCACGGACCTGCCGGCGGGCACTACCGTCGTCATTCCGTCGCGCAATGGCCGCGACTTGCTGGAGAGGTTGTTCGCATCGCTGCTGCCCCAGGCGCCGGAGGAGATCATTGTTGTCGATAACGGGTCGTCGGATGGGACAGCCGATTGGCTGCGGAGCAAAGGGATTGCGGTGGAGTGCGCGGCGGAGCCGTTGTCGTTCGCGGCCGCGGTGAACCGGGGGATTGCCCGGGCACGATTTTCTCGAACGTGTTTGCTGAATAACGATATGGTGTTGGAGCCGGGCTTTTTTGAAGCGCTGGAAAGGCCATTCGAGCGGGAGCCGGAGTTGTTCGCCGCCACGGCGCAGATTTTCTTTCCGGAGAATGTGCGGCGCGAGGAGACGGGGAAGGCGATGTATCATCGCAACGACTCGGGCCAGTTCCCGTTGTGGTGCGAAACGCCGTTGGAGGGCGAGGACGGCACGTGGGTGCTATATGGCAGTGGCGGGTGCACGCTGTACGACACGGCGAAGTTGAGGGCGCTGGGAGGAATCGGCGAGCAGTATACGCCGGCTTATGTGGAGGATCTCGATATCGGCTGGCGGGCATGGCGGCGGGGGTGGCCGACGGTGTTTACGGCGGGGGCGCGACTGGTGCATCTTCATCGATCGACAACTTCGAAGTACTTTTCGCCGGAGGCCCTGGAAGGCGCGCTGGAACGGAACTACGTGCAATTTGCCGCAGGCAGCAATTGCCGTGTTCTTTGGCGAGAGGCGCTTGACCGATTAAATGTTTTGGCTGCAAAACAGGAACCGGTGAGATCCGCTGAACGGGCGTTATTCCGGGCGTGGATGGAACCGTGGCGTCAGCCGCTGGCCGCGGAGGGGGATGATGCTCCGCTCGCGTTGTGCGGCGGCGCGGTGGCCGTGTTCCCGGGGCTCGCCGCGACAGGCCGCACGCGGGTGTTGATCGCCGCGCCGTATCTTCCCTTCCCTCTATCGCACGGCGGAGCCGTACGCATGTTCAACTTAATGCGCGAGGCGGCGAAGGAGTTCGACCAGATTCTACTGGTATTTGTGGATGAACTGGCGACGCCGGCGGCGGAATTGCTGGCGCTCTGCAATGAGATCGTCCTGGTGCGGCGGGAAGGATCGCATTTGTTGCCGTCCAGCACACGGCCCGATGTGGTCGAAGAGCATGACCGGCCGGAGTTCCGGGCTGCGCTTCGGGCCACGATGCGTAAGTGGCGGCCGGAGATTGTTCAGCTCGAGTTCACACAGATGGGGCTGTACGCGGATGCCTGCAAGCCGGCGAAGACGATTCTGGTGGAGCACGATATTACGCTCGATCTGTATGGCCAATTGTTGCGGGACAAAGAGGACTACGACACGCGCGAACAGTATGGGAAGTGGGTTTCGTTTGAAAAAGCGGCGTGGGCCGGTGTTGACGCCGTTGTGACGATGTCGGAGAAAGACAGACTTACGGTGGGGAGGGCCAATGCGCAGGCGATTTTGAACGGAGTCGATTTGAGCCGGTTCACGCCTTCGGATGAAGAGCCGGTGCGGAATCGGATCTTGTTCATCGGCTCCTTCGCCCATTTGCCGAATGTGATGGCGCTGGACTTTTTTCTACGGGAGGCGTGGCCGCTGATTAAAGACAAAGCCGTGTTGCATATCATTGCGGGGCAGCGGCATGAGTACTTTCTCGATCGTTGCGCGGACCGGATTACGCTACCGTTGAATCAGCCGGGTATCGAATTGGAGGGGTTCGTCAGCGACGTTCGCGGAGCGTATCATCGAGCGGCGATCGTCATTGCACCGCTGGTGGCGAGCGCCGGGACGAATATCAAGATTATGGAAGCGATGGCGATGCGGAAAGCAATTGTGACAACGCCCGCGGGCATCAACGGGTTGGATCTGGTTGATGGGCGGGATGTGCGAGTCGCCAGCACCGGCGCGGAGATGGCCGCGGGCGTTGCGCGGTTGATCGATAATCCGAGTGAGCGAAAGGCGCTGGAGTCTACGGCGCGGCGCACGGCGGAGGAGCAGTATGGCTGGGACCGGATCGGACGTGTCCAAGCCGATCTGTATCGCACGCTGACGGGTAAGGAAAAGTTACACTGAAGGAGCAAATTATGCCGAAACCCTTGTCTGATATCGGGCTGGTGGGGCTGGCCGTCATGGGCCAGAACCTCGCTCTCAACGTTGCCGATCACGGCTTCCAGATTTCTGTCTATAACCGCACCACGGAGACGATGGAGAAATTCGTCGCGGAGAATCCGAACACGCCGGGCGGCGTGGTGGGCGCGAAGACGCTCGAAGAGTTTGTGCAGGGGCTGTCGCGGCCCCGCAAGATCATCCTACTGGTGAAGGCCGGCGGTCCAACGGACGCCGTGATCAACAGCCTGCTGCCGCTGCTGGAGGCCGGGGACATTATCATCGACGGCGGCAATGCGTTGTGGACCGATACGATTCGCCGGGAGAAGGATTTGGCCGCGAAGGGATTCCGCTTCGTCGGCTCCGGCGTGAGCGGCGGCGAGGAAGGCGCGCGATTCGGTCCTTCGTTAATGCCGGGCGGCGATCCGTCGGCGTATGACGAGATCAAAGATATTTGGATGGCGATTGCAGCCAAGGTCGATGCGACAACCGGTAAACCGCTGATGGGGGCGACCCCGGGGCACCCGATTTCCGGCGGGGTGCCGTGTACAACGCATATCGGTCTGAATGGCGCGGGCCATTACGTGAAGATGGTCCACAACGGGATTGAATATGGCGATATGCAGATGATCTGCGAGTCGTACGATATTCTGCGCAAGCTGGGCGGATTCTCGCCGGCGGAGTTGAGCAAGATTTTCGGGGAATGGAACACGGGCAAGCTCGATTCGTTCCTGATTGAGATCACGACGGACATTCTGCAACAGACCGATCCAGAGACGGGCGCGCCATTCGTGGACATCGTGCTGGACGCGGCCGGACAAAAGGGTACCGGCAAGTGGACGAGTGTGAATGCACTGGATATGGGCGTTCCGGCGCCGACCGTGGCCGAGGCTGTTTTCGCGCGGTGCCTGAGCGCCGTAAAGGAAGAGCGGGTGGCGGCATCGACGCAGCTTTCCGGTCCGCCCGGAGCGTGGGCGGGGAATCGTGACCAGTTGGTCCAGGCCGTGCATGATGCGCTGTATTGTTCGAAGATTTGTTCCTACGCGCAGGGGTTCCAGTTGATGAGCGCGGCGCAGATCGAATACAAGTGGTCATTGGATTTCGGCGCCATCGCGAAGATCTGGCGCGGCGGCTGCATCATTCGCGCGGCGTTCCTGCAGAAAATCACCGAGGCTTACGAGTTGAATCCGGGGTTAGCCAATCTACTCCTCGATCCGTTCTTTACGAACGAAATTGAGCACGCGCAGTCGAATTGGCGGCAAGTGATCGCGCTGGCCGCGACGTACGGGATTCCGGCGCCAACGTTTTATTCCGCGCTTTCCTACTACGACGGGTACCGCTCGGCGACGTTGCCGGCGAACCTGCTCCAGGCACAGCGCGACTACTTTGGCGCGCACACGTACGAGCGGACGGACAAGCCGCGCGGCGAAGCGTACCATTTGGATTGGCCGGAGCCGGGGCGTCCGCAAACGAAGGTCTAGGGGAGTGGTTGAGGATCTCCTCGCAAAGTACCGCGAAGAACTAACCGGGCGCGTGCTGCCGTTTTGGCTGCGGCACGCGCTTGATCGCGAACACGGCGGGTATTACAACTGTCTGGATGCGGCGGGCGGTGTATACGATACGCGCAAGCATGTGTGGATGCAGGGGCGCGGCGTATGGATGTTCGCGCGACTCTACAATACTTTCGATCCGCGGCCGGAGTATAAGGAAGCGGCAGAGGTGATTTTCCGTTTTCTCGATGAGCATGCGCGGCGGGGAGAGCCGCGGTGTTGGCATACGTTGACGGCGGACGGCCGGCCGGTTGCGTTTCAGCGGAAGCCGTATACGGCGTTTTTTGTGGCGTTAGCGCTGGTGGAGTTTTCGAAAATTTCCAAAGACCCGGCGCATTTGGCGGAGGCGGTCGATCTGTTTTGGCGGATGGAGGAATGGATTCGGAAGCCGGATTTACTCGGCCGTCCGGCGTTGGCGGGCGGGATTGGGTACACGCAACTGGCTGACCTTTATGTACTCGGTTGGCTGGCGTTTGAACTCGATCAGGTTCACGGCGATAGGCGATATGGCGAGGTGATTCAAACCTGTCTGCGGCGTTTGACCGTCCATTTCCATCCGGAACACCGTGTGCTGATGGAGAACGCCGCTACCGGCGACGCGGAGGAATTCCGGCAGTTCCCGGAAGGGCGATTGATCTGCACGGGTAGTTCGCTCGAGGTCTGTTGGCTCTTCCTGCATATGTTGAAGAAGTGGCCGGACGCGGCGATGGAGAGGATGCTGCTGGAATCGATTCTTGGCGCGATGGAGTACGGGTGGGACAAGGAGTACGGCGGGTTGTACTATTTTCAGGACTTGCAAGGCCGTCCGCCGGTGGCGCTGGAATCGAACATGAAACTCTGGTGGCCGCACACGGAGGCCATCTACGCCTGCGCGTTGGCATACAGAATGACGGGTGATTTCCGATATAGAGAATGGTGGCTGCGCGTGGACGAATATTCCTTCCGCGTGTTTGCGGACTCGGAGTGCGGGGAGTGGTTTGGCTATTGCGACCGGCGGGGAGAGGTCGCCACGCCGATAAAGGGCGGCCCCTATAAGGGGATATTTCACGTACCGCGAGCGTTACTTTTTACAATACAGGCATATTTGTAGCCATATGATCGCGGAGAGCCGCGAGCGCTGGGAGCAGCGTTTCCGGCGCAAAGTTCCGTTTCGATGCCCAATCGAAATAGAGGCATCCACGGACTTTGCGGCCGTCGCAGACGGGCAACAAAAAGAAAGCCTCCGGGTGAAGGGTTTCCACGAGCGGCGAATCGCAGAAGCGGTGGTCCTTGGCCAAATCGATCCAAACGTCCTGACGCTGCCCGAATGCTAATAAATACGGCGGTTTCCTTGGATGGATCAGACGCGGCAATTCCGACGCGGATTCGGTGGACCAACCGAATCCGGCGGAGGCGCCCAAGCTGACTCCCGGATCGCCGAATGATAGCCACGCAGCCCGATCGACACCGCTGGCGATGGCGTTTTGGAGCAGGGCCGATAGCGTCGTCGCGGCCGGCAACGGCAAGGTTGATGAAGCGGGCGATTCCCAAACTTCCGTGGGAATCCAGTCTTTCAGACGCAGTTTCTCGGCGCAAAGGTCCATTTGATGAAGCCTTGATTCAATAGACGCGAAGCCAATCCGGCAAAGGCTTTCCACTTGTGCTTCGCGCATTTGGTACTGCTGAGCGAGCGCAGTCCAACAGGGCCGCATCAGCTTCTCCCGCTCGGAAGCGTCAGTGCGAAAGTAGGCGCTGGTGATTGCGTGCGCCAAGCTACCGGCTAACGCGATTTCGGCGTCAGGATTTCCGGCTTGGGCGAGAAGTGCATCCGGTGTCGATTGCGCGGCCAGAATTGGCGAGCCATGGAAGGACCAGTGGAATAGAAGCCCGGCCGAAAGCTCATCGAAATCAAAATGAGCGTGCCGTTCACAGGACGCGCGCAGGCCGATCAACTGGCCTCGACCGCCGGCCAGTATCCGCTGATAATCGTCCGGCATTTCGAGCGCGTAGATCAATTCTCCGATATTTCGGAACAGGCCGCAGATGAATGCTTCTTCGGCGTAGCGCGGCTCCAGACGGCACATCAGAGTGCGCGCCAAGATTGCGGTTAGTTGGCTCAATACGGATAATTCGAGAACCGGATGCGTCAGTTTCCGGCGCGGCACGGTGTCGACGATCTGCGCGAGCGCGTCCGTTCCGAGTAGCGCGGCGGCGTGCGTAACGCTCGTCACCGTTTTCCCGCCAGGATTGAACAGGGCAGAGTTGGCGATGCGAAGCAGTCGAAGGGTTAGGCCGAGATCCTGAAGGATGATCTGGGAACACGCCTGCAACGTGCTTTTGTCCGCGAGCAAGTTTGCCGCTAAAGCAGTGATATTTTCGTTATTCGCCGCCGGGCCGGCCGATTGTTGTAGATGGTCCACGCAAACGGTCAGCGGGCTGCGCACAACATCTGGCGCCTGCATATTCCTCTCATCGGACGGGGAGAGGATTATTGCAGAGTAAAATTGACGTCGACCTGAGATACGACTTCGACGGGTTGACCATTCAATTTTGTGACGTTGTACCGATACTGACGGACGGCGTCCTGCGCCGCCGGGATCAGCAGCGGATGCCCAGCGACGACTTCTATCGCGCTAACCGCGCCGTCGCGATCGATAGTCGCGCTGAAGCGGACGGCGCCCTGAATTCTCGCCTGGCGGGCGAGAGGAACCTCCAAAATCAACGATTGAATTCGAGCCGCCAACTGCCGCCGCCTTAAGAACGGTGGAGCGGGCGCAAAATAGGGCTGGAAGCGCGCGTCGGCCACCGCCAGCAGCGCGTCTACATAGATCTCCTCCGAGGCGGCCATGCGGCTTGCTTCAAAATCCACCACCTGTTCGCGCGCCAGGCGAATTTGAGAAACCAAAAGCCATACAGCGGGATGGAACCAGAAGGCGCAGAGGACGATTTCCTCCGCCAGCGCAAACAGCCAGTCCCGGCGTTTGATGTGCGCATTTTCGTGGGCTAGAATTGCGTCCCTCGCCGCGGTTGGGAGTTCCATCACCGATGGAGGCAAAAGAATGACCGGCCGCCGGAAGCCGAACGTGACCGGTCCGGCGATCTCCGTAGAAATCGCGACTCCTTCGCCCAACGGCTCGGCGTATTTTCTTAAATCGCGCAGGCGCGCCAAGCCTAGAAGCAACCATCCCACCCGCGCCGCGACGCCGAGTTCCAGGACCACCAGCGCGATGAAATGCCAATCAACGGGCATCGCCGCGTCGACGCGTTCCAACGCTGTGACAGGCAACGCCACGCGGCCTGCGGCCAGCCTACTGGTGACAATTACCGGGCGCGCCCAGGTTTGGAGCAGCGGCAGCAGCAATACGGCCACAAGCAACACCTGCAGGAACAGGAGCGGACGGGACAGCCGTAGCAACTTCATGAGCAATAGACCGGCCGCGATTAACGCTCCCGCCTGCAGAGAGAAGATAGCGATATTGGCAAGCACCAGCGGGGCGATCATTGCCTTTTCCCTTCCCGCATAATCGCCGCAATCTCTTCCATTTCCTTTGCGGAGACTTCGCGATTCTCCACCAGATGCAACAACAATGGCTTGGCGGCGCCGTCAAAAACGCGTTGCAGGAACTCGCTCACCATTCCTCCGACCACCCGTTCCTTCGCTTCGACCGCTGTATAAACGTGGGCCTTTTCGGACGCCGATTTCGTTACGTAACCCTTCTCTTCCAGGATCCGCAACATCGTCATCACCGTGGTGTACGCTACCTTTCGGCGCTCCAGAATTTCTTCGTAGACGGCCCGGACCGTGACGCTCTCATGCGCCCAGACGATCTTCATGATTTCCAGTTCCTGCTCCGTCAAAACGCTTGCTCGCGGTCTCATACTAATTAATTAGTACGAAATCACCCAGAGGTCAAGCAAGTTCTGCTCGGCTATCCTGAATAAAGTGCCCGCTAACGCTCCTCCCCTGCTCCTTTTCGATATCGACGGTACGTTGATGCGCAAATCCGGACCGCATCACCGGCAGGTATTGATTGAGGCGGTTCGTTTGATTACCGGTCTGGAAACAACCACCGATCACATTCCGGTACAGGGGATGTTGGACCGCGACATACTTGCCTGGATGCTGCGGGACGCGGGCGCCGGGAAGGCGCTGGCGGGCCGGTCCATGGCGGCCATAGTCGCCCGGGCCCAGGAGTTGTACGCCGAACGCTGCCCGGACCTGCGCCGCAAGGTCTGCCCCGGAGTCCGGCCGCTGCTGCAAAAAATCACTCGCCGCGGGATCAGGATGGGCTTGGTCACTGGTAACTTGTCGGCCATCGGCTGGAAAAAGGTCGAACGCGCCGGAATCAAGCACCACTTCAGTTTTGGGGCCTTCGCCGAGGAGGGGAAGGATCGAGCCACGCTCGCGGCGCGCGCCATCGCTCATGCCAGGCGAAACCGATGGATCAGCCGGGATTCGCGGATTGTTCTGTTCGGCGACCACGAGAATGATATCCTGGCAGCAAAGGCGAACGGTATCCGATCAGTCGCCGTCGCGACCGGGCTCTCGCAACCCGCTGCGCTCTCCGAACTCCGGCCGGACTTTCTCCTCACGGATCTGCGCGACTGCTCCCTGGAAGAAATCCTCTCTTAATGACTCAAGAAGCCCAATCCCTCGCCGTCAAGCGCGCGTCGGTGGAGTTCCACAATTTTGCATCGATGGGTGAGCCCGACCGGGCGTTCCCGGTCTACGCGGAAGAAAACGTACGTCGCGGCGCGGTAATCAAGAACCATCTCAATTTCATCGGGCCGCTGACGCCATTTTTGGAGATCGGCGCAAACGCGGGGCACTCGAGCTACATGCTGGTGAACGACTTCGGCGCCGATGGCTTCGCGTCGGATATCTCGGGCGATTCCCTCCGGCACGGGATCGCGCTGATGGACAAGTGGGGTCTCCCAAAAGCGCCAGTGCGGATTACCGCCGATGCGTTGCATCTGCCCTTCGCCGACAACTCGCTGCGATGCGTGATGGCTTTTCAGATGTTGAGCCAGTTCATGAATATCGAGAGTATCTTCATTGAGGTTAAGAGGGTGCTGGCTCCCGGCGGCGTGTTCATTTTCGCGGAGGAACCGTTGCGGCGCAAACTGTCGCTGCGCCTCTACCGCTGCGCATACCGGGACACGATGAAGCCCTGGGAGCGGAAACTGGATGACTGGGGCCTGCTTGGCTTCCTGGTTCAGGACGTAATCGGCGCGGCGCAGGAGGAGAAGTTCGGTATCCGTCAGAATCACTCGATGGAACTGCGCGACTGGCACGCGTTGATCAACCGCCATTTTGACGAACACGAGTTCGAACTGTTCGTTCCGCAACGCGGATGGGGCGAGCGAATGGCGAAGCGCATTGCGAAAAAGATCGACAAGTACGGGTCCGATTGGGTTCCAGCGCGGTTGCTGGGCGGAACGCTCGCGGCGATCTGTAAGAAAAACGGGGAAGATCAACCGATTGATGAACACGCACCGTATGAAACCCGGCTGCAGTGTCCGGATTGCGGTAGTAAGATCCGATTGGACAACGAGCAGACGCTGCGCTGCGTAGGGTGCGATTACAGCGCTCCGATGGAAGGCGGCGTTTACAATCTGCTGCGGACCGCCGATAAGAAGGAACTGTATCCGGGTGATCGCGGCGACTCCATCGATTTCTGTCTGCCGGGGCACGAGAAGAAGTTAGGCCCGGGCTGGTACGATTTGGAGGGCGTTTACGGCAACAAGTATCGCTGGATCGGAGCGAAAGCACACGCGACACTCACCAACGTGCGCGATGTTCCGCAGCGGCTCCGAATTCGAGGCCATGCCCACGCCAAGCTGTTCAACGGTCCGACGCCGCCGCGTATCGGCATCTCCGTAAACGGCGAATTGCTGCGAGAGTGGACCCTTGAACGTACGGGGCTTTTTATTTTGGAAGCCGACGTTCCGGCCGCCGCGGTTTACAACCTCGAAATCAACGCGTCGCCAACCTGGCAAGCTCCGCCCGATGAACGGCACTTCAGCGTGAACCTGTCGATGATCCGGCTGGATCCTCGAGACTAAACCAGAATTGTGAAGGCGTTTTCCGTGCGCTGGACCGGGCGATAGAGAGTGTCGCGCTCCTGCGGGTCGCGTCCCGCTTCGCGGATTAACCGCAAAAGATCGCCGCGCCGCAAGTTTTGGCCGGTGGTGGCGCCGGCGTCATGGTAGATCTTTTCCTCGACGATGGTGCCGTCCAGATCGTCGGAACCGAACTGCTGGGAGATCTGGGCCATCGCCTCCGACATCATCACCCAATAGGCCTTGATATGCGGAATGTTGTCGAGCATTAAGCGGGCCACGGCGATGTTCCGCAGATCGTCGAAACCGGTAGTTTTCGGGATGTGCGACAAGGCGGTGTTGGCCGGATGGAAAGCCAGAGGGATGAACGTTTGAAAGCCGCCGGTCTCGTCCTGCACGGCGCGCAGGCGGGCCAAATGATCGACGCGGTCCTCCGGTCCTTCGATGTGACCGTAGAGCATCGTGCAGTTGGTTTTGATCCCAAGTTGGTGCGAGATCCGCGCCACTTCGAGCCATTCGTTGCCGTCGATCTTATGATCGCAAATGATCCGCCGGACGCGCTCACTGAAGATCTCCGCGCCGCCGCCGGGCTGCGAATCCATACCGGCGTCGCGTAAGCGAATCAGGACTTCCCGGAGCGGCAATTTGGCGCGCTTGGCGAGATAGGAGATCTCGACCATCGTAAACGCCTTCAGATGGACCTGCGGGTAGCGCTGCTTCAACCCTCTCAACATTTCGCAATACCAGTCGAGCGTCAATTCCGGATGCAGCCCGCCGACGATATGAAACTCGCTGACGGCTTCGGAGTAACCGTGCCCGGCAACTTCCCAAACCTGATCGAGCGACATGGTGTAGCCCTTGGGATCGCGCGCCTTTTTCCCGAAGGCGCAGAGGCGGCAGGAGGCGGTGCAGACATCCGTAGGATTGATGTGGCGGTTGACGTTGAAATAGGTGATGTTCCCGTTGATACGCTCGCGGACGACATTGGCCAGCCAACCTACGCCCAGGATGTCCGACGACCGGAAGAGGGTCATGCCGTCGTCAAACGATAGCCGCTCTCCCGCCAACACTTTGTCGCGGATGGGCAGCAATCGGGAATCTTCAAAATACGGGGTCATATTAGGGAATCACACTCCACGGCGGGCATACCAAACATCGGCGGCCCAAAACACGAAGAATAGCACGCTGACGCAACCATTCACCGTGAAGAAAGCGGCATTTACCTTGCTTAGATCGTCGGGCTTTACCAGGCTGTGTTCGTAGACAAGCAGCAGGGCGACGATGGCGATGCCGATTGCGCCCAAGAGCCCCAGAGAGAAACTCTGGAGAAGCATGACCAGACAAACCAGCATCGTCAAGTGCAACCCACGGGCAAGCGACAGAGCGCCGGCGATACCCAAGCGTTTGGGAACGCTGTGCAGACCGGCGCCGCGATCAAACTCAAAGTCCTGGCACGAGTAGATCATGTCGAATCCGGCGGTCCAGAAGGTCACCGCAGCAGTGAGCCACAAGATTCGGATGTCCAAAGATCCGGCCACCGCAATCCAGGCGGCCGCGGGCGCGATCCCCAATGCGAATCCCAGGACGACGTGCGACCACGAGGTGAATCGCTTCGTGTAGCTATACCCCATGACTATCCCGAGTGCGAGCGGCGAAAGCGCCAAACAAAGCGGGCCCAGCATCGCCGCGGACAGGACAAGAACGCCGGCCATGAAAATCAAAAAGCCCCAGGCGAAACCCGTTGAGAGCAGTCCGGCAGGCAAATGCCGCATCATCGTTCGCGGGTTTCGCCCATCAATGGCGGAATCCAGGATCCGGTTGAACGCCATGCCCGCCGAACGGGCGCCCACCATGGCCACAACGATCCAAACGAGCTTCCAAGCCGCGTCCGCCGTAGGAAACCCTGCGTCTCGCCATGCCAGCAGCGCGCCTGTCAATGCGAAGGGCAGAGCAAAAATGGAATGCTCGAATTTGATCATGTCGAGCGTTAATCGCAGGCGCTGGAAAAACATCTTGCGTTACCATTTTAATGGATGCAGTCACGATCATTTTGGGTGCTGGTTGTTCTTTCTGTACTTGCCGGCTGTGTCGACCAGAAAAAAACGGCCACTCTTGAAGATTTATATACGCGAGAGGTGAAACTGCCGGACGGCGCGCGCTTCAGGGCCGAAGTGGTCACCAGCAAGTTCGACATGACGCGGGGAATGATGTTCCGCGACTCGCTGGCGCCGGATCGAGGCATGCTATTTATACATGGCGAACCCGGAAATTACCCATACTGGATGTACCAGGTACGGATCCCGCTGGACCTGATTTTTATGGATCAGAATCGGTTGATAATGGAAGTTGTTTCCAATGTGGAGCCGTGCAAGAGCGAAAGCGCTGCGAAGTGCCCAAAGTTCGGCGGTAACCGGCGGTCGCTGTTTGTGCTGGAGTTGAATGCCGGAATGGCTGAAAAACACAAATTGAAGCTGGGCGACAGGCTGGACTTTTAGAAATCATGGACGCTGACAAAATTCGCGAACTGCTAGAGCAAGTACGGGGAGGCGCCGTAGATGTCGACGGGGCCCTTGAGCGGCTGAAACATATGCCGTTTGAAGATCTGGGATTTGCCAAGGTCGATCACCATCGGGCATTGCGCCAGGGAATGCCGGAGGTTATCTTCGGCTTGGGCAAAGCTCCGGAACACGTTCGGGAGATCGCCGTCAAATTGGCGGAACGAACCCAAAATTTGTTGATTACGCGGACGAGTCCGGACGCCGCTAAGCTCGTTTTGGACGCGATCCCCGATATCGAATATCATCCGCACTCCGGGGCGATGCGGCTATGGAGAGACAAAACGATCCGGGGGCGGGGCCGGATCGCGGTTGTTTGCGCTGGGACAAGTGATATTCCGGTAGCCGAAGAAGCACGGATTACGGCCGAGGTAATGGGGAACGAAGTCGAATCCATTCACGATATCGGCGTTGCGGGAATTCACCGGCTGATGAGTAACCGGGAGCGGCTAACGCAAGCGAAGGTTATTGTGGTGTGTGCCGGGATGGAAGGCGCCCTCCCCAGCGCCGTAGGAGGCCTGGTGAGCGTGCCGGTGATCGCGGTGCCTACGTCGATAGGCTATGGAGCCAGCTTTAACGGTTTGGCGGCCCTGCTGGGTATGTTGAACAGTTGCGCATCCAATGTCACAGTCGTCAATATTGACAATGGCTTCGGCGGCGGATACGTGGCCAGTCTGATCAATCGGCCGTAACTGGGACGGACGGGGTGAGCCGGCGAAGGCGGTTCCTTTCGTACCGCCGAATGCCGGGCTCCGTACACGGCGGTTCGGCGAGATCCATAGCGCCAGGCGCCAACTTCGAGGAGAGGCCGTGACTGACGCCAAAGTGACGAAGTTCAGCTAAACGACGCCTCCCGTGGGGCGATGCTCCTCTTTTAATACGCCTGCTTTCGTAAACTGAAATCCGAGAAACCAAGCCGTAATGCGGGCCATCACTCGCTACCCGGCCCGACTAGGCTTTGGTCGATGCCGGCTTTTCTCGCCAGCCCGTCGCGGTTTGCTCATCGCGTCAAAACTCCTCAAACTAACTCATTCCATGCCGCAAATCCGAGTCTTTATCAACGGCGTGTACTTTTGGATTAGGGTTGCTTTAGCCCCAACCTCGTGGCAAGGGCCCTTCCCTTCGCTATGGGTCCGCGCGTCCCTAACGTTGTGAAAAAGACTTTCCCTTTAAAGATGTCGACCCTGCTGGCCGCACCATGGAAAAAGGCCGCCCCGGAAGGGCGGCCTTTTTCATTTTGTTCAGACTGAACCCGGAGTTTAGAATTCCAGGCGCAGACCCATGGTGATCAGACGAGCGCCGTTCTGCGGTCCGGTCGGACGGCCGAAGTTAGCATTGCCAACGGTACCGTTGACGCCGCCAAAGCTCGTGCGGTTGAAGATGTTGAATCCATCCGTGCGGTAGGTGAGCACGACCGGGTTCTTGTCCGTATTGAAGAGCGTAGTCCGCTTCACGATCGAGAGATTCTCGAAGAAGACAGAAGGCTGGCGGAAGTCGTTCTGGTAGAACGCCGCCGTGCCTAGCGTGTACTGCGGAGCCGCCGAGAACGCCGCGGCGTTGAAGAACCGCGAAGTCGGAACGTTCGGATCGAGCGAGGTGCGCTCGATACCTGTGCGGATCGGCACCGCGGACATGTTCGCCTTCGTCAGCGGCGCAAACAGCACGCCGTTGCCCAGCGGGTTGCCCGGGGTCGCCAACTGCAACAGGGTGCCCTTGCGGTAAACCTGCGCCGAGGAGACCGTCCAGCCGCTCACCAGGGCATTGGTGATCTTGTTGCTGCTGCTCAGGTACTTGTGGCCCTTGCCGAACGGCATATCGAAGGTGCTCAGGATATTGAACACGTGCGGGATATCGAAGGGCATAAAGCTCTTGCCGTCCGGCAGGTTGTAGTAATCCTGCGGCGAACCCGGTCCACCCTGCTGATTGAAGACCTGACGGAAATGGCCGTTGCCGAGGCTCTTGGACCAAGTGTAGTTGGCCAACAACTGGTAGGAACCAAAACGGCGTTCCACCTTCGTCTGCAGGGCGTCGTACCAGCTCTTGCCGTACCCGGCAAAAAGGCTGCTGACCGACAGGTACTGCGGGAACGGACGCAGCGACTGCGCCACGCTCTGCCCGCCAGGGAAGTTGGCGAAGGGCGCCCGGAAGCCGGCAGCGGCAGCGGCCGGAGAATCAATCCGGGCCGACAGCAGCGAACCGCGGCTCAACACACTCGACGGCAACTGATTCAGGTCGATCGTCGAATTCAAGCGCGTTCCACGATTGCCCTGATAGGCAACATCGATCAGGAAGTTCTTCACTTCATGCTGAACGTTGACGCTCCAGTTGTAGATGCGCCCAGCCTGGCCGGCGGTCGAACCCTGATACTGCACGCTCTGGAAGTTCACATAGGAAGGATCGATAATCGGCGGCGGGCGATAGCCCGGAGCCAACGGGATCCCGTTGTCCCAGTTCAGGACAGCGTTGCGGCCATCGCTAACCAGGTCGTTCGAACCGGCAAAACCGGCACGGCAGCCGCAGCCGCCGCTCGAAAGGCCCTGGTAGTAAATGGACCAGCCGCCGCGGAGAACGGTCTTCGGTCCCAGTTGATACGCCATGCCCAAGCGCGGTCCGATGTTCGAGTAGTCCGTCGGATAGAAGCGCTTTTGGCCGGTGCGGCCGGGGCCGGCGCCGGAGAATACCAGCGCGCCGGGCAGTCCGTTCGCCCCCGGGTTGGGGACACGGATGTCCACCATTGAGTAGCCGTTGCCACCGGGAACGTGCCAGCCGATCGGCACTTCGTAACGCAAACCGAGGTTCAACGTGAGCTTCTGCGTAACCTTCCAGTTGTCTTGGAAGTAGACCGAAGTGTCGTGGTAGAA
>Ga0105046_10005362_pt1 | contig 20302 bp, 17 predicted proteins | sample MAT03_FD_78385 | JGI IMG/M metagenome (GOLD analysis project Ga0105046, IMG submission 78385) | Freshwater microbial communities from Lake Fryxell liftoff mats and glacier meltwater in Antarctica - MAT-03 (megahit assembly) | ecosystem: Environmental > Aquatic > Freshwater > Ice > Liftoff...
AGCGCGAGAAGTTCGCCTGATCGACGTCGACGGAGCCCAGTTGGGCATCAAGGCGTTGCCGGAGGCCCTGAGCATTGCCAGGGCCGCCGAGCTCGATCTGGTCGAGGTGGCAGACACGGCGTCTCCGCCGGTCTGTCGGATCATGAACTACTCGAAGTACAAGTTCGAAGCGCAGCAGCGAGCCAAGGAGTCACGCCGGAAGACCACCAACGTGGTCATCAAGGAGATGAAGTACCGCCCCAAGATCGGAGACGGCGACTTCGGAACCAAGACCAAGAAGGTGGAGCACTTCCTGTCCGAAGGTCACAAGGTCAAGGTCACCATCATGTTCCGGGGCCGCGAGATGCAGCATCCGGAGCTTGGACGCAAGATCCTCGACCGCATCGCGGACGAGGTGATCGATGTCGGCAAGGTCGAGATCATGCCCCGCCAGGACGGCCGCAACATGACCATGGTGATCGGTCCCGACAAGCGGGCACAGCAGGCGACCGCCAAGCGGCTGGCAGCTGAAGCGGCCGAGGCGAACGATCCGGCCGAGCCGGTTGCCCCGGAGACGGGTCCGGAGGCAACTCCGGAAGCAACGAACGAGACGGCAGTACCCGCCGAGGTCACAACGACCGCCGAGCACAGCGAAGCACCAGAACCAGCAGCACCAGAACCAGCAACACCAGGAACAGTCATCGAGACGCCCGACGCGACCACCAGCGAGGTCGCCGAGGAACCGAACGATGCAGCCGACAACAGGACTCAGACCACCGAGGACCTCGCTCAGTCGGCCGCATCGGACGCTTGACGGCGGTCCAGAACTCAGGCCCAGCACACACAGCACCCGACCGAGCGGCGCCGTCATCCAGCGCCAATCCCGAAGGGGTCCACACGAGGCGTGCTGGGCCATCCACCCACAGGAGCAACCATGCCGAAGATGAAGACGCACTCCGGTGCCAAGAAGCGATTCAAGGTGACCGGATCTGGCAAGATCCTGCGTCGCCAGGTCAACCGGGCCCACATCCTGGAGAAGAAGCCGTCCACTCGGACGCGTCGCCTGGCCGGGACCGTGGAGGTCACCGGAGGCGATCGGGCTCGCGCCCGCCGTCAACTCGGGATCTGATCCGAGCGATTCACTGAAGGGCGCCGGGACCACCGGCGCCGACTGACCTGACCGAACGCAGAGCAAGGAGAATCCCATGGCACGTGTCAAGGGTGGCGTCCACGCCAAGAAGAATCACAAGAACGTCCTCAAGCGGGCGAAGGGCTACTACGGCAACCGCAGCCGTACCTTCCGGTCGGCGAACGAGGCGGTCATGCACGCGCTCGACTACAGCGCCCGTGACCGTCGGGCCCGTAAGGGCGAGTTCCGCAAGCTGTGGATCCAGCGGATCAACGCGGCCTGTCGGATTCACGGCATCAGCTACAGCCGGTTCATCGCCGGGCTGAAGGCTGCAGGGGTCGAGGTCGACCGCAAGATCCTCGCCGATCTGGCCGTCACCGACGATGCGGCGTTCGCGTCGTTGGTCGCGGTCGCCGCCGAAGCGCTCGATGCGGCGGCATCCGACGACGCCCCGGCAACAGCGGAAGCCTGACCCTGTCGCAGGACGCCGGGTCCATCCCGATGGCGCCCTTGGCGTCGTCGAATCAACACGTCCAGCTGCTGCGGCGCCTCGTGGGGCGCCGCAGCGCTCGTTCCGATGCCGGTGTGTTCGTGGTGGAGGGTCCGGTACTGGTGGCCGAGGCCATCCGATCCGCCCACCGGATCCGTGCCGTCTACGCCGATGTCGCGGTCTCCGCCGATATCGAATCGCTCGGCCGCGACGTGGCGGCGATGCTCGACGCCACCGGCGTGCTGGTGTGCACTGTCTCGGCGGGCGTGCTGGGTCGAGTCCTCTCCACGGTGTCGCCCCAGCCATGGTGTGCGATTGTCGAGTCGCCGCTGGTGGACGCGTCCGAGGTGATAGCGGCGCCCGGCCCGGTGGTGGCCTGCGTGGGGATCTCCGACCCCGGGAATCTGGGGACGGTGGTCCGCTCAGCCGAAGCGATGGGTGCGGCGGGGGTGCTGGTGACCGCAGGCAGCGTCGATCCGCTGGCCCCCAAGGTGGTCCGGGCCTCGGCTGGATCGGTGCTCCGGGTGCCACTCGGTGAGGTCACTGCCCCGGATCTGTTGGAGCTGGCGCATGCGTCCGGGCGTTCCCTGGTGGGATTGTCCGGAGCCTCTGGCGACGATCTGTGGTCGTCCGACCTCGGTGACCGGACGATCCTCTGCGTCGGGAACGAGGCGGCCGGGCTCCCGGCCGGCCTCGAACTCGACGGGTTGATCGCCGTCGCCATGGTCGGCGAGGTGGAGTCGTTGAATGCCGCAGTGGCCACCTCGATCGTCCTGGCTGAACTGGCCCGCCGTCGGCGTACCTCCCCGACTCATTGAGCTCCGCGCACCAGTTGAGCTGCGCACGAGCTGGGCTCCGCTCGGGAGTTGGGAACCAAATTCCGTTCCGAGGCGGCCCGCGGTCAGAATGACTCCCGTGCCCGATGCCCTCTCCGCTCTCGCCGACCGAGTCGAAGCGTTGTGTTCGGGAGCACGGGAGGCGTTGTCGGACGCTCATTCGACGGAGTCGTTGAAGGCACTGGACGTCGAGCTGCTGGGCAAGACAGCCGAGATCGGCCGGCTCAAGGCATCCCTGCGAGACGTCGACCCGTCGGATCGTCCGGCCGCCGGTCGGATCATCGGCGACGGTCGGGCGGTGCTCGAGTCGCTGGTGGCCGAACGACTGGCCGAGCTGGCTTCCGCTGAACGTGCCCAGCAGTTCGATGCCGAACGCCTCGACGTCTCCGAGATCGTTCCACAACGGCGACTCGGTGCAATTCATCCGGTGACCGCCGTCCGGGAATGGCTCGAGGATGTTTTCTTGGGCATGGGGTACACGGTGGAGGAAGGCCCGGAGGTCGAGACCGACTGGTACAACTTCGGCGCGCTCAACATGCCCGAGGATCACCCGGCCCGCAGCATGTGGGACACCCTCTACCTCGATGTGGGTGCGCCCGAGACCGTGGTCCTTCGTACTCACACATCACCGGTCCAGATCCGCACCATGCGCGCCGTGACCGAGGCCGGAGGCGAACCGCCGATCTACATGGTGGCGCCCGGGAAGACCTTCCGGCGGGATACCGCCGATGCGACCCATCTCCCGATGTTCCATCAGATCGAGGGGCTCGTCATCGACCGGAACATCACCTTCGCCGACCTGGCCGGCACCATCGAGGTCTTCGTCCAGGCCCTGTTCGGCGAGGATCGAACCACCCGCCTTCGACCGAGCTACTTCCCGTTCACCGAGCCGTCGGCCGAGTTCGACATCTCGACACCGGGTGGCGGATGGCTCGAGCTGGGTGGATGCGGCATGGTCCACCCCAACGTCCTGCGGGCCGGTGGGCTGGACCCCGAGGACTGGCAGGGCTTTGCGTTCGGCTTCGGGATCGACCGTCTGGTGAAGGAGCGATACGGACTGAGCGACATCCGTGAGCTGGTGGCCAACGACGTACGGTTCCTGGAGCAGTTCCGATGAAGGTCCTGCACTCATGGCTGGCCGAGTTCGTCGATCTCGATGGGGTCGACCCCGACGAGTTGGGCGACATGATGAGCGACCTGGGTCTGTGCTGCGAGGAGGTCCGCCGGATCGGGGGCGGCCTGGACGGCATTGTCGTCGCTCAGGTCCGTGCGCTCTCGCCCCACCCCGACGCAGACCGGATCCAGCTGGTCCAGGTAGACGTGGGCGATGGTGCGGATCTGCAGATCTGCTGCGGTGCGTTCAACATGGCGGTCGGAGATCGCGTTCCGCTGGCCACGCTCGGCACCGTCATGCCGGGTGGGCTGGAGATCGCCCGTCGAAAGCTCCGTGGTGAATGGTCGAACGGAATGCTCTGCTCGGCTGCGGAGATGGAGTTGTCCGACGATTCCGACGGGATCTACGTCCTCGGAGCAGATCTGGTCGATCCGACCGTCGCGCTGGGTACTGCCATCTCCGACGTGTTGGGCGTGGAGCCCGACGTGCTCTACGACCTCGATCTCACGCCGAACCGACCGGACGCGCTGAGCATCCTCGGAGTGGCCCGGGACCTGGCGGCTCGGCTCGGACGGACGTTTCGACTCCCGGTGGTTTCGCTGACCGCATCAGATGATGACGCCAACGAGTTGGCCAGCGTCACGATCGACGACCCGGACCTCTGCGGCCGGTTCACCGGGCGAGTGCTGTCCGGAGTGCGGATCGGTTCCTCCGATTCCCGGATCTCCCGACGGCTGATGCTGTGCGGGATTCGGCCCATCAACTCGGTGGTCGACGCCTCCAACTATGTGATGCTCGAGGTCGGCCAACCGAACCACACCTATGACCTGGACCGGATCGAGGGTTCGTCGTTGACCGTTCGGCGTGCCACCGCCGGCGAAGGCCTGGTGACCTTGGACGGCCAACACCGCGAGCTCGTCGTGGGCGACGGCGTGATCGCGGACGGAGCAGGCGGCGTGGTGGGCCTGGCCGGGGTGATGGGCGGCGAGAGTACGGAGATCTCGGACTCGACGTCGCGGGTTCTGCTCGAGCTGGCGTGGTGGGATCCTTTGTCGATCGGGCGAACCTCGAAGCGGCTCGGTCTGCGGAGCGAGGCTTCCTCTCGGTACGAGAAGGGCGTCGACCCGTGGATCGCTTCCTACGCCGCGGATCGTTTTGCGTCGATCCTGGTGGCCGGCGGGGCCACGCTTCACCCGGGCGAGATCGTGGTCGAAGGAAATCTCCCGGACCGTTCGCCGATCACCCTGCGCACGACCCGGGTGAATCGGATCCTGGGCACCGACCTCACAGCCGATGTGGTCGCCGGGCTGTTGGACCCGATCGGTTTCTCCACGTCGGCCGCTGGTGATGATCTGGCTGTGGAGTTGCCGTCGTGGCGACCGGACTCGACGGGCGAGATCGACTTGATCGAGGAGGTGGCCCGCCACTTCGGTTACGACCGGATCGGCAAGACGGTTCCTGCTGCCGGCGGACGGCGCGGCCGACTCACCGAGGACCAGCAGGACCTCCGGCGCCTGGTCCGCACCGTCGCAGCGTTCGGAGCGGACGAGGCAAAGCCCATGCCGTTCCTGGCGCCGGGTGATCTCGAACGGTTCGGTGTCCGCCACGATGCCGTCAGGGTGACCAACCCCCTGGCCGCCGAGGAGTCCGTGTTGCGCACATCCACCCTTCCTGGTCTCGTCCAGGCCATCGCCGCCAACGTGGCGCATCGGAACCGCGGTGTCTCGTTGTTCGAGGTCGGCCACTGTTGGGCGGCCGCTCCGATGGGCGAACTGCCGGCTGAGTGGAACGAGCTGGGTGTTGCATCGGCTGGCTCCGAGGTGTCAACGGCGATCGAGGTCGCCGTCGCAGCCGTGAGCTCGCTGCGGCGTCCGGCCCCGACCTTCACGGCCGCGGTGGTGCCCGGCCTGCACCCGACCCGGTCGGGGGTCATCAGCGTCGGAGCGACCGAGGTCGGCGAGGTCGGCGAGGTCGATCCGATCGTCTGCTCCTCGGTCGGCGTCGATGAGCGGGTGTCGTGGCTCCGCCTCGATCTCGACGCCCTGATGGCGATCGAAGCAGTTGTCACACAGGTGAACGAGGTGAGCCGCTATCCCTCGTCCGATGTGGACCTGGCGGTGGTGTTGGCGGATGAGGTGCCGGCTCACGTGCTGATTGCGGCCCTCACTGCTGCGAACCCGCTGGTCACCGACGTCGTGTTGTTCGATGTGTTCCGGTCCGAGGAGCTCGGACCGGACCGCCGGTCGCTGGCGGCCAGCGTTCGCTTGCAGGCGGTTGACCGCACGCTCGCCGAGGGCGACACGACCGACGCTCGAGCAGCGTTGATCGCCGCGGTCGAGTCGGTCGGTGGCGAGCTCCGCAGCTGAATTCAACACTGACGCGCGGAACCTGTGAAACGCATAATCATGCGTAGAAGTGAATGAACGCGCTACAGTGACCCCGTGATCAACGTTGGTGTCATCGGAGGATCGGGGTTCGCCGGGGGAGAGTTCCTTCGGCTGGCCGCGTCGCACCCCAACTTGCGGATCGCCTGGGCGACCGGCGAATCCAGCGCAGGGCAGTTGATCGCCGACGCCGTTCCCTCGCTGGCAGCCATGTTCGGCAACGATGTCTTCATGTCCTACGAACCCCACCTGTTGGAGGGTGTCGATGCCGTGGTGCTGGCGTTGCCACACGGGGCCAGCCAATCGTTGGTGCCGGAGTTGGTCGACCGGGTCCAGTGGATCGTCGACCTGGCTGCGGACTTCAGACACCGCGACCCTCAGATCTATCTCGACTGGTACGGCGAGGCCCATGCCTGTCCGGAGTTGTTGGAGTCGTTCGTCTACGGGCTCCCGGAGCTCTATCGGGAACAGATCCGTGGGGCGACCCGTGTGGCCGCCCCGGGCTGCTATCCGACCAGCGCCACCCTGGTGCTCGCCCCGCTGGTGCGAGCCGGTGTGATCGACTCAACCCACGTCATCGTGGACGCTGCGTGCGGTGTCTCGGGTGCGGGCAAGCCTCCCAGGACGACCACCACGTTCAACGCCGTGGCGGAGAACTTCACCGCCTACGGCCTCCTGGACCACCGACACACCCCGGAGATGGAAACCCATACCGGTGCCTCGGTGCTGTTCACGCCACACCTGGCGCCCATGAATCGAGGCATCCTGAGCACCTGTTACGGACGGGTCCTCGGCGGCCACACCACGCAGACAGCGCTCGACGTTCTGCGCGATGCGTACGCCGATGAGCCGTTCGTGGTGGTCTCGGATCGCAGTCCTCAGACCAAGGCCTGCCAGGGGTCGAACACCGCGCATCTGAGTGTCCGGGTCGATGAACGGACCCGCACCGTGGTGGCGCTTGCCGCGCTCGACAACCTGGTGAAGGGCACCGCTGGTCAGGCCATCCAGTGCCTGAACCTGATGGCCGGGCTGCCGGAGCCCACTGGCCTGCCGACGGTGGGACTGATGCCATGAGCACTCATGTGGACGGTGACCAACCGGACGGCGATGCTCAGGGCCCGGACTCCGCCGTGCGGGTTCTGTTGCAGGCTCTGCCGTACATCCAGCGCTTTCGTGGACGCTCGGTGGTGGTCAAGTTCGGAGGCAACGCCATGACCAGTCCGGAGCTGGCCACGCAGTTCGCCTCCGACATCGTATTGATGCATCAGGTCGGCATGCGGCCGATCGTGGTTCACGGCGGCGGACCGCAGATCAACGCCTTTCTCGAACGGCTGGGCGTCACGGCCAGCTTCGTCGACGGTCAACGGGTGACCGACGCCGACACGCTGGAGATCGCACAGATGGTGTTGGTCGGCAAGGTGAACAGCGACATCGTGTCGGCGTTGAACGTCCATGGGCCCTATGCGGTGGGACTGTCCGGTCAGGACGCCGGGTTGATCCAGGCCGAGGCTCGGTCCGCTGATCTCGGGTTCGTGGGCGACGTCATCGGGGTCGATGCCACCATCGTCGAACGGCTGCTGGCCATGGACCTCATCCCGGTGATCTCGACGATCGGGAGCGACGTGGCGGGCCAGGCTTACAACATCAACGCCGACGCGGTGGCCGGGGCCATCGCCGAGGCGCTGGGCGCCCTGAAGCTCATCTTCCTGACCGATGTTGCGGGGGTGCTTCGCGAGGTCGACGACCCGACGACGTTGATACGGCGGGTGACCGCATCAGAAGCCCGATCGCTCGTGGCCAACGGCACGATCGGTGGCGGGATGATTCCGAAGATCGCCGGTTGCCTTCGGGCCATCGAGGGTGGGGTCTCCCAGGTGCACCTGGTCGATGGGCGGGTACCCCACGCTCTGCTGCTCGAGATCTTCACCGACGCCGGTGTCGGCACCATGGTGGAACCGTGAGTCCGGGCCAGCACGCAGTACATGGCACGGCCATGGGTTCGTCTGATGCTTCGGTCGGTTGTCCGATCATGCCCACGTACGCGGCGCCCTCCATCTCGTTCGTCAGCGGAACGGGGTCGTGGCTGACCGATACCAACGGTCGCCGCTACCTCGATCTGCTGTCGGGGCTGGCCGTGACCTCGCTTGGTCACGCCCACCCCGACGTGACGGCGGCCATCGCCGCGCAGGCCGGAACCCTGGTCCATGTGTCCAATCTCTACGGAACACAGCACAACGGCGGGGTGGCCTCGACCATTGACCGACTGATCGGCGACGGGACGCCGGCTGGGGGACAGGTGTTCTTCTGCAACTCGGGCGCCGAAGCGAACGAGGCGGCCATCAAGCTGGCCCGGAAATGGGCTGGCGCTCCGGCGGGCCGGTTCGTGGTGCTGTCGGCCTTCGGCAGCTTCCACGGCCGGACGCTCGCCGCGCTGCACGCCACCGGTCAACCCTCGAAATGGGAGGGGTTCACCCCCTTGCCCGAGGGGTTCCACCACGCTGCATGGCGGGACCTCGACGACATGGACCGACTCCTCGACGGCTCGGTGGCAGCGGTGCTGTTGGAGTCCGTTCAGGGAGAGGGTGGCGTGAACGTGGCAGACGTCGGCTACTTCCGAGGTGTGGCAGAGCTGTGCGCCGAGCGGGGAGCACTGTTCATGGTGGACGAGGTGCAGACCGGTCTCGGCCGAACGGGGCGGTGGTTCGGATTCCAGCACCTGCTGGACGCCGGAATCACGCCCGATGTGGTCACACTGGCCAAGGCCTTGGGCAACGGCGTACCGATCGGGGCATGTTGGGCCCGGCGCGAGGTCGCTGCCGCGTTCTCGCCCGGCGACCACGGGACCACCTATGGCGGTCAACCGTTGGCCACCGCCGCAGCTGCCGCAGTGCTCGAGGTCATGCAACGCGAAGACGTCTGCGCCCGGGCGAGCGCCGCTGGTGCCGAGTTGACCGTCGGTCTCCAGGCGCTGGCCGGCGTCCGCGAGGTTCGCGGGCTGGGGCTCCTGCTGGCCGCCGAGCTCGACGTGGAGCGCCTCGGCCGTGACTCGAGGGCTGTGGCCTCCGAGCTGATGGCTCACGGCATCATCGTCAATCCGGTGACGCCCACTGCACTGCGACTGGCGCCGAGCCTGCTCATCACCCGTGACGAGATCGCCCATGCCATCGACCGGATCGGAGCCGTGCTGTGACACGACACTTCCTCGAGATCAACGATCTCTCCGTCCATGAGCTCCACCGGGTCCTTGATCTGGCAGAGGATCCGGAGCGACCCCAGGTGCTGGCCGGGCAGACCGCCACGCTGGTGTTCGAAAAGCCGTCGGCTCGGACCCGGGTCTCCCTCGAAACCGCAGTGGCAGAGCTCGGCGGCCACCCCATCTCGCTGCGCAACGAGGAGGTCGGTATCGACGTTCGAGAGTCCGCTGAGGACCTCGGTCGGTTGTTCAGCGGCTACTCGGCGTTCGTTGCGGCGCGGACCTTCGAGCACGACAAGCTGGAGCGGCTGGCCGGCGCCGCAGCGGTTCCGGTGATCAACCTGCTCACCGATCTGAACCATCCCATCCAGATTCTGGCCGACTTCCTGACGATTCGTGCCGAGTTCGGAACGATCGAGGATCTGACGGTGGCCTGGGTGGGCGACGCCAGCAACGTCGCCAGATCACTGGCGCTCGGGTGTCACCTGGTCGGCAGCCGGTTTCGGATCGCCCATCCGGAGGGCTTCGGATTCAGCGTTCGGAGCAGCATGGATCTGGCCCGGGCCGGCTGCACGCCGTTGCTGTGCTCATCGCCTGCGGCCGCGGTCGCAGGGGCCGACGTCGTCGTGACCGACGCGTGGTACTCCATGGGCCAGGAAGCCGAGCGAACGGCACGGCAGGCGGCCTTCGCATCGTTCCGGGTCGACGAGGCGCTGATGGGAGCGGCAGCTCCCCACGCCATCTTCATGCACTGCCTTCCCGCACACCGTGGCGACGAGGCGACGGACGGGGTGCTCGATGGTCCGCAGAGTCGTATCTGGCCAGAGGCCCAGAATCGACTCCACTCGGCACGGGGGCTGATCCGCTTCCTGGCCGAGACCGGCGAGCTGGGCGATGCACGATGACCCGACCATCCAAGGCCCAGCGGCAACACCGGATCGCCCATCTCCTGGCTGAACACCGGGTCACGAGCCAGCACCAGCTGATCGAGTTACTGGCCGCCGAGTCGGTCACCGTGAACCAGGCCACGGTGTCCCGCGACCTCGAGGAACTGGGCGCAGTCAAGATCCGCATCCCGGGAGGCGACACCGCCTACGCCATTCCCGAGATTCCGGCCCATCATGCGGTGCCGACCGAGCATCTCCGACGGGTCATGGGGGAGTGGGTGGTGGAGATGGCGCGCTCGGGCGATCTGGTGGTCCTTCGCACCCCGCCGGGATCGGCCCACGTGGTGGCCAGCGCATTGGATCGGTCGTCGCTGCCGGGAGTGCTCGGTACCGTCGCCGGTGACGACACCATCCTGGTGATCGCCACCGAGGCCAACGGCTCCGCCATCCAGGACGAACTGGCGGAGCTCGCTGGGCTCGGCACAGGCTGACCCCGACGTGACTGTTCCAAGCCGGACATCTGTGCAACACCTCGACCGGGGCGACCCGACACTTCAAGGAGATCCATGACGAAGAAAGTGGTGCTGGCCTACAGCGGTGGCCTGGACACCTCGGTAGCGGTGCGGTGGATGATCGAACACCTCGGGGTCGAGGTGATCTGCGTGTCGGCCGACATCGGTCAGGAAGGATCGCTCGACGGCAACGAGGCCAAGGCGCTCAGCGCCGGTGCCATCGCCTATGAGCAACTCGACCTCCGGGCCCAGTTCGCGGATGAGTTCCTGGCTCCGGTCATCAAGGCCAATGCGCTCTACGAGGGCAAGTATCCGCTGGTCTCGGCGCTGTCTCGTCCCCTGATCGTCGAGCATCAGGTGGCCGTGGCCCGCAGGTACGGCGCGCAGGCGCTCGCCCACGGTTGCACGGGCAAGGGGAACGACCAGGTCCGATTCGAGGTTTCGGCCATGGCGCTCGCTCCCGATCTCGAGATGATCGCGCCGGTTCGCAACTGGGGATTCACCCGGGAGGACTCGATCGCCTACGCCGAGGCGAACAACATTCCGATCACGGCGACCCGAGAGAAGCTCTACTCGATCGACGACAACCTCTGGGGTCGGGCCATCGAGTGCGGTGAGATGGAGGACCCGTGGGCGAAGCCACCGATCGGAGTGTGGGAGATGACACGACCGACCGCCACCGGGGAACGCACGGTGACAATCGGCTTCGACGCCGGTCTCCCGGTCTCACTGGACGGTGTGAACATGGCGCTGTTCGAGTTGATCGTGGCGATGAACGGGATCGTCGGACCATTTGGTTGGGGTCGTCTCGACATGGTCGAGAACCGACGGGTCGGCATCAAGAGTCGTGAGACCTACGAGGCACCGGGCGCCCTGGCCATCATGGCGGCCCACTCCGATCTGGAGTCCATTACGTTGGAGCGCGACCTGGCCCGCGAGAAGGCCCGGCTCGAGAGCCGCTATGCGGAGACCGTGTACGACGGGCTCTGGTTCTCGCCCTTGAAGCAGGCGCTCGATGCCTTCATCGCCGAGACCCAACGGCACGTCACGGGCGAGGTCCGCCTCGAACTGGCGCCCGATCGGTGCACGGTGGTGGGTCGTCGGGCGCCGCGGGCGCTCTACGACTACGGGCTGGCCACCTATGACGCGGCCGATCGGTTCCGTCATGCCGACTCCGAAGGCTTCGTGAACCTGTGGGGGCTCAGCGTGAAGACCTGGGCGGACATCCAGGGCACCTCGTGAACGATGAGGGTGGGACTGCACCGCTCTGGCACGGCCGATTCGACACCGGACCCGCCGCCGCGCTCTGGGACTACACCGTGTCTTTGGCCTCTGACCGCCGGCTGGCCCCGTACGACATCATCGGGAGTCGCGCCCATGCGGCCGGCCTGGCCCGGGGCGGGATCATCACCCAGGAGGACGCGGCGTCGATCAGTTCGGCGCTGGACATCTGCGAGGGCGAGATGTCCCGCGGGAGCTTCATCTATGTGGAGACCGACGAGGACATCCACACGGCGATCGAGCGCCGGGTGACGGAGTTGGCCGGCCCGGCGGGCGCCCGGCTCCACACGGCGCGGAGCCGCAACGATCAGGTGGCGACGGCGTTCCGTCTGTTCACCAAGACGGCCATCGCCCAGATCGCACAACGGGTGTTGGACCTGCAGGACGTCCTGCTGGAGCGGGCCCGGGAGGCCGGCACCGCTCCCGACGCCCCCTATCTGCCCGGCTACACCCACCTGCAGCAGGCCCAACCGGTTCTGCTCGCCCATCACCTGGCCGCGCACGCCTGGGCCCTGAGCCGTGATGTGGACCGCCTCTGCGATGCGTATAGGCGGTGCGACGTCTCGCCGCTCGGGGCTGGGGCAATCGCCGGAACGTCGCTACCCATCGATCCAAGCGGAACTGCGGCGGCGATGGGTTTTGCTCGGGTCTTCGAGAACAGTCTCGATGCGACGAGCGATCGTGACTTCGCGGTCGAGACCCTGTTCGACCTGACCGTGATCGGTGTCCACCTGTCCCGTATGGGCGAGGAGGTGGTGATCTGGTCGACCGAGGAGTTCGGATTCTTGCGTCTGGACGACGCGTACGCCACTGGCAGCTCCATGCTCCCGCAGAAGAAGAACCCCGACGTCGCGGAGCTGGCGCGGGGGCGGAGCGGGCGGCTCATCGGCAATCTCGCCGGCCTCCTGGCCACCCTCAAGGGACTCCCGTTGGCTTACAACCGGGACCTGCAGGAAGACAAGGAGCCGCTCTTCGACGCCGTCGACCAGATCAGCTTGGCACTCAGGGCCATGACGGGGCTGTACAGCACGGCGACCTTCAGAACCGATGTGATGCGGGAACGCGCTGATCAGCCGACGTCGTGTGCCACCGACCTGGCCGAGTTCCTGGTCCGAGGCGGGACGCCGTTCCGCGACGCCCACGCCATCGTGGGCAGGATCGTCCGTCGGCACCTCGACGACGGGATCGACCTGGAGGATCTGGTGCGGACCGAACCTCGGCTCGGCCCGGAAGCGGTGCATCTTCTGGCCCCTGGGGTCTCGGTCGCCCAACGGACCAGTCACGGAGGAGCAGGTCACGGCCCGGTGGCCGAACAGTTGGTTCGCCTCGAGGAGCGGATCACCACCGATCGCAGTCGGATCCGAGCGCTGAGATGACCTTCACCCACACGATCGATGTCCGCTATGGCGAGTGCGATCAGCAGGGGGTCGTGTTCAATGCGAACTATCTGGTGTACACCGACGACGCCATGGACCATTGGATGCGCTCGTTGGGTGGACTGTCGTGGGACGGGGGGTGGGACGTGATGCTCAAACGGGCTGTGGTCACGTGGCACGCTCCGGCCCGGTGGCCCCAGACCGTGTCGATCGACTGCGGGGTGTCTAGATGGGGGAGCACCAGCTTCGACGTCATCTTCCGGCTACGGGTCGAAGATCGACCGATTGGTGACGCGCTGGTGACCTACGTGTCGGTACCGACCGGTTCGGCGACACCCATGGTGACTCCGGACGAGGTCCGAACAGCGTTGGGTCCGCTGGTCGCGGCTCCGTGATCCGGAGGATCGACCAGCGGGCCGGTCACGCCCGGTCGGGACCACAGCCGAGGAATGACTCCATGTCCGAGCGGGCCGGTAGTGCGTGCGTGTCTCTCCGCTCCGGAGTCCACGGGTGCGTGAATGTCGTCACAGGCCACAGTGGCCCTGCGTGCCTCGCGGTTCTCCGTCGTGAGTGATCCACCCTCGGTTCGCCCGCACCTCTGGCCAGTTGGCGATTCACGGCTCCAGTCGGTTGGCGCCGGACCGCAGACCGCTTCACTGCTCGAGGGCATCGAGGTGACCGATCCTGAGGTCGGCCGGTTCGTCGCGCAGATCAGGGAGTTCCTGAGGAGCACCGAATGGCCGGCCGACCGAACCACCCGGCCCGGGCACCTCACGGCCTCGGCATTCGTCCTGAGCCATGACGGGGAGGAGTTCGTACTGTTGTTCCATCGCAAGCTCCAGATCTGGGTGGAGCCGGGCGGTCATGCCGATGGCGATGGGAACTTGGCGGCGGTAGCGCTCCGAGAGGCAACCGAGGAGACCGGGATCGCCGGGCTGTCCGTCGATCCGACTCCGCTGGATGTCGACATCCACGAGGTGCGTCCACCCGCCGAGGATCCCCACCTCCACTTCGACGTGAGGTTCATGGTGCTGGCGCCTGCGTCAGCGGAGCTGCGTGGCAACGTCGAGTCCGAGTCGCTCCGGTGGGTGAGCTGGGATGAACTGGACGGCTACGAACCGGACCCTGGCCTGACCAGGCTGTCGGCGCTGGCTCGGAGTCGATACCGTGCGACCCAGTCCCCGTCTTAGGTGACGAGGTTCCTGGCAGACAAGACGGTCTCGGCAGACAAGACGGTTCCGGCAGACACGATGTTCGGGCCTGACCGTCAGACGTCGCCGGGGGTGGCGCAGGACTCCATCCGGTTCGTGTCGGCGAAGTTGTCCATGGACTTGGAGAGCTGCGCCCCGTACTTGGGTGTCACGAGGAACTCTGCCTGGGAGTCCTTGCGGAGCCCGGCGGCGTAGTCCCGGCGATCCTGCAGGTAGATACTCCAGTCGTCGATCCACTGGCGGATGAACTTCTCTCGTTCCCCGCCGACCGGAACCACCGCTCGCAGGTCGGTCTGCATCTGGACCAACAGGTCGGTCGCCTGGTCGATCACCACGGACCGCTCGGTCGCCGTTCGAGCGTCCTGGGCACGCGGGAGGGTGGCCAACGCCTCCTCGGTCGTAGCGCAGATCGGCTGGGCCGCCTCCGGAAAGCGTCGGTCCTCCAGATAGGCAACCGGCTTGTACCTTCCGGTATTGGCGAAGATGTAGATCCACATCACGACGAACGACAGCACGACGATCACGCCGAGGACCCGTCCGACGGACAGTTTTCGGGTCGTGTCGTCAGCAGGTTCCACAGGATCACGATCCTGCTCCGATTGCCGGGAGTCGGGATTGATCGACGAAGTGCTGGTCACGGCGGGTTTCTTCCGGTCGGCAGTGAAGGAGGGGCCGTCAGGGTTGCACGGTGAGCGTGACCTTACCGTCGGGTGTGAGCGATCCGACAGCGGGTGACACGGACCAGATCTCACCTGGATCGGGGGGGAGTCCGTCGGCCAGGACGGTGCCCGCCGGAGCGCCGGCCGATGCAACGGTCACGGTCCAGCCGGTCCTCTCCAGCCCTGGCCGCACGGCGGCGGGCGCCTGGTTGAGCACGTCGGGTATCACGGCGGTGGGCGGCGGTTTCCCCGGTGTCGTCTCCACGATGACCGTGCCCCCGCCGATGGCGGTCGAGCCGGCCGCCGGACTCTGTCCGATGACCTGACCCCGAGCGCGCCCGGCACCTCGATGTTGATCCGTTTCATGGTCAGGCCGGCCTTGCGGATCGCTGCGGTGGCCTCGGTGATGGTCAACCCGGTCACGCTTGGCATGGTGGTGGTGCCGGGATTGCGTTGGGGCTGGAAGATCGCAGTGTTCTGTTTCAGTGTCGTGGTGGTGGCTGGAGGCGCTGTGGGATCCTCCGGGTCGGCCGCGACCGCACCCCCGGCGAAGGCCAGTGCGGGAGAGTCCTCGAGGACCTCTTTCATGTAGTCGGACCAGATCGGGGCTGCGAGTCGCCCGCCGAAATCGCCGACCTTGCGCAAGCCGCCGCTCGGTTTGGTCTGTGCGTATCCCGTCCAGATCCCGGTGGCCAGATCCGGCGTGAATCCGATGAACCATGCGTCGGTCTTGTCCTGTGTCGTCCCCGTCTTGCCGGCGGCCGGCCGGCCGATCCCGTTGCCGGACGCCGTACCCCGGGTGAGGACACCCTCGAGGGCTGTGGTCACGGTGTCAGCGGCTTCAGGCGGGACGATCTGCGTTGGCGAGCTCACCTGCTGGTACAGCACGTTGCCCCCCGGCCCGACGACCTTGGTCACGAGGGTCGCCGGCATGTGCGCTCCGCGAGTGGCGAACGATCCGGTGGCGCTCGTCATGTCGAGCACGGTCGAGTCGTTGGCGCCCAGGACTGCCGATGGCACGGTCGAGAAGCCGCCGGTGATTCGACCGGCAGCGTTGCGACGGACACTGGTGTCGATCCCCATCAACGTGGCGGTCTCGGTGATCTTCTGCGGACCGACCCGCGGGTCGGCCACCAGGTTGGCGAAGCAGGTGTTGGCCGAATCGATGATGCACGCGGTGAGCGAGGCCTGTCCGAGCGGGTCGCCGCTGACCTCCCAGGGCGCATACCCCGGAATCTTGACTGTGGCAGAACCCGGCGCCGCGAACTTGTCGGACATCTTGATGCCGTTGTTCATGGCCGCGGCCAGTGCCACGACCTTGAACGTCGACCCGGTCTGTCGGCCTTTGCCGACCGCCAGGTTCACCTGGGCGTAGGAGTGCCGTGTCACATCGGTGTCGAAGTAGTCGTATCCGCCGACCATGGCCTTGACGAATCCGGTCCGTGGGTCCAACGACACCAGAGCGGCATCGGGGCTCTTGTTCGGATCGGTGATCGCCCGTGCCTGATTGGGGAACCGGTCGGTCAGGGTCCGCTCGGCAATGGCCTGCATCTTGAGGTCGACGGTGGTGTACACCTTCAGGCCGCCGTTCACCAGGAGGTTCGTCCGTTCCTCCTCGGTGGCGCCGAACCGGGGATCCGTGCGGATGAACCGCTTCACCTCCTCCACGAAATGCGGCGCCGGGTAGGGGGGTTGCGCCGTTTCCCCGGCGGCCGGAGCCAATGTCAAGGTCGTGGCGTCTGCCTCGGCACGCTGGGTCTCGGTGATGTAGCCGAGGTCCGCCATCTTCTGCAGCACCACGCTTCGGCGGGCCACGGCCCGCTCCGGGTTGTCGTAGGGATCCAGGCGGCTGGGCGACTGCACGAGGCCGGCGAGCAGCGCAGCCTCGGCGATGGTGGTCTGGGCCATGGCGTGTCCGAAATAGTTCTGCACGGCGATGGCGATCCCGTACGAACGGTTCCCGAGGAAGATTGTATTCAGGTACTGCTCGAGGATGAACTCCTTCGAGTAGTTCCGCTCCAGTTGGAGGGCGAGCGACGCCTCCTCGATCTTGCGTTGGACCGTCTTCTCGGGGCTGAGCAGCGCGATCTTCACGTACTGCTGAGTGATGGTGGACCCACCCTGGGAGCGCCCGCCGCTCCGACTGTTCGTGGACGCGGCGCGAAGCAGGCCCCGGATGTCGACGCCGTCGTGCTCCCAGAATCGCTCGTCCTCGATGGCGATGACAGCGTTCTGGATCATCAGGGGAATGTCGGCGAGCCGGACCGCAAGTCGATTCTGCTCGGGTACGACCTCGGTGATCAGCGTTCCGTCGCCCGCGAAGATCTGGGTCCGTGCTCCGCTGCCGATCGGGACGACCGGGATCGCTCGACGGCCCTCGGCGCAACCCGCCGTGATCATCGCCACGGCCACAGCGAGCGCGCTCAAGCGGCGAACCTCGCAACGACCCGACATGACGCCATTCTTGTCGCCCAGTCTTGGGTTGGCGTGGCACCTCGCCGGTCCGGCAGGCCCGTCCGCCGTTCGGCGGACCCGTCGGCCCGTCGGCCGAGCTCGGGTGCAGCGTTCGACCGGTGAGTCGGGGATCTCGGTACGATTCGCCGGTGACGTCCGCGCTGCTCGACGACCTTCGACTTCGGGGGCTATTCCAGGACAGCACCGACCCCGGCGAACTCACTCGCCATCTGGACGGTGGGTCTCGCACGGTCTACTGCGGGTTCGACCCGACGGCACCCTCGCTTCACCTCGGGAACCTGGTCCCGCTCCTGATGCTTCGGAGGTTCCAACTGGCCGGTCATCGACCGATCGCTCTGGCCGGTGGAGCTACCGGGATGATCGGTGATCCTGGGGGTCGATCCGATGAGCGGAACCTGCTCGATGCCGGCACTCTGGCCGAGAACAGCGAGTCGATCTCTGGTCAGTTGCGACGATTCCTCGATTTCGACGACCCGGTCAACGGGGCCCTCCTGGTGGATAATCGAGCCTGGACTGCGCCGCTCGGAGTGCTGGACTTCCTGCGGGACGTGGGCAAGCACATCACCGTCAACTCCATGCTGGCCCGTGAATCGGTTCGATCCCGGATCGAGAGCGAGCACGGCATCTCGTTCACCGAGTTCTCCTACATGCTGCTGCAAGCCAATGACTTCTTCGTGCTCAACGATGAGCACGACTGCACCCTCCAGGTGTCCGGCAGCGACCAGTGGGGCAACATCACGGCCGGCATCGAGCTGGTACGCAAACGAGCTGGCCGTCACGTCCACGGCCTGACCTCACCCCTGCTGACCCGGGCTGACGGCACGAAGTACGGCAAGAGCGTCTCGGGAGCGCTCTGGTTGGATCCGGCGCACACTTCGCCTTACGAGCTGTACCAGTTCCTCTTTGGAAGTGAGGACGCAGACGTGGCCCGGCTCCTCTTCGCCCTGACTCTGGAGCCGTCTTCGAACATCGGCGAGGTGGTGTCGAACCACTTGCAGGCTCCTCACGAACGGACCGCACAGCGGTTGTTAGCCAGGTCGCTCGTTGGACTCATCCACGGTCTCGAAGTGCTGGGTCCGATCGAGCAGGCCCAGCATGTGCTGTTCGGCGGCGAACTGGGCGACGCCGGTCCGGCCGCCTACGAGTTGCTGGCCAGGGAGATCCCCTCCACCAACGACTCGATCGCTCGTTGGACCACCGGCCGCGACGCACTCGAGGTTTTCGTCGAAGCAGGGTTGGCCAAGTCCAAGGGCGAGATGCGACGGAACCTCGCTGGCTACCGAGTCAACGGTGCCCCCGCCTCCGAGCGGCTGCTGACTCCCGACGATGCGCGCCACGGGCGGTTCGTACTGCTCCAGCGGGGGCGCGCCGCCCACCATCTGGTCTGCCTCAACTGAGCATGTCCGGCCATCAGCGGGTGAGGACCGCCGGCCGCCGGCAGATGAGACGGGGGTCACACCAGGTTTCGGCCGGTCGAGTTGACACCCCATGCCGTTCCTCCTATTGTCTCCTTTCGCCCCAAGTGGACCGGAAACGGCCGCCGAGGGCGCAGAGCACCTCCGAGGTTTCCTCGTGTGTTCGAAGTGAGACTGGTCGCTTCTGGCGATCGAGCGCTCTTTGACAACGGAAGAGAGGACGCACCACTAAGCGAGTGCGGGCGATCGGGCTGCTGACTAATTGCATCTCGATCGACCCTCAAGAATATTTATGCAAAGTCCAGTTAACGGGCGACCTTCGGGTCACCAGTTCTGAACGATGCCAGTTGGGAAGGCGTAGTCACGCCGACCCGGCTCTTCGATCTCAGCTTCCGCTTTTGCGGCGGCGAAGATCTCGATGGAGAGTTTGATCCTGGCTCAGGACGAACGCTGGCGGCGTGCCTAACACATGCAAGTCGAACGCGGTCCAGAGGAGCTTGCTCCTCGAAGACCGAGTGGCGAACGGGTGAGTAACACGTGAGCAACCTGCCCCAGACTCGGGGATAACCAAAGGAAACTCTGGCTAATACCGGATGCCCTCCGCGGACCGCATGGTCTATTGAGGAAAGTTTTTCGGTCTGGGAGGGGCTCGCGGCCTATCAGCTTGTTGGCGGGGTAACGGCCCACCAAGGCTACGACGGGTAGCTGGTTTGAGAGAACGATCAGCCACACTGGAACTGAGACACGGTCCAGACTCCTACGGGAGGCAGCAGTGGGGAATCTTGCGCAATGGGCGAAAGCCTGACGCAGCAACGCCGCGTGCGGGAGGAAGGCCTTCGGGTTGTAAACCGCTTTCAGCAGGGACGAAAATGACGGTACCTGCAGAAGAAGCCCCGGCTAACTACGTGCCAGCAGCCGCGGTAATACGTAGGGGGCAAGCGTTGTCCGGATTTATTGGGCGTAAAGAGCTCGTAGGCGGTTCCGTAAGTCAGAAGTCAAATCTCTGGGCTCAACCCAGAGTCGCTTTTGATACTGCGGTGACTGGAGTCCGGTAGAGGAGTGTGGAATTCCTGGTGTAGCGGTGAAATGCGCAGATATCAGGAGGAACACCAACAGCGAAGGCAGCACTCTGGGCCGGTACTGACGCTGAGGAGCGAAAGCGTGGGGAGCGAACAGGATTAGATACCCTGGTAGTCCACGCCGTAAACGTTGGGCACTAGGTGTGGGGAGGAATCAACCCTTTCCGTGCCGCAGCTAACGCATTAAGTGCCCCGCCTGGGGAGTACGGCCGCAAGGCTAAAACTCAAAGGAATTGACGGGGGCCCGCACAAGCGGCGGAGCATGTTGCTTAATTCGAGGCA
>Ga0105046_10005363_pt1 | contig 20301 bp, 22 predicted proteins | sample MAT03_FD_78385 | JGI IMG/M metagenome (GOLD analysis project Ga0105046, IMG submission 78385) | Freshwater microbial communities from Lake Fryxell liftoff mats and glacier meltwater in Antarctica - MAT-03 (megahit assembly) | ecosystem: Environmental > Aquatic > Freshwater > Ice > Liftoff...
CCTGTTCGCCGTAATCTGGTCGGTAAACAACAAGCTCTTCCAGCGACTCGCTGTGCTTGGCCACGCCGAGCACTCGGTACTCGTTTCCCTTGTAGTGACGGTAGCGGCCTGGGGTGATTGGTTGGTTCATCTTTTTCAACTCGTTTTTACCGAAGCGATCGAATCGAAAACTACCTATTCACCCAGATCGGGGCATTCATTGCCAATCGTCGAGGTGTTACCTGTCCGGACCCGGACGGTTTTGACATTCCAATGTGGAATTTCAAGACCTCCGCCTCCTCTTTGGTCAATCGGAACATGAAATCTTCGGGAAAACGACTGCGATTCCGCTTCACGGCTTTATTGAGGTTGGAGGTCGTCACGCCGTAAGTTTTGCCAGTTCGCGGTCGAGCATTACCTTCTGCTCGCGGATCATCAGGATTGCTTTTTCGATTCGTTCCGCCGGAATTAGGTCGGCCTTTCGCATGGCTGCACCTTACTTTTACAGAAAGCCATCCGGGATCACTAGAAATCACGCTCTAATGATTAGGGGGCGGGTCGAAAATGGCTACGTTTGGGCTATCCACATCGTCCCTTCCGTTTTTACGGTGAAAGTCCAACTTCCAATCACCCTACGTGCACCTTGGTCAAAATCTTGTCCATTTCCGCGGCGGTGAAAGCTCGCACGGTCGTCGTGTGGACGTTGCCGGTCGCCCCCAGATGCAGGAGCAAGGTCGTAGCCGTTTCGTCGTCGGCGGCTTCGAAGATCAGGACGCCGTCGTGATCGCCCAGGGTCCAGTAAATGTCGGTGACCTTGACGCCCATCTTCTTGCCTGCGGCCTTCAGGGAGGCTGCCCGTTTGGTCGTCTCGTCAATGCCCTTGATGCCCTGTTGAGTGAACTTGATCGTCGTGATGAATGTTGCCATCGAAGATTCTCCTTTCAAGAGAATGCGGAGAGGGAGCGAACCAACCGCGAATTCCTACACCATTACGGAACCTGTCGCCGTTTTCCAAGTCGGGACTTCAGACCAATCGGTCGGCCTTCCGCAACGCGGGAAAGAGATATGCCCATAGTCCGGTCACGAAAATCGATCCCGCGCCGCCGAAAGCGACGGCCGAGACGGGACCGAGAAGGCGGGCCATGACTCCGCTCTCGAATTCCCCCAACTCGTTGGACGCCCCGATGAACAGCGTCGACACCGCCGACACTCGACCGCGCATCCGGTCGGGCGTCGTGATCTGCACCATGCTCTGGCGGATGAACACTGACACCATGTCGGCCCCGCCGATGATGGCGAGACACGCCACCGAGAGCGAGAACGATCGCGAGTAAGCGAATACTAGCGTCATCAGTCCGAAAAGGCCGACTGCCAGTAGCATCTTGACCCCGGATCGGCGACGGACCGGCCGGATGGACAGCAACCCAGCCACAAGCAACGCCCCAACGGCGGGGGATGCCCGGAGGATGCCGAAGCCTTCAGGACCTACATGAAGCACGTCACGCGCGAACACCGGCAACAACCCGGTGGCGCCACCAAGCAACACCGCGAACAGGTCGAGCGAAATCGCCGCCAGCACCAGCTTGTTGGCACGAACGTACGCCAACCCCTCTTTGATCTGAGCGGTTCGCGATCGCCCTGCTTCAACGGCCGGCCGAGTGTTGGCCCGGATCGACAGAGAGCAGAGAATGCTAACGGCGAAAAGTCCCGCGCATACCGAGTAGCCGATAACCAGGGACACGGCGCACAACAGACCACCGAGGGCAGGGCCCAGAATCAAAGCCAATTGAGCGGCCAGGGAGTTGGTAGCAATGGCGCTCGGTAGTTGCTCGGAAGGCACCAGCATCGGGCCGAGTGCGCTCGCGGTCGGAAAGAAGAAGGCCCGTGCACTGCCAAACAAGGCCGAGAGGGCGAAGATCGGCCACAAGCCGCCGTCAAGTTCCGACTGTATCGCCAGCCCGACCGCGGTAAGCAATTGAGTCGTGAAACAGGTTACGAGGATCAGCCGGCGGTCATGCCGGTCGGCCATCTCGCCGGCCACGAGCGTTAGCGAGAATATCGGCAGGAACTGAACGAGACCGATCATCCCGACCACGAACGATGCTTCCGCGATCGACATGGTCTGACGGGCGATCTCATAAACCTCCCACGCGATGAGGACGGCAAGCGAACCGGTGGCCAACGTGCCGAAGAAACGCCCGATCAGGAACAGGACATAGGGCCGTCGCCGGAATAAATGGGACGAGCCGCCCGTCGCAATAGTCGTATCGGACATGCCATTCTTTCGTTAGCCGCGTCGCGGCTTCAAGTTGTTTATGCCTTTAGCATCTCATCATGCCGCATGCCGGAGGGCGGCTGGTCGGCCTTGCGGCAGTTGGCGAGGGCGGCTTTCGCTCCCGCGTGTTGCTCGGCGTCGTTGTCTTCCCATTCGATGCTCACGGCGCCGTCGAAGCCGACCCGATTGAGCTCGATGAAGATCTCTTCCAGGCTGTTGGCATCGCGGGCGGTGCCGGCGGTCACAAAGTTCCAGCCGTTGGCCCAGTGGCCCATCGGCCGATGACCGCCGAGCCGGCCGGCCCGGCAATGCTCTTTCGCCACCCATACGCCCTTCACGTGGGCGCAGTGAATGTAGGCGTGGAACTCACGGATAAACTGAATGACCGAGACGTTCTGCCATTCCAGATGCGAGCCGTCGAGGTTGAAGCCGACGACCCCTTCGTAGCCCTTCTTGCACAGGAAGTTGATGTAGTCGCCGGCCGATTCGAGGTCGCCCATGGCCCGTTCGCTGGGGTGGCATTCGAGATCGAACGTCACGTCATACTGCTTGCACAGGTCGAAGACCGGGCTGAATCGCTCGGCCAGGAGTTCCAGGCTCGTCTCGCGGACGTCCGGGATTTGATGGCCGCCGATCTCGCTCGGCAGCGGCGGGAAGAGGAACCAGTGGCTCCAGCAATTCGCGGGAGAGCCGACGAAGCCGGGCAGGGCGACCTTGCGGCCCTGGAGTTTGCTGAGATGTCCCGCCAAACGCACGCAGGCAAGCAGATCTTTCTCGGCTTGGAGTTGCATCAGTTTGCCGACATGATCGGGGACAAAGTACGGGTCGGTTCGCGGGGGGCTGTTGCCTTTCGAACGCCATTCGGCATAGGCCTTTACCGCGTCGCCACCCGTGAACTGAAGCGTCTTCGCGGAGGGCTCATCGCCCAGCACCTGGCCTTGCAAGTGGGTCGCCACCGTAAAGATTTCCAGCCCATGTTGCTTGGCGAGGGCGACACGCTCCTGGGCATAGGCGGCCGCTCCGACGTCGGTATCGCACTGGCGCAGGTCGAGCTCCCAACTCGCTTCCTCCCAGCCGTCGAAGCCCGTGTCTTGCAGGAATTTCACCCAGTTGGCGAACGGGACATTGCCGAACTGGCCCCGGACGTGACCGATCTGATGGAACGAACCCTTGCCGTTGCGGTGCGCCGGCGTTTGCTTGAAGCCCATGGAGAGCGTCCTTGTTGGTGATGGATCATCGGAAATCGCGAAGCAACGCGCTTGTATATAGGAAGAATCGTGGCGTCGTCCATTGCCCCGGCGGAGAAACCGTGGAGCGGTCGCCTATTCGCGCAGGAAAGAGTTCCAGGCGACATCGGTGCGTGCGTGCGGATTGATGTGATCGCGGGATTTCACTTCGCGGACGGTCTCGGCCGCCAAGGCGCCGGTCTGCGGGAGATCAGTGATCTGGAGATCGTGGTACTCGCGGTAGAAAACGATCTCGGTCGTCGCGGGAGCGTCAATTACCGGAAGGTCGGGCAACAATTCCTTTGCGGACTCCAAGAACAGTTTGCCATGTTCGTCTTTCGAAACGCCGAGAACAAACGATTGCCCTTCCGGTTGCGGATGAGGGCCGAAGGGTTCAGGAGTCGCTTCATCGAAAGCTAATAGAAGTTCACGCTGAGCCGCCTGGGCGTCGGGCCGATTGCGGAAGAACTCCTCCGCCGGCGTGTGTTGGCCGAGGCGTGCATCGACGAACATCCGGCAATGCTCAAGCAGCATCTCTTTGAACTTGGGCCCGTTCTCGGCCAATTTAAGGCAGACGTTGATCAGGGCCCGGAGTTGGCGACGAATCTTCTGCTGGAAACTGTCTTCGAACTCCTGCATGTCCTCTTCGGGAATCTCGGCGATTAACTGGTCGGCCGCCTCAATGAGCGTCCTGCAACCCGGCGGAAGAATTGGGTGATCTTGCGACGGCCCCAGATCCGAACTGGCGGCGGCCAGCGTCTTAAGGCTGCCGGCGACTTCACCCAGCCGTTGCCGGCAGAGTGCGAGCTCGCGAATATATTCGGGAGCGTTGCCGAGCATCTGGCGGTAGATCGACGATTGACATTTCGCGAGAAGATACTGGAGCCGTTTGCGCGGCCAGTTACGCATCCAGTTCAGTATATCCTGAACCGCATGGGCACGCCGCTTCTCGGTCTTGAACATGCCTGATGTCGAAAGTGAACCAAGCAGCGGCACAAGCTTGACGTATTCTTCTTCGAGCTCTTTCGCGAGCTTCCGCACCAGCTCGTCATGTTCGTCAATCAGCTTTCGCAGACGTTCAATACACAGTGCAATCGTCTCTTCAGCGCCCGCCAGGCGATAGAAGGGTTGTTCGATGAAGTGGACGGCCAACTTGGCGAACTTAATCTCGGATTCCTTCGTGATCGACTTGGCAGCTTTTTCGAGCACACCGTGAAACTGGCCCGGCATCGTTTCTTCCGCGATGCCCGGTTTGCCTACCAGGTGGAGCAGGCGATCAATGGCGGGAATCACATCCAAGATTTCCGTCTTGTTGGTCGGCCCGATCTCGATTGGCAGTTGGCTCAATTCGATGTCGATCAGCGAACTCGGTTTATCGTCGAGTTCCGAGGCCATCGCGACTTCAAGGGTCGACGCCAGTGAAGTGGGATCGAGATGCAGCTTCTGCCATTGGTCTTCGACCCATTCCGCCACGAGTACCTTGATCGGCGCGACGTCCTTCGAGGCCCATTGTTGCACGGTGCGCGCAGCCAATCGCTCCGAGACCGTGTCGAGAAGTCGCTGGCGCGGCCAAGTGATGCGGTAGCAACCAACGGAAATCAGCGGCAAGCCCAGCGGCGGCCGTTTCCCGAGACAGACGGCGCGGGCCTCATCGCTAAGGCGACCGACGGTGGTCAAAGTTTCTTGATAGATCAACCCGGCGGCCCGGTCCGCGTTGGGCGGTGATTGCGGCGAGGGAGTACGTGGCAATGTCAGCAGTACCGCATGGTCGAACGGCCGTTCCGGATCGGCGATCGTCGGTTGACGGGTGTCGAACTTGGCCTCGTAGCGATTGCTCGGCCGGCTGAAGTGGTCCAGCTCCGCCAGCGTGACGCACGTGTTGGCGATGCCAATGTTCTTGGGAGACGTGCGATCGACCGGCGGGACCAAGAACAATCCATTGAGATGCGGTTTCAAGAATCCCGCCTGGAGCATCTCGTGGCGCAGAAGGTAGGCGAAGTCGATCAGCATGCCTGAACCCGTTCCACCTGTCAGCGATGACGCGATAAAAACACGCGGTCGATTGGAGCGGATGCCGAGCTTCGTCAACCGATCGGCCTCCATCAGGGCATCATCGCTAAGGAAGGTATCAAGATCTTGACGAATCTTCTGCGAGATGCCGGCGTAGTGATCGAGCAGGGCCAACCGGCCAAGAGCCCGGACTCCCTCCGTCGCCGGCTCACGGGAAATTCGGTAGAGGGCCTCGTTATTCATCCACGAATCGGGGGAGGGCAGCCCATCGCGTTTCGAATAATGGGCAGGTCGATGGAGTCGCGCGTGATAGACTTCGTTAGAGTCGAATAGCTCATGCTTTGACGCCGAGGTGGCCGCCTGAATCGCTTCACTGTCGGTATCGATGAACAACCACTTCCAATGGGGGAATCCGCCGCGGCCGAATCGTTCGTGGAGATAGGCGCGTAAGCGTTGCAAGACATGCAGCCCGTTGCGCCCGAGGCCGATGATATAGGCCGGCAGTAGAACGCCCGTGCCGAGCTTTTCCGGCGGAGCGATGCCCAGTCGAGAAAGACGGCCCGATTCGTGGGCGGGCGGCCGTTGTTGAGTGACGTTGCCCGCCGGTGTGACGATCGGTGACGGGTGGATGCCCGAACGCCCCGAACTGGGCGGCGCGGGCGTCGCGCCTGCCGCCGCCGGGGTGATCAGTTTCGGCAGCCCTTTTAGAACTCCCGGCCGCATCGTTGGCTGGGGGCTCGGCGTGTGCACGGGGTTCGCGGGCGCTTCCCGGGCGGCGGGGTCGGCCGGCTTCGCCGACTTGTAATTGGGAACGGTCTGGGCAGTATCGGGTGGCGGCGGAGACGCGAGTTTCGCCGGGCCTATCGAGACTGGCGTCGGCGGGGCACGTCCCGCGTTACGCAACGCCTTGACGAAATCGGTACACATCGGAAAGCGATCGTCTGGCTTCTTCGAAAGCGATCGGGCGACGATCTCTCGCTCGGCCGGCGGCAGCGGAGAGACATCCGGAACGGCCGAGAGATGCTGAAGGAGCAGGTGTCGGGTGTTTGTGCCCGAGAACGGGCGCACACCAGTTAAGAGCTCCTGATAGACGATCGCGAGACTGTACTGATCGCAAAACCGGCTGATCCAACCCTCGAATGTCTCGGGTGCCGCGTAGACGGGCGTGACGCCGCCGGTTACCGTGGCCCGGATGCCCTCGAAATCTTTCGCCAAACCAAAGTCGGCAACTTTGACGTGATTATGAACGAGGAAGAGGTTCTGCGGCTTGATGTCGAGATGCTGAATCTGATAACTCGCATTCATCAGATCGAGCGCTTCCGAAGTTTCATCCAGGTAGCCGAGCAACTCTTCCCGAGGGATGCCGACCAGACCTTGAGTGCGGCATTCGTGGAAGCGGTCCCAGAGATTGCGGTCAGCCAGCTCCATGACGATCATGAGCTGGCCTTCGATGATGTCGAACCGTTCAATCGAAAGGATGTACGGATGTCGAATCGACTTGACCCGATGGAGGGCCTTCAACTCTTGCTCCGCACCCTTGTTATCGTCGCCCGCCGAATCAAGATCGCCATAAACGAACTTGATGGCTTTGAACAGTCCGCCCGGAGCTTCCGCCTTCCAAACTTCCCCGTACCCTCCCCGACCCAGGCGCTCGATGAGCTTGTATCCTGGCAGCGGTTCGGCTTGTGAAGTAATTCGAGTGGCCATGGCGGACGATGCAACTATACATTAGTTCATTAAACACAACGGACCGTCACCGGTCGACACATGTAGTCTCCGTTCACTCCTTCAGTATAGTTCATGATTAAGGTGAAATCTGAATCACTTCTGATGGAAAATGAGATCCTTGTCCAGATTACCAACTTCAAGTTGAGCTGAGATGGCCAAAATATACGCTCTTTCGATCAAACAACCGTGGGCAACGCTCCTCATCGCGGGCTTGAAAACCATCGAAGTGCGATCGTGGAGCACTCGAATCCGGGGCCGTATCCTGATTCACGCCGCCGGCATTCCTGATGAACGACCGGAAGGTTGGAAGTGGATTACGGAAGCACTACGACCAATGTCTTTGTGCACGAAAGGCATCATCGGCGAAGCGATTCTCCATCAGTGTGTGTCGTATCGCGACGAAACAAGTTTTACGCGTGATTCATCCCTTCACTTGAACGACCCGACCTGGTTTCAAGAGCGGGGGCTGTTCGGTTTCGTCTTCCGCGATGCGAAATCCCGGCCGTTTATGCCGTTTTCGGGGAACGTGCGCTTCTTCACGGTCGAGGAGCCGGCATGAAACTCCTCGTGAGTGTGCGCTCGCTCGAAGAAGCACTTATCGCCCGGCAGGGCAGGGCGGACGTCGTCGACATCAAGGAACCCATTCTCGGATCTCTCGGTCGTGCTTCCGCGAGTGTGATGAGCGCGATCGTTCAAGAGTTGTCAGGCAAAACTGTCTTGAGTGCCGCTCTAGGTGAACTGAATGACTTCTCGGAAACGACACTTCCCGATATGCCGATCGATTTCTGGAAGCTCGGTCTGTCGGGTTGTGCGGGACGTGAATGGCAACAGCGGCTCGTCGCCTTGCGACGCACGAGCTCCCAGACCCTCGTTCCAGCTGCTTATGTAGATTTTGTCCGTGCCGAGTCGCCCGATCTCTCGGAAATTGCTCAGTTCGTCATTAATGAGCGATTTCCCGTGCTCTTGCTCGACACTTTTCGAAAGGACGGTCGCGGCCTTTTTCACTGGGCGACCGAGGAGCAACTGACGAAGTTGGCGGAGCGTCTACGAAGTGCGAATATCGATCTGGCCCTGGCGGGATCCTTGAGTGAAGCCGACATCCTCAGCGTCCGACGAATTAACCCGTGCTGGTTTGCCGTCCGCGGCGCGGCCTGTCAAGATTCGCAACGCGAAGCAACCATCAATGTCGAACGCGTCGTTCGCTTAAAATCTTTACTAGCCAATCGCTAGCCACTGCCGAAAGTTGATCCACTCGACCCGCAGGCCTGCCCGACCCACCGCTTCCCCGAACATGTGATCGACCAGTCCCCGTTCCGCCGCCTCCGTCCAACTGATTCCTTCTGCAAGATCGACCGATTTGAGCAACACCAGCCGGTCCGCCCTCTGAACTTCCGCAACACGTGCCGCGAGTGAATCACTCGTCACGCGCCAGTTGTGGGACAGGGCGCCCGGCAGCGCCTCGTCTTCTTCGCAAAAAGGCAGCATGTTGACGACGTCTGCGGCATCGCCGAGAAACTGTTTCAGCAGCGAACCATTGACATCCATCATGCGGATGGCCATCCAGTGCGAGACCGTTTCGAGCAAACCATGCGTGTGATGATAAGCGCGAACCACATCCGCCGCCGGCCCACCGCCGGCGACGATACGGCATCGTCCGGGCCGAGAGCGAACCCAGCGCATTAAGCCGGGACCGAGAGCGGGAAGGTCGAAGAGACTCCCGCCGACTTTGACGATGGCTACTTCACCCATGTTGTTTCCGCGAGTTGAGCAAGCGCGTAGGCGCAGGCTGCCGAAGAAATCGCCGGTCCGAGTGCGTAATTCAGCGAAACGATTTTGGTGTCCTCCGCTTGAGTCGCGCAGACGGCTCGGCCCAGGAACTCGCCCGATCCTGACAGGAAGATCGTCTCCGGCGGCTTGGACATCCGCGATCGCACCCAATCAAAAGCGCTCGCCACCTTCGAGTGTTGCCCGGCAAACACTTCGCGCGCAAGCGCTTCCACCTCGTCTAGCCGAATCATTTCCGCATCGCCGCCTAACATGCGAGCTAACCGAGCGTGTGCATGTCGCCGAGTCGCCGGTCGACCGTCCGCTGTGTTCAGATCTGTTTCATATTCGCCAATGAACCCCATCAAAAGATAGGCATCGAGTGTCGTGGCGAACCACTCGGCCATGACTCGCGGGATGATCGCGCAGATCGGCGTTCGACGAACGCCTGTGTAAACCAATTCATGCTGTTCAAGTCGCTCGACATCGGTAATGCCGCGAGTGGCGGGCAGTCCGTCAACGATTGTGATCAAGTCGCTGGTCGTGGAGCCGATGTCAAGCATGATCGCATCGCCGGTCCAGGAAAGTCGAGACCGATTTTTCCCGATCCAGGTCGCCAGGGCATGCCAATTGGCGGCTGCCACGTCTCGCGACCGCGATCGAGCCTGAGCCATCGCCAGAAATACCCCCCGAGTGCTCCAGACGGCGAATGCCGTACCTGGAAAAGCTGCCTCGACCTGCTCCAGAATTGTTCCGACCCCTTCGCGTTTCGTCTCGAAACAATCGCAAAGTTCCCCCGTCATCGTGATCGCGAGACGGCTTACCGACTTGCCTTCGAGCAACAACCGCAGTTCCGCCCCTAGTTTTTCGGGGTGTTTCCAGAGTTCGAAAGGGTGCGTGGTCGCCCAACCGTCGCTGGTTGCCGCCTTCAAATTGGCCCCGCCGATGTCGAGGCCGACGATTGTCTCTTTCATGCTCTTAATCTACGCGCCGACGCGGACGCGACTCGTTCGTATCATTCAATATCATGCGTTACCTCGTTGGCATTGATCTTGGCACCACCAATAGCGCCCTGGCGTCGATCGACATCCAGGCCAAACCCCGTAGCGGCGCGCTGGGGGTGCACACCTTCGGCATGGCGCAGCTCGTCGCACCCGGCCACGTGGCCGACCGGCCATTGCTGCCATCCTTCTTGTATCTGCCGGGCCAGCACGATCTTCCTCCCGGGTCGGTAGCCCTTCCCTGGAAGCCCGACGCGACTTTCGCCGTCGGCGAATTCGCGCGCAACCACGGCGCCCGCATTCCCGGCCGGCTGGTTTCGTCCGCCAAATCGTGGCTCTGCCATGCCGGCGTCGATCGCACGGCACCCCTCTTGCCGTGGACGGCCCCGCCGGAAATCAATCGACTCTCGCCTCTCGAAGTCTCAGCCCGCTACCTGCAACACATGGTGGAAGCCTGGAACCACGCTCTCGCCAAGACGGGCGAAAAGCTGGAAGATCAGTCGGTCGTCCTCACCGTCCCGGCCAGTTTCGACGACGTCGCCCGCAACCTGACGATGGAGGCGGCCAAGCAGGCGGGGCTCAAGCATGTGACGTTGCTGGAAGAACCCCAGGCCGCGTTCTACTGCTGGCTGGGTCTGGGGAAAGTCGCCGAAATCACGAAGATGCGCCCCGGCATGCGCTGCGTTGTCATCGACGTCGGCGGCGGCACCAGCGACTTCAGCCTGATCCGGGCCGCGGAGGACAAGGGCGAACTTACCTTCATCCGCGAGGCCGTTGGCGATCATCTTCTGCTCGGCGGCGACAACATGGATCTCGCGCTGGGGAAGATCGCCGAGGCGAAACTCCCGCAGGCCGGCCGGCTCGATGCTGCCCAGTTCGGCATGTTGGTTCAAGCCTGCCGGGCGGCGAAGGAACAGTTGCTCGATCCCAAGGGGCCGCCGTCGATCACGGTCACCATCCAGGGTCGTGGCCGTTCGGTCGTGGGCGGTTCGATTCACACTGAACTGACGCCCGCGGATGTGAAGCAGGCGATCTTCGACGGTTTCTTCCCGCCCGTGGCCCGCGATGCCGAGCCGGCCCGATCGGCACGAACCGGGCTGCAAGAAATGGGTTTGCCTTACGTCGGCGATCCGGCCGTTACTCGGCACCTCGCAGCTTTCTTGAAGAAGCAGCTTCCGCAAGGCGAGGCCCCCGACGCGATTCTCTTCAACGGCGGTGTCTTTCAGCCATCGATCGTCCGCGACCGCCTGATCGACGTGATGCGCCCCTGGTACGACCAACCGGGGAAACCCTGGCAGCCGTTGATTCTCGCCAACCCCTCGCTCGATCTCGCCGTCGCCTGGGGCGCCTCCGTCTTCGCCTGGCTGAAGCACACCGGCGGCAAGCGCATCGGCGGCGGCATCCCTCGCTCCTACTACATCGGCGTCGAGGCGGGCACGTCGCCGGAAACCGAAAACCTGCGCAACGTCATCTGCGTCGTGCCCCGCCGGTTGGAAGAGGGCGAGGAAATCGCCCTGCCGAAACCGGAGTTGGAACTGGCGCTCGGGCAACCGGTGCTCTTCCCTCTCTACACTTCCACGGTGCGTGGGGAAGACAAACCGGGCGACTTGCTGGCCGTATCGCCGGATCAACTGCTGCAACTGCCACCCTTGCACACAATCCTCCGCGGCGGCAAGCGGGCTGGGGCCAAGCGTGTCCCCGTCACGCTGGCCGCACGGTGTACCGAGATCGGCACCCTCGAACTTTCCTGCGTCGGCAAAGAGGCCGGCAACCGCTGGAAGCTCGAATTCAACGTCCGCGAGATCGTCAAGGAAGCGACTCCCGCCGATGCGGAAGCGGCGCGGAGCGAAGGCGTCAAAGACGTCTGGCCCGAAGATCAGATTCAAGCGGCAGCCGACGTCTTGCGCATGATCTATCAGACCGCAACCGCCGAGACGCCGCCGGTCGCGGAGAGTTACAAGTTGCTCGAAGTCGCGCTCGATGCGTCGCGTTCTGACTGGCCGACGGGCTTGTGCCGTCGCCTCTGGGAGACGCTCGAAGAGGTGGCCGGCGATCGCGCCCGCACGCTTCAGCATTTGCAGCGCTGGTATCATCTCGCGGGGTTCTGCCTGCGGCCAGGGTTCGGCGACTCGCTCGACCGCTACCGCATCGAACAACTGTGGAAACTGATTGCCTCTCCCTTCAAGGCAGGCGGCGTGGTCGCCGCCGGGCAAGGCGAGGGCGGGGCCGACTACTGGATCATGTGGCGTCGCCTGGCCGGCGGGCTCAACCAGTCGTATCAACAATCACTCTTCAACCGCCTACGGCCGATTCTGCTTCCCGGGAAGGGGAAGCAGGTCGTGAAGCCGGGCGCCAATGAACTCGCCGAAATGTGGCGAGCGGCCGCGGCCATGGAGCGTCTCGACGCCAAGACCAAGGCCACGCTGGGCGACGCCCTCTTACGGCAGGTCGCCCGCACGCCGGTGCCCACCTATGCCTTCTGGGCTCTCACGCGACTCGGGGCACGCGTGCTCTTCTACGGCCCGATGAATACGATCGTGCACCCGCAAGTTGTCGAAGGCTGGCTCGACCAGATCGTCAGCTTCACGCCGGGCAACGACAGCGAACGCAAAGCCTGGGCCTTCTGCCTCGCCCAACTGGCACGCCAGAGCGGCCAACGCGCTCTCGATCTTGACGAGAGCCATCAGCAAAGTGTGTTAACGGTCCTGCGTTCACTCTCCATTCCGGCCAGTTGGGTGAAGATGGTCGAGGAAGTCGTCGAGATGGAAGGCGCGGAACGCAGCCAGATGTTCGGCGACTCGTTGCCGATCGGGCTGAGACTGTCCGGGGGATGAGTTTCGGCAGTCTGTCCCACGTTTCACCCACCCGATCAATGGGCAATAACGTGAACCGCGCAGCGAAAATCCTCAGTGTCGAAGCCAAGGGTCGGTGACTGATCGACATCCGGCTGGTGCGGCAGAAACCCGCCGTTCCTCGAAGTTTTGATTGATACTTGGAGGTCATTTCAAAGAAAAGGCGCAGAATAAAGCAACGCATGTCGATCTGTCGTATTGACATGTGTCATTTCTTCTGGTTTTGTAGGCTTTGCATTTTAACTATCCCGGAAACTTCAGTATTCGTGCATCGTGGCCGGTTTCCGTGCAGGTCGTCGGTTTGGCGAACGTCGGATCAATTCCGAGCGTTAACATCTCCGAGATGAGCACGCAGATATTGTGACAGACGAACTTGGCGTAGACTTCATTTTTCTGGGCGACGTCGTTCTTGGCTTTCACGGCATCGCCAAACTTCCGCTTGACCATAGCGACGGTCGATTCGACATTCGATCGCTTGTGATAGTGAGCGAGGTACTCATCTCGATTGAAGCTGAGGAAGTGCAGCGCCTTGTAGAACGAGCCGCCAACCGCTCCCGTCGCGTTACTCTTGAACATCGGAAAGAACTTGCCGCCGTGCTTCTCGACCGCGTGGAAGTTCTCTAATGCCGCATACGCCTTGTCGCCGGACATTTCGCGAATGGTGAAATTCTCGGCCGTCTGGTCGGTCAGGGCGGGTAATTGCGGGCTGTCCGCTGCGCTTTGATGATCGATGATTACGGCCGTGACAATGTTGGTCTTCACGCCAGTCGCGAAGTGAGCTTTCACCCACTTTTGCTCTTCCTTCATCTGATTGTACTTCATGTCGAACCAGCTCGCGTACTTCGTTGTGGCGAACCCGGTGGAATCGACCGCGAAGTCAGTCTCGATGGCGGTCAACGGCAGGGAACTTGTTTCGATCATCGACTTCAACATCGGCGTCGTCTCTTCCTTGTCGAGTATACCAAGAGCGTAGTTGAAGTGCGGCGTGCATCCGATGTATCCGCGTTCGTGAGCTTCTTCAAGTTCGCCATTGAAGCGACGGGCCGACATGAGCGAATAGACTTTTAGGCAAGCGGCGAACAGCCCATCGCGTAGCGGGATCGTCGGGCGACCGCCCTTGGCTCGGTTCTTCGGTTCCGGTTGCTGGATCGTCGAACAGAGTTCGCCAAGCAACTCGTGGAAGTGACGGCGCTCGTTTGTCTGCGCGGCATTGTATGTTGGCCAATCTTGACGATAGGTCTTCCGCTTCTCGACCGTCTGGGTAACGGTCAGGGTTTCGGTAGTCGTGGTCCTTGTCCCGTCCACGTTCTCTTCCTGGGTCGTCCGAATAAGCACGAATCGCACCGCGTGAATGTGCTTGCAGACGAATCCTTTATCGTGATCTGGGCATGAGCAACGCGGCGTATCCTTGTCCGGATTGACCGTGTATTTGCCCGGCCCGCTCTGCGACTGGACGAGCCACACGTCGCCCTTCTGGACGACTCGGCTCGTTGCTGCAATCACCAAACCACGTTGTTCGCGCGCGTCCATTTGGCATGCCCTCTTGTGTCTATGTAGTACAGACCAAGAGTTGGCAAAGTCAATATAATATAGACTAAAGATTTTTAGGGTCTGGATGCCGATAGGAGTGCTGGGCTGGGAAGCGTCTTTAGAGACGCGCGATCGGCCCTATCGTTAGTTGATGGAAATGCCGTCAGAGATGGGGTGCACGGAGATCATGATTTATTAATGACGCAAACTTATCACGAATGGTTCGCTTCTAGCGGAAGGCCCTTGCCATCTGCCGGTAAGTATGTCTTTCTCCATCGAATTCTTTAACGACTGGCACAGATAGCATTACAAAATCGTATTGCTGATAGAGTGAGATTGCCTTCGAGTTTTCCTGGTGAACTTCAAGAACTACAAAACTTACGTCAGGCTGCTTTGACGCTTCGCCGAGTAAGTGCTTCATGATTTGATGGGCGAATCTCTCTTCGGGTGGAGCGTCGCTAGGTTTTCGGCCCTGAAATGCCGTTTGAATGGCCAGTTGCGGAATGAATGCCAGCTTTTCTCTTGGAAGAACTTTCCATCCAGTTCGGCCTAACGATCCGAACCCAACGAGATCGCTACTTGATAATTTGTACAACCAGACGCGAGTGCCGCGAGCCATCGAATTGACAACCCGTTCGCCTCTAATCCAGTCTGACGCAGCGGTAGCCCAATACTCACTTCCGCATGAAAAGTCACGAACAATGTCGGCATCCACGGCCGGATCAAAAATGATCGGTTGCAGGCGATGGAGCATTGTGGCGATCCGCTATTTTAATGACAAGCGAATGGGCGTATAGGAAGTGCCAACATCTCGCGTATGTTGTCTTCTGGAATGCTTTCCAGATTATAAAGAGAGTCCATTGGATCTTCTTCACATACGACAGAGAACTCATCTCCCTTGCATACAATGAAGCATTGATTTGAATTCGCTCTACCATATCGTCCATATTGTCTATCAAGGGCGCACAAATCCAGGGAATCCTCCCCGGACGACGCCATGTTAGAGAATCCAACCAATGCCATGAACTGTTTAACCGGCATTTTTAATATCCTTTGGTCCGCGAGCAGCCTCGGACTGTCGCCTCGCTTCGCTTTTACTCAGATTCGCAACGATTGCACCAACGATAGCCTTCATCCGATCCTCGGTCATCACGAACCGCGAAATGCATCGAGCAGATACGTTCTCGATCTTGTCGATCTGCTCCAGTCGCTCTTCTTCGCTAGTTCCGAAGATTGCTGGAGGCACTATTTCGAAAAACGACAAATAGAACTCGCCCTGCTCGCTATGTTGAACGATGGCGTGATTGGTGAATTTCGTCACAAGCCCTTCGGGGTAAACGTGAGTGATCGGAAAGCGCTTTCCTGAGCTTTCACGCTCGTCAACGTCCTTCATTTTCCCGTTTTCAGGCATGATCTCTTTCACGTATTACTGGTCATGGCCACCAATCTAATGATGGCCCTATCGGTTTTTGATTCCCAAAAATCTAGACGAATTCTGCCGATAGGCAAACGAAATTCGTAATCTTATCAGTGATCTGGCTTTAGTGAAAAATGTGGCAGACCATCCATGGTCGTTCCGATTCCATCGCGAATTTACGAGAAAACGAACCCAGTCGATTACCGTTTACACGGTAATCGACTGGGCGGAATTCGTCAATACTCTTGTCATGTTATTAGGACAAGATCATCACGTCAATCGTCATCTAGGCAATTCCCGTACCAAATGTATAGCTCAGGCATCAAAACGACTAGCGTTTGACTTTTTGTCAATTAAGTATAGACTAGAAAAATGAAGCAGATCGACGATCCTTCCATGCGGCGAGTCCGCGAGTGGATCGGAAAAACCGGTACGTCCCTTCACGATTTGGGCGTTAAAATGGGCTATTCAGAAGAAACCGCGCGAAAAAGCGTCTGGCAGTTTCTTAGATCGAAAGACCCCCGTATCGGGATGCTCAGGCGATTCGCTGACGCGTCTGGGATACCGATCGAAAGTCTGGTTCTGAGCAAATAAGAGCCGGATGAGCTGCCGTCGTTCTTAATTTAGATCAAGAGAGATCGTCGATTCAAGAATTAAGGGATTCGGCAATGGCGATCCTCCTCACTTCGTTCCTGTTTGCCACCAACCCGGCCCCGCGACTCACCGCCCTCATCGACCAAGATCAACGCCACGCGGTTCAAGGTGCGTCCAAATTTCATCTACTGTCCGATTCTGGCCGTCTCCTTTTCGCTGCTCTTTGGCTCGCGTGAGCACGGGCATGGCACGAATATCGATATTGGACTGCTGATCGTCTCGGCGCTCTTTCGGTTGCTTATCGCGTCCTTTCTCTGGCTGCTTTCGTGGTTGCGTTTGAATTGGTGATTTGGCACTACGAGGTTTTCGTGCAGCCGCGCGAGGTATTCGTGCAGGTCGGGCACGGCGGGCGGTTATCGTGCAAAGCCGGTTTTGTATGTTTCTTCTGGGCGAGTTCGTTTCTTCTGGGCATGTTGGATTCTTCTGGCGCGGGGTGTAGGGGGGTGAGGCAGAAGAAATGGTGTTCGTCTGAATAAGAAGTGAAACAGCCGCCTCAGGGATTTGAACCCTGGACCCCAGCTTTACGAAAGCTGTGCTCTACCACTGAGCTAAGGCGGCAATGAACTTAACGTCTCTTCATCCTACCTTGAGTGAGAGGGTTGACAAGAGGGGGCAGGTTCGGTCTTTTTCGCTCGCTTCCATGTTGGAACAAAGCCGTCGAGATAACCCTGCACGTCGTCCTCTTTATCGAGGTTCTTGTAACCGAGTGTCTTGAGTTCCGCCATGGCGTCCGCGTTGGACCAACCTTGGTACTCCATGCGATACAGGGCGCAGTAGGATCCGGTACGGTGCATGCCGGCGTAACAGTGGATCAGCGCGGGATAGACCGCGTTATCTTTCATAACGGTCAGGAATTCACTAACTGGCTGATCGGCGGGGATTTGGCCATCGGCGTCGGCCGCCCAGGTTTGCGGGCGAATGCGGACGTAGCGAACCCCATGATTCTGGCATAACGCTTCTTCCCAGAGATCGGGCGGAGCTTCTTCTCCCTTGGCCGCAAAACGCAGGCTAATGACGGTGCGAATGCCGTATTCCTCGATCGTCTGTTCGAGGGCTGCGGGGCTCAGCTGACCGCTACGGTACAACTTGCCTTCTTCGACCACGCGGAAGTTGCGGAAATGGGCCTGCCGATGCCGCGAATAGGCGTACGGGCCGCCCACGAGCAGGGCGAACAGCAGAAAGCCGAGGAGTAAACGAATACGAGTCGGGTTCAAGGGGGACTCCTTTTCCCACGCGGGGTTCCGTACCAGGTGGAAAACTGTATCGTCAATTTCTTGATTAGGGAAGAGCGAATCCTTGAACCGAGCGGGCAGAACTCACGCGCCGAGCAGGATTTTACAGAGCGTGTCCCACAACCCGCCCGAAGCGGGGTTGGCGGGATCGATTTTCCCGGCACCGGCACAGGTGGGGCATTTCTTTTTGCCTTCCGGGGCCTGGGGATCGGGCAACCAGCGTTTTCCTTCACACATCGGGCAGGGGAACGGCTGCCAACCGAGCGGACCGGGCTCGTAAAGATACCATCCCGTGCCCTCGCACTGCTTGCAACCGGGCACGCCCGCACAATGACAACGCAATCTCTTGGCCATGCGCCTCGCAACCCTCATCGTCCGGAAATTCGTACCTCTTGCTACTGTATCGAGATGTCGGCGGTGGGCGAGTCGACGAATGCGCGAACCAATTCTGTCGACGATTCGTCTGAAGGATAGCCGGGCGTCTTGACAGTGAGGGGCCGATGGATAAGGTGAAAAGACGATTGCCGAGGTGGCGGAATTGGCAGACGCGCTAGCCTCAGGAGCTAGTCCTCGCAAGGGGGTGGAAGTTCAAGTCTTCTCCTCGGCACTGCTTGAAACGCAAGGGTTTACGTCAACGCGACGTAAACCCTTTTTTTGTCGTCCTCGCCGCCATGGGACAGAAATGGGACACGGATTGATCCCCAATGGCCTTTCATCGACTGCTGGACTGACACATTCTCATCGCGTTGAGTCATACGAGATTCATGGTGGAACCGCTTCTAAAGACAAAAGCCTGGTTTGAACTTGACGAGTAAGAGTTCGCTAACCTATATTGTGCAGCATGGTGGCAACTCCGAATCGCGAGCAGGAAGTCTTTGGGGCAATTAGCCATCCCGCGCGTCGCCGGATGCTCGATCTCCTCGTCGAGGCCGACCGCTCCGTCAACACGATAGCGGGACAGTTCCAGATGAGCCGTCCCGCCGTCTCCCAGCATCTCCGCATCTTGCTGGATGCCGGCCTCGTGACGGAACAGCGACATGGCCGAGAGCGGCGTTACCACCTCGTCCCGGAGAAACTCGGTCCGGTGCGGGAATGGATCGCGCATTACGAGAAGTTCTGGGACGACCATCTCGAGCGTCTTCAGAAGCTGCTAGCCAAAACGAGCCAAGAATGACGAAAGCGATTCAAAGAGAGCTTCGGATTCCGCAGCCGCGGAAGCAGGTCTGGCGGGCGATCGCCAACAGCGCCGCCCTGGCCGAGTGGATGTTCCCGAACGATTTCGAGCCGCGCGTGTGACACCTCTTCACGTTCCGCGTGCCGCCGAAACCTGAGGTCGGTTCCGAGGGATTAATTGTCCACTGTGAAGTGCTGGAGTGCGAACCGCCCAGTCGGCTCGTGTTCTCGTGGACGGCCGGCGGACCCGTCTTCGATACGCAGGTAAGCTTCCGGCTCGAGATGGACGGCGAAGGGACGCAACTTTCCTTCGAACACTCCGGCTTCGACGTCTCCCAGCCGTGGGGCGAACAGGCATACAAGGGTGCCGGATTCGGTTGGGCGAAGATGCTTGGGCGGCTGGTTGAGGTGGTGGCGGGGTTTGGCGAGCGACCGTAATTCGGAGCGGGACGGGCGTTTGCTCGAGACAACACGATTCTTGTACCGGCGCGACGAGTGAGCAATGTCGCCAGGCTCATTGGAAATATATCAATGAAGTTCATCACACGAGAACAGGCGCGGCAAGACATCATCGCACTTGAACTTCCAAAAATAGTTCTTGATGCCTTCGACGGGAAGCCGTTGCAGTACAACCTCGACATTCAGTTTCACGAGCCGTACCAGATATTCTCGATCGGGCCGGAAGGGCAAGCAGCCTATGGGCACGGCCGGATAACTCGAATCTGGACAGGTGGGGGCGATTACACGATTGTTGCGTACCATCACGCACCAGAGCGAAAGGGGTACTTTCGATTCGACATCGAATCGCCGGAGGACGAGGAACAACTCCTCGGGCTCAGTTGGCAGCAGATTCTGATCAAGAAGTTCAAGTCCCTTTGGGAGCAGGTGTGGACAGACGAGCGGCTTATCGAAGTGGCTGGTTGGTTTGACTTCAAGTACATCGATTTGCTAATCGCCGAACTACCGCAAGCAAAGCTCGACACGTTCAAGAAGGACGCTGTTTGGTATCAGTCGTACTTGCATAGAGTCGGGGGCTAACGGAGCCATTGGGCCACAATTGAAGGCCCGCTGCGTCTTCCCCCAATATCATCACTTATCATCACAACCACATCCATCACAATGCCATGAACCAAGCCACTCAACGTTCGATTGTTCGCTGGATCCATCTTGTCTTGGCCATTCCGATCCTCGGATATGTCTACAGTCCGTTTGAAGACATTCCCCAGTACGCCCCTCTTGTTCGGTTTGTCTTCTTTCCTGGAATTGTCCTGACGGGATTGTGGATGTGGAAAGGTCATGTCCTTCGACGACTGTTTTCGCGCGATCGAGATTGAGCGTTGCTTCCGAGCCCGACGCGTTAGCGAGGATCCAGGAGAATCCGGTGGCCTTCGAAGGGCGCCCGTGACGAACGAATCGTTTTTTGAATTCTCTTCCGAGTCCTCGCTAACGCGTCGGGCTCG
>Ga0105046_10005365_pt1 | contig 20297 bp, 14 predicted proteins | sample MAT03_FD_78385 | JGI IMG/M metagenome (GOLD analysis project Ga0105046, IMG submission 78385) | Freshwater microbial communities from Lake Fryxell liftoff mats and glacier meltwater in Antarctica - MAT-03 (megahit assembly) | ecosystem: Environmental > Aquatic > Freshwater > Ice > Liftoff...
CCGATGTCCGATGTCCGATGTCCGATGTCCGATGTCCGATGTCCGACCGATGTCCGATGTCCGATGTCCGATGTCTTTTGATGTCGACATCGGACATCGGACATCGGTCGGACATCGGTCGGACATCGGTCGGACATCGGTCGGACATCGGTCGGACATCCGACATCGGTCGGACATCGGACATACATCGGGTTGCGCCCGTGGGGTGCGGTCCACAATCCCGGCCCATGCGTTACCGTGATGCCGCCCATGTCGATGTCGGGAGTTTCTACTCCCGCAAGCCGGAGCTGGGCAAGATCTATCGTCTACTTGGTTATGCCGCCCTGATCGGCGTGGTGTGGCACCACAACGATGTGCACATGCTCGAACGTCTGCTGATCGCGCTGGTCGTCCTGTGGTTGATGGCGTGGTACCGCGTGGTCGGCACCTTGTGGCGTTCCAGCACGGTAGCGGCGGCGTTGTTGTGCGCCGTTTTGCTGACCATGCACCGCCTGAACCTTTCGGGAGCCGCCTCGTGACTTTCGCGCGTTGGGGCATCCCCACTTTGTTCTGGGTCACGCTGGTCCTTGGTTGGGGCCTGTGGCTGCTGCCGGATGGCATCATCCGCTGGTGTGGTATTCCGGTGGCGGCGTTCTGTTGGCTGTTCACCTTGGCGTTCTTTCGCAATCCACTGCGCACACCCCAGGGTGACGAACGCAGCTTGATCGCGCCTGCCGACGGTGTGGTTGCCGATATCACCGAGGTCGATGAGCCCGACTTCATCCACGGCCGCGCCATGCGCATCGGCATCTTCCTCTCAGTCTTCGACGTACACGTGAACCGTTCACCGGTGACGGGCGAAATCGCTTACGCCAAGTACACTCCTGGGAAGTTCCTCGACGCGCGCCATCCGGATGTCAGCCATGAGAACGAGGCCAACACCATCGGCATCGTGGCGAGCGACAACGTCGCCAGCGGCCTCAAACTGCTGGTGCGCCAGCTCAGTGGTCTGATCGCGCGCCGCATCATCTGCACGCACGGCGTCGGCGACAAACTTACCCGCGGCGAACTCTACGGCATGATCAAGTTCGGCAGTCGCACCGAAGTCTGGGTGCCACTGACCTACCCGCACACTGTGAAGGTGCAGGTCGGGCAGAAGGTAAAATGTGGCGAGACGGTGATCGTCGAATTGCGGCACGCGACCTCGGAGAAACCGGCCTCCTGATAGGAGCCGGGCCAGGACACTACCATGAGCGAACGCCTCGATACGATGCGCAAACGCCTGCGCCGGCTGAAGACCCTGCCGGTGCTGCCGACGTTGCTGACGGCGGGCAACCTTGCGTGCGGCATCACCGCCATCTTGTGCGCCGCGCACAACATGCTCGAAGTCGGCGCGTTCATGGTCTTCCTGGCGATGATCTGCGACATGTTCGACGGCAAGGTCGCACGCATGACCAACACCGCCGGACCGTTTGGCGCGGAGCTCGATTCGCTCAGCGATGTGGTCAGCTTCGGCGTGGCGCCAGCGATCCTGATGCACCGGCTGGTGCTCGGCGAACCCGGTGTGTTCGATCATGGCCAGCGTCTGTTGTGGTTCATCACCGTGCTCTACCCGATCATGGCCGCGATCCGTCTCGCGCGTTACAACGTCGAACACAGCGACGAGCCGACGCCGTATTTCCGCGGCCTGCCCTCGCCGGGTGCGGCGGCGCTGGTGTGCGCCTGGATCATCCTCCATCCCCACCAAAATATCATCATCAGCCCACCGATCGGTCCGGACTACCATTACAAGAGCCTGCTGGAGCTCGACGCCTTCCGTTGGATCGTCATCGCCCTGACCTTCGTCTCGGCGTTGCTCATGGTCTCGACCATCCGTTTCCCACACGTCGGCAACACCTTGTTCGGTCGCCTCGGTTTCCGTACCATCATCATTGGCATGCTGCTGGTCAGTTTCCTGGTGGCGTTCCCGTACTGGTTTTTGGCGGTGCTCACCACCGCGTATGTGTTGTACGGACTCGCCCTCGCCGTACCGGACATGTGGCGCAAGTGGCGCGCCGGCCGGCATCCGCTTGATGAACCGGAAGACGACGACGCTGAGGACGTCGGCGTCGCCACCGATCGCATCGATCAGCATGGTCCCCGTCCAGGACGGTGAGTCGTCGTGACGCAGGTCCTGCATCCCGGCGCGCGGCACCCGTACGCGCCGATGCCGTTGTCGATGCTCGCCCGTTTTGTGCACGTGCCGGTGACCGAGGTCGCCCGCTGGATCGCTGAAGGTCTGCCGCAGACCGCTGACGGACGCGTCGATCCGTTCGTTTGTTCGAACTGGCTGTGCCAGGGACGGCTCGACCGTTGCCCGACGCTCGCACGTCGCTGGCGCACCTACCTGTTGTTCTTCGCCCCATTCCTCGCGGGCCAGGATCGTGTCCGGCGAACGACGTGGACCCGCACCCAGCGGCTCTATCTGCCGGAACGCCCGCAGCGTCTCGACTGGTGGTTGGCCCGCGCCATAGGCCGTGACGAGCAACAGGTCGAATCAGAGACGGCCCCGGAATTGGCCGGAGCCACCACCACGGCGGCTGGCCGTTGGTGGCACGTTGGTGGTGCTCCAGTCGATGCCGAGCCGCAGGTCGTCGCCACCACGCAGGTCCGCCTCACACCGCGACAGGTGCTGGTGCCGGACAGCGCCGAACATCAGCAGTTCGTGCGCGTGATGGAGGAGGTCGTCGGCAGCTTCCGCTACGAATACCGCCATCATCACCTAGGCGAGTATCGTTCGGCGTTTGTCGGCGGCGTGGTCGACGACCCACGCCAGGCCGGCAGCTGTCTGGATTGTGCGATGAGCCTTGGCGCAGCGGTCGGTCGACTCGGGCGTCCCTGGCGTGTGGTGGCGGGCATGGTGGCGGACAGCCGCATCGCTAATCCACATTTCTGGATCGAGGTCGACACCGCCGCTGGCTGGGCGCCGCTCGATCCCACGTTGCCAGCGATCGTGCGCATGGTCGGCGGTGACTGGCGTGCCGCGGTACGCGCTTGGACCGGCGCCTGCGATGCACGTCGCGTAACTTTTGGGGTGGTGGGTGAGGGCGTGGCGAGCGAGGGCGTGGTGGACATCCCTGGAGGGACCACCAGCGGATCGTTGATGGGCGAAGCGGTCGCCGATGGCAGCAATGCGTGGCCATGCCTCGACTGGGTGTGCGGCGATTGCGAGTCGGAGTTCAGCGAACGCACCTGATCTGCAGGCACAACCAGGCACAACACCGCAGGCTGGTGTATGCTTCGACGAGTTACAGGATTGGCCTCATCCGGATCCCCCATGACCGATCAAATTCCCACCGACGATGAGTTCGCCCGCTATGTGAAGCAGGTGGCGATGGTCACGCCCGAGCAGGTAGAGGCGGCGGAGCAGGAATTGAAACGGCAGTTCGCCAGCGGCATCACCATCCCGATGGGTGAGATCCTGGTCAAACAAGGCGCCATCACCGCGGTGCAGCGTGAAGGAGTGGAGAAACGACTCGCGGCCAAACAGGCCGGCGGACTCCAGCAGCTCGGTCCCTATCGGATCGTGCGCAAACTCGGTGAAGGTGGCATGGGTGCGGTGTACCTAGCGGAGGACACCGCGGCCAACCAGCGCCAGGTCGCGCTCAAAGTCTTGCCGAAACGCCATGCCAGCGACGCCGAATTCGTGACCCGCTTCAAACGCGAAGCACGTTCTGCGATCGGGCTCCACCATCCCAACATTGTCACCGCCTATGCGGTCGGTGAGGATTTCGGTGTGCACTGGTATGCCATGGAGTTCTGCCCAGGGGAGGCGCTCGACGCACGCTTGAAACGGGACACCTGCCTGCCATGGCAAGATGCCGTACGCATCGTCGCACAGATCGCTGCTGGTCTGGGGCACGCCCACGCGACCGGCATCATCCACCGCGATATCAAACCAGCCAATATCGTGGTCGCCGCCAACGGCACGGCGAAGGTCCTCGACTTCGGTTTGGCCAAGCAACTCGGTGGCGGCCAGTCGTTGATGACCCAGACGGGTGTGGTGATGGGCACGCCGCACTACATCGCGCCGGAGCAGGCACGTGGCGACAAAGGCATCGATGGCCGTGCCGATCTCTACGCGCTCGGGGCCACGCTCTACCACTTGGTCACCGGTCGCCCGCCATTCAGCGGTAGCAGTCCGGCGGCGGTGATCATGCGTCACCTAAGTGACGAATTGCCGGACCCGCGCGACGAGGTGCGCGACTTGCCAGTTGGCGTGGTCGAGGTCATTCGTCGGCTGATGGCCAAGCAGCCGAAGGACCGCTACCGCGACAGCGAGGCGTTGATCGGCGACCTGGAACTGGTCGCCGCGGGTCAGGCGCCGGCTGGCGCCGCGCTCGATCCCTCGTTGTCATCGCTCGCCCGCCGTCGCCGGCAGGTGGCGGGCGATGGCGATCACCGAGGGACGTACGTCATCAGCGCAGGGGTGGTGGTTGCTCTGGTGGCCGGGTGGTGGTTGCTCAAACCCGATCGGCAGGTCACGCCTGTGACGCCTGCACCACCACCTGCTGAGGCGGTGGCCGAGATCCCGGTCCCGGCTCTTCCGGTCGGCAGGACCATCCCCTTGCCGCCGCCCCCGACGAGCACCACGCCGGTCCCCATCGAGGGTGTCGCACGTGCTACCCCACCACCCACCGCGACGGTGCCTGGTCGCGTCATCGACCTACTTGCCCTGGCAGACCCGCTCCGTGATGCCGTGTTCGGCACCTGGCAGCGCGTCGCTGGCGGGTTGATGAGCGATGCCGCGGGTGAATGGCAGACTGGTCGTGGCGCGGCGCGCTTGGCCTTGCCCTATCATCCGCCAGTGGAATACGATTTCCGCATCGTCTTCACCAAACACAGCGGGCAGCAATGTGTGTCGCAGATCTTTGTCGCGCGTGGCCAAGCCTTCGCCTGGATCATGGGCGGCTGGAACAATACGGTGTTCGCCTTCGAGAACCTGCGCGGGCTGAATGGCAACGAAGTCGACAACACCACCCGTGTCCGGCAAGCGTCCTGCCTGACCAATGGTCAACGCTACGAGGCCGTCCTCCAAGTTCGTCGTGATCGTTCCACCGCCCTCCTCGATGGCCGCGTGATCTCACAGACGCCGGTCGATTACCGCGATCTGACCAGCCCACCGGTCTATCACCTCACCGGCCGACCGGGAACGCTCGGCATTGCCTCCTGGCAGTCGCCAACCACCTTCCATGTGGTCGAGGTGGTCGAGATTAGCGGCACGGGAACCCCACGGCGTTGAATCCGGAGCACCAAGATCCCGTCGGAATGGCCTGGAAAGGCCAAGGAAGCCAGGACGTTGGCCAGGCCTGCAGTGGTTCCCAGGTATGGCGACTCAGACTCCTGGGATCCCGCAGAATGAGCGCATTTTTCCAGTGATTGGCCTTAGTGATCGGCCGGGAATCGTCGTTTTTCACGCCCGGCAGAGGGGGCCAGGCACCTGCTGCACCCCCAGCTCAGGCGGGGTGCGGGACCTTGTCACCCCCCTGGAATCGCCCTAGGACATGCCGCCAGATCCTCGACCACCGCCATTCCGGAGACCCCATGCTCGCGACCCGCGTCAGCCAGAAGGAAAGCGTCTTTTACTTCGCTGCCTACCCCGCCGCCGAACTGCTGAAGAAGGTGCGTTTCACCACCCGCTTCGAGGCTGAGGAGGGCGCTCTCAAGGCCAGCTCGCCAGAGGGTAACGACGAGATCGGTTCCTTCATCGCCAAGGTCGAGGGCAGCGACAAGGCCTTCCAGCGTGGCATGGCCAAGGGCAAGGTCGCCCAGATCCGCAACTTCTACGAGACCTGCGGCGCCCAGCCGATGATCCCAGGCACCGTCCTGTTGTTCACCTCGGAACGTCTGCGCTTCACCCCGACCTCCTCCGACAATCCCAACGGCAGCCTGACCGCGCCGGACGACAAGTACCTGATCATCGATGGTCAGCACCGCCTCGCCGCGCTGCACTTCCACCTGAAGAAGCACCCAGAAGAGGCCAGCCAAGTCTACGTGCCGTGCATCATCTTCGACGGTCGTAACGAAGACTTCGCCGCCGAGATGTTCGTCATCATCAACTCGACGCCGACGCGCATCAGCAAGAGCCACCTGATCGACCTCTACGAGCGCGTCTCGTTCGCCACGCCGGACAAGAAGCTCGCGGCCAAGATCGTCGATCGGCTCTACGTCGAAGGCGACTCGCCTCTGCGTTACCGCATCAACCGCCTGGGTGGGCGCTCCGGCAAAGAAAAGTGGATCCTCCAAGCCGAACTCTTCAACGAAGTGCACCGCTGGGTGAAGGGCGCCGAGTCCTCGGCCGCCGATCACGTCGAGCACCACTACGCGATCCTGCGCGACTTCCTCAAGGCCAGCGCCAGCGCCTGGGGCACTGCCTGGGGTAGCGACAACCACATGGTGACCAAACCGGTGACGCTCAAGGCGCTCATCCGCGTGTGCGCCGATCTCGCCGAGGAAGATGGCGAGAACGCCGACGGCCGCGTGAAACGTTGGAGCGAACGCCTCGGCCTCTGGAATGCCCGCGCGGGCGATTTCAAGGCCGACGGCTTTTACGAGCGTTTCCCCGCCAAGGGCCAGGTCGAGCGCGTCCAGCGCATCCACCGCGAACTGTCGCAGGCGATCGGCGTGTCGAAGAAGTAACGCGCTGTAGCGATGCGTTTTCCTGGGGGCGTGGGCGGCTCGCCCGCGCTCAACGCCCCATGCGCGGGCGAGCCGCCCACGTCCCCAGGGAAAATGTATTACGCGGCAGTTGCTTTATCGCTCAGCCAAATTTCAGGATGGTGTCCTGGTTCGGCAGCTTGCCCTTCAACTTCCGGTAATAGACGTGCTGATCGCCATCGACGATCCCGGCGGTCCGTTTGATGTCCACCGTGCGGCCAGCAAGCCCCTGGGATTCCGTCCATTGCTCGGCGCCTTGCAGGTGGCGTTCACCAGTCTGTGCGAACAACGTGTGATCGAAGTCCGCTTGTTCATGCACCGCACCGTCGTGGATGTGCACGGTCGGTAAGAAGAGCGCTGACGGATCGCTGCGCGGGAAGCTGAACGCCATGGGATGGATCTTCTGTTCACCTGCCTTGAGCTTGAACACCGCGAAGCCGTAGTCGCGGTAGGCGGGGAGCTTCTCCCAGGTTCCGGCCGGCAGTTGGAAACGTTGATCGAGGCGGCTGAAATCCGCGATCGTCGGAACGAAGGACGCTTCGAATGCGCCGACCTGCTGAACCACCAGGGGTACTGGTGCCGCCGGGGCTGGTGATGCTTTTGGTGATGCGGCACGACTCATGAAGCCCATGGCATTGAACAGGTCGGTGAAGATCAGGGGATAGGCCGACAGATCGATGAACGTCACCGCCTGTTCGCCGGTACCGCGCGGCACCGGGATCGGCAAGACCATGGCGACCTCGGCGGCAGACGTCACCTTCATCGTATAGACGAGGTACTGCCGCCCATCACCCGCATCACGAGCGAAGATCGAGGTGTTGGAGACCGAGACCGCATCGGTGAAGCAGCACATGGCAAACCTCCAGGCGCGGCAAGATCATCGGGACTGCCACCAGGCAAGGAGCGACCGTCGAATCGGACCACTGGTGGATCGCCCACGCGCCGTCGGACAAAGATCGTCGGAACCCACCGTTCACGGTGGAACCGCTTTCCAGATCAAGGACGTTCCGGATGGCCGTTCGTTTCAGCACTTTTGCAGCCGCGCTCCTCCGACCGACCGGTCGCGATGAGATGAATTTACGTTCACCTCCCGTGGAGTATCCGCAGCGTGGATAGCGGTGCGGGGTATTCTCATCACCGCATCCACCGCGCAGGAATCCCGCATGCTGCTTCGCCCACTGTTCTCCAGTCTTCTTCTCGCAACGGTGCTCCTTGGTGCCAGCGAGGTCCCCACCGCGCCGATTCCGCCTGGGGTGGATGTGGCGCGTGCCCTGGCGCTGACCAAGGCGTGGCAGGACGACCAGCCGGAACGTGCCGAGCGCAAGTTGCGCGTGGTCTATTGGACGCCATCAGATCGCGAGCCGGCGCCGAGTCACCGCGAACGCCTCACGCGCGTGATGACCTACATGCAGGAGTTCTACGCCACGCAGATGGCCTCCTACGGACTGGGCCGGCGCACGGTGAACCTGGAGATCGAAGCTGACGGATTGCTGAAACTGCGCGTGGCGCGTGGGGCCAATCCCTTCAACCAATACCGCACCGAGAGCGGCCAGGAGATCCGCAAGGACTGTGTCGCGGTGTTGGAGAAAGAAGGAATCGTCGCCGACGACGAGACGCTCGTGATCTTCTGCAACCTGTCGACTTGGGATGCGGAAAAACGCACGATGCGCCAGAACAGCCCCTACTACGCCGGTGGCGACCATCGCAAAGGCACCGCGTGGCAGGTGGACTCACCGCTACTCGATCCCGCTCTGCTCGGCGAGAAGACCGCGATGCTGACTGATGGACAGTACGGCCACATCTCGGTCGGACGCTACAACTCGATCTTTGTCGGCGGCGTGGTGCACGAACTTGGCCATGCCCTTGGCCTGCCGCACTGTGCGGAATCCCCGGAGGAAAAACGCGCGCGCGGAACCGCGTTGATGGGTTCGGGCAACCGCACCATGGGCGAGGATCTACGTGGCGAAGGACTAGGATCGTTCCTCACCCTGGGACACGCGCTCAAGCTGCTCACCCATGTGCAGTTCTCCGGCTCGGTGAAAGGCATGAAGGAGCAGCCGACGGTACGCTGGCATGACCTAGCGGTGGATGGCGGCAATGGCGGCCCCATCACCATGACCGGGCGTGTCGATGCGTCGCTGCCGGTCTACGGCATCGTCGCCTACGCGGATCCGACCGGCGGCGGTGATTATGACGCGCAGATCGGCGCGGCGGTGCCCCGTGCGGATGGCACCTTCACCATCACCGTGCCGGCACCATCGACCAGCAAGGCGACCGGCGGTGACCTGCGGCTGGTGGCGTGTTGCGTCAACGGCGCGGCAAGCGACCGCGCGGCCAAGGACGACAATCCGATGTTGCCGTTCGCCCTCGACCAGGGCCGCGTCGATGTGACCCCGGCGCGCATCCAACTCAGCCTGCTCGCCGCCCTGCGGGCCAACAAGGCCGGCACGCTCACCGATGCCATGCGTCAGGATCTACATCCGACAGCGCAGGAGGCGCTGCGCCGGTTGCTTGCCCCCGATCACGCCAAGGCCAAACCCGAACCCGCTGAGGTTGTGGTGACGGTGCGTGAACTGCCGCTCTCCGACACGCGCCCGTCAGCGGCCAGCACCGGTTGGAACGGCGTGCATTACGACCGTCTGCCGCCACAGGATCCATTGCTGTGCGGCGGGAAACTCTTCACCCATGGCCTCTACGCGCATGCGGAAGCCAAACACGTCTACCGCCTCGCCTCTGCCTGGAAGCGCCTGAGCGGATCCTGCGGCATCGCCGGCACCGGCTACGGCCCAGTGGAGTTCGTCATCCGTGGCGACGGCAAGGAACTGTGGCGTTCCGGCGTGGTGAATCCGGGTACGCCGTTGACCTTCACGGTCGATCTTACCGGCATCACTCAGCTCGAACTGCTCGCCCTGCCCACGCCGAAAGGCAACGGCGGCGCGTGGAGTACCTGGCTCGAACCAATGCTCCACCGCGAGTGAGTATTTCCCACCGTGGGAAAACTGAACGAAGTCCAAAGGGTTTGAGTCTTCCCCTCGAGTAACCGTCTTGGCTTTCCAGCATGGGTGGCCCGCCCGCGCGCAGGTGTTGGCCAAGGGTAGCGATGACAGGCAGCATTCTGTCTCGCCAATGGCAGATACCAACCGGTTGCCTGCCACGGTGTCCAGCGAACAGTCCCCAGGTGTGCGGTACGATAACCGATAGAGGACAACGGATGCGCGGCGCGTCAGCCGCGGCAAGCGTATCCTTCACCGCACGAGAGGCTCCGATGACCAACCTGCACAATTCCCGCCGCGACTTTCTGCGCACTGGTGCGCTTGGAGGGTTGGGCGCGTCCCTCGCTTTCACCATGGGTGGAACCGCCTCGGCCGACGACGCCAAACCCGTGACCCTCGCCAATGGCATGGTCATCAAACCCGACATCGGCACCACTCGTCCACGTCCCGCTGGGCAGAAACCGGTACACGACCTGACGACCAAGCCCCTGGCGAAGATCCGCGTGGCCCACATCGGACTCAGCCGCGGCATGACCCACGTCAACGACACGCTGGCGATCGAGTTCTGCGAAGTCGTCGCGGTGTGCGATCTGCGTGACGACCGTGCCAAACGCGCCGCGGATGTGTGCGAGAAGAAAAGCGGGAAACGGCCGGAGGTCTACAGCGGCACGGTGGACATCTGGGAGAAACTGGTCGATCGGGACGACATCGACGTGGTCTACGTCTCCACACCGTGGGCCTGGCATCTGCCAATGGCGGTGCGCGCCATGGAACGCGGCAAACATGCCTTCGTCGAGGTCTCTGCGGGAGTGACGGTGGATGAATGCTGGAAGCTGGTGGACACCAGCGAACGCACCCAGCGCCACTGCGTCATGCTGGAGAACTGCTGCTACGGAGAGGACGAACTGTTCATCCTCACCATGGCCCGCGAAGGCGTCTTCGGCGACCTGACGCATGCTGAGTGCGCTTACATCCACGACCTGCGCGGCCTGCTCTTTGCGCTCGGCACCGAAGGTGACTGGCGGCGCGACTACCACTGGCAGTACGACGGCAACCTGTACCCAACGCACGGACTAGGACCGGTCGCCCAGTACATGGGCATCGGTCGTGGTGATCAGTTCAAACACCTGGTATCGATGAGTTCGCCTGAACGTGGCCTAACCAAGTGGCGCGACGAGAAGAAGCCCAATGGCGGAAAACACGCCAGTGAGAAATACATCTGCGGCGACATGAATACCTCGATCATCAAAACCGAACTGGGCCGCACGATCATGATCCAACACGACGTGGTCAGCCCGCGTCCGTACAGCCGCATCAACGCCTTGTCCGGCACCGAGGGGACGTTCTTTGACTACCCGGCGCGGCTCGCGCTCAATTCGCCGCAGAAATACCGCCTGGAAGCGAAGGACTCGCACAGCTGGCTGAACGAGGCTGATCTGGCGAAGATGCGCAAGCTCTTCACCCATCCGCTGTGGAGCAAGCTGGCCGAACGCGCTAAGGGCGGCGGTCACGGCGGCATGGATTTCGTGATGAACTGGCGCCACCTCGACTGCATTCGTCAGGGCATCACGCCAGACAGCGTGGTTTATGACGCGGCCTCGTGGAGCAGTATCCTCGAACTGTCATCGCTTTCGGTCGCGACCGGCAGCATGCCGGTGGCCATTCCCGACTTCACCCGTGGTCTGTGGAAGACCATGCAGCCGCTCGCCATTGCCGAGAAGACTGCAGCAGTTGTGTTGCCAGCTGCGCCGGTGGTGGCTGCGCAGTGGAGTCCGAAGGATCTCGCGGCGGAGTGGAAGACCGTCACGTGGGAGCTGCCCACCAGCATCACCGGCGCGGGCCTCTACGTGGTGGAGTTCCAATACACCCGCGGTGCCAGCCGCCTGGATTTCAAGAACGTTGCCCTGCTTCAGGGCGACAAAGTCATCGCCAGCGATGACCACGCCGGCTACTCAGGAAACGCCAATCAGCGCAATACCTACCGGCTGAAGGTCGACACCGTCGTTGCAGCGGAAAAATTCTCGCTGCGCGCTGAAGTCAAACCCGACGGCCCCACGGATTCCTTCGGCGACATCACCATCGACAAGCAGTGACGGCAGGGGATGTGGTGACGAAGCGCTTTCTCCTGGGGGCGTGGGCGGCTCGCCCGCGCTGAGGATGTCGAGCGCGGGCGGGCCGCCCACGCCCCCAGGGAAGACCTCACTCGTGCGTTAGTTCAGTATAGCGACCGACGCGCTCAGGCGAACGCTTCCATGCCGACGCACGAACACACCAAGTTGCGATCGCCGAAGGCGCTGTCGACGCGGCCGACGCTGGGCCAGAACTTGGACTCACGGGTCCAGGCGGCGGGGAATGCGGCGAGTTCACGGCCGTAGGGATGCGTCCATACGTCCGCGGTGACTTCGGCGGCGGTGTGCGGGGCGTTCCTCAGCGGGTTGTCTTTCTTGTCGAGACGACCCTCGGCGATGGCGATGATTTCACCGTGAATGCTGATCATCGCCTCGCAGAAACGGTCGATTTCCGGCAGCGGTTCGCTCTCGGTGGGTTCGATCATCAAGGTGCCGACCACCGGGAACGACAAGGTCGGCGCGTGAAAGCCGTAATCCATCAGGCGCTTCGCCACGTCCTCGGCTTCGACGCCGTGGACCTTGAAGGGCCGCAGGTCGACGATGCATTCGTGCGCCACCAGACCGTTGTGGCCGGAGTAGAGCACCGGGAAGTAATCGCCCAGGCGCTTGGCGATGTAGTTGGCGTTCAGGATCGCCACGCGCGTCGCCTGCGTCAGCGCCTCGGCACCCATCGCCGCGATGTAGACCCATGGGATCACCAGGATGCTGGCGCTGCCCCACGGCGCGGCGCTGACGGCACCGAGCAGCTTGTCGCCGCCCAGGTCGATCACCGGATGTTTGGGCAGGAACGGCACAAGGTGCCGCGCCACACCGATCGGGCCCATGCCGGGTCCACCGCCGCCGTGTGGGATGCAGAAAGTCTTGTGCAGGTTGAGGTGGCAGACATCCGCGCCGATGGTGCCTGGGCTGGTGAGTCCAACCTGCGCGTTCATGTTCGCGCCGTCCATGTACACTTGCCCGCCGTGCTCGTGCACGATGCGACAGATGTCCTTGATCGGTGCTTCGAACACGCCGTGCGTTGACGGGTACGTGACCATCAAGCAGCCGAGTCGCTCACGGTGTTCGGTCGCCTTCTTCGTCAGATCGGCAACGTCGATGTTGCCCTGGGTATCGCACGCGACCGGTACCACCGTCATGCCGGCCATGCTGGCGGTGGCAGGATTGGTTCCGTGCGCCGACATCGGGATCAGGCAGATGTCGCGCCCGCCCTGGCCGCGGCTGGCGTGCCAGGCACGGATGACCAGCAGGCCGGCGTACTCGCCCTGCGAGCCGGCGTTCGGCTGCAAAGAAACGCCAGCAAAACCCGTGATCTCGCCGAGCCATTCCTCAAGTTGCTGGAACAGTTCCTGATAGCCCTGCGCCTGCGCCACCGGCGCGAAGGGATGCAGGCTGGCGAATTCCGGCCACGACACCGGCAGCATCTGGCTGGTGGCGTTGAGTTTCATCGTGCACGAACCAAGGGGGATCATGCTGTGGCAGAGCGACAGATCCTTCGCTTCGAGGCGGCGCAGGAAGCGCAGCATCTCGGTCTCGCTGTGGTGACGGTTGAAGATCGGGTGACGCAGGAACGGCGATGAGCGCCGCATCGGCTCTGGGATTTGCAACGTAGCTGGTGCCACCTCGGCGATGGTGAAGTCGAGCGGTTTGCCCAGGTTGAAGATGGTCAGCAGTTCGGCGACATCTTCGGCAGAAGTCTTCTCATCAAGAGCGACACAGATGGTGTGTGCGTCGATGGACCGCAGGTTGATGCGGTGGGTCTCCGCCAGCCGCAGGATCTCGGCGCCCTGATGCGGCACGTCGACGCGAATGGTGTCGAAGGACACCGTCGGCCCGTAGGTGAAACCGATACGCTTGAGGCCGGCGGCGAAGGCGGCGGCCAAACGGTGCACGCGCGTGGCGATGGCAGTCAGGCCCTCGGGGCCGTGGTAGACCGCATAGAAGCCCGCCATGTTCGCCAGCAACGCCTGCGCGGTGCAGATGTTGGAGGTCGCTTTTTCACGGCGGATGTGCTGCTCGCGCGTTTGCAGCGACAGCCGCAGCGCGGGCTTGCCGTGACGATCGCGGCTGACGCCCACCAGTCGTCCGGGCATCGAGCGTTTGAATTCATCCTTGGTGGCGAAGAACGCCGCGTGCGGACCGCCATAGCCGAGCGGCACACCGAAGCGCTGGGAATTACCGATCGCGATATCGGCGCCCCATTCGCCGGGAGGAACGATCAGCGTCAGTGCCAATAGATCGCACGCGGCCACGACCAACGCGCCGGTGTCGTGGGCACGTTTCGCGAAGTCACGATAATCGCGCACCGCGCCGTCGGTGGCGGGGTATTGCAGCAGCACGCCGGCGAGTCCGGCGGGGAAGGCGAACTCACGGTAGTCACCAACGAGCACTTCCACGCCGAGCGGTTTGGCGCGGGTCTTCACCACGTCGATGGTCTGCGGATGGCAGTCGCGCGAGACAAAGAATAGTTTGCGATCATCGGCCATGCCGATGCACATGCCCATCGCTTCAGCGGCGGCGGTCGCTTCATCGAGCAACGATGCGTTGGCGATCGGCAGGCCAGTGAGATCGCCGATCATAGTCTGGAAAGTCAGCAGGCCTTCCATGCGACCCTGCGAAATTTCTGCCTGGTAGGGGGTGTACTGGGTGTACCAGCCCGGATTTTCCAGCACGTTGCGTTGGATCACGCCGGGTACCACGCAGTCGTGGTAACCCATGCCGATGAACGAGCGGAATACCTGGTTCTTCACCGCCATGCCCTTGAGGCGCGCGAGCACCGCGTGTTCAGAGGCGGCGTCTGGCAATTTGAGCGGGCCGTGTCGGCGGATCTGCGCCGGCACCGCTGCGTCGATCAATGCCTCCAACGAGCGGTAGCCGAGCTTGCTCAGCATGGTGCTCTGCGCCGCAGCGTCAGGACCGATGTGTCGGTTCACGAAGCGATCAGGATGCGCGAGGGTGTTGGCGTTGGCTGACGTTGCGGAAGAGACAGGGGCGCTAGGCATGGCGGAGACTCCGACCCGATACAGGGACGCGGTGCAGCACCGTGGGTCAACGGTGGCGCAGCGTGGTCCCCTGTTCCGGTGCCTGAGAGCGTGACTCCGTCGGCGCCATGCCAGCGCGAGCTGTCATGGACTTTCCAGGGCGCCGTCGGGCAGCGGTCCTTTGGCCTGAGAGCGTTACTCCTTCGGCACCCCGGACCCGGTCGTTGACCGGCTGGGACTTCTCCCGCTGTCGTCGTTCGGCATCGGGATGCTGACCGTGCGGATGGGCGGTCAAGTGCTGTGGTTTTTCGTCCGATGTCCGATGTCCGATGTCCGATGTCCGATGTCCCATGTCTTGCGGTCCAAAGTGACAGCGGACATCGGACATCGGACGAAAAACCACCACCCTTGTTCCCCGTCCCCTGGCGAGGAACGTTCGCCATGCCCATCCACCTCGCCGACGAAGCCGCGACGCAACGCCTTGGCCGCTTGCTTGCCGGGAGCGTGCACGTCGGCGATCTCATCGCGCTTGATGGCCCACTCGGTGCCGGAAAAACCACGCTGGTGCGCGCCCTGGTGGAGGAACTCGGCGGCGAGCCCGCGGATGTATCCAGCCCGACCTTCACCTTGCTCAATCGCTACGATGCGCGCCTGCCGGTTGTGCATGTCGACGCCTATCGTCTGCAAGGCCCGGCCGCGCTCGCCGGACTAGGATTCGATGAGTTGGCAGAGGACGGTATCGGTATCATTGAGTGGGCGGAGCGCGTGCTGGCCGGGTTGCCGACGGCGCAGACGTGGCGCATTGTGCTTAGCCATCGCGCCGATGGACGTGAGGCGCAGGTCGCACCACCGGCTGGTCGATTGGTTCCGTGGTTGCAGAGTGAGCAGACGCTCTGAGCGTTGTCATCCGTTGTTCCCCGCCCCCAGATCGTCACCAGGGTATCCATGAGTTCTGAAGCCGGTGTTCCGCATCACGATCCCACGCCCGCGACCGCCGCGCCGTTTCTCGCCCCCAAACCGACTGAAGAGGCAAAGTCGCACGGCGTCTCAGGGGTTCCGTCACATGATCTGACCCCGGCGACCGGGGTGCCGTTTATCGGCGACCAGGGCCAGTCCACGGTGGCACCGACCGCTGGCACCCTCATCCGACTTCCGCAAGGCCCAGGCGGCGGTGATCCGTTGGTCGCGGCTTACGCACAGCGTTTCCGCGCGACGTGCGCGATGCGGACGTTTTCGTGGGGCTGGCTGATTCTGGGTATCGTCACGGCGCTCATTGGTGGCATCGCCTGCGGTTCGATTGTTGGGCCGGAGTTCACGCTCGATTCCGACCGCTCGGCGCTCGTCCATCTGGCCAATCGGTTGCTCGGCAATCCTTGGGCGGTGCTCGCAGGCATGACGGTGGCCGCGTTCATCACCAGTACACTCGGTGTCGTGTTGAATCGCCATGACGTACCATGTGGGCAGGAACCGTGGTTCGGATTTCTCATCGCCGTGGCGATTTATCTGCCGCTTTACGATCCGCTCATCGCCCTCGGTGTCGTTGGCGGCACGTTGACGTTGGTCTATGTCGCCACGATCGGCTTCCGGCTGTTGGCGATGGCAGTTGGCGGAAAACGTGGACTGCACCACGCGGTGCTCGATGAACCGGCGGGTGGCTGGCCACTCTACACCGTGCTCGTGCCGCTCTACAAGGAGCGCAACGTCGCGCGCAACATCTTGGTTGCACTCGGCAAGCTCAGCTATCCGCACGACAAGCTTGATGTGAAGTTCTTGCTCGAAGCGGACGACCCGGACACCTTGGCAGCCATCATGGCGGCTGGCATTCCGTCATACGCCGAGGTCGTGATCGTCCCCGCCGGCCAACCCAAGACCAAGCCGCGCGCCTGCAATCACGGCCTGGACCGCGCGCGTGGTGAGTTCCTGGTGATCTTCGACGCCGAGGATCGCCCCGAACCGGATCAGCTCAAACAGGCGGTGCTGGCCTTTCGCGACAGCGAAGAACACATCGTCTGCCTGCAGGCGCAACTCGCCTACCACAACCACAACCAGAACCTGCTGACGCGCTGGTTTGCGCTCGAATACAACGTGTGGTTCCGGCGTTATCTCGACGGCTTGGTGGCGCTCGGAGTGCCGATCCCGCTCGGCGGCACCAGCAATCATTTCCGCACGCGCATCCTACGCGACATCGGCGGCTGGGATCCGTTCAACGTCACCGAGGACTGCGATCTGGGCGTGCGCCTTTACATGGCCGGCCACCACACGCGCACGCTCGACAGCACGACCTGGGAAGAAGCCAACAGCCGCGTCGGCAACTGGATCCGTCAACGCAGCCGCTGGCTGAAAGGTTACCTCATCACCCATTTGGTGTGGGGCCGTCGTCCGTGGTTGTTGGTGGCCAAACTCGGACCATGGGGCGCGCTTGGCTTCGTGCTGTCGGTGTTCTGTGTGTCGATCCTCTCGGCGCTCAACCTCGCGCTGTGGGGGATCAGTGGCATCTATGCGACGCTGCTCGCGATCGATATGTCGCGTGGGTATGGATTATGGGAACTGCTCACGACCAGTGATCAACTGCGAGATCGTTACAGTTGGCAGATGATCTTCAGCGGTGCGGGTGAAGAACCGACCTTGGCGATGATGAGCCAAGTTTTCTTCGCCGCATCGGTGGCGCTGATCTTTGGCAACGTCGCCTTCATCCTGATCAACTTCTTTGCTGGTCGGCGTCCAGGCCAACGCGGCCTGCTGTTCGCCGCGCTGATCTCACCGCTCTACTGGATCCTGCTCGCGATCGCCGCGTGGAAGGGGATGTGGCAGCTGATTTTTGCGCCGCATTACTGGGAAAAGACCGTGCACGGCCTTGATGAGGATCATTCCGCGAAGGAGCAGTGACCCAGAGCCATCAGCCGCAACGGAACACGAGGCGGAAGCTTTCCGCGTATGGTTTCAGGACTACGCTGCTTGACAGGAAACCGCCATGACCAACCGGCATCAACCACTCACGGGATCTGACGCTACTCGCGCGGCGAATCAGATCACCAATCTCGACGAGGAATTCCGTGCCTTGGAGCGACGCCTAGAGCGTCTGGCGTTGGTGAACAAGGCGATGTGGACGCTGCTGCGAACCAAGCTCAGCCTCAGCGATATCGACCTGCGCAGCATGATCGTTGAGGTCGACGCTGCCGACGGCACCGTCGACGGACGAGTCGGTCGACGGACACAGGTTTGTACGGGATGCGGTCGTAATCTGGCGGCAAAACAGACGCGTTGCCAATACTGCGATACCGAGATCACTCAGACGGATCCCTTCCGCATCTGATTCCGCGCAGAAAACCAGCGATTCCGACTTTGTGTTCCCCAGTATTCCGTCGGTGAGGTGTTCTCCTGCACACTGAGATGGTCAGGTTGTGTTGTTTGGCGCAAAAGGCACGCAACCTATCGAGATGCACATGACCGCACGATTTCCCACCTGTGGGCTGTTGATTCTGGCCTTCAGTTTTCTGATCGGCTGTGCCACAGCGGTTGATTCGCCGTACTTCACCTACGTCAGCGGCAATTCGAATGCCATCGAGTGCTACCGCTTCACGCCGACGGCCACGACCACGGGCACGATGTTGGTGTCGACCAGCACGACGAATGTCGGCAGTTCATCCGGTTACCTGGCGTGGTCGCCGGATCGCAAACACATGTACACGCTGCGGACGGGCAATCTGATTGCCGCCTACAATATCGATGCCAGCAACGGAGCATTAACTGCTATCGGCACGAACCGGTCTTCTGGTGGAACTGGCGTGACGCACCTCTGTGTGCATCCCTCCGGCAAATGGGTGTACACCGCCAACTACACCAGTGGTCACGTTGGTACCATTCCGGTGAAGGCCGATGGCAGCCTCGACGTTCCGTTGACGCCGGCGCTGGCAGGAGTGAAAGCGCACATGGTGCTGACCAATCGTGCGGGCACGCGGTTGTATGTTCCGTGCCTGGGATCCGATCACGTCGCCATCTATCAAATCAACGCCACCACGGGCGCCTTGTCTGCCAACACTCCCGCGACGGTGGCCTTGCCGGCCGGAGTCGGTCCGCGGCACATGGATTTCAACAGCGACGAATCACGTGCCTACGTCATCAACGAACTCGGTTCGACCATGACTGCGTTCAGCCACAATACTGCCACCGGGGCACTGACCGGGCCGCAGCATATCACCACGCTGCCGGCGGGATTCACCAGTGGCAACGTCAACACCTGCGCCCACGTGTTGGTGTCCAACGACGACCAGACGCTCTATGGCTCCAACCGTGGAGCGACCGCCAACACCGGCGTCGACTCCAATGATATCGTTTCCTACCGCATCGCACCGAGCACCGGAACGATGACGTTGTTGGCTCATGATACCGGTGGCGGTGAGATCAAACATCCACGCGACTTCACCCTCGACCCGAGCGGAACCGCGCTGCTGGTCGCAAGCCGTGATGCCGATCTGGTGACGCTCTTCCGAGTTACTCCATCAACCGGTGTGCTGGCGCGGATTGGGGCACTCACGGTTGGTGACGGCCCAACCTTCGTTGGCGTAATGCCCAAACAGAACGTCGCACCGACCACGTCTGCCGGTTCCGCTACACCTTCGCCAATCACCACTGGCACCACCACGGTCATGTCGGTGACCGCTGCGGATGACTTCGGTGAACCGGCCCTGAAATATTCTTGGGGCGCGATCAATGCTTCCCCAGCGCCAGTCACATTCAGTGCTGCGGGCACCAATGCGGCAAAAGGCGCCACTGCCACCTTTACCAAGTCCGGCGCTTATGAGTTGCGCGTAACGGTAACCGATGCCGAAGGTGCCATCGCCATCAGGACGGTGAATGTGACGGTGAATCAAACCTTCAGTTCGTTACGACTCGATCCGTCAAGCGCCTCCCTGACGGTTGGTGAAGCTTTGACGCTGACCGCCATCCGTCGCGACCAGTTCAACCTTGATATGGCGACGCCTGCGGCTGCAACCTGGACGACTTCCGCGGGCACGATCAACCCCACGACGGGGACATTCATCGCTCCAGCGACGCCGGGAACCGTTACCATCACCGCAACCGATGGGAGCAGGTGGATGACGGCGACTATCACGGTCAATGCAGCCGGTGGAGGCGGCGACGGCGGTGGCGGCGGCGGCGGTGGCGGCGGCGGTGGTTGTGGACTCGGTGGCGGAGTGTCCGCGCTGATGATGGGTCTTTGGCTCGTGCTGCGCCTGGGCATTCAGCGGTTACGGCCACGTCGCCTGGACTGATGAAACGCAGACACCCGCGCCGTTTGGCGCGGGTGTCGTGCTGAATCTAAATCCACGAGCGCTTACTTCTTTTTCTGCGCCGCCAGGTATTCGACCACGTTGACCAAGTCCTCAGTGGTCATCGCGCGGTGCAGTCCGACCGGCATCAGCGACATCGGCTGCTTGACGCGGCTGACAATGTCGGCTTTCTTGAAGGTGGTCATGACGCCACCCATGGCCTTGACGGTGACTTCGGTGTCGGTCTCGCCG
>Ga0105046_10005367_pt1 | contig 20291 bp, 15 predicted proteins | sample MAT03_FD_78385 | JGI IMG/M metagenome (GOLD analysis project Ga0105046, IMG submission 78385) | Freshwater microbial communities from Lake Fryxell liftoff mats and glacier meltwater in Antarctica - MAT-03 (megahit assembly) | ecosystem: Environmental > Aquatic > Freshwater > Ice > Liftoff...
CGTGACTGCGGCGATGCAGACGACGATGATCAGGGCCAACATCACGGCGTACTCGACCGCGGTCGGGCCGTCTTCCTTCTTGAGGAACTCAACCAGGGACTTGGTGATCGTGCGCATCGGAAATACCTCAGGTTAAAAATGGTGATGAATCAAGCTTGGGCTGTTCGGTTCGCCCCATCGTGATGCGGGGCTGGGTAAGGTCGCTGTGAGTGGCCAGGAATCGGCCCGGTCCATCAAACCTCACGTGGTGGTAGCCGGTTGCAGGCGGCTGCCGACGAAGGAGAAGGTGCTGTTGGCGTTGCCGCCGAGGGTCGTGACTGCGGCGATGCAGACGACGATGATCAGGGCCAACATTACGGCGTACTCGACCGCGGTTGGGCCGTCTTCCTTCTTGAGGAACTCGACCAGGGACTTCGTGAGGCTTCGCATGGCTTTCTCCGTTCCATCATCCGGGGAAATAAAAAACCTTCGCGTGATTCGCGGGGTCGTTCGCTCCTCGCGAGTGCGTGTCGCTGAGCGGGACACCAAGTCTCTAGTTCACTCGTTCAACCGATGCAAACCGGAGGTGCGATTTTTTTGCTTCGATCCTCAAGGTTTACCACTTGAGATTTCCCCTCAAATCGTGGCCAGTTGACACTGCGAACGGGATAATACTTCTTAAGAACGCTTCAGAACTGCTTCTCCGGGCTCTCGTGATTCCCACGAATTTCCGGGTCATTCTGACTGTGAGGGATGCGACATGGCCGAGGAAATTCAACGAAAGAGCCTCATCACTACGGGAGGGCCGGGGCGAGCTCCGAACCGTGCGATGCTTCGCGCCGTCGGTTTCGTCGATGACGATTTCGAGAAGCCGATCGTCGGTGTCGCCTCGCTTTTCAGCGAGATCACTCCCTGCAACAGCCATCTGGACCGCCTGGCCAAAAAGGGCTGTGAAGGCATTTACGCGGCCGGCGGCGTGCCGCAGATCTTCGGAGCGCCGACCGTTTCCGACGGTATTTCGATGGGCCACATGGGCATGCGGTATTCGCTCGTCTCCCGCGAAGTGATCGCGGACTCGATCGAGACCGTCTGCGGCGCCATGAACCACGACGGCCTGCTCGCGTTCGGCGGCTGCGACAAGAACATGCCCGGCTGCATCATGGCGGCGGCACGCCTGAACATCCCCAGCGTCTTCGTTTACGGCGGCTCCATCATGCCCGGCGTCGGGCCCTCCGGCGAAGATGTGGACATCGTCTCCATCTTCGAAGCGGTGGGGAAGTATCAGGCTGGAACCATCGACGCCAAGACGCTCCACAAGATCGAATGTGAAAGCTGCCCCGGCTCCGGTTCCTGCGGCGGCATGTACACCGCGAACACCATGGCCTCCGCCATCGAGGCCATGGGCATGTGCCTGCCTTACGGCGCCTCGAATCCGGCCGTTTCCGCCGCCAAGGAACGGGAAGCCTTCCTCGCGGGCAAGGCCTTGCTTGGCTGCATTCGCGACAACCTCCGCCCCCGCGATCTGATCACGCGGAAGTCGCTCGAGAACGCCTACACCTTCGTGCTCGCGCTCGGCGGCTCCACCAACGCGGTACTGCACCTGATGGCGATCGCACGCGAGGCGGACGTGACCTGGACGCTCGAAGATTTCGATCGCCTCGGTGCGAAGGTGCCTCACATCGCTGACCTGAAGCCGGGCGGCAAGTATGTGATGTTCGACCTTTACCGCGTCGGCGGCACCCCTGCGGTGCTCAAGGCCTTGCTTGACGCGGGCTTCCTTCACGGCGACTGCCCCACGGTCACGGGGCGAACGCTGGCGCAGAACCTCGCCGAGGTGCCGAGCATCTTCGCGAAGCCACAGAAAGTGGTCCGCCCCTTCGAGCAACCGCTGTATGATCGCGGCCATATTGTCGTGCTGAGGGGGAACCTTGCTCCCGAAGGCGCCGTGGCGAAGGTGGCGGGGCTGAAGGTGCGGACGATCACCGGCCCCGCAAAGGTGTTCGATGGCGAAGAAGCCTGTGCCGCGGCCATCGAACGCCGCCAGATCAAGGCTGGCGACGTCGTCGTGATTCGCGGGGAAGGCCCGAGAGGCGGCCCAGGCATGCGCGAGATGCTGTCCATCACGGGAGCCCTCACGGGCCAGGGCCTCGGCGAATCGGTCGGCCTCATCACGGACGGCCGCTTCAGCGGCGGCACGCACGGTCTCGTCGTCGGCCATGTGGCCCCGGAGATGTACGCCGGCGGCCCCATCGGCCTGATCCAGAACGACGATTCGATCACAATCGACGGCGACGCTCGCACGCTGACCCTCAATGTGACAGACGAGGAGTTAGCGAAACGCAAGGCCAGCTGGACGCAGCCTCCGCCTCGCGTCGATCGTGGCGTGCTGGCGAAGTTCGCGAAACTCGCCCGCTCCGCCTCCGAGGGCGCAGGGACGGGGTGAAGTAAAGACGAGATCGAGGTAAGATGAACACGGCCTCAACTAAGGTCCCAGCCTTTTTTGGGGCCGATCTGTTTCGCATGAGTGCAGGCGACGCTGGCCAATCGAGGGGCTCCAACGATGTCAACCGTGAGCCTGAAAGAGGTTTCGTGGGAAAGAATGGTGAATGCCGTGGAACTCGTCAAGCAACGCCTCCTACGTGCCGCTGCGGCGCTTGAAGCGGCAAATATTCCCTGTGCCATTGTGGGTGGGAATGCTGTGGCGGCATGGGTTTCGCGCATCGACGAGTCGGCCGTTCGAAACACGCGAGATGTCGATATCCTCCTGAAGCGTGAAGACTTCGAAGCCGCGAGGCGGGCGATGAATGCGGCAGGTTTTTGTCTACCGCCATGTGGCGAGTACCGACATGTTTCTTGATGGACCCGAAGCCAAGGCCCGTGATGCCGTCCGCGTGCTTTATGCAAATGAGACTGTACGATCTGTCGATGTTGCGAGAACGCCTGATATCAATGAAAGCGAGCCCGCGGCTGGTTTTCGTGTCATCGGATTGGAAGGCCTCGTGAGCATGAAACTCGTCGCCTATCGCGATAAGGGTCGTGTTCACATTCGTGATCTTGCCAGTGTCGGGCTTATCGATGAAACCTGGCCCGCGAGGTTTATCCCGGAACTCGGTGCGCGGCTCCAGGCGATCCTTGATAACCCCGATGGCTGAGCCGATTTTCACGGGGAGGAACTGAACACAGGCCGCACGGTCGCGTGTTCGGGCTTCGCCAGGCAGATCATGGTGAACTGCCAGTTGCGATGAAGATTGCGATCGATCGGGATCGAATACATCATCCGGCCCACTTCCACTCGGCCAGGCCCAAGCTTGGCGAGGGCGTCCTCTTCAAAGCGATAATTCGTGCCCGAGGCCACGTACGACAGAATCCAAACGCGGGGAGCCTCCGCCGCACCGTCCGCGGGAACGCCCCAGTCAAGGCTGTCGCCCAGGCGGTGGAGTTGCCAGCTGGTTGTTTCATCCATGTACACTCGCGGGCTCGCCAGGACCACACGATCGTCCGGTTGCATCTGTCGACGCAACTCGCGATGCAACTGGCGCGACCACGCCGAGATGGCGTCGCGATTGGGCGACGCGAGATCGAGCATCATCTGGAACACGCCGATCCCCGCGAAGACGACGGACGTCGTTACCACGTTACGGACCCACGTCCGTGAGGACGTCGCGAACCGATCGATGATCGCCGCCAAGGCGATGCCGAGGATCAGGCAGATCGCCGGCGTCAGGTGCTGAGACAGCCGACAGCAACCGCCGTACGGATATTTCCCCATCACCGCGGCGAGGAAATTCAAGGCGAACGGAGCCAGGCAGAGCACGAGAATCGATCGCGACTTCGACCGCCACACGACGCCGACGCCGACGAGGAACACAAGGAGCGTGACGACGCTTCCGCCATTGGCATCGCCCACCGGATAGGCGAACAATCGGCCCGTGTTAATCAAGGCGGCCCACTTCAGGAAAGCGATCGGACTCGCCGGGGGGAAGCCGTCAGCCCAGTAATCCTTCATGAAAGTTTCGAGAGCCCGGCCCTGCTCGGCCAGCTGGCCGTGGATGTGCAGCCAGTAGTTCGCAGCGAAGGTGCCCAGCATCAAAACGTTGAAGGCCACGAACAAACCTCGGGCTCGACGATCGGAATGGCCCCACGCGGTCGGGAGGAGATAGAGACTCACTCCGCCTGCCACGAACGCGGCCGTGTACGATCCGGACATCACCACGGGGATCACGGCGACGAGAGCAACCAAGCTCCAGAGTTTCCCGGGCTCGGTTCGCCATCGGTGTGCCAGGTTCATCAGCAACGTGGCGAAGAACAGGTCCGTGGCGTACGGCTTGAAGGTCGCGGCCATGCACACCGGCCAGCGTGACACGGCCAACAACCCCATCGCCAGCATCGCGGCCAGCGGCGAAGTTGCTCGCCTCGCGAAGTCCCAGAACAGAAAGAACGCGCCCAGCCCTGCGGCCAGCGGGAGGAATCGCAGAGCGAGTTCCGAGGAACCGAAGGCGAGATACATCACGCGTTCGCTCCAGAGGAACAAGATTGGAGCGGTCTGCATGTGATCGAGCATCCGCGTCAGCCCGGCAAAGTCGCGCGACAGAATGTTCATGCCCAGCATGCACTCGTCGCCCCACATCGCTCCCATGACGGCATAGCGTGTGACACGAGCGAGAACACCAATCACCAGGAGAGCCACCGTGAGCCAGAACAGCAACCGCGGATGCGAGCCGGCTCGATCTGGTTGCACCGCAGGCGACGCTGCAGCCTCGGGCCGGTCGAGTCGAACCGGTTTCCGTAAGCGAGCGTAAGAAAGACCAGGCAGCAGTGGCAAAGGTCGCTCCTTGCGGAAGAGCCGAGTCTGTTTTATGACTCGGCTACTTACCCCGATCACCAAACCCTGTCAATCTCGCTCGAAAACGAGAACTGGGCTGACTTCTCCCCTCGTCGTAAACTGAGTCTCGTGGAACGGAACATCCCGCGGAGATTCTCATGTCATTCCGTCAATCCTTATTCGCGATGATTCTGGCGGCCCTGACGGTCTTGTCCGCTTCTCTCCATGCGGCGGAACCCGCGAGCAGCCCCGATCTGCTGGTTCGCTCCGCGGGCAACCTTTACTCCGGCCTGCAAATGGAGACCCTGCCCAACGGGCTTCGCGTTTACCTCCTGCCCGTCCCGGGAGCGGCCACCGTTTCCACGATGGTCGCTTACCGTGTCGGCTCTGGCGACGAGGAGAAGGATCAGACCGGCCTTTCCCATTACCTCGAACATCTCCTTTTCAAGGGCACCGACAAGCTCATGCCCGGCGACATCGACCGCGCCACCCAGCGGAACGGGGGCCACAATAACGCCTACACTAGCGAGGACATGACCGTCTATCACTTCGACTTTGCCTCGGATCGCTGGACGACCGCACTCGACATTGAAGCGGACCGGATGAGGAACGTTCGCATCGACGCCAGGCACGAATTCGAGCAGGAGAAGGGAGCCGTCATCGCGGAACTCGACGGCGGCGAGGATGGCCCGTGGGACCTGGAATCCAAGGCGATCCTGCCGATTCTTTTCGCGAAGGAGGCCCCGTATTCCCACCCCGTGATTGGCGACAAGGCCCACGTCCGCGGCGCCACCGCCGAGATTATCAAGCGGCACTACGACAAGTGGTACCACCCGAACAATGCGAGCCTCGTCATCGTCGGCGGCTTCGACTCCGTGGACGCGATGGCCCGCATTCGCAAGCAACTCGGCGTGATCCCGTCGTTCGACCTGCCAAAGCGAAAGCCGGTGCCGACGACCGCCAAGCGAACGGCCCAGGTTCGCAAGGAGTTCGCGTCAAAGTTTGAAGTTCCTCGCCTGATGATCGGCTTCAACACCGTGGCTGTCGGCCATGCGGATGATCCCGTCCTGGACTTCGTCGAGACGATCCTCAGCAGTGGCAAGACCTCCCGTCTTTACCGCAAGTTGGTGGAGGACGAGCGCATCGCCAGCGGGGTGAATGCCGGCAACCAGGCCGGCCGTTACCCCGGATGGTTCAGTGTGCACGTCGAACTCCTGAAGGGGAAGGATCGCCAGCGTGCGGAGGAACTGGCCTTCGCGGAGATCGAAAAGCTCGCGAACGAACCCGTCTCCGACGCGGAACTCGCGCGAGCCCGCAAGAAGATCCTGGCAAGGATGCTGTTCGCGCGGGAGAGCGTTCACGATCTCGCGAACTCGATCGCAGTCACCGCGACCTATCCTGGCGGGGAGAACGTGCCGGCCTTCCATCGCGACAACATCGAACGCCTGAGCGCCGTTACCAAGGCGGACATTCAGCGGGCGGCCAGGGCATACCTGGCTCGCAGTTCCGCCGCGATCGTCTGGTCCGTGCCGAAGGACGAGAAGGCCGGCGCCAGTGCGCCGACGCGTGGCGACTCCTCGCACAGTCGCTCGCGGTCGAACGCCAACGCCGGTCCCACGCCTGGCGGAGGCGCCTCCAGCCTCACGAAGGCTCGGCGAACCGTGCTGCCCAACGGCCTCACGCTCATCACGCTCGAGGACCATCGCTTGCCGATCGTCTATTCCCGGGCGGAGGTGCGTGACATCCGACTCCGCGAACCGGCCGACAAGGCCGGCATCGCCAGTCTTGTCGGCGACCTGCTCGAGGAAGGTACCAATGCCCATACCGGCAAGGAGATCTCGAAGCTCATCGAAGACTCGGGCGGTTCCCTCTCCCTCGGCGCCCAGGGAGGCGCTTGCCAGGTTCTCACGCCCGACACCGACCTCGGCCTGGGCTTGTTTTTTGAATGCCTCACGAAGCCGACCTTCCCGCAATCGGAGTTCGATCGCGTTCGCGAGCAGCAACTCTCCGCCATTGAGGAAGCTGACGCCGACCCGCAAGCCCGGGCCACGAATCTCTTTCACGCGATGGTCTATGGGCCGCACCCCTTTGGCCGATCGGCACTCGGAACGCAGGACACGGTGAAGAAGCTCACGCCCCAGGATTGCAAGGCGTTCCATGCGCAGACCTTCGTGCCCCAGCAGGCGGTCGTGGTCGTGGTGGGCGACTTCGCGACGGACGACTTGATCGCGAAGGTTACCGCCCTCACGAAAGACTGGAAGCGAGCCGAGTTGGAGAAACTGAGCTATGCCGCGCCTGAGAAGGCGACGGCCGTCACCCAGAAGTTCGTCTCCGATCCCAACGCGGCCCAGGTGCACCTGCACATCGGCCAACTTGGCATCACACGCAAGCACCCGGATTACTACAAGCTGCTAGTGATGGATAACGTCCTCGGCGTCGGCCCCGGTTTCACCGATCGCCTCTCGGCAAACCTTCGTGATCGCCAGGGGCTGGCTTACACGGTTCGCGCCACCATCACGGCTTCCGCTGGTACGCAACCAGGCACATTCCTGGGATACGTTGGCACCTTCCCTGATAAACTCCTCTGGGTGCGCGACGGGTTTCTCAAGGAAGTGAACCGCCTCCGCGACGAAGCTCCGACCGATACCGAAGTGGATGACGCCAAGAAGTATCTTCTGGGCAGCCTGCCGTTCCGTTTCAGCACACTCGGCAGCGTTGCCAGCCAATTGCTGGAAGCGGAACGATATTCGCTAGGATTTGATTTCCTGGAAACGTACCGGCGGGAGGTCGCGAAGGTGACCCCTGCGGATGTCCAGTCCATGGCCCGGCAGCATATCGATCCGAAGACGCTGTCGATCATCGCAGTGGGGCCCGTGGACGGACAGGGGCGAGCCCTGGTGAAGCCCAAGAAGGAGTGATGCCTGTGTCGAGCGCGATTCCGCAGATGCTGGGGCTTTCGCCCGATGGCGCGACAGCGATCGCTGTGAAGGTTCTCGCCGTCGCGGGGGCCTTCGTGTTTGGGCTCATCATCACGGGCGCCGTCATCTTCCTGCTGGATCGAGCACTCACGGGCGGGAAATGGAAGCCGGGCCTCAAGCGATTCCTCCGTCGCCTGGGTGGCCTCACCGCCTCGATCGTGGCGGCGCTCGTGCTCTTCGGCAGCGGCGGGGAAGGGCTCTTTGGCGGGGGCGGAGGCGAAGAATCGGGAACGAGTTCGCAGGACGGCTCCACTTCCCCCGTTTCCGTCGTCACCACGACCCCACCTTCGACTCCGAAGGCGTTGGCGACGGCGGTTTCTCCCATGGATTTGATCCTCAACGTCACCATACTTGGCGGAACGGATGTGCAGTCGGGCCGTTTCTACCAGATCGATGGCGATGTGGAACCGATCACATTCGATGAGTCCAAGAAACGTCTGCTGGCTCGGAAGCCGATGGACGCCACGAAGCTCACACTCGCGATCCAGTTCCCCGAACGCAACGCCCCGGCTCGCGATCATCCCGCCGTGAACCAGTTGGAGCGCTGGGCCGAGCAGGCCGGCATGAACGTTCTCCGTCCCGCGAAACCGTGACGCGAATGCGCCAGCCCCAGGAATCTCTGCCGCGATTGCTGCTCTTCGGCCGGGCCGGGGCGGGGAAGTCGTCCCTTCTTGGCGCCCTCGCCCAGGTGGCACGAACGCAGGGCGAGCGGCTGGGCGCGGAGATTGTCGATCCGGAGGCGTCTCTTGAGCCTCTGCGCGAGCGAGTCCAAGCGAATGTCTCCCCCGAATCTTCCGCCTCGCTGGTGATTCCCCATCGTCTTCGCCTTCGCCCCTGGCATGCCGGCGGGAAGGAACCGGGAGAGCCTGGCCTGGTGATGATCGTCGACAGTGCGGGGGCCGCGGCGGAAGAAATCCTGAAGAGCCCCGGAAAACCTGGCGATCCGAAGCGCACCTCGGAACTTGCCTTCGCGATCGAGCAGGCGGATGCCCTCGTGCTCGCGATCTCGGCCGGGGCGGACGACGCGGAACTCGCAGCCTCTTTCCAGGCATTCCACGAATTCCTCGAATCGATCGGAACCCGTCGTGAGTGGAACCGCAGCGTTGGCGGGTGGCCCGTGTCGATCGTGCTAACGCAGTGCGATCGACTCGCCCAACCCGGCGACACGAGCGAACTCTGGCAGCAGCGTGTCGAGAAGCGAAAGGCGTTCGTCGCGGAGCGGTTCGCGGAGTTCCTGAAGGCCGCGGAAGACGCTTCGCAGCACTTGCCCTTTGGCAGCCTCCGCGTGAAGACTTACGCGAGTGCGGTCCGATGGCCGCGTCTCGCCGATGCGAGCTCATACTCGGATACCCCGTTCGGAGTCGCGGATCTCTTCCGCGAAAGCCTCGCTGCCGCACGGCAGCACCACCAGCGTGCCGAGCACTCGCAGCGCCGGCTGGGCTGGACTGTCCGGGCCTCGAGCGCCGTCGTCGCCGTCCTGGTGGCCATGCTCATCGGCTTGCTCGCCCGGCATCCCGAGGCTGGCGTGGCACAGCTTGAGGAACAGATCCGCGACTTCCAGCATCGCGAGGGGGAAACCTCGGTAAGGCTCGCGGCACGCAACCTGGCCCGCAATCGCCAGACGCTCGAAGCCTTCCGGGACGCATCCGCCTTCGAGTCGCTGCCGACGGGCCTTGGTGAATATGTCCGCGTGCATCTCCACGAGATCGAAGAGTATGAGTCCTTTCGCAAACGGCTCCTTGGCGGCCCCGTTCCGGCGGACGCACGCAGTCTTGAGGAACTCGAAAGGACCGAGGAACGAATCGCCTCAAGCTGGCCCTCGGACAGCGACCATCCGTGGGGCGACACAGAAGCCGGGCGGCACCGAGCGAAGTGGTTGGCGGACATCCCCGCAATTCGCGACGGCGTGCGAGCCTGGGAAAACTGGTACCGCGACCTGATCCGTGAAGCAGGGGCTCTAGAAAGCACCGCCACCTTCGACGGCGACTGGCGGCCGAGCGTTGACCGTTTCCTCAAGCGAAGCGGCCTGACTCCCTTCAAGCTGAACGAGCCTCTTCCGGGCTCGGCCGAAGTGCCGTTCCCGCGCGGCGATCCGCCGACCCATGCGACACCCTTCGAGTTCGACCGTGTCTACCAGGCCCGCCAGGATTGGGTGTTCAATCGCGATCGATTACTGGACCTGCGCGACCTGGCGGATGCGCTCGGCCTCACGGCGGGGCCCGAACGCAAGTCCGCAGTGCTCGACCTGCCGGAAGTGGAGACTTCAACTCTCGCACGTGAGCGGCTGACGCAGCTTTCGCAACAGTATCCCACAATGGTACAGACATATCCTCAGTGGTCGCTCACTCGATTTCCGGAACCGGGGCGAACGGAGCTGAGCCGACGACTCGAGCGATCGTTCCAGCGCGGCATGTCCCACGTTCGAGCGAGGATCCTCGCCACAATGGGCCCAATGCCGAGAATGAAGGACGACTCCGAGGGCTGGAGCCAGGTAGCAACACGGCTCCAGGATACCGGCTTCCAGGACTGGGGCCGACTGCTGACGCTGCTGGCTCGGCTTCGAAACGCGAAGGCGGAGGATCCCGTCGCGGAGCTGGCCGCTTTCCTCCAGGTGAAAGAGTTTGAACTTCACCTGGATTCCCTGGAAGTGATCGTGCCCGATGACCTGCTGACTCAGCGAGCGGTGCCGAAGCGGGATCTCACGATCACTCACCTGCCGCGGGTGGGGGAGGTCCGAACGTATCGTTTCAGCCCTGTCGGCGAAGGACTTCGCAGCCAAGGAGAGACGCGGCTGCACTTCAAGGGGGAAGTGCCCCGCGTGCTGGTTTTTCGCCCGGGCGACGCGATCTCGGCCAGTGTGACCTTGCGAGCGGGGGAAGAAGAACTTAACCTGACGTGGTCCGATAGCCGATGCGAGACGTATGCGTTCGATGCCCTGAGTCGACCCGTGCGCGGCGTACGCCTCACCGCGGGCGCAGGCACCACGATCCCGGGCGTGCCGGCCTTGTTGCCGGATCTTCGAGATCTTCGCTGAGGGCTTGGATAAGATATACGCGAAAGATCGCGGCCTTGGGTCGCCTCGCCAACGTCTGTCAGCGGAATTAGCCATGCACATTCAGGATATCTTTGCTCAGGATGCGACCACCTTCAGCTTCGAGTTCTTCCCCCCGAAGACCGACGAAGCCTCGGAAGAACTCTTCCGCAACATCGCGGCACTCCAGACACTGAAACCCTCGTTTGTGTCCGTGACGTACGGCGCCGGCGGCTCCACGCGCGAACGGACGCATGACCTGATCATCCGCATTCAGAAGGAGACGAACCTCACGGCCGTCTCGCACCTGACGTGCGTCTGCCATTCGCTCGAAGAGATGACTTCGATCCTTGATCGCTACGCGGCCTCGGGCATCGAGAACATCCTCGCGCTCGGCGGCGATCCGCCCAAGAATCTCGAGAACTTCGACCGCACCAAGGACGCCTTCCAGTACGCGGACGGGCTGGTGAAGTTTATCCGGTCGCGAACGAACGTGAAGGATCGCCGCGGCTTCGGGGTCGGCGTGGCGGGCTTCCCCGAGGGGCATCCGGGCTGCCCGAACCGCATCAAGGAGATGGACCACCTGAAGCAAAAGGTGGACGCGGGGGCGGACTACATCTGCACGCAACTCTTCTTCGAGAACCGAGACTTTTACGACTTCCGCGAACGCTGCCACCTGGCGGGCATCCGGGTGCCGATCGTGGTGGGCATTATGCCCGTCACCAGCAAGAGCGGGATGATCCGCATGGCGGACCTGGCGCTCGGGGCTCGCATTCCCGCGAAGCTCTTACGAGCCGTGGGCCGCTGCGAGGACGATTCCGCTGTCACACGAGTGGGCATCAGTTGGGCGACGGAGCAATGTGCGGACCTCCTGCACAACGGCGTCCGCGGCATCCACTTCTACACGCTCAACAAGTCCGACGCGACCCGGCAGATCTACGAGAACCTCGGCGTGAAGGACTCCGCGGCCCTGCGAGCGGGATAAACCGCCTGCAACACTCACCCCCGAAGTCCCCCGGCGCAATCGAGCTTGGCGCCGGTGACCCAGCGTGCGTCCGGGCTCGCAAGGAACACGGCGGCGTCCGCGATGTCGTCCGGCGTGCCGATGCGGCCCAGCGGCGTGGAGGCGATCTCCTTTGCGAACTCCTCGTCCGTCTTGCCGCTCTTCGCACTATTCATGTCCGTCAGGGTCGAACCCGGGCTGATCGTGTTGACGCGGATGCCCTTGGGGCCCAGCTCCACGGCCAGCACCTGCGTCATCATGTCCAGGCAGGCTTTCGTCATGGAGTAAACGACCGAGCCCGGATACGCGAGCCGGGTGATCGCGCTTGAGACGTTGACAATCGATCCTCCAGGCGGGATCATCGCGGCGGCGTAGCGTGTCACGAGCAATGGGCCGCGGACATTCGTGTGGAAGTGGTCGTCAAAGTCCGCGGCGGTCACGTCCGGCAGGAAGATTCGGTGCATGATCCCGGCATTGTTGATGAGCACATCGAGCCCGCCATGGTGCTTGCGGATCGCGTCGAACATCGGTGGGATGTCGTCCGGGTTGCTGATGTCCGCCTTGACGGCGAACGCCTCGCCGCCGGCGGCCTTGATCGCTTCGACCACTCCCTCCGCGGCCGCGGCGCTGCTGGCGTAGTTGACGGCCACCTTGGCCCCCTCGCGGCCGAACCGCGTGGCGATGGCGGCACCGATGCCGCGCGAACCGCCGGTCACCAGGACCGATTTACCGACGAAACGCTTCTCCGACATATCTTGCTCCAGAGGGGTGATGGGCGATCCGCAATGCGTGGCTGTCAAACCTTCTGCCAGTGTTGCAGTTCGAGGATGTTGCCTTCGGGATCCGTGAGATACACAAGCATCAACTGACCGGCGCCAGGGATGTCGAGCGTCACCACCTGGCCGATCTCGCGACCACCACGAGCGAGGATTTCCTGCCGCTTCGCTGCAACGTCTGGCACCTCGAAGGCGAGATGTGTGAAGCCGGGGCGATTGATGACCGGTTCGCCACCGCGAGCCAGTTTCTGCTCGAACTCGAAGATCTCGAGCGTCGGCCCGTGATCGCCATGGCCTGGAAGGCGAAAGTGCCGACCACGCCAGTGAGCGTCCGGAATGTTCGTGAGAGCCTCGCGGTCCGGCCCGTGATGGTCGCGTTCAGGGCCGACCGGCTCGCAGCCGAAAACCTCGACATAAAAGCGAGCGAGGGCCTTCCATTCGCGGGCGATTACGTTCGTGTGGGCGTAGCGAATACCAGCCGTGCTCATACGAGATTCTCCGTCACGGCATTGTAAGGACGAACAGAGTCCCCGGCGTGGCTTTGGAAGATTCACAGCGGAGAACGTCGACCGGTTCCGAAATCCTCCGAGCGAACTTGACTCTCTCCCTCCGGCAGCCGAAGATAGTAGTGCCCCTGTCGATCGCTTTGACTTTTCCTCCGCACGATTTCCCTCCGCGATGCTTACACGATTTCTCCTCAGTTTTGTGATGGCTTTCGGCTGGATCACGCTGTCATTCGCGGCGGATTTGGCTGGGGAGCAGATTTACCGCACGAAGTGCGCCTCGTGCCACGGTGCGACCGGCGAGGGTGTGAAGGGGAAGTACGACCAGCCTCTTCTCGGGGACCTGGCACCGGCACAGCTGGCGAGGGTCATTGCCAAGACAATGCCGGAGGACAAGCCGGGCACCTGCGTCGGGCCGGACGCCGACCGCGTGGCGGCTTACATTCACGACGCCTTCTACTCGCTTGAGGCCCAGGCCCGCAACAAGCCGCCGCGGGTCGAACTCGCACGCCTCACCGTCGGCCAGTATCGCAACACCGTCGCAGATCTCGTCGGCAGTTTCCGCACCGCCCCGGAGAAATGGGACGGCCCCCGCGGGCTCAAGGGCGAGTACTTCGCCTCCCGCGGCTTCAACAATTCGGCTCTGTTGCGGACCGATCCCGAGGTCGAGTTTGACTGGAAGCTCGAGAGCCCCGGGCCGAAGATCGATCCGGATCAGTTCGCCGCCCGCTGGACCGGGGCCGTCCTCGCTCCGGTCACGGGAGTGTACGAGTTCGTCGTCCGCACCGATCACGCCACTCGGCTGTGGGTCAATGACGCGAAGAAGCCGATCATCGACGCCTTCGTGAAGTCGGGCACCGACCTTGAATACCGCGGGCAGGTCTACCTGCTTGGTGGTCGGCCGTGTCCGATTCGGCTCGAGTTTCTGAAGGCGAAGCAGGGTGTGGACGACTCGAAGAAGGGCGTGAAGCCGCCGAGGAAGCCGGCGCAGATGGCCCTGTTGTGGAAGCCGCCGCACGGCACCCTGCAGGTGATTTCGCGGCGGAACCTCGCTCCTGGCAAGTTCCCGGAACTCTTCGTGTGCCCGACGACCTTCCCGCCGGACGACCGCAGCCTGGGTTGGGAGCGTGGCACTCGTGTGTCCAAGGAGTGGGACTCCGCGGTTACGAACGCCGCGCTTGAAGCGGCGAGTTACATCCTTCCCAGGCTGAACGAACTGGCGAATACGAAGGACGCGGCCCCGGATCGCCGTGTGAAGGTGAAGGAGTTCGCTGCGAAGTTCGTGTCGCGAGCCTTCCGCAAGCCGTTGACGACGGACGAGCGAGCGCTCTACGTGGAGCGGCAGTTCGACGCAGCCAAAGACGACGAGATCGCCGTGAAGCGTGTGGTGCTGCTGACGCTGCTCTCGCCGCGATTCCTCTATCGCGAGGCTGCGGGCAGCGGCCAGTTCGCCGTCGCTTCGCGTCTCGCGTTCGCGATATGGGATTCCCCGCCGGACGAGCCGCTTTTGAAGGCCGCCGCGGATGGTAAACTGGCCACTCGCGAGCAGGTCGCCAGCCAGGCGGAGCGGATGCTTGGCGATGTTCGTTCCCGCGACAAGATGCGAGGCTTTCTGCACACCTGGCTGAAGCTTGACCATGCCAGCGACCTCGCCAAGGATCCAAAGCGATTCCCGGGGTTCGAGCCCGCGATCGTTTCCGACCTGCAAACGTCCCTCGACCTTTTCCTCGACGATGTGCTTTGGAGCCCTGCATCGGACTTTCGGCGACTGCTTGTCTCCGAGGAGATCTACCTGAACGATCGGCTCGCCAAGTTCTACGGCGCCAAGCTGCCCGCAGGCGATGGGTTCCGCAGCGTCAAGCTCGAAGCGGGCCGTCGGGCCGGAGTGCTAACGCACCCGTACCTGATGGCGAACTTCGCGTACACGGGGACGACCTCGCCGATCCATCGCGGCGTCTTCCTGGCCCGCGGCGTGCTCGGCATGAATCTCCGCCCGCCGCAGGAAGCGTTCACCCCGCTGGAGGAAAAGCTTCACCCCAACCTGACGACACGCGAGCGAGTGGCCCTGCAAACCAAAGGAGCCGCGTGCCAGGCCTGCCATGTGACGATCAACTCGCTCGGCTTCACGCTGGAGAACTTCGACGCCGTCGGCCGATTCCGCGACAAGGACAACAACAAGCCCGTCGATGCCACCGGCAGCTACCTCACCGAGGATGGCGTGAACAAGACCTTCAAGAACGCCCGCGAACTCGGGACCTTTCTATCGAACTGCGAGGACACACACGAAGCCTTCGTGGAGCAACTGTTCCACCACCTGGTGAAGCAACCGGTGCGAGCCTACGGCGCGAAGCGGCTCGACGAACTGACGAAAAGCTTCGCGAAGGGCGAGTACAACATGCGCAAGATCGCGGTGGAGATCGCGACACTGAGCGCCATGGGGAAGTAACGGTCTTCGCCGCTTGCGGCGGAGCGCTTCACCTGACTCACTCCGATGACAGAAGCTGGCAGGGAATTATGTTGACCTTGTTTCGAATGTGACCGATCACCGCAGCGCCGCAAGCGGCCTCGAACCGGAGATAAGCTCATGCCACGTTCTCGTCGTGAATTCGTCCGCGACCTCGGCCTCGGCGCCGCGGCGTTGCCGTTCGTCATGAACCTGCCGAGCCTGGGCTTTGCGAATCAGGCGAAGCGGAAGCAGCGGCTCGTCGTGATGTTCAGCCCCAACGGCGTGGTGCCCCCGTCTTTCTGGCCGGACGAGGAAGGGGCGAAGTTCACGCTCAAGGAAAGCGTGAAGCCGCTCGAACCGTTCAAGGACCGCACGCTTTTCCTCAATGGCGTCTGCGATCGCGTTCGCGGCGACGGCGACAGCCACATGCGCGGCATTGGCTGCCTGCTCACCGGCATCGAACTCTACCCCGGCAACATTCAGGGCGGCGGAGGTCTTCCCGCCGGCTGGGCCAAGGGGCACTCCATCGATCAGGAAATCAAGGGCTTCCTCCAGAAGGAACCGAGCACCCGCACCCGCTTCGGCTCGCTCGAGTTTGGCGTGCTCGTGCCGGAACGCGCCGACACCTGGACCCGCATGAGCTACGCCGGGGCGAACAAGCCCATCACGCCGATCGACGACCCGTACCAGATGTTCGCGAAGCTCTACGGCCAGGCGAAGGACCGCGAGGCGCTCAAGAGCGTGATGGACGACCTCACCGCGGACTTCAAAAAGATCTCCGGCGCCGTCAGCACCGAGGATCGCAAGCTGCTCGATGAGCATGCCGTGTTCGTCCGCGAGATGGAGCAGGAATTGAAGGCCGCGAGCGCCGAGAAGATGGGCCACCCCGTGCCGGAACTGACGCCGGGCGTGCGGAAGGACAACGACGAGATGCCGAAGCTCAGCAAGATGCAGATCGACCTGATGGTGAACAGCTTCGCGGCCGACTTCGCCCGCGTGGCGACTCTGCAGTACACGAACTCCGTCGGCGGCGCCAAGATGCGCTGGCTAGGCATCGATGAAGGCCACCACGCACTCTCGCACGAGCCGGACAGCAACACCAAGGCGATGGAGAAGCTGACGAAGATCAACACCTGGTTTTGCGAACAAGTCGCCTACCTGGCCAAGCGGCTCGCGGAAACGCCCGAGCCCGGCGGCCCTGGAAGCCTGCTCGACAACACGACGATCGTCTGGACCAACGAGCTCGGCAAGGGAAGCTCGCACACGCTGGATAACATCCCGTTCCTGCTCGTCGGCAACGGCCTCAACTTCAAGATGGGCCGCTCGCTGAAGTACAAGCGCGAGCCGCACAACCGCCTGCTGATCGCGATGGCGAACGCCTTCGGCCATCCGATGACGAAGTTCGGCAACCCCGAATTCTGTGGCGGCGGTGCCCTGACCGGCCTGACATGATAAGGAAAGTTGGCGAGCGATGAGGCGATTGGGCACAGCGCTCGAAGAGTTGTTTCACTTCAACAGCGTCCCCAGCTCGGGGACTGACGCTTTGACCTCTTCCGCCACGATCGCGGCAAAGACTCCAGCTCCCTTCTCGTTGAGGTGGGTGCCGTCGACCTTGCCCTTCAGCTTCGGATGTGGCGGCCCGAAGCCTTCGCTTTCCCTGGGCCCCAGCTTCTCGCAGAGTGCCTTGCTCCGAACGTGAAGATCGACAAAGGGAACCTTCTTCTCCGCAGCGACGGCACGCACCGCTTCCGCATACGGTTCCAGGTCGGTTCGCAGCTTTCCGTCCGCTTCGAAGACACGCCGGGCCAGCGACGTCACCAGCACCGGTTTGATCCCCGCCGCCCTGGCTTCATCAATGCACTTCGCGAGATTCTCACGGTACGTCGTCTCGGGATCGGTCTCGCGTTCCGGCCCCTTGCCAGGCTGGTCGTTGTGGCCGAACTGGATGAGCACCCACTGCGGTTTCGTGTCGAGAACCTTCTTCCAGTTGCCGCTGTCGCGGAAGCTCTTTGAACTCTGTCCCCCGCGAGCGAAGTTCACGACCGTCGCCTTCGGGCCGACAAGCTTTGCAAAGGCGAGTCCCCACCCGGAGGTATCCGTCACGGTGGAATCGCCCGCCAGCGCGATCGTCACCGTCGACGGTTCCACGCCAGGCGAGGAAACGAAGCCGACCAGAACAGTGGCGATCGCGATCAATTCCCGGATCATGTCGCGCTCCAGGTGAAGACCTCACTCGTCGAGTAACACCTTCTTCGCCGGCTTCAGGTGGGCCGCGTCGAGCTTGCCCGTGCTCCAGAGCAGACCACGAGTCACCAGGTCGAGGTACCGCGGATCGCTGACTGTCTCGTTATTGTGGCCCAGCGTCGTCGCGAAGACCTTGGCCTTCTTGTTGTACTCGTTCGTCCAGGCCACCACGAAGTCGTCCACGCGGTCCTTCTTGTCCTTTCCGCTGACGGTCTGCTGCCCGCGAGCGATGGGCTTGGCCGTGTCGAGAAGCTTGCCGGTGAAGTTGTTGTAAAGCTCCTCATTGATCGTCCGCCAGTCGCTAAGGCCCTTGGAGATCGGGTTTTCCTTATCGAGGTAGGTCACAGAGACCGGCGCCTGCTTGTCGTGCCTCGTGGTGGCGAGGCCGGTGAACTCGAACCATGGCGTCACCGCGTCGGGGTAGCCCTCGGTGCGATAGCTGTGCATGCCGCAGTGGAGCACCACGCCGGGCAGGCCATCCCGGTGAGGTTGCAGGATACGATTGACCAGCGAGAGATCCTTCACGTCGGCACAGCACTCGTCATGAATCACCACATCGAAGCCCCTGGCCCAGTTCGGATTCTCGTAGACAGGGTTGAGGTGCTTGGTTCCCTTGTCAGGATCGTAGGCGATCTTCCAGGAGACATTGGCTCGCTCGGAGATGCCCTTGGTAAGCAGGTCCTTCTGCTTGCCGTAATCATGGCAGCAGCCGCCGAGCACGAGGAGAGCGCGAATCGGCTTGTCGTCGCTGTCCGCCGCACGGGTGAGGCCGACGACCGCGGCGCAGAGAACGCTGAATGCCACCAGGAGGCGAATACGATGCATGGAGAGACTCCTTGGGTAAGAAATTCGGACTGTGAAATTCGGAGTTCGGAATTGGGATCACAGAAGACTTCGACAGGTAAGATTCTCGAATCCGCCTTTCGGGATTACACCACCCAGTTCTCGGCGGGTTTCTGGACTCGCAAGAGGAACGTGGGATTGACGGCTTCAAATCGGAGCGAGTCCATCTGCTCGACACCGCGTGAGAGATTGACGAGCAGCACGTCCAGCGGTCGGCCGAACCGCTTGAGGGCGGCGTGGGTTCCCGCGAGCATCTCGAGCGTGCCGACGTTGGTCACCAGCCGGCCGCCCGGCCGAAGCATGCTGTAGCAGGCCTCGAGGAGTTTCGCGACCTCGCCGCCATTGCCGCCGACGAAGATCGCATGCGGGGCCGGCAGGGCGTTGAAGACCTCCGGGGCGGTGCCGAAGACCGGCTTCACGTTCGAGACGCCGAAGTGCTCCATGTTCGCGACGATCAGGTGATAATCCGCGCTGTCCTGCTCGATGGCGTACGCGGGGCCGGGGGCCACAAGCTGTGCCGCCTCGATGGCGACAGAACCGCTGCCGGCGCCCACGTCCCACATCACGTCGCCCGAGTGAAGATCCAGTTGGGCCAGCGCGACGGCTCGCACTTCCGCCTGCGTGATCAAGCCCGTCTTCGGGCGACTCTGCGCAAAGACATCGTCTGGATTGCCGAAGCGGCGCAGCTTGGCGGCGGGCTGCCGCTGGTCCGGGACGTTGGGCTTCCGCTTCAGAATCAGGATGTTCAGCGGGTCGAAGCGCATGTCGCGGATGTCCGAAAGATCGCCGCGGGTGATCCGCTCGTCCTTTCCGCCGAGATTTTCGCAGACATAAACCTTGAAGTAATCAATACCCCGTGCCAACAGCTCGCGGGCGATTTTCGCCGGAGGATTCGCTTCGCTGGTGAACAGTCCCACGGTCTCCGCGGTGCGGATCTTGTCCACCACATCTTCGAGCGTTCGTGTCGCGAGGTCGGTGAGGTAAGCTTCTTCCCAGGTCTCCATGATTCGAGCGAAGGCGAGTTGCATGCTGGAGACGTGTGGAACCACTTCAAACTGGTCCTGGCCGATGCGCTCGGAGAGATAACGAGCGGTGCCATAGAAAAGGGGATCGCCACTGGCGACGATCGCGATTCGCTTGCGTCCCAGGTGCGATCGCAGTTTCTCGACCACTTCCGGCAGGTCGGTGCCGATGCGCACTCGCTCGGCATTGAGTTCGGGAATCAGTCGCAGCGTCGGTTCGGATCCGAAGATGACTTCCGCACGAAGGAGTAAGTCGCGCGAACGCTCGGTGAGCCCGGCCAGGCCATCAGGGCCGATGCCGATGATCGGAATCTTGGCAGCATCACTCACGGCGGTTCCTGGGTTCGCGAACGATGGAGTCGCTTCTCAAAGCGATCGTCTCTGGAGATTGTAACAATCTGCCGCCCCGGTTTCCTCCTGCGGAAGCTCGGATAGCGTCGAAGCGTCCGAACGGCTAAGATTTCGGCATAGGACCGGATTTCCCATCCCCCTCTCCAAAAGGGTGACGCCATGATGAAGGCGAGTCTCAGCAATCTTCTCCGCGGCACGGCACTCGTGGCCGGGCTCGGCATTCTGGCGGGATCTCCCAGCCAGGCCCAGGAAAACCCTGCCAAGACCAAGAAGGCCGACACCAAGAAGGCCGA
>Ga0105046_10005368_pt1 | contig 20291 bp, 20 predicted proteins | sample MAT03_FD_78385 | JGI IMG/M metagenome (GOLD analysis project Ga0105046, IMG submission 78385) | Freshwater microbial communities from Lake Fryxell liftoff mats and glacier meltwater in Antarctica - MAT-03 (megahit assembly) | ecosystem: Environmental > Aquatic > Freshwater > Ice > Liftoff...
GCATTCCACGAAAGCCTGAATCTGGCGTCGCTGTGGAAACTGCCGGTCGTGTTCGTCTGCTCGAACAACGGCTATGCCGAACACACAAAGTTCGAGAACGGCACCGCGATCGACCAGATCGCGCGCCGCGCCGACAGCTATACGATGCCTGGCATCCGGGTCGACGGCAACGATCCGATTGCCATGTATGGTGCCGCCGACGAAGCGATCGCGCGCGCGCGCCGCGGCGACGGTCCGACTCTGATCGAGGCGATCACTTTCCGCTTTTTCGGCCACGTCTTCGGAGACGACGATAAATACATGGATCCGGGCGAAAAAGCCGCACGGCAGGAAAAGGACCCGTACCCCGCCTTCCGATCGTGGCTGATTGCCGAAGGCAAGGCGAACGAGCAGGTACTCGCGGCAATCGAGGCGCGGCATGCCGAGGAGATCGAGGCGGCGCTAAAGTTCGCCCTCGACAGTCCATTCCCCGACGCCTCCGAAGTCCGCCACGACGTCTATGCCGATGAGGTGGTCGAATGACCGACACAATCAACATGGTCCAGGCGATTAACCTTGCGCTGGGCGACGCGATGGAAGCCGACGACACCGTGCTGGTGCTCGGCGAAGACGTTGCCGATGCCGAAGGCGGCGGCGTCGTCGCCATCACTGCCGGACTTTCCACCCGTTTCGGCACCGATCGCGTGAAATCGACGCCGATTTCGGAACAGGCGATCATGGGCGCGGCGATCGGCGCGTCACTCATCGGCTTTAAACCGGTCGCCGAAATCATGCTTATGAACTTCTTTACCGTGGCCAGTGATATGATCGTCAACCACGCGGCGAAGCTGCGTTTCATGTCGGGCGGGCAGACGAGTGTGCCAATAGTCATCCGCACCATGACCGGAGCCGGCGTTTCCAACGGCGGGCAGCATTCCGATTATCTGGAGGCTTGGTTCGCGCACACTGCGGGGCTCAAGGTGGTCTTGCCATCGACGCCCGCCGACGCGTACGGCTTGATGCTGTCGGCGATAGACGATCCCGATCCGGTAATCTTCATCGAAACACTGCCCGCGCTGTGGACACCCGGTGCCCCGCCGGAGCGCCATAAGAAGATCCCGATCGGCAAGGCCAAAGTACTGCGCGAGGGCACCGATGTCTCGGTGATCGGTTACGGCCGGATCATCCAGGGTATCGCCGGACTAGCCGAAAACCTCGCCGCCGAGGGGATCGCTGTCGAGGTGATCGACTTGCGGACGGTGTCGCCGCTCGATCTCGACACTGTCCTGGCCTCGGTTGCAAAGACCGGCGCCGCTGTGGTGGTGCACGAGGCAGTGAAGAAGTTCGGTCCCGGCGCTGAAATATCCTCGGCGATCCACGAACGTTTGTTTGATAAATTGCGCGCCCCGGTCGCCCGGATCGGCGCGAAATACGCGCCAGTCCCTTTTTCGCAGCCGCTTGAGACCGCCTCTCTCCCCTCGCTAGAGGAGGTGGAAGCGGCAATCCGGAAATTGGTTCGTGAAGACGCGTGAACAAGTGACCCTCCCGGGCACCTTGCGGAGCTTGCAGGAATGAACAGGGCTGCTTTTCCTCCCGAAGATGTCCGGGACGATTTTATTCCCAAAGAGGATTTCTACGACCGCGACTTCGCCTGCGCCGAAGCCGAGCATCTTTGGCCGAAGGTCTGGCAGATCGCCTGCCGGGTCGAGCAAATTCCCAAGGTCGGCGATTTCATCGTTTATGAAATCCTCAAGGATTCGATCATCGTCGTGCGAACCGCGCCGGGCGATGCCGGCATCAAGGCGTTCCACAATGCCTGCCCACACCGCGGCACTCAGATCGCGCAAGGCTGCGGCCATACCAAACAGTTCGTCTGCTCGTTCCACGGCTGGCGGTTCGCGCTCGACGGTCGCAACACCAAGGTCGTCGATCGCGACGACTGGGGTGCTTGCCTGCAAGAAGGCGATGCCGATTTGGCGAGCGTCCGGGCCGGGACCTGGGGCGGCTGGGTGTGGATCAACATGGACGCGGATTGCCAGCCGTTGCTCGAATTCCTCGAGCCTATGAAGTCGCGCTGCGACTTGCTCGAATTCGATAAGCTGCGCTTCGCCTGGTATAAATCGACGATTGTCGAAGCAAACTGGAAGACGGTGGTCGAAGCCTTTACAGAATTTTATCATGTCCAAACCACCCACAGCCAGATGCTGACCTATACGCGCGACTACTCGACCAGCCGCGCAATGGGGCGGCATGGCTGGATGAGCTACGAGTTCGGAACCGGCCTGCCGATCGGCCGTTCGGACCGGCTCGAGCCCCTTGCCGAGGAGCGCGATTTTCGCGAATATCTTTACGAATACGGTACGCAGTTCAAGAACGACCTTGGCGCGATGCAGACCGAGCGAGCCTATCAGGCGATCCAGAAACTGCGTGAACTGCCGGATACCGCGACGCCGATTGAAGTTTTGACAAAGTGGGGCGAAAATATCTACACCGCCGCAGTCGAAAGCGGCGCCGGTTGGCCCGAGGGCTTGACGCCCGAATACATGGCCGAGAGCGGGTTCGACTGGCACGTTTTTCCCAATACGGTGTTCCTCCATCCTGCGGTCGAAGCCGTTCTGTGGTATCGCATGCGCCCGTTCGGCGACGATCCTGAAAAGTGCTACTTTGATACTTGGTCGCTCGAACGATACCCCCTCGGCGAAGAGCCCAAGGTGGAACACGAGTTTTACGAAGACTGGCGCAACGGCAATTATCCGCTGATCTACACCCAGGATTTCGAGAACATGCCCAAGGTGCAAAAGGGCTTGCGCTCACGCGGATTCAAAGGCGCGCGCACAAGCCCGGTGCAAGAACGCGCCATCGCCAACTTCCACCGCCGTTTGCGGACTTTCCTTCAGGATCCGCGCGCGGACGACAATCTCGAGCCGGAGCCGCGAAAGCCCTCCGCACCGACATGACGATCGACGAACTGCTGGCTCGCGAGGCTATCAGAAAGACCATTGCACGTTATACCGAAGCCGGAGATGCCGGACGCTACGAGGACCTCATTCACTGCTATGCGGAGGATGGAGCTTTTGAGATCGCCAACGGGCATTGGACTGGCCGCGTCGCCATTGAGCAAGCGCTGCGGACCATGCGCAGGGCGCGCGATGGGGACGCGCCCCTGCTGCAGCGCCACCATCTTGGCACGTGTTACATCGAAATGGTCGGGCATCAAGAGGCGCGCGCGATCACCTATTTCACGGTCATCTCGCAAGGGGGCCTCGATCACGCGGGGCGCTATCTCGACCGGTTGGTGAACCGCGATGGGAACTGGCAATTCGCGCACCGCAAAGTCGTCGTCGAATGGCACAGCCCGAATTCGGGCTTCATCCGCGGCGCGGATAGTGCGCCGAAGGGTTCGCGATCAGAACCGATTCCGCCCTGACGCTCGTCAATGGGCCGACGGTCAGCTCGTCAAATCGTTCCGCAACTGCCGCGGCGAAGCGGCAAACCAGCGGAAGCAGCTGCGCGACAGCACCGACGCCTCGGAATAGCCGAGCATCTCGGCAACGCGCGTCAACGGCATGTCGGGCTGGCCGAGGTAGCGCATCGCCACATCGCGACGAACCTCATCCTTGATCGCCTCGAAGCTTTGGCCCTCTTCGCGCAGGCGGCGTTGGAGGGTGCGTGTATGAAGGCCAAGGGAGGCCGCGATCCGCTCGCTAGTGCATTCGCCCGCGTCGAGCATTCGTGTCACCAGGGTGCGCACGCGGGAACTCATCGCCATGCTGGTAGCCGGAAAGCGGCTGTCGATGAAGCAGGCGGCAAGTTCGTAAAGCTGCGGATCGGGATTGGCGATGGGATAGCGCAAGTCGGCTTCGGAGAAGAACAGCCCGTTGGACGACTGGCCGAAGCGGATGACACAGCCGAAATGCGCCCGGTAAATCGCCGCAGTCGCCAATGGCTCGTGGCTGAACCAGACTTCGCGCGCGCGTACTTGGCCGCCGCTGATGTCGCTGGCGGCATGATGCGTCAGCAGCAGCGCCTGTTCGACCGCCTGGCGCTGGTACGGCAGACGGCTGAGCAGAATTTCGAAGCGCATGAAAGTGCGCTTCTCGGCCTTGTTCACCTCGAAGCAAATTTGCGCCGCCGGACTGTAAGCCTGGGTATGTTCGGCGCAATAGCGAAAGGCCTCGCCGACCGAGCGTGAGTTCTTCATCGCCACTTCAAGCGGCCCCAGCACTTTCGCGCCGCCCTGAAGGTTGGCTAGCCGCATACCGAAATCGGGGCAATTGAGCTCAGCGGCGGTACGCTCGAGCAAGTGGACCATCATCCGATAGGAAATGACCGCGTTGCGATTGCCGAGCACGGCTGGATCAATCTGCGCCCGGCTCAACAACGCCACCGGGTCGCCGCCGAGATCGATCACCGTCTCGCTGAAATTTCGCAAGGCATCGACCCGGACGACGGCCGCTCTGGTGTCGGCCGGCATGCCACCGCCGACTAGCAGCTCCATGGCCTCGTTCATCAAACTCTCCCGCGCCCCGGATTTTTTGCTTCTAGCGTCGTCTTACCAACATCGTCACCCGATTCGATCCGAACTCCGAATCAAATTGTATCAGCACAGCACGACGATGGCCCAGCTCAACAGATTTTGGTAAGCTCTTTGGCGAAACATCACTGTCGTAATTTGCACAACCGTCGCGGAAAGTACGCCCCACCATGGTCGCGAAATCCGGATCATCTGTCGCCTGCGATCAAGACGAGGGCGACGCCCGATGCTTGCACAAGATAAGGTAAGGTGGGCGAAACCGGCGATGATCAAGCAAGCAACGGACGCCTCAATCGGCACTAACGAGGGGCTTTTCTCTCCCTTTTCGATCGGCAGCGCGCGGCTGAAAAACCGCATCGCGATGGCACCGATGACCCGCGGCTTTTCGCCGGGCGGCGTGCCGGGCGCAAGAGTTGCCGCCTATTACCGCCGCCGAGCCGAAGGCGGGACCGGCTTGCTGCTGACCGAGGGAACATGGATTCCGCACGCTGCGGCGTCCAACGAAGCAACGATCCCCGACTTTCACGGCGAAGCGGCGCTGGCCGGGTGGAAGCGTGTGGTCCAGGAGGTCCATGCCGCAGGCGGCGCGATCATGCCGCAGCTGTGGCACGTCGGGCTGATCCACAAGAAAGTACCGGAAAACCGAGGGATCGACGAAGCACCGGCAAAGGCTCACCATGTTGGCCCGTCGGGCCTCAGCGGTGGCATCGGCGTGCCTATTTTTGTGGCTGGCGAGCCGATGACGCTGGCCGACATCGATGCGGTCATTGACGCATTCGCCACCGCCGCCCGAAACGCGATTGACCTGGGCTTCGACGGGATCGAACTGCACGGCGCGCACGGCTACATCATCGACCAATTCCTGTGGCATGCGACCAATCGCCGGCGGGATCGTTTCGGTGGTGGTCACGCCGACCGCGCCACATTCGCCGCGGAAATCGTCGCCGAAATTCGCCGTCGGACCGCGCCTGACTTTCCCATCCTGCTACGCTATTCCCAATGGAAGCTGCACGATTACGACGCCCGGTTGGCCGACACCCCGCAGCAACTTGAAGCGTTGCTCGGGCCGATCGCTGCGGCCGGGGTCGACTTGTTCGACTGTTCGCAACGCCGTTTTTGGGAGCCGACATTCGCTGGCTCTGATCTTAACCTAGCGGGCTGGACCAAAAAACTGACGGGTAAGCCGACCATGGCCGTGGGATCGATTACTCTCGACCTGGATTTCATGGCCTCGCTGTTCGACCGTAGTCGGCCCGCAGGGGTGACGGGAATCGACCGCCTGCAGGAAATGTTCGAGCGCGGCGATTTCGATATGGTCGCGGTCGGGCGCGCACTGATTTCCGATCCGGACTGGAGCGAGAAAATCAGCGCAGGGCGTCTCAGCGAACTAAAAGTATTCACTCCGGCGGCGCTCGGTTCGCTCGAATGACCGCTTGGGATGAAACCGCCGACTTCGTGGTGATCGGCAGCGGGGGAGGTGCCTTGGCCGCTGCGCTGAGCGCAAAGTCAGCCGGCTTGACGGTGATCGTCCTAGAAAAGACCACCAAGTTCGGCGGATCGACCGCGATGTCGGGCGGGATTTTGTGGCTTCCCGGCAATCCGGTGTTGCAGCGAACCGGCGACGCCGACACCATTGGCGCGGGCCGCACCTACCTCGACGCGTTGATCGGTTCTGACGATGCGGCATCCGCCCCCAAACGGCGGGAAGCTTTTCTTGAGGCGATCTCGCCGATGATCGGCATGTTGGAGCAGGCCGGGCTGCGGTTCTATGCCTGCAAGGGCTATTCGGACTATTACGACGACTTGCCAGGCGGTCATTCGGCGGGACGCGCGATCGGCGCGCGGATGATCTCGGCCCGTCGTCTCGGGGCCGACGCCGATCGGCTGCAACTGCTGCCGGGCTGGAACCTGCCGATCGCGACCGATGAATTCGCCGCGTTATCGCTCGCCGCGAGGACGTTAAAGGGCAAGCTGATGTCGTTTCGGGTCGCGGCACGCGTGTTGCGGCAAAAGCTGGCGGGGGCGCCCCTGTTTTTTCGGGGTGCCGCCCTGCAGGCGCGCATGTTGCTGGCGGCGCGCGACGCTGGGATCGACTTGCGCAGCGATGCGCCGGTCGCGAAATTGATTGACGAAAGCGGCAGGATCGCCGGTGTTCGGCTGCGCGACGGACGCACGATCGCGGCGCGGCGCGGTGTCCTGATCGCGGCGGGCGGCTATTCACGCAATTCTACCTTGCGGCGCGAGCACCAATCGCATCCGGCGGGCAGCGACTGGTCGATGGCCAACCCAGGCGATACCGGCGATCTGATCGCCGAGGCAGTCATGCATGGCGCGGTCTTGACGCACATGAACGAAAGCTGGTGGGTTCCGGTTTCGCTCAAAGCCAACGGCGAGATCGCCGGCTTCCACAGCCCGCAGGAAATGCAGAAACCCTATTGTATCACCGTCAACGCGCGCGGCGAACGTTTCGTTAACGAGGGGGCATCGTATATGGAGATTGGGCAGGCAATGTTCGCGCATGACGGCGTGCCCGCCTGGATCGTCATGGATGCGCGCCATCGTCGCTTTTACCCGTGGGGAGCGGTGCCGCCCCGCGTGACCCCTTCCAGTTGGATCAAGTCGGGATACCTGAAGCGCGCCGATAGCTTGCGGGGCCTGGCGGAGCTATGCGGGATCGATCCCGATGGCCTTGAACGGACGGTCGCCCGCTTCAATGGTTTCTCAAAACAGGGCCGCGATCTCGATTTCTTCCGCGGCGAGCGCGCCTATGACGTCTACCAGGCGGATCCCAGGGTCAAGCCGAACCCCGGTCTTGGATCGCTGGAAGAAGCGCCTTTTTATGCTGTGCAGATTGTCCCGGGAGATGTCGGCACTGCCGGCGGACTAATGGCCGACGAGCATGGCCGTGTGCTGCGTGCCGACAACAGCGCGATCCCGGGTCTTTATGTTTGCGGCAACGCCGCCGCACCGGTGTTCGGCCGGACTTATCCGGGACCGGGTGCCAGCATCGCAGCGTCCTTCGCTTTCGGCTACATCGCCGCGCGGCATGTCTCGGGCGCTAACAGTCGAACGCAATCTAGCGAGTGAGATGCGAGTCAGGCTTCGTCCTTGTCCTTGGCCAGCACGTCCTTGAGCCCTGGCCGGATATGGGCACCGCCCTTGTCGGCCTCGTGCTTGGCGATGGCCGCACTGATCGCGGCGCGGGTTTGTTCGCCGAAACGCGGCCGGTTGGCCTTGACCCATTCGTACGATGCATCACGGTTGAGGTTGAGCTGCTGGAAGTGTGGCATCACATAGCGCGCGACCATTTCATAGCTGTCGCGAGTGGCCCGCCAATCGGCCCAGTTGTGCGCGAACAGCAGGAAAGCGCCGAAGCCCCCGCTTTCCTTCTGCAGTAGTTCGATCCGTTCGATCGCATCGTCAGGCGTGCCGACGACTGCGGCGTCAGTTGAAAGGTATGCCTCAACAGGGTCGCCCACACCTTCGGGTACCAGCGGCAGGTTGGCGACATCCTTGAAGTAAGCCAGCCACTTTTTCAGCCCAAAGCGGATATCGTCGAGCGCCTTTTCGCGCGATTCGGCGATATGCATTTGGCCGACCAGCCGCCATTTCGAGCGATTCATCTTCTGACAGTGATCGGCCGCGACGCTTTCCGCTATCGCCCAGTTGGAGGCCAGCGCGTTGAAACCGGCCTTGGACGTCGCCTGGATCGACAACAGGCCGAGCCCATGCTTGCCCGCCGCGCGCGCCCCAGAGGGCGAGATCAGTGAAGCGACGGAAATCTCGACCGAAGGCCGGGTCCAGGGGGTCAGCTGAACCCGCGCCTCGTTGAGCGTGAACCATTCGGTCTGCCGCGACACGGTTTCGCCGGCAAGCAACGGAACCAGCACGTCGAGCGCCTCCTCCATCCGGTCGCGCTGCTTGGCAACCGGTATTCCCATCATATGCGCGTCCGACGACAGCGCGCCCGGCCCGACCCCGAACATGACGCGACCGCGGGACATGTGATCGAGCTGGGCGATGCGGTCGGCAAGCATCAGCGGATGATGATACGGCAAGGACGAGACCCCGGTGCCGAGGCGAATGGTGCGGGTCCGCTCGATCGCCGAAGCGATGAACAGTTCGGGGCTGGCGATAGTTTCATAGCCGGCCGAATGATGCTCGCCGATCCAGGCCTCGTCGTAGCCAAGCCGGTCCATATGCTCGACTAGCTCCATATCGCGGTGCAGGCACAGCGAGGGGTTCTCATCGAGTGGATGGTGCGGAGCGATAAAAGCGCCGAAGCGAAGGCGGGCGGGGAGTGTTGTGATGCTCAATACCTTTGCGGATGGTTCTAAAGTTTGGGCTTCCCTAGGGTCGCCATATGGCGCGCCATGGCCTGCTTCTGGTGTGGGGATAGGAAAAGGGCGCTGTTGGCCATTCGCTCGACGTTTCGCGATTGCGCCAGTCCAAGGTCCCCCGCCATCTCGATCGCTAGCTTGGCCGCACCCATCTGCTCGCCGTGTTGATTGGCAAGGTGTCGGCAAAAAGACATTGCCTGAGCGTCGAATTCGGCATCGGGCCAGACTTCATGGACCAGGCCCATGGCAAGAGCCCGTTCGGCATCGACCTCACGGTTGGCCATAATCAGGTATCTGGCCCAATGCGTTCCGACCAGCCGGGTAAGCCTGCTCACTCCACCGGTGGCGGGCAGCGAACCGAACTTCCCCTCGGGAAAACTGTAGCGCGCACTATGGGCGGCAAGGCGGAAATCGCAGGACATCGAAATCTCGAGCCCGCCGCCGAGGCAGGCGGCGTGGTGTGCGACAACGAAAGGTTTCTCGATCGCCTCCATTTCGTCGCACAGTGCGGACTGGCCGTTTCCGCCGATGCGGTGGGCGAGCCGGATTCCGCTACCTTCAGGCGAATCCGAGGGTTTGGGACCGCGCTGATCCTTGAGATCGACCCCGGCGCAGAAAAACCTTCCGGTGGCGCGGATCAGACACACCTTGAGCCCGGGATCGTCTCGAAAGCGCACGACTTCAGCACCGAGGGCATCGAATATCTCGGGCGACAACGCATTGAGTTTGTCGGGCCGGTTGAGCGTAAGGACAAGAATGGCATCTTCGCTGTGGGAGAGCAGATGCGGGCCTTGTCCCTTCTTTTGCCCCTCTGCATCCGCCATCGTTCATCTCCGTGCCGTCATGCGCTACTGGACCGCGCCTGTTGCGGCGGACAGGAAATCGGCCGGAACCGTTGTGCCAATTTGTCGGAGCCGCCGCCATCCCCCGTTTTACACGGGCAGGCTATGGGTAAGCAGGAAAGGAGGGGAGACTTATCGGCCAGACTCGAACGCTGGTATTAGGCGCGACGGGCTATGTCGGCAGCCACGTCGTCATGCGTCTGCTCTCCGCCGGGCACGGCGTTACGGGTCTGGTCCGCGATGAGGCGGGCACCCGCAAAGTGGATGCGCTCGGCGCGGTGTCGGCAAGGGCTGCGCTTGAGGATACTGCGGCATTGAGCGCGCTGTTCGCCTCGCACGACACCGTCGTCTGGGCAGCGCAACTGATGCTCGATGAGGAGCGGCGCTTCGTCGACACGGCGTTGTCGATCCTTGCGGGAAGCGGCAAGACTTTCGTGTTTACCGGCGGCACCAGCCTGATCTCCGAACGCACCGACGGTGCCTGGAGCGAGAACAGCTTTGCCGAGGACGAACCGTTCGAGCCGCGCCGGCAAGTCGCTCCGCGACTGGAAAGCGAGCGCGCCGTGCGAGAAGCCGGCGCAAACGGGATGCGCACAGTCTGCCTGCGCCCGCCGTTAATCTGGGGCAACCACGCGATCAAGCCGATCGCCGACTTGTACCACTCGGCACGCGCCACCGGGGCGGTCTGCTTTGTCGGTGCCGGCCTTAATTGTTATTCGAGCGTCCATGTCGAGGACCTTGCTGATCTTTATCTGCTTGCGATCGAAAAGGGGCGCTCCGGCGCGCTCTACCATTCGGTATCGGGCGAGGTGAACTGGCGGATGATGGCGGAAACGGTGGCCCGGCACCTTGGCGTACCGACACGCAGCATCTCGTGCGACGAGGCGCAGAGCTTGTGGGACCGCTTCACCGCCCTGATCGTCTTCGCGTCGTGCAGCCGCTCGCGCAGCCCGCGCGCGCGTCAGGAATTGGGATGGATGCCGCGCGCCGACCGGCTGGACTTGCTTGGCGAGTGCCTCCACCCGCGCTTCATCGAGAGCAACGAGCGCCAGCTTTCTTCGTGGGTGCGCAGGCCCACAACCTGATATTAATCCGTCATTTCCAGCTCGGGTCGGCCTGGTGCGCCTTTCTCAAAGCTGCCCAATCCGTAGTCGCCGAGGATCGTGGTCCGCTGCATCCGCCGCGGCGAGCCGGGCTCGTGCCCGCGTACCGCGTGCAGCAGGCGCCAGTTGTCCCAGGCAATCATGTCATCGAGGCGCCAATCGTGGAAATAGGGAGTGGCGTTGGCCAGCATCGCGGTCACGACTTCCTCTAGCAACGCTTCTCCCTCGGCATCCTCGTGGCCCTCGACGCCGAGCGCCATCCACGGCGAGATATGAAGCACGTTGCGACGATCGGCGCGCTCGAACACCGCCGGATGGATCGCGCGCGGCATGTGAGCCTGTTTTTTCTCCATCGCGTAGCTTTCGGCGGGCAGCCGCAGGACCTTCATCGCGCGAGGCCGCCCAAAGTGCAGATCGTACATCAATTCGAGCCGGTAAAGAACGCGCAGTTCGGCCGCCCTGTCCTTCAAAGTGGGCGTGAGCCGTTCATAGGCTTCGATCCCGTCGAGAAAGCCGGTCTGGCCGCCATTTCGCGCCAGTTCGACGGGGCGCAGAACGCCTGCGCGGTTAAGTGTGTCGTTATAACAATGATCGAAATGCCATGGCAGCCAGTGGGCGACACGTTTCCCCTCGAATTCGAACAGCGAATCGGTATCGGGATTATGCGGCATATCGACGATCAGCGGCTGGCCCGGCACACGCTTGACGCTGGGGATCGGATGATCTTTGAGCGGTCCGAAAACCGTGCTGATACCCATGTGCATCGCATGGCCCTGGACGCCGCGAAACAGGATCAGCCCGCGATCCTCGAACAATTGTAGCAGCTGGGCGCGGACCTCAACATCCGCCAGCATAGGGAGTTCAAGACCGGTTACTGCTGCTCCGAAGGAGTATTCGTCACCAAGCGGATGAATTTCAAGCTTGCTCATGGGTGGCCGACCTTTCTGCCTAAATCTGATCGATTGTGCATTTATGGCGAGACCCTTGGAGCCTTGCGACTGCTAGATTAGGCTGGACACACGCCGGGAAAAAAACATGCCGCGGATCGAGATCGACGGGATCGGGATTGGATATGATCTGGCAGGCAAGGGCCCTGCCGTTGTGATCACTCCCGGGGGTCGCTTCGCCCGAGATACCCCTGGCGTGCCCGAGCTGGCCGAGGCGCTCGCGGCGGGCGGGATGCGGGTGCTGACCTGGGACCGGCCGAACTGCGGCGAATCCGACATCGTATTCGACGGCGCAAGCGAATCCGCTCTCAACGCCGACACGCTGGCGGGGCTGATCGCCAGGCTCGATTTGGGCCCGACTATCTTGGTGGGAGGATCGGCCGGCGCACGCGTCTCCCTGCTGGTCGGCGCGCGCCATCCCGATGCAGTGGCCGGGATTTTCCTGCTGTGGATCACGGGCGGCGCGATCGGCCTTTCGGCGCTGGTCAGCGTTTATTGCGGAGAAGCCGCCCTTGCGGCGGTCGCGGGCGGCATGGAGGCGGTGTCGGCGATGCCCGGCTGGCGCGAGCAGATCGAGCGCAATCCGGGTAACCGCGGCCGACTGCTGGCACAGCAGCCAGCGGCGTTCGTGGCCCGGATGAAGATCTGGGCCGACGCTTTTACGCCGACACCGGGTTCGCCCGTCCCGGGGCTCGAGCCTCGCGATTTCGAAGCGATGCGCCTGCCGGTCACTGTCTTGCGAAGCGGCGTGAGCGATATCCATCATTTGCGCGAGACCAGCGAAGCCGTCGCTGCGCTGATACCCGGCGCAAAGCTGGACGAGCCGCCGTGGGGCGACCGCGAGTGGGCGGACCGCATGGCGGCGGCAGGGCGCGGCGAAGGCCTGTTCCAGAACTGGCCTATGCTCGCTCCGCAAATGCTGGCCTTCGCGCGAAGCGTTTCCAGCTAACATCACTGCGGCCTCGCGCCGGGTTTGCGCACCGTCAGCTCGCCCGGGTAATCAAGTCGGGCCTGACAGGCGAGCCGCCAACAGACATCAGGGCGTGTCTTGAATGACGGTAGCAGCGCGATCCGCACTGCTTCGATCGGGCTGACTTCGGCAAGCAGCGCCGAACCCTCGATCACCTCGACTGCGCAAGTGCCGCACTCGGCCATACCGCCGCAAACCGAGGGCCAGCGCCAGCCCGCAAGCGTTGCAGCGGCCAGCAACGTCGCCCCCGGTTCCAGAGCAAACCGCGCATCGGCGGGCCTTACAAGGACCGCCATGGCTATCGTCCGGCCGATCCGAAAAGGTAATCATCGACGACTTCGTGAAACCGGCGGACGCACGCCTCCTGCCGTCTGTTCCACATCAACGGAGGACCATCGGGCACCGACAGCCCACGCTGTACGTTTTCGAAATTGCCGAAGTCCTGGTTAAGCACGGTCCCCCAGTCGTGGCCGAGCGGCTCGTGCTCCTGGCGCTTTACAGTCGGTGGCCATTCACAATCCTCGGGCAACTCCTCCATCGTCCATAATTCGAAAATCGAGGACCCCGGATTCCAGCCATTGGGACGCGCGCGATAGGCGAACCAGCCGCCACCAATAATCGGGCCGAGCAGCGTCGGGAAGATCAGCGGAACGTCGCCGCCGAGAACCTGGCCGTCATCGAGAGCCGACCAGTCTAGCCCCCGGGCGGCCGCGCCGTTCCGGCGACGCGCGAGGTAGTATTCGCCGGCGCTGACGCCTTCGGGCAGCCGCGTGCGCTTGAGTTCGTCTAGCGCCGCGATATCGTCGGGGGTAAAATAGCCGGGCATCGCCTCGATTAGCCCCTGGACCTTCAGCGCCAGCAGGTCGGACTGATCGACGTCTTCGGGATCGATGCCGAGCCGGGGGCTCGGTTTGGGCTCGCCGCCTCCGCCGTAAACGCTGTGCCGGTCGAACGGGCGATAGGTCATCGCCGCATCGTCCTTCCATTCGAGCATCTCGGGATGGGTTCCCATCAGGTGATAGCCCTCGTTGAAGGCATCGATCACCACTTTCCAGTTGCACGGCACGATTGCCTGCTTGCGGCTGGTGAGCCGCATTCGCTCGGGCTTGTAAGGGTCGATGAGGCCCGGCAGCGGCTGCAGATAATCGACCAGCGGTTCGGGATCGGGCGCGAAGTTGACGAAGACGAAACCCGCCCAGATGTCGCAAGCGATGGCGCGAAGATCGAACCTTTCATCGGGCATATCGGGAAATTCGTGGCGGTCGAGTACGAAGCTGTTTTTGCCCTCGAGCGACCAGCGCCAACCGTGATAAGGACAGCGAATCTGCCCGGCGAATTGGCCACAATCGCTACCCAGCCGCGTCCCGCGATGCGGGCAGCTGTTGAGCATTGCGCGCAAACCGCCGTCGCCGCCGCGCACGATCAGAGCGCTGCGATCGCCGATCCGGTATTCGATGAAACTGCCAGGTTCGCGCAACTCCTCGATCCGCCCGGCGATTTGCCAGGTGCGCGCGAACAGCCGGTCGTATTCAAGCGCGAGGAAATCGCGCGAGGTATAGCGTTCACGCGGAATTTCGGTCGCAGTACAGGCAAAAGCGGCGGCATCGTCATCGTCGCGATTCATCAACATGACATGTCCTCCTTCACGCCGCCCGCGCCGGGGCCCTGGGCGTGGGCCGACTAAGAATATTTTCGTCGTATCCGGGGAAAACGTAGTCGAATTCAAACACCCAGTTATCCCCCATCGGACCACCGATCAGGGCATCGGTTTCCACAAACACCTGCACCCCGTTGGGCCCATAAGTATATTGCGTGACATCGCCGAACACCGGCGAGGCATCCATCCGCGCATCGACTTCGGGGGTGCCAGGCCGCGCCCGGTTTAGCGTTACGCGCACCCGGCCCTTAAGGTCGGGATCGTTCGCACCCAGTGCCCGGACCCGCCGGACCATCGCTTCCAGTTCATCAAGAGAATGGACCAGGACCGCAGCGTGAAAGCCCAGTTCGGGATCGCTGGCTTGCGCCGCGCGCATTGTCGCCACCGCAGGACTCCCCGCCAGTTTAGCGCCGATTTCATCATAGACCGCGCGCACGGCGGACGGCATTTGCATGAGATAGACGATCCGGTCGGTGCCGCCGTCAGCCGCTTTGTCGAGCACGAAATGCCAGAACGGCCCGCTATCGGCGCGCGGCATCGAATAGCATTCGTGAAAACCCAGCGCGCTAAGCAGTTTGGCGGCCGCCGCTCCATCCGCTGGATCGCGATATTGCATCGCGAGGTGTCCATAGGTGCTCGACGGGCGGGCCTGGTCCATTTCGTCAATCCTTCAGCTCGATTAGGATTTCACGAAAGCGCGTGGTTCCGACATTGCGCGCGATCTCCACGCCGCCCCGTTGCTGGCGGAACCAGCGGCCCGGTACGACATCGGCCTCGATATATTCGGCTGCGCGGCCGGTGGAGAGCGGATGCGGGACTCCCGCGATACGCTCGCCCTCGATCACCACGATGATGTGGTCGAGCAAGTGGCGGTGCGGCGCGGTCTCCTCGCCCGGTTCTAGTAGCAACTCCCAGATCCTGACCCGATCATCCTCGTGCAGCAGGCTGGTGGCGACATCGCCAAGCGGAGCGCTGTCGGCGCCCTGAACGCTCATGCCGATATCTCGTTGATGGGCCCGCCTTCGCCAAGCGCAACGAGCAGGTTCTGGACCGCTGCATCGCGCAGCCGGGCCATCGCCTGGTGAGTCAGGCCTGCGCTGTGGGGCGTCAATATTACGTGCGGCACGCCATCCCACCGCGCCGGTGGCGTCGGCTCCTGGGCAAACACGTCGAGCGCGGCATAGCCCAGCCGCCCATCCTTGAGCGCGGCAATCAATGCGTCCTCGTCGATCACCACGCCGCGAGCAATATTGACGATGATTCCGTCGGGGCCAACAGCCTCGATGACGGCGGTGTCGATCAATCCCGCCGCGTCGCCCCGCACCGCAACGATCAGCGTCGTGCACCAACGCGCCAGTTCGGTAAGGCTGGCCTTGCGCGGCCAGCGGGCAGGCTTCGGATTGGGCCCCCACCAGGCGATCTGGCCGCCAAAGGGAGCCAGGCGATCGCCGACCTTGGTGCCGATCGCGCCCAGCCCGACAATGCCGAAACGCTCTGCCGAAACGGCGCGGCGACGTTGTGGAAACCCGCCACGCCATTTGTCATCACGCACCCAGGCTTGCTGCTCGGGCAGACGCTGGATTGCTGCCAGTGCGAGCGCCACCGCATGATCGGCGACGTCGCCTGCATGGACAGCCCCTGCGTTCATCACCCGCACACCCCGCGCCTGCGCCGCCGAGACATCAATCCGTTCGTAACCGGCACCCGGCACTGCGATCACTTTTAGGCGAGGCAGGCCGTGCAACATTGCCGCATCGACGCGGTCGTAACCCACGGTCAGCATCGCCACGGCTTCGGCCTCCCGATCCGTCGGGCCTTGTCCTGCCACGATCTTGTCAAAGCGATCGTCGAGTGCGCCTTGCAACAGCCGTTCCATGTTGGCCGAACCCAGCAGCAGCACGGGGCGGGCATCCGCGCTCATGCCCTGATCAGACGCCGCTGGATCTGGCCGGTGGCACCGGTGCGCGGGAGACGATCAACCAGCCGCAACGCCCGCGGATGCTTGAAGCTCGCAAGGCTCTTCGCGCAATGCGCGCGCAACATTTCGAGCGTCGGGGCATGACCGGAACGGGGCACGACCACGGCAGTGACGATCTCCCCCCAATCGCCGTGCTCGGTTCCGATCACGGCGGCATCGGCGACCCCGGGATGGGCTTGCAGCACCGATTCCACCTCGGCCGGGGAAACCCATTCACCACCCGAGCGGATCATCTCCCCAGCACGGCCGACGACAAAGCGGTAGCCTTCGTCATCGAGCCGGGCGAGATCCCCGGTACGGAACCGACCGCGATCGAAAGCGCGATCGTTGGCCGCGTCGTTGCGGAAATAGCCGGAAAAGACATAAGGACTGGCGACCAGCATCTCGCCGTTCTCTCCCTGATCCACCGTCACTCCCGGCACCGCCAGCCCCACCGAACCCGGCTTGCGCGCGATATCCTCGGGACCGAGCGTGCAGACCGATCCGGCCTCGGTCGAACCGTACGCGATCGACATCTCGGCGTCCGGGAATCTGCGCTGGATAAGTGCCTGGAGTTCGGGGGTGACCATCGAAGTGCCGGTTTCGATCTGGTGCAGACAGGACAAGTCGTGCTCGGCCCAGTCGGCTTCTATGATCCGCCGCCAGACCGCCGGGATTGCGCGCAGCGATGTGCAGCGGTGGCGGGCCATCGCCGCGATCAGCACTTCGGCGTCGACGCGATCGACATAGACCACCGCCGAAGACGACAACCACCAGCGCAGCGCCCGCGCCCAGCCGGCCATGTGGAACTGCGGGAACATCAGGACCGTTGGCGCGACCGGCCAATGATTGCCCACGCCGACGCGTAACCGCTGTATGCGGTGCGACAGCAGGCAGCCCTTCGGATCGCCGGTGGTGCCGCTGGTGTAGTGCATCACTTGCGCCGCATCCTCTTCGACCACCGGCAGCGCATGGGTGGAAGCCAAGCGTCGCGCCAGCAGTTCATCGAGCGTGGTGCGCCCGCTTGCAAGATCACCGAGAACGATGGCCGGATCAGCATGGGATATCAGGCGCTCGATCTCGACCTGCGGGGCCGTGGCATTGAGCGGGGTGAAGATCGCGCCGATCAGCGCGGTGCCGAAGTGCACCGCAATCGCGTCCAATCCGGTTTCCGCTACCCACATGACCCGGTCACCGGGTCCTATTCCCTCAGCCAGCAGCGCTTGCGCAACGGAGTTCGAGCGGTCCCATGCTTCGGCAAAGGTCATCGAGCGCACGTTGTGCCAAGCGGCGGTGCGCCCGGGGGTGCGAACCGCGGCGGTGCGCAGGATGTCGCTGACAAGAAGCGGCGCGGTTTTCATCCTTGGGTCAACTCTTCAGCATTGGCCTGTGCGTCGGCCGCAACGTCCTTGATCACCCCGATCTTGTGATAGGATGCCATCTTGTCGGTAAGGTAGTCAGGCGCATCGCCGGTGGCGATGAACCACCCGGTCGGGCACATGGTGAGAATTTCGACCATGCTGAAACCCAGCCCTTGATCCTGCGCGCGAAACGCCGATTCAAGCATCTTGCGCGTCCGGAACACGTTGCCCGCGTTGTTCGTCGCGCCGCGCGCGACATAAGCAACGCCCTCCAGCGGGGCGAGCATTTCAGCCATGCGGATCGGATACCCGTGTTTCTTGGCGCTACGCCCCTCAAGCGAGTTCTTGGTTCGTTGGCCGATCACCGTGGTCGCGGTCATGTGGCCGCCGGTTTCGCCGAAGACCCCGTTGTTGAGCATGATGCAGGTCACGTCCTCGCCGCGCGCGGCGGTGTGGATGACTTCCTGCAAACCCTCGTTGACCATGTCGCCGTCGCCTTGGACAGTGAACACGATGGTGTTTGGCCGCGCGCGTTTGAGCCCGGTGGCAAGGCTGGGCGCGCGGCCGTGCAGGGCCTGAAGCACCTCGACGTCCATCCCCGGCGAAAATGCGGTGTAGCAGCCGATGCCAAACACCCCGACGGCGCGATTAGTGAGACCCAGCTCATCGATGATCTCGACCACCGAGCGCATCGCCGCTGGCTCGCCGCAACCGGCGCACAGTTTGTGCGCTCCGGGCAGGATCAGCGACGGGGAAAAATCATCAACCAATCGCGCCGGACGGCTGGGCGGCAAGCTGGTGTCGACGATGCTCATGCCGCGGCCTCCACCACTAAACAGGCCATCGCCTGTCGAATACGCGCCGCGACGCGGGCCGGAGTCAGCTCGGGTGCTATGCCAAAGCCCGAATCATCGAAACTGATCCCGCCGATCCCCACCGCGTCGCGGTCGCGCACCGACAACCGCACATCCTCGATCATCTGCCCGGCGTTCAACTCGTAAACACCTATTTCCGCCGCTTGGCGGGTCGCCGCGCGCAAAGCCTCGGCCGGAAAAGGCCACAGCGTGATCGGGCGGAAAAAACCCACTCTCAAGCCTTCGGCGCGGAGTTTGCCCACGACGTAGCGGATAATCCGCGCGGGGGTGCCATAAGCGACCACGACATAGTCGGCGTCGTCGCACCAACCTTGCTCGTGCAGCGGCGCCATCCCTTTCTCCAGCGCGGCGATCTTTGCGCCGCCGGTTTCCAGATAAGTGCCGTATTTAACATAGACCGGCGCGTTGCGCTTGGTCGGCATGATCGACGATACGATCTTGGCCGCGCCAGTGCCGCTCGACGATCCATCAAGCGCCCAATCCTTGGCGGGTAAAGTGCCTAAATCCGCCGAGGTGATATCGACCGCCTCGATCACATGGGCGAGATAATAATCCCCCATGAACATCACGGGGTTGCGAAAGAGATCGGCGAGGTGGAACGCCTGCTGGATCAACAGCACAGCTTCTGCCAAGTCGGCTGGCGCGAGCACGATATGGCGGTAATCGCCGTGTCCGCCGCCGCGCGTCGCCTGGAAATAATCGCCCTGCCCACGGGCCATGTTGAGCACCACCATCGGAACCCGCGCGAACGAGAGTTCGGCGAGTGACTCCTGCATCAGCGACAGCCCCTGCCCAACCGATCCAGTCGCGGTGCGCGTTCCCGCCGCCGCCGCGCCCCAGGCCATACCGATCGCCTCCAGCTCGCTTTCCGCATTGACACAGGAACCGCCGACATCGGGCAGCAGCCGTGCCATGCCTTCGAGCACTTCGGTGAACGGCGTCATCGGATAGCCGGTGAAAAAACGGCAGCCGGCGGCGACCATGGCGTGGGCGAGTGCCTCGGATCCTTCGAGCAGTCTCTTGGTCATGCCCCCTCCCCCTCACCTGATGCCATCACCGGCTCATCATATCTCCAAACCTGAAATACGAAGTCCGGGCAGATCAAAGCGCAGGCGTGACAGGCGGTGCAGCCCGGTGTGAGCTCGGGATAGAGATAGCCCAGCGCGTTGCGGCTGTTGGCCGTCATTTGCAGCACAGCGGGTTTGCAGGCATCGATGCACAGTTCGCATCCTTTGCAACGATCGACATCGATCACCAGCGTTCCGCGCGACAGACGGCCGGAGGCCGGAGTGGCCGTCGAGCGGGGGTCGATCACGACGCAAACTCGGGCAGCGGCCAGGCCGGGCAAAGCGGCGCGGGCACGGCGGCGTGCCCCAGTGTGATGGCGCTGCGGTTGGCCCCGGCGAACTCACGGCGATAGGGCGGCAGCATTTCCTCGCATACGGCCAGCAGTGTATCGAGCGCGACTGCGCCCGTCGCCGCAGCGAACGCGCCCAGAGCGACCATCGCGCCGGCTTGCGGCATCCCTGCATCGGCCGCCATGGCGGTAACCGGCAACAGCAGAACTTTGCCTGCGTAGCCGACTTCGCCGGGGAACACGCTGGTATTGACAAGGACAACGCCGCCGGGACGCAGTTTCGCCACCAGGTTAGGCCAGCCGGCCGGGTGCATTGCCAGCCCTGCCCAGGCCTCGTCGATTACGGGCGGTGTGAACAAGCTGTCCTCA
>Ga0105046_10005370_pt1 | contig 20290 bp, 16 predicted proteins | sample MAT03_FD_78385 | JGI IMG/M metagenome (GOLD analysis project Ga0105046, IMG submission 78385) | Freshwater microbial communities from Lake Fryxell liftoff mats and glacier meltwater in Antarctica - MAT-03 (megahit assembly) | ecosystem: Environmental > Aquatic > Freshwater > Ice > Liftoff...
GCGCAGGACTCGCATGTCGTAATGTAGAGACGGCCCCTTCATCAATTCGCCCGCAGTACAATTTTGGAAATGGATTTGTATGGATTAAGTCAACCGCACGAAGTTAGTTTTGAAGTTGCGCGTTTCCCAATATCTCAACCCGAAACGTCAGTGAGGGATTCGTAAATACGGAGTCGAAGAGCCAAAAGCCAATCCCTCGCTCGTGCTTCGGGTTGTGAAGCTTAAAAACGCGCGACTTCAATATGCGTTAGCCGCTGGTGTTGCGTAAAAAACTCGGAACTTAGTGGTAAGTGTAACGGATCGTCCCGCAGAACGGCAGCGACTCGGACTGCTGTTTTTGGACTCTCTGATCAGTTGTAGAATCGCGGACGGAGAACGATTGACGCGGGAGAGGCTTCGATTCACACTACGACGAGTTGTCTGTTTGCGTTCAAATTTCTCATTGGAACGGTCAAGATGAAGTGCCCCGCCTGCCAGATGGAAATTCCGAACTATTCGACGGTGTGCCCAAAGTGCGGCGACAATCCTCTGGCCAATCCGTATCGGGCACCGAACTCCGCGACGGCTGCAAAGGCTCCGGATAACAATGAAGGCGATGCCACCGGCGGCATTATTCCTTACAAAAACCCAAAGGCTTTGATCGCCTACTATCTTGGCATCTTGAGTGGACTTCCGATCATCGGATTCTTTCTGGCGATCCCGGCTTTAGTGCTGGGAATCATGGGCCTGCGTGAGCGCAACAGAAATCCGGTGATTAAAGGCAGTATTCACGCGGGTATCGGAATCGGCTGTGGTGCGTTCTTTATGCTGTTATGGGGAGCGGCGATTGTACTTATCGTTTACGGAATGTTTACCAACGGGCGTGGATTCTGATTGATGTCCAGTCCTTTCAACTCCCGCGGCACGTTTAATTTTGATCGTATCAAAGAAGAAACGGATATCAGCCACGTTGAATACCACGACACGTTGCCATCGACAAATCTGACGGCAGTCGAATTGCTTGGCCCGTTGCTCGACAACACTCCTGCCCTGGTGTTGGCATCCAATCAATCTGCGGGACGTGGCCGAAAAGGCAATGCATGGTGGTCATCCGGCGGAGCGTTGACGTTCTCATGGGTTGTCGATGCAGCATCATTGCCCGTCGCAGCAGAACGTCGTCCAATGGTTTCACTCGCCGCAGGCCTGGCCGTGCGTGATGCGCTGACAGAACTGCTGCCGACTTGTCCGTTTGTCCTGAAGTGGCCAAACGATGTGCTGATTGGCGATCAAAAAATCTGTGGCATTCTGGTGGAACAACACTCCGTCGATCAGCGGCAAGGCGTGATCATCGGCATAGGAGTGAACGTTAACAATTCTCTGCTCGGAGCCCCGCCGGAAATTTCGCAGCGCGCGACTTCGCTGTACGACATTGAGGGGCGTTCGTTTGATTTGAACGCCGTGCTTATCACAATCCTGAATCGACTGAGTTTTCGTATCAAGCAGCTTACCACTCAACCACGCCTCGCACTGGCGGAAACGAATCGCCACAACGTCCTGACCGGCCGCATCGTGACTCTGCAGGTAGGCGACGCGATGATCACCGGTGTTTGTGTTGGTGTTGACGATGAAGGCCAGCTGGTGCTGCAATCCGAACGGCAACTCCATCGATGCGCAAGTGGCATCGTGGCGAATTGGGAATAGCCGATACTAATATCGAGCCAGATCCGATGCGGTTTCCAGGCCCAACTCCTGAACCAGTTCCTGAGCCTTTGTCACCATCATTTTCAGTTCGCTCTGCAGAGCCAAAAACTGCCAGCCTTCACTGATGCGATGTTTGACTTCAGGCACAGACATGCAGTGAATCCCGACCGGAGTTCCGGTCTTCTTACCGGCCGCAAGGATCCGTTGCAGCATTGCTTCAAATTCTTCAGGTGTCGGTTCTGTGCCGTCAGGTTTCTTCATCTGCCAGAACAAATCGTTTGGCCCGACAAAGATCGCGTCAACTCCGGGAAGACTATAAATCGCTTCAGCATTCTCAACACCTTCTGGCGATTCTGTCTGCAGGATCACGAGCACTTCGTCGTTGGCTCGACGATAATATTCCCCGGTGCCAGTTTGGAAATTCTGAGCGGGAATGCTGCCACCGATGGAACGATTTCCCTGAGGTGGATACTTGGCCGCAGCAATTGCGATTTTTGCCTGTTCGACGGTATTCACCATCGGCACCACAACTCCCCAGGCGCCACCGTCCAGGACTCGCTTAATCAGATCATGATCGCCGCGCGGAACGCGTGCCAGCGGAACACAACCGGCGTCGGCAATGACGGCAAACATGAGCGATGCCATCTGCCAGTCGATGGGAGAATGTTCCAGATCGACCGTCAGCCATGGGAATCCCGTTTTGGCCATGAGTCTGGCTGTGAAGACATCACCAAACGACAACCAGGTTCCAACTTGTGGTTCGCCAGCGGCAAGTGCGGTTTTGACGGGATTTGTTTTCATATTCAAGACCTGGAAGACCGTTTAGTAATGATTGGGGGGAGGGGGGGGGGGAGGGCGAATTCCTCGCTGACGCGTCGGGTTGTGATCATTCCTTTTCGACCAATTCAACGCCCTCGATTTCCAATAACGCAACTTCAAAAGTTGCCACCGGGGCGATGAAGTTTCATTTGCAGACTGTGGAAACGCAAGTGACGTAAATTCGCAGGAATTGAAGAATGACCATCAATCGGTGCATGCCCCGATTGCATCTGTTTACCCACAGCATAAAATCCACTCGCCACGCTTTGTTGTTCCACAAAAGGGTTTACCATGACTTTTGAATCTGACCCGAGTGCTCCGAAACATATCGTACGCCGTGATTTCCTGCGACAACTTTCCGCAGCATCAGCGGCGGCGCTGGCGGTAGCGGCGCCGCGTGCGCTGAAAGCGGAACAGCATCTTTCGACTTTTCATCCAACCGCGACCGCTGATGCCTGCATTCTGATCTGGATGGGTGGCGGCATGGCTGCTCCGGACACGTTTGATCCAAAACGATACGAGCCGTATCGCCGTGGCCTGCCCGTGAAAGACATGCTCAGCACGTTTCCGTCAATCGATACGTCCGTGAGCGGTCTCAAAATCTGCAGCGGGCTTCCGCATATCGCAGAAGTCATGGATCGAGCAACCTTGATTCGTTCTGCTGTGCAGCCGGATCTCGGCAGTATTCTGCATTCAAGGCATCAATATCATTGGCACACGGGATATGTTCCGCCTCAGACAGTGGCCTGTCCGCATATCGGTGCATGGATCGCGAAGGTTCTGGGTCCGCAAAATCCTGTCGTGCCTGCATTCATTAACATTGGGCAACGGCTGGAAGGCGTTGGTGAGAGCGAAGAATTGAAAGCCTTCACGACGGGAGGATTCTTCGGGACAGAGTTCGGTCCCATGAATCTGCCGTTTCCGTCGGATGCCGCTCAATCTGTCCGCCCGCCTGGTTCGATGACGCCCGGACGCTTCACCAGCCGGAACAAACTTTTCCGAAGACTCGTTGAGCAAACCCCGCAGCGGGCCTACATGAGCGATTACCAGCAGGAGTCGATGTTGCGGTCATTCGACAACGCGTATCGCTTACTGAGTTCTGACCATCGTGCCGCATTTGATATCAGTCTGGAGCCGCAAGAGAGTCGAACACCATACGGCGACACTCGTTTCGGACAAGGCTGTTTGTTAGCCCGACGCCTTGTGGAATCCGGTGCACGATTTGTCGAAGTGACGACTGAGTACGTTCCATTTCTGCATTGGGATACACACACCAGCGGCCACGAAACACTGGATCGGATGCACCGGGAAATGGACTTGCCAATCGCCCAGTTGATTCGTGATTTGGAACTTCGCGGAATGCTTGATCGAACGTTGGTGGTCATCGCGTCAGAATTCAGTCGCGATGCGTTAATCGAAGGTGTTCCCGGTTCGACGGCTGCTGATCAGGCGACGGATCGCGTTGACCTGATCACGGAGATTAAACACTATGGCCTGCATCGACACTTCACAGGCGGAACGAGCGTCGTGATGTTTGGCGGCGGTATGAAGCGCGGATTCGTTTATGGCAAAACGGCTGATGAAAGGCCTTTAATTGTCGTCGAAAATCCGGTATCCATCGAGGATCTGCATGCCACGATCATGACGGCGATGGGGATCAGCCCGCAGACTGGTTTTGACATCGAAGGCCGACCGTTCTACGTGACGAAAGACGGACTCGGAAAAGCCGTTCAGGAACTATTCGCTTAGTTACTGATCTTTGCGTCGATGATTTGAGTTTGCAGGTACCCAGGTATTCGCGCTGGTGATCTGAATTTCGTGTGCGTCTTTGGCGGAGATCGGCTGATTGGTTCCGAGCATCGTTGTTGACCGAGACTTACCGGCAATGCGCGGCTCGTAATCTTTGAGTCCGTCGTCACGACGATTGCGAGACGATGACAACAGGAAACCGAGATTCCCCTTTGGGATTTTTCCAAACCGCTGAAATACCACAAGCGTCAAATACAGGGCAAAAATTCCGCCAAGCCAGCATGCAGTTGTGCCCAGTGAAGCTGGCGACATCGCGGCCACAAGAAACAAACAGCAACCGGACCCGAGTGTCAGAATGAAAATGGAAGCCAGTAAGCTTCCAGCATCATTACGATTGCTTCTAAATCGCTTTGCCATTTTCAGTCGCTCCAGCCAGCCTGAAATCACTCCGTCGAAATTCTAGCGAATCCCTGTGAAAACGACAGAGCAGCCGCCATCCGGAATTTGTTCGAAGGATTTCAACAAACCTTCGAAATCCTGGGCGATGAATTTGGTTGAAAGAAAGGAAATTATCACAACCCGACGCGTCAGCGAGAGATCTGTGAGTACGCAGCGGACAGCCTGGACTCAATCCCTCACTTACGTTTCGGGTTGCTAAAATCAAAAACTTTCACTCGTCCGTCTTTCGCACCATCCGCATCACACCTTCCATATCAATCAGCACCTGGTCCTGGTTGCCCAGTTCTGGAAACTGACTCTCAGTGAGCTGCTGCCCCATCCATTGCCGTTCATTTGATGTCTTCGTCTGCAATAGAGTTGCACAAACCACGGCAATTACATCCCGTTCCTCGGGGAAGCGTTCAAACATCGCTTCATTGACGACACGCTTCACGGCGACCAACATGTCTGGGTCTACTTTGTTTTCTGTGGCAATCACCGGAACAGCTTCAGCAGCCTCCGTCTCGGCCGTGGCGGTTTCTTTTGGCGATGTCTCGAACGCATCCTTCTTGTACCGCAGTTCATCAAGCACGCCTTGCCATACCCCGGTCGTTACCTTAGAAACTTGCACTCCCTGATCCTGATAGTCCTGAAACATCATGACTTGATTGATGAATGGCTTCAATCGCACATAGGATTCCTTCGTCACCGACGATGACCGAATCACACCGGCAATTCTGCGTTGTCCTTTGACCCAGGTCGGCTGTTTTCCAACGATGCCCTGCAATGCGTTCGCTTCGATCGATTCACGCATGGTGGAATAACGATTGCGATTAGAATTGGCGATCAGCCGATGTCGAATAAATGAATCGCGAATCGTCTCCCCGGACCCCAACTCACCCGGAGCACCGACAAACATGACAATATCACCCACTTCGGGTGAAAATGATGTTGGTCGCTCCATTTCACTCCACGTCGGATGTGTGAATTGAACGTTCAACAGCCCCAGCGGTGAAAATCGATTGTTGCGGTTTCGAACAACGACGACTCTGCAGCCCGGTGGCAGTTCGTCAACCCGTTTGGAGCCCGCTCCACCAAGCTCAACGGCAAATGGTCGTGCTTCGCCTGGTGTACGAAGCGTATGAACTTCACCCAGATCGATGAGCGGGACGCCATCGTTGACCTGCTCCACCGTTCCGATGAACCAGACCAGCCCTTTGGGTTCTTCAATCTGCTGGAACGGAGCGGCCTTCGTGCTGCATGGTGCCAGCACTAACACGGCCCAGATTGTGGCGAGACCGGCACAGCAGGAAGACTTGAAAAAGCGAGGCGAGGATGGCATTGGAATTCTCGTTTGAAATCGTGTCGATTCTGGCGGTCAACTTGCACCGACAGGACTGGAGTGACCAGCTGCTTCTTTATTCTACCAGCATTTCCAGGCCAACTCAAAAATAATCCGCGACATGGACCCCGGCACGGAGCGTTCTATTCGAGTTCTGCCTGCCATTCTGCATCTTCAGCAGGGCCGGTTGAAGCATTCCGTCCGAATGGGCAACATCTTGAATCTGTTCCGGATAGATTGTTACCCACGGGTGCCGGTCGCATGCATTTTACAAGCCATGCGCTTTACAAGGAGGTTTTGAAGGATGCGACAGCTTGTTTTACCAACAGCAACAGTCTGTCGCGATCTGGGATGACGTCTAGCTTAAACGGCGACACCAAATAGCTTACCAATCCCGGCTGTCGCCGCCATCGCAAGCGCGCCCCTGAAAGTCACGCGACCAACCGCCTTCGCGGCTGGTGCACCGCCCACATAAGCCGACGCACCACCGAGTAGAGCCAAAAACGCGAGGGACATGATCGAGACCTCCATTCCGATCATGCTGACCGGCATGAGAAACGCCGCCAACATGGGTAGTGCAGCACCGACCGCAAATGTGCCAGCGGATGCAAACGCTGCCTGAACAGGTCGGGCGGTCATTGTTTCGGAGATTCCCAGTTCATCGCGAGCGTGCGTGGCGATGGCATCATGTTTTGTCAGTTGTTCAGCAACCTGTCGCGCCAGCGATGCATCCAATCCGCGCGCGACGTAAATCCCAGTGAGTTCTGCGAGTTCCAAATCACCATTGTCTGCAAGCTATTTACGCTCGCGGCCCAGGTCCGCGGTTTCGGTGTCGGCCTGAGAACTAACAGAGACATATTCACCCGCCGCCATCGACATGACACCGGCCACCAATCCCGCGACACCCGCCACCATGATATTGACGTGCGTCGCGTTGGCCGCAGCTACACCAACGACCAGACTCGCAGTTGATACGATGCCATCGGCATAGTGCATGGCATCTGCGATCTCTGATGTTGCACATGCAATCATAGTGCTCAACGGCGGGTGCCAGGAATCAGACCGTTCCCAGTTCCGTTCTGCGCTGCTTGTGGTGCTGTCGGTATGGTGAATATCCGAGTTAAGTTGAGTGTTGGAACAGGCGCGCCAGGACGAGGTTGGAAGGCTTCAAAGAATTCCCGCATCGAATCATCGATCTTGCGGGTTCCGGAATTCGTTTGTGGATTCGCTGTTGTCCCCCGAACCTGAACAGTCACAAGTGACGTCGTACTGGACACGATGATATTCTTAATTGGATTTCTGGTAATCGGCGGGCGCGAGAAGAAGTCCAGCGAGACGTCTCCTTTGAAACCAACGCGTCCACGGCCGCGAAGAGCCAGCGAATTGCCGACAAGATCAATGGGCTCAAATTCAAACGCTTCTTCCTTGATTTTGAAGGACATCAAAGCGTAATCAAAGGCCGCTCGATTGGGCACAGCGAACTGCAAGGTGGACAATGCCGAAAGCATTTCAAGAACCACGGGAACTTCGTACAAAGCTGCCGGATAGATCAACATCTGTCCGCTGCCGTTCAGATTGGAAGCAGAATCACCGTCGCCATTCACGAACAGCCAGGCATTCACAACCCCTTTCATATTTCGCTGATCAGGCATGTGCCGAGCGGCATAGTTTTCCAGCGAAGCACGCTTAAGCTCGCCAAAGAATTTGTATTCGCTGCCTTTTCTAAGATCAATCATGCCATCAATTTCCAGTACGCCTCGATAGGCGCTGGCCATGATGCGCTGATCTTTGGCGACTTCGGCGGGCTGTACTTGTTGTTGAATGATATCACGACAACCAAGGACCAGCTCTTCCTCGGTCATTGTGTAGGGTCCCTGAATGTCTGTAATCGTCATCTCCAGCACATCTGCCTGGTCCAGTCGAATCGAACCTTCATTCTTCAGGTGATATCCGTCCCAGGTTCCGTAGGCAGCCACCATTCCGGATACGTTTGTGAGATCCAGTCCCGCCGAAACAGCACATTGTTTCAGCCGCATGCTCAAACTCCAGGCCGCGGTGGTCGGCGAAGTGCCATTTGTCGCACCACGAAAGTCCAACTCGGATGATTCAAGACATACCCTGCCGGTCTGAGAGAGCCGCGAAATTGTATCACGCCAGTTCCCGGGCAACGCGGCTCTCAATTCGTCGTCTGGTCTTAGATCTGTGGCCGTCAGGTTGTTCAAATGCAATTGCCAATAGCCATCCGGTGAAAGCTCCGCCCAGCAGTCACTGGCTTCGATAGACGCTCCATTGTGATCAGCCTTCAGAGTTTCGATGGAGCAGTGATGCACCCCCGCGAATCTTGGGTCGTTCGGCTTATAGTCAACAATGGCTTCGCTGATGTGCATTCGATAAGGAAATGCTTTCGGATAAATCGTGGCATCGAAGACCTTGACGTTTTGAAGTTCAACAACCGGAATCTGCCCCGGCGCTGCGGTCCAGTCAATGACAGTGGTCAGGTTAACGAACCCTTCCGGTTGCAGCATTGTCCATAGGTTCCGCGATGAGGGATTCAGTGCATTGAACAGATCCGCGTCGAGGCTGGCGTTTTCTGCATTCACGGTCAATTGCAGAACACCAGGGACCGTCAGTCCCCGAAAACTACCACCGGCAGTGAGTTCGGCCGTACCGTGCCTGCCGTGCAGATTGGTAAAGCGCCAATACTTTGCTTTGGAATCATAGGACAGTTCCCCGGTCAGCTGATCAATGTCATAAGGGAATTTTCCGAAACGAACTGAGCCATCCTTGACTATTCCAAACAGCTGAATATCTGTCGGCTGATCCAGTCCAGGGTTGCGATGGCAGTCGACTCGAACAGATGCTGTGCCACCAATGTTCAGGCTATCGACGACCTTGCGTCCAGCCTCTTCGAGGGAATCGCGAAACTTACTGTCCAGCGGCAAATCCTGAACATCGACGTGATAGTCCAGTTCCATCTGCGGACCAGGATTCTTGATCCACCCGGAGGAAGTCACAGGACGGTTTCCGACCATACCATTTGCAACGACATCACAGATGACTGCATCCATGGAATCGGCATTTGCCGCAAGCGGCCGTTGATGCAGCGTCGCACCGACACCAGTCACGGGATATCGAAACTTGTGAAATCGAAGTGTGGCATTTTCGGCCACACCATCGATCGCGATTGGCAACCATTTCCCAGAAGGAAAGCGTTGAATTGTGATGTCGCCGGAAACAGTTCCCGATGGTTCGAAATGATCAAAGATTTTCTGCGACTTGACCGGCAGCAAGGGTTTCAGTTGTTTTGTGATCGGAAAGTTTTCAAGGTGTACGGTAGCGGTTGCCGGGGGTGCATTCTCACGCAGATCCATGGCAAACTGCCCAGTCACCAAAGCGTCACCATCGCGTGCATTCAAGAGCTTCAGATCGACAACATTGTTGTCCCAGTAAAATCTCGCTCGCACGTCGGAAAGTCGGATGGGAATCGCCGGTGAACTTAACTGGCCATCTCTTACTTCCACCTTGAGTCGAAGATCGGGGACGTCTTTTTCAGGACGTTTTTCGATCAGAAAATCCACATCCAGAACACCCAGAAATCGAGGGGAAACTTGGCTGCCTCCCACCACAATCGCGTTGGTCTCAGGGTTGGTTGAGGCCGTGCGGGATTCCACGGGGGACGGAAGAACGGTCGCAATTTTTGCATCCAGATGTTGAAGCCTCTCCGCCAATTGGGGGGCAGTCGTTTTGGCCAATTCCATCAGCGATTGATCAGCCGTGACGCCGTTCAATTTTCCGCTGAGTATCCAGCTTTTCGTAGCCAGATTGCATGCTCCGTTCAGAGTCAGATCCCCTGCTCCCGGTAACGCAAGGCTGCCTGAAAAGTCATATGCTTCGGCGGACTTTGGAATGGCTTGAAACGATGGCGAAGTTACAATCAAATTCGCCGGAGGAATGCCTGCGCCGTGTTCCAGCTGTATCTGTGCGCGGACATTTTCCAGAATCACGCTCGGCGGTATTAACGGATTGTCACTGATGGGGTGGAACTTGTAATTCTGCCAGTTCCAGCGTCCGGTTTCTGAACGTATCAGCAACACGTCGGTTTTGGAGACTGTGACGGAGCGGACGATGACGTTTTGATGGTCAATCAACTGCGTCTCATCGATCGTCGCGGTTGCTTCACCAGCTCGCAGGATAACGCGATTCGCCGCGCGATCGCGAATTTCAATGCCCGTCACTCGCAACGACGACGTACTCAGCAGTTCAATGTTGTCGATCCGGAGTTCAAGATCAGGGGCTGCTTTGTCGAAGGTCCGAAACGCCTGCTCGCGGATTAGCCGATCGCCGTTCTTCCAAAGCCACGCACCCCCTGCACCGATCGCAACCACGACCGCCAACGCAATCAGGAACATCCACTTGAGAACAGGCCAAACCTTCATATTTCCTCGCCAATCGCGACTTCCATGCACGCGAACTGGACAAACTTACGTCAATCCGGACGACGATTCACTTCCATGACGTCCTCGATGGTTCCATCTCTGCAGTAGCAGCACAAATCCGTGTGCTGCCAGAATCGACAGTGGAAACTCAACGGGCAAACGATAACGAATCGAGCCAACAAAGACCATATGAACCAGCAAAAACTGCAGGAATGGGCTCGCGAGCAGTGCCACAACCGACAGTCTTGAACGAAGGTCCCATATTCCTCGTAAAATCAGACCTGTCCAAGTGACATACCACGCGACGCAAAACAGGGAAAATACGCCACCTGAGAAACCTGTGGCGTTTAGTGAAGGACTTAGGTACCTCCCTGCTTTGATGAACGCCAACTGGATAGTGCGTCCCGGATGCGAAGTCACAAATTCCACAGCTCGTTTCTTGTAGTGTTCATTGACATCAAATTCGGACATTTTGGAGAACAGATTGTCGTCCTCCAGAAACTGCATATCGCTGGCTCCAGTCGCTCCTTCGTGTAGCCCGTCGTACAGACTTGGACCGGACCATAGCGACGTAAAAATCCAGTGACCTGTGACTTCATGATTCCGCCAGGCCCAGGGCGAAAGGGCCACAAAGCATCCCAGCCCGATCAGGGCACTGCTGAGGAATCTTTTGCTGATGCTCATTCTCCCGAACAGCAGTACGAGCAATGAACTCAGTCCCGCCCACAGAATCCAGCCTGGGCGAATCAACACTGTGAGACCTGTCAGCACACCGTTGGCAAAAGCAATGCGACCACACGATGCGGTGGGCGGCTGCAGAATCAATCGCGCAAGTGCGAGAAGACAGATCAGCAAACCGAAGCTAAACCAGGTTTCCGACAGAATCTGGACATTGCTGCCGATCTGCAACGGCGACACCGCAACGGACAGCATCGCCCAGTTTGCGGTGCTGTTATCAAACAAGTTTTTCGCCAGCAGCCACGTCAACCAACAACAGCCTGTCCCGACGACAGCCATCAGCAGGCTGGCAGCGAAGACGCTGTTCCCGAACAGTTTCAGGCTCACAGCAAGCAGCAGCGGAAATCCCGGTGTTCGTTCAATATAACGTGGTGGTTGATAAATCGAGTAGTTTTCGCCAGCCGCGATGCGCTCAGCAAGTTCCCAATAGCCGTTCGCATCCCCTTCGATCAGAAACGTGCGGCCGGCCTGAGTGACATGCCGATCAATGACAATCGCGGCGACAACACGTAACAGCAGCGCCAGTGCCAGAATTGACCAGAACATGTAACGCGACTGACGCATTGAAGACCCTATGGTCGTACGAACGCGACATAGTAAAACAGTAAGCCTGTCACTGATGTTAACGTGATATCAACCGTCGATGCCCAACCAAGCACCCTGTGCAGACGACTGTGTGGTCCGGGCTCCGGCGGGTTTTGAAATCGCAGGAGTGCCAGAGTGATCGTTATGATCCACAAGGGAGGAGTCGTGATGGCGAACAGCAGATGGATCAGTAACCAGGGCCTGACTGCAGCAATTTTTGAAGCAAGTTCTTCAGGACTCAACGGCTGCTTTGCAACAATATTCTGCCACCCGCCATGCACCATTTGCACGTCAACTTCAAATGCAGTCACGGCCACAAGCAACACGATTCCCAGAGCGATCTGCAATCTCTTGTGAGCAGCATAGCCACGGCGGAATTTCACCAGCCATAAACTCCACAACAGCATCGGCACGATCAGCGCCAAAGCGCAGACTACGAAGTCCAGCATAAATGTTGTGGGATAGCCGAGAAATCCGTTCGACAGCATGAATACGTTTCAGAAAAGAAGAGACGCTGCTTGTTACTTCAGCAAAGCCGTAACAGCCGCTTGAATGCCATCGGTATCGATACCCTGATGGCCCATCTGCTGCCACAGTCCGCCAGAACCTTCGCGATGCGTTCCGATATTGTTGTAGCGTCCCGTAAATCCGCGTTTCAGCAATTCGGTACCGAACCGTGAACCCAGGCCAGTGCTGACGTTGAACGATTCGGCCACCAAAACCATCGGTGATTTTGCTAGCTTCGCCATCATGTCTTCATCATACACATTCAGCGTCGCCTTGCAGATCACGCCGACATTGATGCCTTGAGCCTTGAGCTTAATTGCAGCATCCAGAGATCGATAAACCGTTTCGCCAAAGGAAACGATATATCCATCCTTGCCTTCGCGAATCACGTCGTCACGGCCTGCGACGAATTTATAGTCATCGCCATAAACACGACCACCCTCTTCATTCAACAGGTCAGGCACACCAGATCGCGTTGAGAAGATAAATCGCAGGCCGGCTTCGCCGTAGATTTTTTTCAGGCAGGCTTTGAACTGATGCTGATCAGCCGGGAAATACAGCCGAGTCGTATCGCGACCTTCATCGGGCAGCCCATTTGCGGCGAACATATTGTTCAGGCCGAAGTGGCAGGTATTGTCGGCCATGTCGTCGCAGCCAGCGTGCGAGAAATGCGACAGGACATTGGCTTGATTCAGCCTGGCCATCGTGATTTCAGAAACGATCATTTCAAGAAACGCAGAGAAAGTAGCGAACACGCCCTGCTTGCCAGCTTCATAACCGAAACCAGCAGCGGCAGAAAAATTACCGCGTTCCATAATACCGCCGCGAACAAACACCTCCGGATGAGCCGCTCGCACGTGATTCAGACCACAGGAGCCTTCCAAATCGCAGTCAAAAACTCGAACGGAAGCCACTCGTTGAGCTTCCGGCATCCCGTCCAGAATCTCATTCAAAAACTTGCCAAACAAGTCGCGGTTCTTGCCAACGTTTTTACTGCAACTGCCTTCGTAAGACGGCCCGGACGGACCTTTCTTAACATTGTTCAGGTACTCAACAGCCTCAGTCCGGCCTCGGGCAGTCAGATACTCTTTCGCCAGAGAAACCTTAATCACATCGTGCCCATGCGCGCTGCCTTCGAGGCCTTTGATACCGACGCACATCTTACGGCGATTGATCAATGCAATCGGACCGTCTGCAGTCACAGCAGCACACATGCGGGCGTACAGCGAATCCAGATCTTCACCATCACCGATGTCAATCTTCAGACCGTGACCTTCGAGTGTTTTGGCAACGCTGTAGCCTGGCATATAGTTGGACGGATGACCTGCAATCGTCACGTCGTTATCATCGATCAGTAGTTTCAGATTCAGATTCTGGCTCACCGCAAGTCGAGCGGCTTCCGCATCGTTGCCTTCCATCTGCGAGCCATCTGATCCCAGCATGAAGACAACCTTGCCTGGGTTGGCAATCGCTACACCGTTGACGAACGGCCACATGTGACCTAATCGACCGGAAGAAAACTTAACGCCCGGCGTGAAGCCGCGTTCTGGATGTCCTGGCAGATGCGACAGGTATTCACGATAGTGATACAGCTTTTCGACAGGAAGTTCGCCTTCCAATGCTGCCATCAAATACTGCGTTGCAACGCGGTGACCAGCTTCGTCGAAGAAGATCGGCAGTACATCCGGAGTTCCACCAGCTTCAGCATGTTTCATGAAGCTGTGCATGATGCAGACTTCAGGCACGGTATCGAACGGACCGCCAGTGTGGCCACCCAATCCTTTCGCGTCTGCAATTGCTGTGAAGAAAATAATCGCGTCGCGGCAGATCTCAATATTCTTCTGCAGAGTTTCCCGCTGGTCCGCCGTAAGCTTTGTCTTTTTTGGATCCAATGGCAGAGCAGAATACTGGCTAAGTGGAATCGGGAACTCGGCGACCGCTGACATTTTCATGATTCTCCGTCATATTTCGACTGATGCAGATGACTCTAAAAACTCTCCTGAAACCGCGAAGTATGAATCCCTGCCGGGGAATTGCAAACCAATCGGCAAGTTGTCCCGAATCCGCTGAAATTGAATCCTGCCTATTTTGCCAGCCAGCCTGATTCGGCATTTTTTGCCGAACAATCGACGATTTTCCTGGGAGCGAAGGTGAGATCGCGACTCAGGCATCAATTGGGCAACACAAAGTGATTCACAGGCCCGCATTCGTCTGGATGCCCCAAAGCGTGGCTGATAAAAGACGGCACGTCAGATTCGATTGATGACCTTACTGTACAGATCCATGAATACTCATCGAAAAATCAAACATACGACAGTCGCCTTTGCCGCATGCCTCCTCCTGAGCGTGACAGGATGCAAATACGACCGATCGTTTTTCGACATGAGCAGCAATTCTGGTTTGCCGTTTTTCGGACTGCAGTTTGCCGTCGATTCCGGAAGCAGACCGCCACGATCCAGCGATAAATCCGTCGCTGACAGATCGAACTTGAAAGGCAATCGTCAATCACTTCAGCACCAGCGTTACCCGGCAATTCCAGATTTTCGCGATCGCGAATCAGGCTCTCCGCCGTCGATTCTGCTCACTCGGGCTTCAGGGTTGAAACAGAAACGCTTCGAAACGACCTCTGAAACCCGTGACCTCAATTCCAATGTGCGTTATTCGCTGCAGACGCCCATATCAAACGTGTCATTGAAGACGGCGTCAATCGACCAGCGTCTGTCCGCGTTTTGAATGACAGATGTCAAAGAATCTTCTGTGGATCTCGGTCACCTCCAAAGGTACCAGAGGCACAAAGGCCAAAAAGGAACGTTTCAGACGGAACGGCTGACATGCAAGCCAATCCCTCGCTGACGCGTCCGGTTACGATTAAACCGACCGACTCCGCACACCGCGAGGGGATCGAGGGCGAAACTTGTCCGCCTCCATGACATTTTTGCCAGAACCGCCGAATTGGCTACAATCAACAGCATCATGGCTACAATAAGCAGCATGAAAGATGAATGTATCACGTTTTGTGTGGTCGAAATCTCCGTTCCGAAGTACTCGTTTCTTGAGTCCACTTATGCCTTTCAAAACAGCTTTCCGTGCGGCAATCCTGCTGTTGGCTCAGGTTACGTGTCTTGCGGAGGGTACAAAATCTCCAGCACCTCCGGGAATGTCGCGGGCGTTTCAACTGACAACGCTGGATGGTCAAAATGTGGACGTGAAGCCAGCGGATTCCGGTGTGACGGTTGTTTGTTTTCTCGGCACCGAATGTCCACTCGTGCAGCTGTACAGCGTACGACTTTCTAAAATGGCGGACGAGTTGCGGGATCGGGGCGTGCGATTTGTCGCCGTCGACAGCAACTGTCATGACGAGCTTGAAGACATTCAGAAGTTTCTCGAACGCCAACCACTTTCATTTCCGCTCGTGCGAGACGAAGGCAATGTTGTGGCCGACCAGTTTGCTGCCACACGAACTCCCGAAGTCTTTGTCCTCGATCATAAGTTGGACATTGTGTATCAGGGAAGAATTGATGATCAGTACGAACCCGGCGTCGCGCGAAATTCGGCGAATCGCGAAGATCTGCGAATCGCGATCACAGAAACATTGGCTGGCAAAACAGTGTCGGTCGCAAAAGTCGATGCTGTAGGCTGTCTCATCGGAAAAGTACGACCGATGAAAAACGTTGCGGTCGAGACAACTGATTCCTCCACCGTCACGTATTGCAGAGACATCAGCCGCGTCATGCAGAAGCATTGTTTGGAGTGTCATCGGAACGGCGAGATTGCTCCGTTTTCGCTGGAATCATATGAAGACGTGGTTGGATGGGCTGACACTTCGATGGAAGTCATCAACAACGGAAGAATGCCGCCGTGGCATGCGGATCCGAAGTTCGGCCACTTTGCGAACGCTCGGCAAATGCCCGAATCGGACAAACAGATGCTGCGAGACTGGATCGCGGCAGGCAAGTCAGAAGGTGCTTCAGCGGATCTGCCGGAACCCGTGGTATATCCAGAGGGTTGGCAGTTCGACCGCCAGCCAGACCTTGTCGTGACCATGCGAAACCGTCCATTTTCCGTCGTAGCAGAAGGCACGATTGAGTATCAGTATTTCGTGGCTGATCCGAAATTGACGGAAGACAAGTGGGTCACGGCAGCTCAGATTATTCCAGGGAATCGAGCGGTCGTGCATCATGCGATTGTGTTCATTCGCCCGCCGGATGGATCGGAATTTCGCGGCATTGGCTGGCTGACGGCATATGTTCCCGGACAGCGACTTGTTTCGATGCCGCCCGGTCATGCTCGGAAAATCCCAGCTGGATCGCATCTTGTCTTTCAAATGCACTACACGGCCAATGGAACCGAGCAGGAAGATACGACGACAGTTGGCATGGTGTTCACGAAGCCGGAAAATGTGACCGATCAGGTCATCACGCTCGTCGGCATCGATCAGGAATTTGAAATCCCGCCACACGCAGCAAACCATGAAGTCAGCGGGAAAGTTCGCTGGTTGCCCAAAGGTGGTCGAGTTCTCGGAGTGGCCCCACACATGCATGTGCGTGGTAAGTCGTTTGAACTTACTGCCGACCACAATGGACGGTCGGAAACGCTGCTGCGTGTGCCGGATTATGACTTCAATTGGCAACATTCGTACGTGTTTTCGGATCCGCTGCGAACGGACACCATCAGCAATCTGCAATTCAAAGTCACGTTCGACAATTCTGCAGCAAATCCATTCAATCCCGATCCATCGCAATGGGTGACGTGGGGAGATCAGACGTGGGAAGAAATGGCGGTGATGTTTCTGGAAGTCGCAGAACCGCTGAATCCCGTGACGACCCAAGACTCAGTTGCAGTGGCGAGCACAACAATCGTCGAAAACGGTACGGGGGAACGCACAGCAAAAATACAGAAATTCGTGGATGACTTCTTTGCTCAGCTGGACGCAAATCAAGACGGCGTGGTCGCTCGCCAAGAAGCGCCAATCGCGTTTCGTAGTTCGTTCAGTCGCTTCGACAGCGACGGTAACGACCGCGTTACGACGGAAGAAGTCCGCGCGGTGGCAGAACGTAGAATTCAGTAGCGCAGGCGGTGTAGAATCAACGGCTGTAAAATTCCATTGGAACGATCTGCGGCAGCCAGGTTGCCTGGAGCAGATTACACTCTGTAATGCGGGATTGACGCAGGATTTGAAAACAATCTCAACAGGAGTGCGCAGAGGGAGCAGAGAAATCACACTGTAACACATCGTTTCTCTGCTCCCTCTGCGACCTCCTGTTGCATCTTGCCGCTCGCCTCAATAAGAATCCCAACGCTGGATGCGATGAGAAAGTGTTCCACCAACCATAGATCTCATAGCAAGCAGACCTTCAGGAAATCAAGAGTCACATTCGATCAGGACTTTGAAGCGTCGCTGAAGTAACCCCTGACACGGGATCACTCATTGGTCGTACAAAATCCTGTCAGGTTTATACACCAGCGCATATCGTACCTAAGTTTGTTCCCCGGCTTTGTCTTAATGACGTTTGGGCGGCCACTTACCGTGCGGCGGTGTATGTCTCGAATATCTTGTTTCGAATCTAACGTTGATCTGATTTAAGACCATCGCTGACACCTTTGTCCAAATACGCGATACGCGTTAATCGGTCAGTTCGAACTTGAATTCGTTTTTCGAAGCATCCGCGTCGACTGCGGCGGTAATTCCCGACATATTTGCGTCACCATACTTTGCAGGAATCGTCGAGGGTTCTGATTCTTTGCCGTCCGTGAAGCCAGGCATATCCGCAATGACGTCCGGGACATAGTTCAGAGCAACCTTATAATTCCCAACAACAGCACCGTCGCCAGGCTCCCGGGTCTGAAGCAGGAAATTCCCCTCCGCGTCGGTAGTGCCTTCGGCAATCTGCCCACCACCGTCTGCCGGGATGAACCCAACAGAGATTTTTGCCATCGGTGTTCCTTTATAAGTGACAACCCCTTGCGCAGCGACGGTCTTGGGAGCGTCTTTTGCTCCTCCACACCCGATCAGTGCACCGGATACACAAAGCAGCAAGCACAATTGACTCAGGCGTTGAAAAAACACGACCTTTACTCCTTAAAGATTGACGAATGGTTCAAATTGGAAACCGCAGACGAACGATGCCTGAAAACGATTGTTCCCAGGCATGTTGTCCACTGTGGTAATCTTGTTCCACAAAAAGCGGCGTGAGGCGATTCATGATAACGACGCGATAGTTATTACAGGGATTACAACTCACCAACAACTTCACCCGCGCTGATGGTTGCGGCCGCGCGGTAAACGCCGATGTCTATATTTTCACTCACGAATCGAACACTACCGTCTCCCATCGTGAATTGCCCACCGCCCACATGCTTACTGGCGAATGAGTAGTTGTTCGGCCAGTCACCGATATTCTTGGCACGTCGCAGCACCGCGTTGAGTGGGATCGCACAGGTGGCTGTGGATGCGTTAGGATTATACCACCAGTTCCACTGGCTCCAGCCTGGCATGGCTTCACCAATTACGAAAGTGTTCGACGTGCCGTCGGTCAGGTCTCTCATTCGAGTCGGGGCATTCGTATTCGCCTGATTTGAGCATAAGATGCCGTTGCCCGCATTCAATCCATCTCCGCTCCCACCATTCTTGCCACCGGGTGCAGTCACCGGATTCCACGCGGCTATTCCCCATTGCCAGTTACTTCCGGCACACGCTTTATAATTAGTCACGGCCCAGCTACCGGGAGGAGTCACGTTCACATCAGAGCGGTTGTTGAGTCGACCACCGTTGTTTTCATTGTCAGACGGACACAGATAAGCAGGAAGCACAGTATTTGCAATTGCCTGGTTCCTCAGGATATTGGGTGTTGTGCCCTGAAGTCCGACGTTAAAGTCAATACTGCTGTACATATTGGCTTGTTCAATGAACGGCAGGATCATTTGTAGCCAGCTCTTACCAGTATTTGCAATTGCTGGGCCTCCTCCTCCGCCACCAGGGATCGTGCGCCACGCGTAGTTCACTGGAAAGCAGTTGAACGTGTCATGGTAATTGTGAAATGCAAGGCCGAGCTGCTTCATGTTATTCTTGCATTGCGTACGACGAGCTGCCTCGCGTGCCTGCTGAACAGCCGGCAAAAGAAGCGCAATCAGAATGGCGATGATCGCAATCACCACCAACAACTCAATAAGCGTAAATCCACGGTGCTTAATTCGTTTCAACATGCGACGTCTCCTGAAAATGAATCGAACGACATTGAAAAACCAGGAACAAATATCAGTAGTGAAAACTTGTCACTACCAAGAATATTTGAGCTTGCCATAAATTTATTGCACTGTCAATCCCGCTCGCACTTTATTCAAACAAAATTTTGATCTCTCTGGCTACCATCGAAAGACACCTGCAGACTGTCGATTTAGGCCAGGGACATAGACACTGGGGACACAGTGTGCCGGGATAAAAGCGGTTTGGAATAGAGAATGAAAGTATCTTACGAAGAAAGTTTAGCCAATTACTTCGGCCTTCAGCGGAGGGGCGGATTGGGTAACCGGTCTGTCTTGAGCGTCCGTGCGAAGGGGAAACGCAGGCCAGCCATTGAGCTCCCGGTTTTCCAATTGAACAGGGGCACCACTTCCCTGTGCCGATCCTGTTGTGTCAGAAAGAAGGCCACATCGAGCGTACCGTTATTGGCAAGGTGCGAACGAACACGGCGGAGTCCGAGAACCTGTGTCTGCGTGGAGATTCCAAACGCCTGTGCTCTCTTGAATAACGGGCGGGAGGTTCCATCAGCCTCAGGTGCAAAGCCGCATGGCTGTTCATTCCTTGAGCGGCCAACGAACCTCTCCGAGGGCAATGTTGGCATGAACGCTTTTGGGAAGTCAGATGACTTCGTAGTACTGTCGACACAGGTGTACAACGCGGCAACCGCCGTGGCGGAATCTGTCGAGGGAAGGAGGTCACCGAAGGGAAGTCTTGCTGAACTGTCACCGATGCTTCGGACTCAGAGCCGAATCAAGC
>Ga0105046_10005371_pt1 | contig 20289 bp, 18 predicted proteins | sample MAT03_FD_78385 | JGI IMG/M metagenome (GOLD analysis project Ga0105046, IMG submission 78385) | Freshwater microbial communities from Lake Fryxell liftoff mats and glacier meltwater in Antarctica - MAT-03 (megahit assembly) | ecosystem: Environmental > Aquatic > Freshwater > Ice > Liftoff...
ATTGCAAACGAGAATATCTATCTTAAAGGGTCGGACGTGCAAGACGAGTCTCGCACCGTGGATTGGGTAGAGTATCACACCATTACGATTCGCGAATCGTATGTGCGCGAAGTGCCTCGGTTCTTCGAGCCCGGCCTTGCGGTGAGCGCAACGATGGTTGACGCACAGGGACGTCCCGTACCAGTAACAAAGATACTGATCGAAGAAACAGATGTGATCGAGACGTTCCAATTGCTGCACCACATCTACTTTGCGGAGAACAGTAGCGACATAACAACATCGCAACTCTCGCGTATCGATCCAGAAGACACGAAGGACTTTCGCGCAACGGAACTCACGCGCGATCAGCTAGACGTGTACAAGAACATGTTGAACATCGTTGGTAGTCGAATGCGTTCGAATCCAAAGGCCACCATCAAACTGGTGGGATGTACGAACAACACCGGTGCAGAGGCGAACAATAAAACGCTTGCTCGAGCGCGTGCAGAGGCCGTGCGCGACTACATGGCAACGGTGTGGGGAATCGATGCATCGCGTATGTCTGTTGATGCACGATTGCTGCCATCGAGTCCGGCGAACAATCAATACGTAGAAGGTCGTGAAGAAAATCAGCGCGTCGAGATCGAATCAAACGATCCTCTCATCCTTGAAACCGTCGAGTTCAAAGACCGCGAGCGTGCCGTTACCCCAAAGCAGATCACGTTTGATCCCACGGTAAAGTCAGGTACAGATATCTCGAAGTGGTCATTCAACGTCACCCAGCAACAGCGTGCACTTCGCGACGATCAAGGGAGTGGCGTGCCGAATCGTACACCGTGGAATCTCGACGTAGATCCAAAGCCGAATAGCGATCAGCCTGTGGTGGCAACCTATTCGGTGTTCAATGATGCCGGCCAGCAGGCAACGGCTCAGATACGCGTGCCCGTGGAAGTGGTAACAGCGAAGACCGGACGTTCAACAACGGAGCAGGGAAAACTGATCGAGCGGTATTCGTTGATCATGTTTGAATACAACAGCGCCGACTTAAATGAAGAGAACAAGGCCATTCTCGAACGCGTCAAGAATCGTGTTCAACCTGAAACACGAGTTCGCATTCTTGGCTATGCAGATCGAACAGGCAATCCTGAATACAATCGCGAGCTGGCACGAAAGAGATGCGTAGAGGTGCAGCGAAAACTCGATCTACCGGCTACGCAAGTTTCGCTTGAACCTATTGGATCCGACAAGCTGCTGTACTCCAACGACACGCCGTCAGGCCGCTCCTACTCTCGCACGGTCCAGATCGAGCTTGATACGCCGATCAAGTGATACGGCCCATGCTCGGATAACATTGATGAGCGGCGAGTGCGCTGTGCCGAACGGATGCAGTAGGGAACATACTCTTCGTTCCCCATAGCATAGTGGATCATCACGTTCAAGATCAATGCCTGACCGTACCAACGGGGTTGCTCGCTCCGCATGGAAGTATCGTTCAGCACTTCATTGATGAGTTGCAGTGCCATTTGTGCACGGTCTGCTTCAAGGTGAAGGGCGGCACGGTGAACGCCCCATACTGCCAGCATGCTGGCCGACAAGCACGATCCATCCACATGGAGTTCGATCACATGCTCTGGTTTACCGTTGTGCAGCGCCAATGCGCATTGCGCAACGGTGTGCACGGTATCTAAGAGACGTCGCACCACTCTCTGCTATGTGAACGGTGTAGTTCCGGTACTGCACGAATCGCTGCAACAATGTTCACATCGAGATCCATGGCTGCTCGCTGTGCTTCGTGTAACTCGTGAATCATCGTAACGGCACGGAGTTCTCGTTCAAGAATTGTACGAAGGTGCTTCGATTCATCCGTGTACAGTCTGCGCTGCAAGGCGCACACTTCAAGGACGCGAACGGGTAGTTCGTTGTCGACGGCTATAGCAAGTGCCTTCCGGATATGTCGCTCGGCGAACGTCCGACACCCCTTATCAAAGAGAAACCGCGCCGCCTCGCATTCGCGCTGTACCACGTTGTCGGGCGATAGATCGAGTGACCATTTCGCAAGCGAAGAGATGATCTCTTCGAGTAACGTGTGACGTAAGACGGCCAAATGCTTCACGGCATTTGTGCCTTCAAACGCACGTCGCACCAGCGCCTCGTCATACGACGGCATTGCGTCGAGCGCCCTACAATGTGTGTGTGTATGCCCGGCTCTAACAACAACGGCAATTCTGAAAGGTTACGGTATCTTTGGGCATGCGAATACTTCTACTGCTTTCTTGCTGTGTACTTGTTGTCTCGTGTAAGAAACACGGCATGCCCGAAGGCACGATGCGTCCCGCCCAGGGTGGCATATTCTATGGCGGGATCTTTCGAGACAATGAGAATGGTGAGCTTCGATCGCTCGACCCTGTGGGAGTGAACGATGCATCGTCGGCCCACATCGCCACGAACATCTACGACAACCTTCTCACGTTTGATGCCGACCTCCAGCTTCAACCAGAGTTGGCAACTCGGTGGGAGATCTCGGACGATGGCACGGTGTACACGTATCATCTGCGAACAGACGTGTTCTTTCAAGATGATCCGTGTTTTGCACAAGGCATTGGACGTCGCATGACGGCGCACGATGTGAAGTACTCGTTCACACGCGTTTGCGATTTCCGAGCGAACACCAAGGGTTATGATTATCTCAAGGCAAAGGTGGTTGGTGCGGACGCATATTATGATGCAACACGCGCCGTATTTGAATCGCATGGAGAGCCTGCTGTGCGTGGCGTTTCAGGCTTTGAGGTGATCAACGACTCGACGTTTGCGATTCATTTGGTGAAGCCCTTTGCGCCGTTCGAACAGATCGTTGCACTGCACCAGATGTTCGTTCATCCGCACGAGGCGGTGGAACGCTATAAGGAGAACTTCTTCCAACATCCGGTTGGAACAGGTCCGTTCAGTTTTGTGTCGTGGACGCCGGATCGGTCACTGATACTCACTCGAAATGCGAAGTACTGGCAATTCGATACCCATGGTAATCGGCTTCCGTATCTCGACGGAATTCGGTACTCGTTCATGCGCGACGACAAGATGCAGCTGTTGGAATTCAAGGCAGGAAACTTGGAAGAATCGTTTCGTATTGCGAACGAGTATTTCGGCGACATCGTTGATGCGAACAAGCGTCCAACGGGCGCCTATGCACGCTATCAGCTCTTGCACAAGACGGCGCTTTCTACGCAGTACTATGGAATGTTGAATACCGACAAGGTCTTCAGCGATGTGCGCATACGAAAAGCGTTCAACTATGCAATCGACAAAGATCGAATCATCAAGTACGTGTTGCGCGGCCAGGCCTCGGGTCCGGCCGTGTTTGGCCTCGTCCCCCCTGCCATGCCTGGCTATGCCTCTAGTAGCATTCACGGCTACACCTACGATCCCGTCAAGGCACGGCAGCTCTTAGCAGAGGCCGGCTATCCCGGAGGCAAGGGATTTCCGGATGTGACGTTGCAACTCAATGCCGGAGGTGGACGCAACGTGTCGATCGCAGAGACCATTCAAGGAATGCTCAAAGAGAATTTGAATGTGTCTATCGGACTCACACAAGTGGAGTTCGCGCAACATCTTGATGCGATCGATGCAGGGAGGGCTGCATTCTACAGACTTGGTTGGATTGCAGACTATCCTGAACCCGAGTCGTTCTTGAACCTGTACTATGGCAAGCTTATTCCGAGTGGTGGGGGAGTGAGTCCGATCAACTCTGTTCGATTCAAAAATGCCGTCTTCGATTCGCTCTTCGAAGCGGCACTCTCTACCACCGACCGTGCAGCGCGGATGAAGTTGTATCAACAAGCAGAGCAACATGCAATAGACGAAGCACCAATGTTGCTCATCATGTACGACGAAGACTACCGATTCCTTCAACCCTACGTGCGCAACTATCAGAACAATGCAATGGATAGGCGCATTTACAAATACGTATGGCTAGATCCCTCCGCGTTCTAATGCTTGGTGGCAGATGCAGATGCCGGCTGCGATGGATGTGATCAACAAAATCGCAATGCGCCGCCGAACGCAGGTTCACGCAGCATGCCACACAGCATGGCACATCATCATGCACAGTGCTGCGACTTCCGGCCGTCTACGGCATTGACGATTATCAGCGTCGTGTGCAGTCACTGCTTGACGTGATGGATGGTACCGATACCACTGCGCTTCATCCCATGTTCGCTTCGTTTCGCATGTCGCGCATTGAGGTTGGCAATGTGGGCGATGCAATCTGCTGTGCGGCAACACACGCACATCCCGGCACGTTTGTGTTCGCCGAGCCAACTGCCTACACAGAAGGAGAATGGCATCAGATGGTTGCGAAGGCGGCAGGGTGGCAAGGCACCATCACCATCGACGATAGCGCTGAAGAGGCAACAGACTTTGTGCATCGCTCTTCCGTGCAACGTTGAACTATGCAGAGCGCATTTCCGTGGAAGAAGCACTACAAGCCATTGTGCTGGCACGACAATGAGAGGCCTTACTTCCAGATGCTGATCTTCTTGGTCTCATACCCACGTCCGGTATCAAGGACGAGCAGATAGACACCACGCTCAAGAGATGCAGTGGAGACGGAGAACTCCACACGTTCGGATGATCTGTTTGCGATCACGTGCTCGGAGAGATCGGCGCGACGTACGCCTGTGATATCGTAGAGTGTGAGGTGTGGTGCATCGGTGGTGAGCAGGTTCAGATTGTTCAAGCGGATGATGATCTCGTTGCGCGCCGGTGTGGGGTAGGACCACACAGATGTGTACTTGCCGTTGACGTACGGCTCATCCACAGGTGTGGTTGGTTGCCAACTCCACAGGCCGTTTGTAGGTTGTCCCTCCAATGCAAATGTTCACGTTGTTTGCGCTTTACTGCTTGCCGCTCCGGCAAGACAAAGGACGGTGGCAACTACAGAGAGTGCCAGTTGACGAACTGTGTAAACACACTCCTCCTCCTCAAAAAACCGAAAAATGCCCCACTCGACCACTACAGCCGGTTGGGATTTTTTCGTACGCATTGAGCAATGCGTACGAAAAATGTTCAACACATGCAAACCTTATTCACTAAGTCCCAAATTGTCAATCCTCATCCGTCTCAATGTCCGGGATATGCGTGAACGCGATGCGCATGGGAGCGCTGTCGAGCGCATTGTGTGCGCCACCAATGTAGAGTGTGTTCTTGCCATATTTCGAATTCATCTTGTCGAGCGCAGCGTTGAGTTTTTCGCGCGCCGGACCTGTGTTTGCGAAGAGCGGCACCGTGAAGGCATCAGATGGGGAGAGTTTGTTGAGCGAGAGCGCCACGCTGATGGGTTGGGCGTTGGAGTGCGGACGTGAATCCAACATGGCATTCAACACGGCAGTGAATTGAATACTGTCTTGTGTTGGAGTTACATCCATCGCGCGCTTCCACTTCTGTCCGTCTCGATACCGAATACTCACTGCAAGATTTGCAGATAGCAGTTCATATGATCGCAGCCGCATGGCCGCCTTCTGCAACAACCGATGCATCACGCCCGCTGCTCCATCGTGATTGCGCAGTGATGGCTCGAGAACATGGGAATGCCCAACGGTTGTTTTGTGCGTTTCAACAAACGGTACATTCTCGCCTCGCAACCTTGCCCACATACGTTCACCTTCTATTCCTCCCCATGCAGTGCGTAGCTGATCTTTCGTTGCTGTGCAGAGCATCTCTACCGTATAGATGCCATGCTTCCATAACCGCTTATATATCTGTTTGCCAATACCGGTGATGTCTCGGAGCTCTAACGCAAAGAGTGCTTGCGGTAACTCCTCTTGCTCTATGATCGTGAGTCCGTCCGGCTTCTGCATGTCGCTTGCAAGCTTTGCGATGAATGTATTCGGTCCGATGCCAATGGAGCATCGCAGTTCGGTGCCTACTGTGGACGCTATCCTTTGCTTGATCTCGTGTGCCGCCGCAACGGCTCGCTCGCGTTGCTGCATGGTGCCGGTGAGGTCGCATACCATTTCGTCGATCGACATCACGCGTTGCACATGCAAACATGATTCAACGGCATCTACGAGGCGGTGATGGTATTCGATGTACTTGCCATGCTTTGCTTGGACGAGGATGAGTCCCGGACACATGATTTTTGCATCGGCTATCACCGTGCCCGTTGTAACGCCGAACTTCTTCGCTTCATAGGATGCGGCAATGGCAACAGTAGTGTCTGCAAGTACGGGAACAACGGCAATGGGTTTGCCCCGCAATTCTTCGTGCTCCTGTTGTTCAACAGAGGCGAAGTAGGAGTTGAAATCCACGAAAAGGGCGCGAAGCGACATGCCGCAAATTAGGGTGGAGAGGGTCTGAAAATCCTTATATTTGGACTAAGTACAAACAAGCAACCCCATTCCCATGTCGATACGTCTCGAAGATGCCCCGGTGAACACTCCATGCAGGATCGTGAGCCTCGAGGGCGAGGCTAGTGCCATTCTGCGCGTGCAAGAGTTGGGGATGACGCTCGGCACTACCTGCTATATCGTCCGTAAGGGCTTTTGGGGCGGCCCGATGGAGCTAACCGTCAACCGAACCCATCTTGGGTTCCGCGCGTCCGGCAACCTACAAATCCTTGTCGAACTGCTCCATGCAGCCTGAACGAACCATTGCCGTTGTTGGCACGCCCAACACTGGAAAGTCTACGTTGTTCAATGTTCTGACCGGACTCCAACAACGTGTTGGCAACTATCCCGGTGTGACCGTTGAACCTCTTCTGGGCACCGTCACTCAAGACGGCAAACGTGTGCAGTTGATCGACCTTCCGGGTACATACTCGTTGACGTCTGCCTCGGAAGACGAACGCCTGACAGTAGATGTGCTGCGGGGAGTGCATCCCACGGTTCCCCAACCAGATGCCATCCTCTTTGTAATGAATGCGAGCAACCCCGAGAAATGTCTCGTGCTCTATTCGCAACTCGCCGCCTTGGGCCTTCCCATACTTCTCTGCATTACCATGATCGATACGGTAAAGGCGGCAGGGGGAGGGTTTGACGACATTGCCATGTATCATGAGTTCGGCGTTCGGATTTTGCCGGTGGTAGGGTCGAAGGGACTCGGTATAGGTGACGTGAAGTCTGCCCTTGTCTCCGAAGGCGATGCGCGCATTCCAACCGTGGTGCTTGCTCACGAATCAACCATTGAAGAACGCTTTACGTGGGCGCGAGATGTCGAACGTCGTTTCTGGCATCACGGTAGTACCGATGCACGCACAGAACGCCTAGACCGAATACTCCTGCATCCGATCTTCGGTACGATTATTTTCGTCGCAGTGATGGTACTCTTTTTCCAATCAATCTTTTGGTGGGCATCGCCGTTGATGGACGGTATAGATGCTGCGATGAGCGCCATACGCGCGGGAGTTGTGCAATCGATGGGCGACACACTACTGTCGTCATTCGTGAGTAACGGACTTATCGCCGGCGTTGGCAGCGTGATTGTCTTCTTGCCGCAAATCCTGATACTGAATGTGTTCATCACCATTCTCGAAGAGTGCGGTTACTTAGCGCGAGCTGCATTCTTGGTTGATCGATTCATGGGATTGTTTGGCTTGCAAGGTAGGTCGTTCATTCCTCTCCTTGGCTCGTTCGCCTGCGCAATACCAGGCATCATGTCTGCGCGTATCATTCCTTCCTACCGCGACCGAATGGCAACCATCATGGCAACGCCCTTTATGACGTGCAGTGCTCGTTTGCCTGTGTACGCATTGCTCATTAGCGCATGTATTCCTGCCACCCGATTGTGGGGCGTGCTGTCTGTGCAAGGCGTAGTGCTTACCGCGCTGTATATCGCAGGAGCGCTGAGCGGACTCCTCATTGCACTGCTTCTAAAGCGCACAATGTTCAAGGGCGGCGTTGTAACGTTCCTTATGGAGTTCCCTCCGTATCGGATGCCATCGTGGAAGAGTTTGTGGATTACGGTCTACAACCGCTCGAAAGATTTCTTACAAACCGCCGGTACTGTTATCGTTGTGTTCTCTGTGATCTTGTGGGTACTCACGGCATTGCCACGAGCAGATATTCCCGCGAACACGCCACCATTGCAAGCCGCGCAATTGCAAATGGAAGGTTCCTATGCAGCAACGGTTGGCAAAACCATTCAACCAATGTTTGCACCGTTGGGATTCGATTGGAAGATCACGCTTGGTGTGTTGAGTTCGTATGCTGCACGAGAAACATTTGTGAGTGCAATGGGGCAAATCTATGCGGCCGATGTGAGCGAATCCGACGTGCCGTTGCGAACCGTGCTCCACTCCGCCATCCCCCTTGCTACAGGCCTCTCTATCCTTGCCTTCTATGTGTATGCGTTGCAGTGCGTGAGCACCATGGCCATCATGAAACGCGAAACGGGTTCGTGGAAATGGCCGGCCATTGCATTTGCGATGACGTTTGTTCTTGCCTATACTGCGTCGCTCCTCGTCTTCACGATTGCGAAATAGTATGACAACTGCAAACGCTAGATCCGACAAGCCAAACCTCGACCTTGCGCGCGAATTCACACTGGCTATCGGCAAGCCAACCATGACGGTGGGTCTTGTGATCGGTACCCTAAGCGCCGTACTCGTCGTGATGCGATCTCCACTCATGCATTGGTATCTCCCGTACTACGGAACCGTGCTTGTGATTTTCGGTGCTGCCGCATTTTACAGAACAGAGCATGTGGTAGGGAAGGTGGCAAGGTGGGGAGTGGTACTTGCCTTTGGCATTGGTGGCGCCATTAGTGTGTCGCACTGGGCGTCGTTGTTGCTTACGTCTGCTCCGGTAACAGTAACACCAGAAACGTTGAACTCTTTTGCGTTGTACTTGATGGCCGGACCAGCACTTCTTGTGCCCGCACTCCTTGCACTTCTCCGTCCCGGTTGGACGCCCCTCATTGTTGTCCCTGCCATCCTATCGCTCGCCATGGCCTCGATGATAGGACATGGGATATTCGGCATACAGTACATGCTCCAAGCCATGCACCACACACCTGGCACATCGGTGGTAGAAGGTGCCTTGGTGCTTGGCGTCGTACTCTGCAGTACCACCTTGCTATTGATCGCACTGCAGAGAGCGTGGCGCGTGATGCATCGCTAGATCGCAAAGGTTTCACGTGCAGTGCACTACAGAAGCGCGCCGGTAAGAAGCATCGTTGCAATCGAGAAGTAGATTACGATACCGGTAACATCTACAAGTGTTGCCACAAACGGAGCAGACGAAGTTGCGGGGTCGAGCCCAAGACGCTTCATCAAAAAGGGAAGCATAGAACCCGTGATCGTTCCAAACATCACAACGCCAATCAACGAGAACCCAACCGTGAGGGCAACGAGGAAGTAGTGTTCTCCATACGTTCCGAACACGGCATTCCATCCAATAATGCGCATCACGCCGATGACGGCCAGAATGATGCCAAGGCTGAGTCCGCTTACAAGTTCACGTCGCAACACAAACCACCATTCATGCAAGCCCACTTCACCAAGAGCCATGGCGCGCACGATGAGCGTTGCGGCCTGCGAGCCGCTATTGCCGCCGCTCGAGATGATGAGTGGAAGGAACAATGTGAGGATCACGGCCTTGTCGAGTTGGTGTTCAAAGAAGCCAAGCGCAGTAGCGGTGAACATCTCGCCAACGAAGAGCACCATAAGCCAGATCGCACGCTTGCGAATCACTTCTTGTAGCGGCGTAGATGTATACGGCTCTTCGAGTGCTTCCATACCACCGAACTTTTGGATCTCTTCTGTGGCCTGCTCTTCGGCAACGTCGAGCACGTCGTCGATGGTAACAATGCCAAGAAGTTTTCGGTCGGCATCCACCACCGGAATCGCAAACCGATCCAACTTCTTAAAGAGCTGAACCGCCGTTTCTTGATCGTCGGTTACGAGCAACGACTCTGCCTTGAAGTCCATGAGATCTTCGACGAGAGCGTCTGGTGGCGAGAGTAGAATCTCTCGAATACGGATCTCGTCGATGAGCGTTCCGTGTTCCGTGACATACAGCAAGTTCAGCGTCTCTGAATCCTTGCCATAGTTCCGAATGTGGTCGAGTGCTTGTTGAACGGTCCAGTGTCGCTTGATGATCACATAGTCTGGCGTCATCAACCTACCAACCGAGTCTTCGGGATAATTGAGCAGCGTCAGCGCAATGGCACGTTCTTCGGCAGAGAGCGAGTTGATCAACTCGGACACCACGTTCCCCGGCAGATCTTCGAAGAGCTGTGTACGGTCGTCGGGCGACATATCGTTGAGGATCGTGGCCACTTCTTCTTTGGCCATATCGTGCAGCAATTCCTGCTGCGTTTCGAGATCGCAATACGAGAACGTCTCGGCAGCTATGTCTTTCGGAAGCAGCCGGAAGACCACCGCGCGCGACTCTTCACGCAGGTCGCTTACGAGCTCTGCGAGGTCTACAGGAGTCCACTCGACGAACACATCTCGTATGGTCGCGAAATCGCGATGTGCAATGAGTTCTTCGATCTCTGGTGCGATGAGTTTGCCGTACATACCGCGAAGATAACTCTTCCGTTTGTTCGGCTATCGTCAACTCTTCACAAGGGGCACCATGTGCCGTTCCGTCCTTGCCTCCCTCCTTGGCCATTTCGTCTGCCGTAGCGCACATGCGCAGACCTTCCTCACGTATAAGAACGTGGCCTACGACACGATCTCGGGAGTTGACGCCGCGGGGCTTTTATCGATGGATGTGTACGCACCGAGGGGTGGCCGCATCGAGCTCCCAGTAGTGATGTATGTACATGGTGGAGGGCAGTAGGGTGGCCACCGAATCCCGTGCGCGATGTACTCACGATAGACGGAATGTCTGCGAGTGGCAAGATCACCTTGCTGTACCTTGTGGGAGTGGATCGCGTGTTGCCATGCACCCTATCGTGATCGAATAGCGCTACTCGTAGCGAAGCGCTTCGATAGGGTCGAGAGAGGCGGCACGGTAGGCAGGGTAGAGGCCAAAGACGATGCCGATGAACGAGCAGGCGATCACAGAAAAGATCACCCAAAACCATGGCACTGTGTAGGTGAGCAGGGGCATGCCAAGGTTGCGAATCACAAGCACGGCAGCAAAGCCCGAGAACAGACCACCGGCCATGCCAATGAGTCCACCGATCTGACTAAGCGTCACCGCTTCGATAAGAAACTGACGGACAATCCACGAGCGGTGAGCGCCAAGGGCCTTGCGAACGCCAATCTCTCGCGTGCGTTCTTTGACGCTCACAAGCATCATGTTCATGATGCCGATGCCGGCCACCATCAAGGCACCGAGTCCGGAGACAACGGCAATTCCTGCGATGTAACTACTGAGCATACTGAACTGCGACGAGAGTGCCTCGTTCGTATCCATTTCGAACGAGTTGTCTTCCCAGGGTTTGACGCCACGCAATGCGCGCATGATGCCGGTGGCCTCGTCCATCGTGGGCTGCAGCGCGTCGCGAGCGATGGCCTTGACGGAGACGTCGACGCTCTTGTCCCATGGCGACGAATAGTACTTCACAAAGACGCTTACGGGAATCATCACACGGTTGTCTTGACTTTGCCCAAGCATGCCGCCACGTTCTTCGAGCACGCCAATGACTTCGAATTCTTGGTTCTTAACGGAGATGCGTTGGCCAACAGGTTCACGGCCAGCAAAGAGCTTGACTTCGATGTCGTGGCCGATGATGGCCACGTTACGACCCAGATCTACATCTGCATCCGTGAATGCTCGGCCCGTGGTAACCGTTGCCGTGTTCACCACAAAGTAAAGAGCGTCCGCGCCTATGAGTGATACATCAGGGTCTGTGCTCTCGATGCCTGCTTTGATCACAACGCCGGGCGACGTGTTGCTGATGGTGACTTGATTGGTGAGCATCATCTTATCGCGAAACATCACGGCTTGTTGATAGGTGATGTTCTTGCGCTTCTGATACTTTCTCCAACCGCCACCGAACTGAAAGCTTGGTGTGCGCTGGATCAGGAAGGAGTGCTCTCCGAGGTCTGCGAGTTGCGTAGACATCACCTCGCTCAAGGAACCCACAACGCTGGTGCTCGAGATGATGGCGAAGACGCCGAGTCCGATGGACAGCAACGTTAGTCCCGACCGAAGCTTCTGTGCTCGGATGGCATCTACGGCAAGTGCGATCGATTCAGATATGTGCATGGTTACTCAAATCGAAGTGCATCGACGGGATCCATGAGAGCGGCTCTACGAGCTGGCAAGAAGCCGGCAAGGAGTCCAACTACAATGGAAACGCCAATGGCAATGGCCAAAAGATCCACCGGAAGTAACGGAGACACGGCCTCGATTGCTTCCATTTCTAGAATGTTCAGCAAGAAGAATCGAAGAGAGAACACCACGATCTGCACAAGCGGTATGGCGATGAGCGCGCCAGCGATGCACAGCATGGAAGACTCGAGGAGGAATTGCATCAGGATAGATGCTCTGCGAGCACCGATGGCCTTGCGAATGCCAATCTCTTTTGTGCGTTCGGTTACCGACACGAACATGATGTTCATAATACCAATGGCGCCAACAACGAACGACAAGGCGGTAAGCACGATGCCCACCACCCAGATGCCAAGTCTGATAGCCGCAGCCTGGGAATCGAATGCTTTCATTTCGTTGATCGAAAAATCATCTGCAGCGCCGGGAGGAACGTTGCGAATCTGTCGCATAACGCCCACGGCCTCGTCGCGTACAAGGTCGAGCATGCGCTCGTTGCCGGCCTTGATGCCTACCTCAAAACTTCTGTCCTGAAATCCATAGATGCTCTTGAACGCTTCCAACGATATGAATGTCTGATTGTCGATGAAGTCCATGAAGAGAAATCCGCGCTTCGCAATCGTGCCAATAATGCGGAAGGGATATCCCTTGATCTTGATCGTTTGTCCGACGGCATCTCCGTCGGGGAAGAATGTTTTCGCAACACCATAGCCGATTATCGTAACGTTCGTGCCTTGTTGTTCTTCCATGGGGTTGAAGAATCGGCCGGACTCGATCTCTCCGGCAGGCGTCTGTCCATACAATGATGTGGTGCCCATCACCGAACAATTCATGGCCTTATTGCCCACCATAACGGAGCCACCCCAGCGTCGTGCGAGCGGCATGGCAAGCTCAGGCGATTCAAGTCTGGCGCACAACGCCTCGGCCTGTTCATAGGTGATGTCTTTGCGTGTTTCCGCCTTGCGCCATGAATGACCTCCGGCCCAATCCCATTTGTCGACGTAGATCATGTCTTTGCCAATGATACTGATGGTCTTCTCCCACACAGAATCAAGGCCCTTAATGAAGACGCCCATGAGCACCACAAAAAAGATGCCCACTACAATGCCGCTTGTTGTGAGGATGGAACGCATGAGGTTGGCTCGTACAGAGCTCACCGCAATGCGCATCGACTCTGCGATCTCAGATAGTCTTAGCATCGTTGGGTCCGTCCGATTCCACGAGTCCGTCGCGCATTCGCACGATGCGATGTGCATGTCGAGCAATACCTTCTTCGTGAGTAACCACGATTACCGTATTGCCTTGTTCCCACAAGTTTTGGAACAGCGCCATGATCTCTTGACCTGTTTTCGTATCGAGGTTACCAGTTGGTTCGTCCGCGAGGATGATGGAAGGTCGCGTTACAAGTGCACGCGCAATGGCAACCCGCTGACGTTGTCCGCCCGAGAGTTCATTGGGTTTGTGCGACATACGGGATTCTAAGCCGACGGACGTAAGGGCCTCTACGGCACGCTCATGGCGAACGTCGGAAGAGAGTCCGGCATAGATGAGTGGCAACTCTACATTCTTCAAGGCAGAGGCGCGCGGAAGAAGATTGAACGTTTGAAAAACGAAGCCGATTTCCTTGTTACGGATGTCTGCAAGGTCGTCGTCGCTTAGCGTGCGTACATCAACGCCATTAAAGAAGTAGGAACCGCTCGAAGGTGTGTCTAAGCAGCCCAGCATATTCATGAGCGTCGACTTCCCGGAGCCCGACGGACCCATGATGGCAATGTATTCGTTCTTGCCAATCGATATGCTTACATCTTGCAATGCACGTACGATTTCATCGCCCATCGTATAGGAGCGCGAAATGCTTTCGATAAGAATGATGGCGTCGGATGTCATTGACGCATCTTTTTGAATCGCTCTTGACGTGTCTTGTCGTCTTCGATCTGGATCTTCGACCCTTCCTTCAACACCTTACTCACAGCTTGATAAGGTGCGGTGACAATTACGTCGCCCGCCTTGAGTCCGCTGAGCACCTCAATAAAGCCTTGATCGCTGATCCCCGTCTCTACGGTGCGCATGCGAACGGTGTTGTTCTTGGCCACCACAAACACCTGCGACTTTGGATGGATCCTCTGGTTCTTGGCCCCACTCGAGAGGTCTTGCACGTTTTGTTTGATATCCGGTTGCGCATCAACTGCGTCGGCGCGCACCGTTACCGATTGGATCGGAACGCTTGTAACATTGGACTTCGTTTCGGTTTCGATCTCTACGTTGCACGACATGCCTGGACGCATGCGCACTTCTTTGTCGATGATGCGAATGCGCACTTGGAAGTTCACGACTTCTTCTTGCGTGCCTTGCGCAGAAACTTTTGCGCTGTGACCGATCTCGTACACAACACCACGAAGGACCACGTCTCGCAACGCGTCTACTTTGATACGCGCAGTATCGCCGATCTGAATCAGAGCCACATCGTTCTCGTCTACATCAACCCATGCATTCATGGTATTCAGATCCGAGATGCGCATCATCTCGGTGCCCTGCATTGTTGCCGTCCCTACCATCTTCTCGCCTTGTTCAACGGCTAGGTAGGTAACCGTGCCATTGATAGGGGAGAAGATTGTTGTGCGACTCGCAGAGGCCTGCGTTTGCTTGAGTGCCCCAATGGAGCGCTGATAGTCTGCCTGGGCGGCGCGGTATCTTCCAGCCGCTTGTTCATAGCCGGCCGTTGAACGATCTAATTCTTCTTTCGAGGCGAAGTTCTTTTGGAAGAGTCCCGTGATCCGCTTTAGGTCTGCATCCGTACGCTGCATTTCCGCCTGCGCAATACTGATCTGCAGCTTCGAGGATTCTGCGGCAGCTCGTGTTTGGTCGAGCTGCGTGTTCACGATATCAGGCTGAATGCGAGCAAGAAGTTGATTCTTCTTGATGTCGTCTCCGTCGCGCACACCTAGGAAGATGATCTCTCCGCTTGCCTCAGACGACACTTTCACCATCACCTCTGGCTGCAGTCTGCCAATGGCGCTTACTGATTGCGTGATGGTGCGTTTACCAACGCTGTCTACACTCACGAGAACTGGTCGTTCCTTCTTGTTTACCAAGTAGACGGCCACTGCCGCCAACACGATGAAGGCAAGAATGATGAGTGTTATCCAAAGGCCCTTTCGGGATCGTTTTGACGCCATGATCAACGCTCTCTAAAAAGTCCGGTGGCAAATTCCACCAAGGTTCGTGCATCGTAATACGTGTACACGGCGCCAATGCGGTTGATGCGCGCCGTGATGAGTTGATTGTTCGCTGTCTGTACGTCGAGCAACGTGGCACTTCCAACATTGAAGCGTTCACGAGCGGCTTCGTAGTTCAGATCTGCGGCCTTGAGCGCACGTTCCGTTACGCCAAGCCCTTTCTCGGAAGCGGCAAGATTCAAGTAGCTACTCTTAACGGTGGTACGGATCTGGAGTTCCAGCTTCTGCCGTTCGATCTGGTTCCTGGTAAGTGTGAGCGTTGCTGACTCGATGTTAGCATTCGTTTGAAACTTATCGAAGAGCGGAACACGAAGCGTCAGTCCAACATACATCTGTCCTTGCCGGTCGAAGTCTGCGATTTCCGAATTGCGCCATGCGTATCCACCGTTTGCATTTACAGACGGCATATAGGTGGAGCGTGCATTGGTAATGCCGGCAGCAGCAGAATTCACACGTAGATCTGCGGCCGCAATATCGGGTCGTGAAGCCAGTGCGCGCATCACGGACCCTTCTTCGTTACCGATGAATTGCCGGAAACTTTCTACCTCCACCGAAGCGGCCTCGCTTGGAATGGATGCCTCTACGAATTCTGCTGGCATCGTAGGATTCAAACTCATGAGTTGCAAGAGCGTGGCCTTTGCATTGTCTACGTCGTTCTCTGCTTGAATGAGCGCCGACTCTTGATTCGCCACTTCTGTTTCTTGTGAATACAATTGCGTGATCGGCGATCTGCCCGCATCGTAGAAGGCCTTGACGCGATCGAGCGTAAACGAGCTTAAGTCCACTTGATCTCTGCGTGCCTTTAACAGTTGCATGTTCTGTAAAACCGTCAGGTACTGTCGGGTAACCTTGTACTGCGCCTCAAGCCTTGTGTATCGCAAATCGTTATCCGCTGCGCTAAGGTTGTTGCGTGCTGCATCGTACTGCGCCTCGCGTCGGAGTCCATCGAAGATCACCCAGTTCATCCCTGCATTCATGCTGTAGGAGTTTGGCACCGGATTTCCGGCAACAGGAATACCATTGATGAAGGAGATCTGCGGTCGGAGATTTGTGAGCTGCCGTGAATACGATGCATTAATGTCGGCCGATGGCAAGTAGTTCCCAAAGGCTTGCGTGAGCGATGCCGAGGCGGAGATGGTGGCAGCACTCGCAGCCTTGATGTCGTAGTTGTTCGCGATGGTCAGACGTAAACAATCGTCCAACGAATACACCTGCACCTCGCCGCGAACTTGCGCGAATACGGAAGCGCCATGGGCCAAGAGCACAACGAGAAAGAGGATTCTGATCTTCATGACTTGCGTAGTTGAAACCGACGTCGTGGGTCTTTCGACCGAAGTTCATCGAGTTGAAAATGCATGAGTATCAAATGCTTCCCTTCTTCCTTGCCACCATTCCCAACCGTGATGGTGTAGACGATCTCTGCAGTGGCGAAAAGGTGGTAGGGGACGCGCAGCGCACGGTCCATGGTGAGTTTGCCATAACTGTTCACGGTGCCCATGTAGTGCATGGACGTGCCGTTCACATCAACATCAAATGCTCCAATGCCGGACTGTGCGTACTGCAACTGATTGAAGTGTCTGCCAAGGGTGTCTACGTTGTCGAGCACGCGAAACAACGCCTGATACCGATATGCCGGTTCGGGTGCTCCGTTCTCGGGAATGAGCGTGGAGTCTTCGCGAAGCCACGACTCGTTCTGACGTCCGCACGACCGACCGATATCCACCACAAGCCAGGGCTGAAGCGGTCCGCCCGTGTTCAGGGCGATGCGCGTTGTGTCGTCTACGGAAGCAAAGAGCCGGCGTCCAAGCGTATCGATGTACAACGTAGAGGTGCGACCGATCCACGGCGATGTTGAACGCGTGGTCTTTGTTGTGTCAGACGTCTCGACGCTCTTTGAAGAAAGGAGGCGCTGCCGAAGTCGGTACATCCCACGGCGCTTGTCTACAGAATCGCAGAACAGCATAAGGCGCTCTGTGCGGTCTTTCTGAAGAACGGGTTTTGCAGCACCCTTTACACTATCGAGCACATGCACCGTGTAGTACAACGTATCACCAAGATTGAACCGATAGCGAAAACAGATGGTGTCCTTGCCGATTGGGGCTGGCTGATAGCCGGACTGAGGATAGACCTGTGCCGAAAGTGGGAGGGCGGCAAGGACAAGAAGGAGTGTACAGAGCAACAACCTCACTTCAACCCCACGCGCTGTACCGAAACTACTGATTGCATTTCGAGAGGAATGATCATCGATGATTGACCCACCATTGCGAGACGTGTAGACATGTCGACCGAGGATGTTGACAAAACCGGCATACCATCCGTTACATCGATGTACGAAATGCCCTTGATCGTGCCATTTCCGTCAAGCGTCATATCCATCCCCGACTGTTGAACCGTTCCAACAACGGTCATCTTAGTTGATGCACTGGTGATCACCACGCAATGAAATCCAAGTGTGTCGAGCGTTCGATCGAAGCGGTAGGTGAGATTGGTGGACGTGATCACATTGCCATTCATGGACCTCGTGCTATTGGTATCGATCGTTGACGTGGTCCACGTCTCACCCGTCGAGATCTCTTTTGCCGGATACGTCATAAAGAAGCGGCGCATTCCACTCATTGCATTGTTCGCAAGTGAGGCAAGCATCGTAGATGCTTCGCTGCTCATCGACATGGCCGACGAGAGAATCTTGCCGTTCGCGGCGATGGTCATGGTTTCTGTTGCACCGGCAAGTGCGCTAAAGACAATCGTGCTGTCTTTCCGAGGCGCCATACTTTCGATGCCGGACACCGACGAGCGTATACGGGCTGTGTCGTACACACAGTCGAGTGTGTACTGCTTCATGATGGCGTCGGTGACGTTCACGCGGAACTTCGTGTCTACACTGATCTGCGTGGTAAGGTCTTGCTCCATCACCATCATCTGCTGCGTGACCTTCGACGTGTTCACGTAGGCATACGATGAACGCGGTGCGAGTTGATACTGCAGATAGATCTGTGCCGCTGCCATGAGCGGACACAGAACACCTACACAGAGAAGAAGGATCGTACGAAGCATAAGGGCGTCCTAGACGTTCAACTCGTACCCTTGTTTCATTGTTGTCGCATCAACGGATTAGCCAATGGAATCTGCGCGCTTCTTTGCACGCGCACGCTGTGTACTATCCAGGATCTTCTTGCGAAGTCTGATCGACAAAGGCGTTACTTCCAACAGCTCATCCTCTTCGAGGAATTCAATGCATTGTTCGAGCGAAAGATTGCGTGGTGTTTCCAAGCGGATGATTCCGTCGGAACCGCTGGCGCGCATGTTCGTGAGGTGCTTACTACGGCAGGCGTTCACACTCAGATCGTCTTCGCGAGCGTTTTCACCAACGATCATGCCTTCGTAAATAGGAGCGCCCGGTGCCAGAAAGAGCACGCCGCGTTCTTGTACTAATTCGAGTGCATAGCCAGTGGCCAAGCCCGTTTCCATGGAAACCAGTGCACCACGTGCACGTCCGGGAATAGCTCCCTTGTATGGCATGAAGGAATCAAACGTGTGATTCAACACACCTTCACCACGTGTTGCCGTCAGGAACTCCGTACGGAATCCGATAAGACCGCGAGCGGGAACAAGGAACTCTGTGCGTACTTGACCGATGCCGGGATTCATGGCCGTCATCTCGCCTCTCCGCCTTCCCAAGATCTCGATCACCGTACCTACGTGGGCTTCAGAAACGTCTACCGTAACGTGTTCGATAGGCTCAATGAGTTTGTCGTTCTCGTCGCGACGGAAGAGAACTTCCGGACGTGATACAGCAAACTCAAATCCTTCGCGGCGCATGGTCTCGATAAGAATGGCCAGTTGCAATTCTCCACGAGCCGATACCTTGAAGGTGTCGGGAGAGTCGGTATCCTCTACACGCAACGACACATTCAAGCGCAACTCGCGGTAGAGTCGTTCGCGAAGTTTTGGTGTCGTAACGAACTTTCCTTCACGACCAGCAAGAGGCGACGTGTTCACCATGAAGAACATGGCAATCGTTGGCTCTTCGATGTTCACATACGAAAGTGGCTCGGTGCGAGACACGTCGGCAATGGTCTCGCCAATGTAGACGTTCTCGAAACCAGAGAGGGCAATGATCTCGCCCGCTTCTGCTTCGTTCACTTCTGCACGACCTGTACCCTCGAACGTGTACATCTTCGTGATGCGTGCGGTCTCGCGCGTACCGTCGGGCTTGATCAGGGCAACATTGTCGCCAATCTTCGCACGTCCGTCGGCAATACGACCAACAGCGATTCGGCCCACATAGTCGCTCCAATCGAGCGCCGAGATGATCATCGCGAATGGTGCTTCACGGTCGACTTCAGGCGGAGGAATGTGTTCGAGGATGGCGTTGAAGAGCGGATCGAGTGTTTCGTTTGGATCGTCGAGCGACGTTTTCGAAATACCTAGTTTTCCAACGGCATAGATCACCGGGAAATCGAGTTGTTCGTACGATGCGCCAAGACTGATGAAGAGCTCCATCACTTCGTCGAGCACTTCCATAGGACGTGCATCGCTACGATCGATCTTGTTCACCACCACGATTGGCTGCAGTCCCATATCGAGGGCCTTGCGTAGCACGAAACGTGTTTGTGGGAGTGGACCTTCGGCTGCGTCGACAAGGAGCAGCACGCCGTCGACGAGCGACAGAATGCGTTCTACTTCGCCGCCAAAGTCGGAGTGACCCGGTGTGTCGACGATGTTGATCTTGACATCCTTCCAATGCACGGATGCATTCTTGGCAAGGATGGTAATACCTTTTTCGCCCTCAAGGTCGTTGGAGTCCATCACGCGTTCAACCACTACTTGGTTGTCGCGGAAGGTTCCACTCTGCC
>Ga0105046_10005372_pt1 | contig 20289 bp, 20 predicted proteins | sample MAT03_FD_78385 | JGI IMG/M metagenome (GOLD analysis project Ga0105046, IMG submission 78385) | Freshwater microbial communities from Lake Fryxell liftoff mats and glacier meltwater in Antarctica - MAT-03 (megahit assembly) | ecosystem: Environmental > Aquatic > Freshwater > Ice > Liftoff...
AATCGTCAATGGCCCAGCTGCCCTGCGTCCCGGCCCGGACGGTTGAGAATCGCCCACCGTCTCAGCGGTGAGTGGTCGCTCGCCCCCCGCGCTCTAGTCCCGGCAGGGACGGCAGAACCTCTGGCCACCCCGTACGACCGCGAGGCGTCTGTCGTCCTTGGCGGGACTGCGGAGTTCGCGGGCCCTGGGTCCCACCGTGGAAACGGTGGGCTTTGTTCGGGTGTCCGTGCCGGGACAAAGAAGGCGCACGCGCACATCCGATGGGAGCCACGATCTCATTGGCCAAGGGCGTCTCGCACCCGGAAAGGGGAGCAGTTCTCACACCGATCTGGACTGACATGCCCAGTCGCCAATCGCCATAACCGGCTCGCACGGCATATCTCGACTTTCGAGAACTCCCATTCTCGTCTTCTTCGGAGAGCTGGAATCGACAGCCATCTTCCGCTTCCGCTCCAGCACTCGTGGGTAAGTCCACAATCTATTGGGGTCACCTTTCCCACTTTCGAGTCGGAGGTCTTCCCTGGCCAGTCAGGGCCAATTGGTTCGGTCTTACGCTGCAATCAGTTCTGAGAATAGGACGAACAGAATTTCGCTGAGGAAGTTCGGACATCCTCGGAATTTTGGCCATCCCGTCTAGCTTACCCAGAATCTGCCTTGATGCACCGCGACCAACAGCAACTTTCTTAGCTCATGAATGTTTAACACTCGCCCCGGGACCATGGCCGCAGCCAGCTGAAGCTGTCGAGATTTACGCCGAACTCGCCGAATTCTCGCAGACGTGTTGGCATCGACTTTGAGAGCCCCTCTTTTCATGTTATAAAAACGGAAGTTCCCTCATCACTCTCACCCCCGAGGCTCGCATGGCTGACAATCCCTTGAATTCCCCACAGAACGCCCCTCAGGATCAGGAACCGCAAGTTCGCATCGAACTTGACGACACGGGCGTGGACGGGCTGTACTCGAATCTGTGCCGCGTTTCTAGCACCCCGGAAGAGGTCATCCTCGATTTGGCTCTCAACCCCAATCCAATGGGTGGTGCTGTCCAGAAGATTCGCGTCGCTCAGCGAGTGATTCTGAATCACTTTACGGCCAAGCGTTTGGCAGCCTTGCTGACCGCGACTGTGCAGCGGCACGAGCAGGTCTTCGGTCGCCTCGAAACCGATATCCGCAAGCGGGTCCAAGGCGATGTCACCGCTCGCTGATTCCGTTTCCACTGAAATTGTCGGTTAAACTCAAGCGGTCAGGACGGTCCTCCAAAAGGACTTTTCGGCCGCTTTCTCTATTCCACCACTACCGTAGCCGTGCGGGAGCAGAGCCGGAGAACGTCGTGGACTCAGAGGAGTCCGAGAGTTGGTGAGTGCTGCTTGGAACGTCGCCGTCCCCTTGAGAAATCATTCCTCACATGTTCGCTCGTGTCCGCCATTTCCTTGAACTGATCCGATTTAGCCACACGGTGTTCGCGCTGCCGTTCGCCTTGTTTTCAGCGGTTCTCGCATGGCAACTCACCGAGTTTCGCGCCCGCGACCTGGTGGGCATCTTGCTCTGCATGGTTCTCGCCCGCTCAGCTGCGATGGCCTTCAATCGGCTGGTCGATCGCGACATGGATGCGGCGAACCCCCGCACGGTGCGCAGGCACATCCCAGCGGGTTTGTTGACCCCGCGCGCCGTCGCGGTATTTGTGCTGCTGTGCTCAATGGGGTTCGTGGCCACGACGACAATCTTCCTGCCGAATCCCTGGCCGCTCTATCTGTCAGTTCCGGTGCTGTTGTTTCTGCTGGGGTACTCGTATGCCAAGCGGTTTACGTCGCTGTGCCACTACTGGCTCAGCGCTGCGTTAATGCTCTCACCCATCGCCGCGTGGATCGCGATTCGCGGCACGGTGGAACTCCCCCCGGTGCTGCTGGCCGCCGTGATCTTTTTCTGGGTCGGCGGTTTCGACATCCTGTACGCGACGCAAGACGCCGACTTCGATCGACAGCGTGGCCTGTCGAGCATCCCCGCGCGGGTCGGGATTCCAACTGCACTCCAGATCGCAGCCTTGAGCCATCTCTGTACGGTCGCGGCGCTGTTCGCCCTCTGGAAGTTCGTCCCGCTCGGACCAGTGTTCCTCGTGGGTGTGATCGTGTTGGCGTTACTCCTCGCCTACGAACATTGGCTCGTCCGTCCCGATGACCTCAGCCGAGTCAACACCGCATTCTTCCACGTCAACGCCGCCATCAGCATCGGGATCCTCGTGCTGGGAGTTGTCGACCTGTGGGTCGGCCGGCAGTAGAGGTATGCAGCGAGGGAATCCCACCGTATTGTTGCTTGACACGCCTCGATGACTTGCGACCACATCGCAAGTCTCCCCGGCGTAAAAGACAGGAACTTGCAATCCTCTCACCGCTGTCACAGCTTGCACGAATTGATGTTCAGGTTGCCATGAAAAAAATCTGGGAGGCGCACCCTTCACTCGCGGCACTCTTTGTGGTTAAATCGATCTCGCGAATGACATGTCGGCTGGAATTGTGAAACCGCTTTCCCGCGACTGTCGGCAACGGACTGCTGGGCCTTCCTTTCGTGCGCGACCGATCTTCTTCGGAGCGTCGACTTTACCTCCCCACCCCTCGGGGATTTCAGGACTCGGCGATATGATTCAATACACATGCGACCAGTGTGGGCGCGTGATCAGCGGACAGCGATTTTCGGTCAACATCGAAATCCGCCGCTCGACGGATGAGGTGCAGCTGACAGCTGCCGACCTCGACCAGGACAACCTGCAGCAGATCGCGGATGAGATCTCGCTGATGGATTCGACCTCCGAGTTCCAACTGCCGGAACCCATCTCGAAAACAGTGAAGCTCGATCTGTGTACCGGGTGTACTCGCCGGTTCGAAAAGGATCCGCTCGCTCGGGAAACTCGCAAGCGATTCAACATCAGCCCGAATTGAGGGTACCGGTTGCACTGGTTAATCGTCGCCGGACTCTCTGAATCCGGTGTCCCGGCGTGTCGCTTTGGTCACGGTTCCGAGTGCGGGACGACGAGGGAATGAGCTGATCCCGGCCCGTTCAATCTGAATCGGTGTGGGAGCGATGCATTGGAGTCGGAGAGTCCGGTGACTTTACAAACCTCGTTCCCTATTCCCTTGCTGCGTGCAATTTGAGACGCCGTCGGCGCGGGGACCGGTTCGAATGAACGCAGCTCGTCGACCCAACGTCCGCCGCCGGTGGCCCTCAGCGGCGTTTGTATGGGGAGTGATCGCCACTTCGCTGATCGCGTGGCGAGTCGCCACGTCGCGCACTCGGGAGACGCTCCCAGCGGCGGGAGTTCCGATCCGAGTGATCCGCGCGGTCGATGGAGATACATTGTTGCTGGAGGGCAACTACCGCGTGCGTCTATTGGGGGTCAACACACCCGAGACCAAGTACCCCGATCAGCCCGCTGAACCGTTTGGGGAGGAGGCTTACCAATTCACTAAAGAGCTGGCGAACGGTCGTCTAGTGAAACTAGAGTTCGACCGCGAGCGACTCGACAACTACCGGCGAGTGCTGGCCTATGTTTACCTCGACGATGGCTCGATGCTGAACGAGCAGCTCATCGAGCAAGGGATGAGCCCCGCTGTTGTGTCCTTTCCGATCCGCAGTGATCGGAAGCGACTCTTCGAACAGGCTGAGCGGGAAGCTCAACGCAAAGTGGCAGGGATATGGGCTTTGCCCAACTGGCAAACACGGCTGCCAGAGCAGCGCGAACGCGCTGCCCGCCGCTCGAACTAATTCCGGCGAAGTTTCAGCAGCCGGCGAGCCGCTTCATCGGCAGCTGACTTGGCAGCATACTGCTCATCGGTTGAAGCTGGCATTGCCTTCGCGGTATCCATCGCCCGCTGCACGATCACGTCGTCGATCTGGTCAGCAGCAATCGCTCGGTTGGTCAGCAGGGTCACAACCGAACCCTTGATCTGAATAAAGCCGCCGTCGATGAAGAAACTCTTCGAAGCGCCGCTGGCTTCGAACTTCAGCTCGCCACGCCCCAAGCGACCCACCACTGGGGCACGGCCGGGCAACACTCCCATCGAGCCGTCAAACAGCGGCAGCTGGATCGAACGCACGCTCTGGTCCAACAGCGTCGTTTCCGGTGTGACCAACACAAGGCGAAGTTCGGTGGTAGCGATCATGGAATTGAACTCCGATCAGAGGGGCGTGAACGGCAAATCTTACCGCGAATCACATACGCACGGGAAGCAAGAAATCTCGAACCGGCAGAGGTCCGAACGTCTCTCCAGCAATTGAGAATTGAACCAGTTTCTCCTCTGTCAGCATCTCTTGGCGAAGGTAAACGCCATTCGCGGTATCAGGCTCGCTGAAGACTTCCAGTTGGCGTTCGGCCACGTTCACGATCCAGTAGATCGGGACACCGCCTCGGGCGTAGAGACAGGATCTTCGTCGATCGAATGCCAGCGATGAATGAGCGACTTCGATGACCATCGCGACATTTTCTGCGAGCGGATGGCGCTCCCAGTATCGTTCTTGAGGCCCAGCCACAATCGCCAAGTCGGGCTCCGGTTCACTATCCTCGGTGATGATGGCCGTTTGGCAACGAACGATCCAAGGATCTGGGATTCCTTTTTGCAGCTTGGAGAGAATCAAATGAAGAGTGACATCGTGGGCAGGTGAGCCAGTCATTTTGCTGACGATTACCCCCTCAATGAGTTCGACTTTTTCCCCCTCGGCCAGAATCCCGGCTTCAGCCATCTGGCGGTACTGAGCGGGTGTCCAGAGATAGGGAGAGGGCTGGTCGTCGACCACTTCGCTGGGAGTGGTGACTGGCGTTGTGGCTTCGGGTTCGAGGAGTGTGCTCGACATCGATCTCTCCTTCACAGTGAACCATCGGGCAGCACGGAGTCGAACCGTGGCAGACGCACCTTATAAGGATGCCGCTTGGACCGTTAAGCGACTGCCCGCATGTGTGCGGTGGCAGTAGCTGCGTATCGACGGGGTGAACGGCACGCTTTTCGGCTCCTCGGCGGTGGGCTTTACTCTAACAACGTTTAATGGCACCACGCGAGACTGATCTCGAAATGAAAACCAAGCGAGTCGAGGCTGGCAGCCAGTGCATTCAATGGTCGGTCAGACAAGCCTGTCTGACCCAGGCGTCCAGAGACAGCAGGCACTGGCCCAGATGCTTTGACCCGAGATGTCTGCGGCCAACAGCATGGGTGAGTGAGTGGATCACTGCCTCGAGCGCCGCATGGGACAGGCACGATTGCCTGTCCTACGTTCCCAAGCTGAACGACCATCGCGGACACAAAGGGCCACACTCGCATCCAACCACCCTTTGGCTGATGGCTGACAGCTGATGGCTAAAAGCTGACAGCTTTCCCCTCAGTTCCCAGCCGCCATCTTCTTCGCCTGCTCGTCGGCTTCTTCGATGGCTCCGACGTAGGTGAAGGCACCTTCGGGGAGATGGTCCCACTTGCCGTCGCAGAGTTCTTCGAAGCTGCGAATCGTGTCGGCGAGGGGAGTGATCTTCCCCTTCTTGCCGGTGAAGGGTTCGGCCACGAGGAACGGCTGGGAGAGGAAGCGTTCGATGCGGCGGGCCCGATGCACGACCAGTTTGTCCGCTTCAGCCAGTTCGTCGACCCCGAGGATCGCGATGATGTCCTGGAGTTCGCGATACCGCTGGAGAGTCTGCTGGACGCGGCGGGCGACGGCGTAGTGCCGTTCCCCGACGATCTGTGGATCGAGGATTCGGCTCGACGAGGCCAGCGGATCGATGGCGGGGAAGAGTCCCTTTTCCGCGATCTTACGCTCCAGATAAATGAACGCGTCGAGATGGCTGAACGCAGTCGCCGGGGCGGGGTCAGTCGGGTCGTCGGCGGGCACGTACACAGCTTGCACCGACGTGATCGCTCCACGCTTTGTCGAGGTGATACGCTCCTGGAGTTGACCCAATTCGTTGGCCAGTGTGGGCTGGTAACCCACAGCCGACGGCATACGCCCGAGAAGTGCGGACACTTCTGAACCGGCCTGGGAGAAGCGAAAAATGTTGTCGACGAACAACAGGGTGTCAGCCCCGGTCGTGTCGCGGAACCATTCCGCCATCGTCAACGCGGTCAGAGCGACGCGGAGACGGGCACCGGGTGGCTCGTTCATCTGGCCGAACACCATGCAGGTCTGCTCGATGACTTTGCGACCGGTGTCTCCGATCTCGGCCTCCTGCATTTCGAGCCACAAGTCGTTTCCTTCACGGGTACGTTCACCGACCCCGGCGAACACCGAATAACCGCCGTGAGCCGACGCGATACGAGCGATCAACTCGGTCAGGATCACGGTCTTACCCAGACCGGCTCCCCCGAACAGACCGGCCTTACCACCGCGAACGAACGGGGTCAGCAGGTCAATCACCTTGATCCCGGTTTCGAAAACTTCCGTCTTCGAAGAGAGGTCTTCCATCTTCGGTGGAGCTCGGTGGATTGGCCACCGCTCAGCCGTTGTGACTTCGCCGCGACCATCGATCGCATTTCCGAGTACGTTGAACACGCGGCCCAAGGTCTCTTTGCCGACGGGAACGGCCAGCGGACCGCCAGTGTTCACGACCTCCATGCTGCGGACCATGCCATCGGTTGTCCCGAGGGCGATGCAGCGGACGCGACCGCCACCCAAGTGCTGCTGCACTTCTCCCGTGACATCGATCTTGATCCCCTTCACCGTCGCACGGACGGTGACGGCGTTGTAGATGTCCGGCAGATAACCGTCGCTGAACTCGGCGTCAAACGTCGAGCCAATGATCTGGGTGATGCGTCCGACTTCGCTAGCAGTGGCGGTAACCATGTGAACCCTCGGGGGGAAAAAGCTGTCAGCGATCAGCGATCAGCCGTCAGTCAGAGACATTGAAGTTCTGGCGGGTTGGCAGTCGTCTGAGTGGCTGGTCGCTCCTGTGTGTCTGTGAGTGTTGTCTTGTCTTACTCTGGCTGAAAGCTGAAAGCTGACAGCTCCTCTTACTCCAACGCTGCGGCTCCGCCGATGATCTCGCTGAGTTCCGACGTGATTTGTGATTGACGTGCCCGGTTGTACGCCATGGAGATCGACTTAATCATGTCCTGGGCGTTCTCGTGAGCGGCCTTCATCGCGACCCGGCGGGCAATCTGCTCGCCGACAGCTGCGTCGAGAAAACACTTGAAGAACCGGGCCTTGAACGCTGCGGGGACGATCTCTTCCAGGATCTGCGAGGCACTCGGCAGGAACTCGTACTCAATTCCGCTGCTCTTCCCCACAGCACTTCCAGCCAGATCGCCAATCGGCAGGATCGTCTCCACGACGGGAGCCTGCCGAGCTGCGGACTGGAACTTCTGGTAGACGATGTCGAGGCGATGCAGCTTGCCGGAGATAAAGTCGGCGACGAACCGCGAGGCGATTTCGTTGACATCATCGAAGCCGGGCTTGTCCTCGAATTGTGTGTAGGCGTTGTCGACGGGAATCTTCTCGTACTTCATCATCGACAAGCCACGCTTGCCGGAGACTTCCAGCCGGATGTTCTTGCCAGCTGCCTTGAACTCCCGCAGCCGGGCCATCCCCAACCGCAGCAGCCCGCCGTTGAACCCGCCGCACAGACCGCGATTCGAGGTCAGGATCAGCAACGCGACGTTCTGCTCCTCGGCGGGCTTCTGAAGCAGTGGATGCGAGAACGCCAGATTCGCCCCGGCCAAGTCGGCCACGATCTCGTTGATCTTCTTCGTATACGCAGCTGCCTCGGTGGCCCGGTCCATCGCCTTCTTGAACCGTGCGGTGGCGATGAGTTCCATCGTCCGCGTGATCTTGGCAATGTTTCGGACCGCCTTGCGGCGTTTCACGAGTATTCGAGAGTTGGCCATAGTTGTTTCGTTCGGCTCGGTTCTGTAGCAGAAGTCGTAAGACTTCTGCCGACTTCATCCACGGCCCGTGTTCGGCAGAATTCTTACGAATCCTGCTACACAGCGACAGCTGCCTTGTCCTTGGCTGCCGCTTGCTGCGTCCTGGTGCGGAAGGCTTCCAAGGCGGCCTTGAGGGCGTCTTCAGTCTCCTTGGCCAGTTCCTTGGTGTTGATGATCGTGTTGCGGACTTCGGATTTCTCTTCCCGCATGAATCGCAGCAGTTCCTTTTCGCCTTCGGCGACCTTGTTCACGGGGATGTGATCGAGGTAACCGCGTGTTCCCGCGTAGAGCGAGATCACTTGGTCGGCGAAGTGGAGCGGGGCGTACTGGGGCTGCTTGAGCAGTTCAATCATCCGCTTGCCGCGGTCGAGTTGGGACTGCGTCGCTTTGTCGAGTTCCGTTCCCATCTGGGCGAACGCTTCGAGTTCGCGAAAGGCGGCCAGGTCGAGGCGGAGCGAACCGGCGACCTTTTTCATGGCCTTCGTCTGGGCGTTACCACCCACGCGGGAGACCGAGATACCGACGTTGATCGCGGGACGAACCCCAGCGAAGAACAGACTTGGCTCCAGGTAAATCTGGCCGTCGGTGATCGAAATCACGTTGGTCGGGATGTACGCGGAGACTTCACCTTCCAGCGTCTCAATGATCGGCAGTGCGGTCATCGATCCGCCGCCGAGTTCATCACTCAGCTTCGCAGCTCGTTCGAGCAGACGGCTGTGGCAATAGAACACGTCGCCGGGATACGCTTCACGACCGGGAGGTCGCCGCATCAGCAGAGACAGTTGGCGGTAAGCCACAGCTTGTTTCGAGAGATCGTCGTACACGACCAAGGTGTGCTTGCCCTGGTACATGAAGTGCTCGGCGATGGCCGCACCGGCGTACGGGGCGATGTACTGGAGCGGAGCCGGGTCCGCTGAGGACGCAGCCACGATGATCGTGTAGTCCATCGCTCCGGCAGCTCGCAGAGCTTCAGCGACAGCGGCCACGTTCGAGTTACGCTGTCCACAGGCGACGTAGATGCAGATGACATCGCCGCCCTTTTGATTGATGATGGCATCAATCGCGACGGCAGTCTTGCCGGTCTTGCGGTCGCCGATGATCAGTTCGCGCTGACCGCGACCGACGGGGGTCATGGCGTCGACAGCCTTGATCCCGGTCTGGAGCGGTTGCTTCACCGGTTGGCGACCGGCGATTCCGGGAGCGGTATATTCGAGCGGGCGTGTCTCGCTGGTGACGATTGGACCTTTGCCGTCGAGCGGGTTCCCCAGTGGACCGACGATCCGTCCGATGAGAGCCTCGCCGACCGGCACGGAGAGCAGTGCTCCGGTGGTCTTGACCTCGTCACCTTCCTGAATCTTCAGGTAGTCGCCGAGGATAATCACCCCGACCGACGTTTCTTCGAGGTTGAAGCACAGCCCGCGGACACCGCCCGCGAACTCGACCATCTCACCCGCCATCGCGTTTGAAAGGCCGACCACGCGCGCAATCCCGTCACCGACCTCGATCACTCGACCGACTTCAGCTGTCTGGATCTGCCCGCGAAAGTCTTCAATTTCCTTCTGAAGAACTGAAGCGATCTCGTCCGCCTTGAATTTCGTGGACATATCTCTCTCTCAGCCGCTGTTTCAAGTTGGTGAGCCGGGTGGCCACCGAACCATCGAAAATGGTGTCCTGCACCTGGATGATGAGACCCCCGAGCAGTGCAGGCTCGACCTGGGGAATCAGAATCGGGTCGGTCGACATGGCCGCTTTCAACTGGGTCCGAATGGAATCCAGCTGAGCGGGCGACAACGTCACCGCCGAACGCAACAAAACCCGTTGTTGACCGGAGCGGCGTTCCTGCTCCTGCGTCGCTTCTTCAAAAATCGTCTTCAGCAAATCGAGTCGACCATGCTTCGCCAGAACCACCAAGAAGTGTCCGAGAAACTCGGAACATCGAGGCTTCAACGCCCGCTCGATCAACCCTTGCTTGGCTTCCTGGTTCAGGACCGCTGAGGACAGCAGGTCACCGAACTCCGGCTTCGCCTGGATCGCATTTAGCACATCGCCAAATTCTTCCAGCGGTTGCTCCACGCCCACGGATTTAGCAGCGTCGAGAAACGACACGGCGTACACCATCGCGATCGAGCGCGCGCTGGGATCTTCCAGTACGTGTTTCGGTCGAGCGATCTCAGGTGCATGGGCCATGGAGAGTTTCCGTAGCAGAAGTCGTCAGACTTCTGAGTACTGTTAACAAGGTCGCCGTTCTCGGCAGAATTCTCACGAATTCTGCTACGCCTTCTGACGGGCAAATTGCGAGACCGTTTCTTGAATCAAGCGTTCCTGATCCGCACCCGTCAGAGTTCGGCCCACGACTTGTTCAGTCGCAGTCCACACCTGATGAGCGAGCGTCGAGAACAGCTCGTCAATGGCCTGATCCTTGGCTCGGTTGATCTCGGCGATGGCCCGATTCTTCGTGGCCTCCGCTTCGACCTCTGCCTGTTTCACAATGTCGAGCTTGGTGTGCTCTCCGTCGCGACGAGCTTCGGCCAAGATTTCCTTGACCTGATTCTCCACCGCTTCGAGGCGACCCTTGTGCTCCTTCATGAACACTTGAGCCTGCACTTTAGCATCTTCTGCATCAGCAATCGCCTTGCGAATTCCCTCTTCACGAGCCGCGAGAGCCCCGAGGATCTTCGGCCAGGCGGTGTAGTACAGCCCCGCTACCAGCAATCCGAACACGATCGCCGAGAAAAGCGCCAAGTCGGTCCGGAACTCTTCCGGCTGCTTGTTGACATCCTTCTCACCGATGTGGTCGTGATGGTCGGCATGATCAGCTGGATGATCGGCAGCAGCAGGAGGCGTTGAATCCGCCACGAGCAGTGTGGGCATTACTGCGAGGCAGAACACCACGCCGAGGCCAAATCGAACCAGTACCGAGAGCGTATTCACGGGCGTACCCCTCGCAAACGAAGACAGACAGCCGAAGAGAACAGTGCGGCCCACATCGGCACTACACACCCGTCATGCAGACGTAGAGTGCGAAGAATGTAAAGCCTTCGATCAGCGCGGCAGCGATGATCATCGCCAGCTGGATCTGACCAGCCACTTCGGGCTGGCGAGCCATGCTTTCGAGAGCGGACGAAGCGAGCTTCCCAATCCCCATGGCCGCACCGATGGCGACGAGGCCAGCGCCGAACGAACCGCTAAAGGAGATCAGCGACCTGGCACCCGCCTCCTGGGCCATGGCGGATGTCGAGAACACAAACAGGACGGCGACCAAGGTCACACAGAAACGAATCCAACTCTTCACGGGAGACTCTCCTCAAAGGGAAACAGTGGTTCTTGGACCGAGGCTGCCACTCGGACTTCGAGGAGGCGGGCCAACAGACCGGATCGGGCGATTAGGTTAGTGAGCGTGTGCCGGTTCATGGCCATGATCTGCATCATGCCCATGGTCATCGTGAGAATGAATCACGGATGCGAGCCACACCGCAGCGAGAAACGTGAACACATAAGCCTGCAAGAAGCAGACTGCCAGTTCCAGCACGCTCATTGCCGCCGCAGCTAGGGATGCCACGACTGCCACCGTGCCCCACAGCGGGAACGACAACGCCGCAGCACTGGAGATCATCCCCAGAATCGCAGTCAGCACTAGGTGGCCCGCCACGATATTCGCCAGAAGTCGAACACCGAGGACGGCATGCTTGATAAACAGACCCACGACTTCGACGACGAATATGACGAGGCAGATGACAATCTTGAGCGGCAGCATCCAAGTCGGTAAATCGAGCTGGGGGATCATATTGGTCCAGAAGCCGACGATGCCCAGGTTCTTCGAACCCGCATAGATCGCATGCACCAGCATGAAGACAGCCAGCGTCAGCGTCAGTGAAAAGGCCCCGCTGGCAGCGCCGATCCACGGCAGCATGCCCACCAGATTGAGCAGGAGCACAAAGAAGAACACCGTTCCCAACAAGGGAACGTATTTGTCCCCATCCGGTCCAATGGCTGTGCGGGCGATCCCGTCACGCACGAACACGACTAGCCCTTCCAGGGCGTTCCATCCCTTGCCCTCGGGAGCCTTGTCTGAGCGAATCACGCCGGCAAATTTCCGAAACGCCCAGAAAATGAAGATCGCGACCACGACTTCAATAATCATGACCTTCGAGATGCAGAAACCGCTGTCGGCGGTGTAAAGGTTTTTCAGTGTTCCAAAGGGCTGGGGAATCAAAATCTTCCCGGCCAAATCGTGGTTGTAGTCTTCGAGCGTGGCCTGGGGATGTTCGAGCTGCAAAAACTCAGGCACATCCTGGATCGACCGGTATGCCGGTCGAGCGAGGAATTTGGGTACTTCAAAGAAGTACGCATCCTTAACGTGCAGAATCGGGTCAGCCATGCGATATCCGCGTTAGCGGTCCTTCCCCGAGGTGTGTGCAGAAGATGACGATGAGAAGTTGCTCACAATATCGATCACCAGAATGGTTTCAACCGTGAGCGACACTAAAAATAGCGGGACGTGAATTTCGATCAAGTTTTGCACCGGCCAGTCGGGGTGCGTCACCTGCCACAGCCCTCCCAGCCCCAGGGGGCCGAGAGTGCGAAACAAAATCGATGTCAGGATTCCGGAGATGGCATGTGGCCCGCCAGCCGTCCATCCCACCACCAGCAGAGCCATCCCCGCTGAGCACCCGCAACCCACCATCGAGAAGATGGCCAGTTCGGCACCCACTGCGCCGTGCCTCTTCCCGTTCCAGACCCAGGCCACCAACCCGGCGACCCCGACCACGCCTGCCAGCAACACCAGTCGAGAAAGCAGCAAACGTCCAGTCACTCGCCGCACGGTTGGCGAGGAGACGAGAACCTTATCGAGATTGTTTGCGTCCGCCACCATCACGCTTCACCAGCAGAATGAGGGCGGTAAATCCCGAAACAAATCCGAACAAGAATCCCAGCAATGTCCAGTAGCTGGTTCCCCACCGCCGATCGAGCCAGCCCCCGCCGAGACCCGGCAAGACCATGACCACGCAGATCGCCAGCACTCGAGAGACCCACTCCATGGCCAGAGACTGCTGGCGTTGTTGATCGCGACGGTCAGATTCGAGGTTCATTCGTCGCCCCACGCCTACAACGAGATCGTCCTCGGGTCGGATTCCGACGCGAGTTGGCTGACAGGGAGAGTGTGACGGCGAACGTGCAAGCTATCGAGGGAGGACAAGCCCCGTCAAAACAGGATGCAAAGTTCCTCAAGGTTTCCCAGCGATGGGCGTTCCCTTCCCAAGAGTGGGACGAATCGGCAAACTGACAACTCTGAAGGATTCGAGTGCGATGTCGTCTCACAGCAAAGCCCCGTGGTGGCCATCACTGGGCTTTTCGCAGGTCTCACAGAGGAGCGTCGGAATGTCATCCCGAATCGAACCGCCCGCCAATCGGCTGACTTCCGTCGATGCTTATCGCGGCACCGTCATGTTCCTCATGCTCGCCGAGGTTCTGCATCTGGGGCAGGTGGCTGCCAAGCTCCCAGACAGTTCGTTCTGGAAATTCCTCGCCTTTCACCAGTCACACATCCCGTGGATTGGGTGCACGCTGCACGACTTGATCCAGCCGTCCTTCACGATGCTCGTCGGAGTGGTGCTGCCGTTTTCGTTAGCCAGCCGGGCCCAGCGGGGGGAATCGACAGCCGCGATGACGCTGCATGCGTTGTGGCGATCGGTGTTGCTCGTGGGGCTGGGAATTTTTCTCCGTTCGCTGGGGCGTGACCAGACGAACTTCACCTTCGATGACACGCTGACGCAGATTGGGCTGGGGTACTTTTTCCTATTCTTGCTGGGCCGGACGAATTGGAAGATTCAGTTGCTCGCGCTTTTGGCCATCCTCGTTGGCTACTGGGGACTGTTTGCGCGCCACCCACTCCCCGGTCCCGATTTCGACTGGGCCAAGGCAGGCGTTTCCGCGGATTGGGAGCATCACCTAAAGGGGTTCTCGGCCCACTGGAACAAGAACACTAACCCGGCCTGGGCGTTTGATGGCTGGTGGATGAACCTGTTCCCCCGCACCGAACCTTTCACCCACAGCGGGGGCGGGTACTGCACGTTGAGCTTTATCCCGACGCTGGGAACGATGCTGCTGGGGCTGCTGGCGGGTGGGTGGCTGAAGTCGGACAACGATCCACTCCGCAAGGTGGCCGGCCTCGTGTTCGCCAGTGCGGCTTGCTTCGGAATTGCCCTCGCAGCTGCCCACTATGACATCTGCCCAATCGTGAAACGCATTTGGACTCCGAGTTGGGTGTTCTTTGCGGGGGGCTGGAGTTTGGCGATTCTGGCCGCGTATTACGCGATCATCGACGTAGCTGGGTTCCAGAAGTGGGCGATCCCGGTGATCGTGATCGGCAGTAATTCAATCGTCGCTTACTGCTCCGAGTGGGTGCTCTTTGGGCCGATTCAAGCGGCTCTGGATCGGCATTTGGGGACCAAACCATTCGAAATCGCGGGTGCAGCCTACGAACCATTGCTTCATGGGGCAGCCGTTTTGACAATCGTCTGGCTGATCCTGTTCTGGCTTTACCGCCAGAGGATTTTCGTGCGAATTTGAGCCTGCCCCGACTCCCAGAGTGATCGAAGTGTTGGTCTGGAGTTTCGGCCAGACGGCCCGTTGCAGAATTCGAAAGAATTCTGCAGGCGTCGACGCGAGTATTCAATCACCGTCCTGCCACACTGAGACAGAGGCTCCTTAGGCCCGTCACAACTGTTAAAGCTGTTCTATCCGAAACACTCCCTCTAGTCCGGCAATTCCCCCCTTAAAGTCACGCTCCCATCCCGGATTGTTGCGAAGCGCCATCACTCGAAAACCTAACTTATAGCGTCTCCATGCATCAACTTGCATTGAGCTTGGCCGGAGCCGGCCTCGCCTCGAACTCACACTCACCCCCAAGAGTCATGAGCACGGAATCCCCTCCACTTTTGCCGCCTACGGCTTTTGCCCCCCCCGCTGCTTCGATACTGCCATCGAGTCTGAGCGACGTCTTCGACTACGCGGCTGAGGAGCACTTGGCCCCCGTCACCTGGCTGTCGCAGCTCGGCGACCAGGAATCTCGGGTGAACCTGCATTCGATCGATGCGGCGACCAGGGTCTTGAAACGGGTCGGTGATCTGGTAATGGCCACTGGCATGTTGATCGCGCTGTCGCCATTGATGCTCTTCACAGCGATCTTGGTCAAGTTGACTTCACCAGGACCAGTGATCTTTCGCCAGACTCGCGTCGGGCTCAACCTACGTCGCCCAGGTGCCGAACGACGGACAGCCGACCTGCCCCCGCCGGATGGCGAAGACCGCCGCATTCCGGATAGCGATCGCCGCAAGGAATTCACCTACGGTCGCCATTTCACGCTCTATAAATTCCGCAGCATGCGGAACGATGCGGAAAAGAACGGGGCTCAGTTCGCAGTCAAGGGGGACGCCCGTGTGACCCCCATCGGTCTGTTCATGCGGAAGACACGCTTGGACGAACTGCCCCAGCTGTGGAATGTGATTCGCGGAGACATGTCTCTGGTTGGTCCTCGCCCAGAGCGGCCGGAGTTCATTAAGAGCCTGTCCGACGAGATTCCGGACTATCTGGAGCGTCTAGGTCTGAAGCCCGGGCTGACCGGCGTGGCCCAGATTGTGAATGGCTACGACAATAACATCGAGAGCTTCCGACGGAAGGTGGCATTCGACTTGATGTACCTGCGGAACTGTTGCTTGTGGAACGATCTCAAGATTCTGTTCCGTACCATTCGGGTGGTACTTTCCGGCAGCGGAGCATTGTAAGGTCGCGGCTCCATCTAAACCGGTAAGCTGCTCTGTAGGGTTGATCTGGTGGGGAGTGCCCGTCCCGGAAATAAAAAAAGGCAGGCTTCGAAGCCTGCCTGATGTACATGGTCTGTCTTGAGTCGGGACAGGCAGGAATGTCTGTCCTACTTGAGTGAAGCAGAAATTCCTGTCTGCTTTTCTCACTGAAGACGATTTCTGCATCCGCTCTAGAACGGCACATCGTCGTCTGGAGCACCGCCCGTATTGGAAGCCGGGCCGGAGGAGTAGTAATCCGGCTCGCCGCCGCCACCCGACGGGGCTTGGCTGCGACCGCCGCCACCGCCTGAACTGCGAGCGGCTCCACCACCACCACCACGGGGACCTCCGCCGCCGCCTTCACCGCCAGCTCCCGGGGCCGAGCCGAGGAATTGCATCCGCTCTCCGACAACCTTGAGCTTGGATCGCTTCTGGCCGCTTTGCTTGTCTTCCCAGGAATCCAATTGGAGGCGGCCTTCGATCATCACCGGACGACCCTTGGCCAAGTATTCCCCAGCCAGTTCCGCTTCACGCCCCCAGAGAGTGACATCGACAAAGGTCACTTCTTCCTTACGTTCGCTCGATCCCTTGTCGGTATATTGGCGGTTCACCGCCAAACCGATTTCGGCGACCGCCATCCCGCTGGGGATGTATCGGACTTCCGGATCTCGCGTCAGGTTTCCAATCAAAATCACACGATTGTAGCTGGCGGCCATGACGTGCTCCTGACAGGTGAACGCTTCTCACGGGTGCGGAAGAGACACGGCCTCATTCTCCGCATTCCCCACAGATCTCTAGTAGGACATCTTGTCTGGGCTGACGCCCATCGGGGTGGTGTCGGCCTGACCGGTCACGTGCTGTGACAGGGCTTCCGCCATCGGAGTGAACAGCTTCTCAGGATGGTTGAGCAGCATCTGCCGAACCACGATTTCACTCAACTTACACAGCCGGGTGAACTCGGTGACCTGGGCGCTGTCCATCTTGAAGTACACAAGATAGTGCAGACCCTTCTTGTGGTTGCCAATCTGGTACGCCAGCTTGCCGTCTTGCCACGGGGCGCGGGCTACCACGTCCGCTTCACAGCGGGTCAAAATTTCCAGGAGTGCATCTTCAGTGGCCTTCGAATTGACGGCGTAACGGCCGCTATCCAGAAGGAACATGCACTCGTAATGATGCTGAGCCAAGGCCAATCTCCAAATCGAATCCGCACAATCGCGAACGAAGTAGTCTATCAGGCGGGAGCGGGAATTCAACGGAGGGAAAGTTTTCAGTTTTCAGTCATCAGTTTTCAGCCAGAAAGAGGGGAATCCAATACGCGATTCCTCTTCCCCCGTCTGACTGACAACTGAAAACTATCAACTGACCACTTCCTTCTACATTTCCTTCGAATCAATCCACTTCATCATCTTGCGCAGCTTACGACCGACGGTTTCGATCATGTGCTCGCGCTCGTTGCGGCGGATGGCCTTGAAGCTGGCCTGGTTGGCCTTGTTCTCCAGGAGCCAGTCGCGGGCGAACTGTCCGCTTTGGATTTCCTTCAGAATTCGCTTCATTTCGAGCTTTGTCTCGGCGGTCACAATGCGTGGTCCGCGAGTGTAGTCGCCGTACTCAGCGGTATTGGACACGCTGTACCGCATGTAATTCAGGCCGCCCTGGTAGAACAGGTCGACGATGAGCTTCAGCTCGTGCATGCACTCGAAGTAGGCCATTTCTGGCTGATAACCAGCTTCGACGAGAACTTCAAACGCCGTCTTCACGAGAGCACTCACGCCGCCGCAGAGAACGACTTGCTCGCCGAACAGGTCGGTTTCGGTCTCTTCAGCGAAGGTGGTTTCAATCACACCGCCGCGGGTGCCGCCAATCCCCTTGGCATAGGCCAGGGCCAGCTTGCGGCTGTTTTCCGACGAGCCAGGACCCATGGCGATCAAGCTCGGCACGCCGCCGCCCTTGACGTATTCGCTGCGGACCAGGTGGCCGGGGCCCTTCGGGGCGACGAGAGCCGTGTCGACACCCTTGGGCGGGGTGACTTGGTTGAAGTGAATGTTGAATCCGTGCGAGCACATCAGCAGAGCGCCCGGCTTCAGGTTCGGGAGTACCGAATTCCGGTAGACATCGCCCTGGACTTCGTCGGGCAACAGCATGTTGACCAGATCGCCCTGCTTTGTGGCTTCCTCAGCGGACACTGGCTTGAAACCGTGTGAGATGGCCAAATCGTAGTTCGCACTGCCGGGACGCTGCCCGATGACGACGGTACAGCCGCTGTCTCGCAGGTTTTGAGCCTGGGCATGACCTTGGCTGCCGTATCCCAGAATGGCGATTGTCTTGCCCTTGAGCATGGACAGATCGGCGTCATCGTCGTAGTAGACCTTGATCGACATGGCTGACTTCACAGAAAGGAGTGAGAACTTGAGCGGGTTGAGAACTCAAATGGCAGCGGGGACAAGCCCTCGACCCGCTGTGGAAGATGGTCCCCGATAACTCACCGAGGACCGACGAGCGAGGCATCCCGGCCTCGCGACTGACTGTTTCGCCTGAGTATTCGACTTTCGAAGTCTCCGAGCTAGGCGGACGCTTGTTCGTTGACTGCTGATTCACTGGCTGAATCACTTCGCAATAAGGCAATTCGCCCGGCGCGGACCATCTCCAGGATCCCAAAGGGGCGAACCGCTTCGATGAACGATTCGATCTTCTGTTCTTTGCCAGAGATTTCGATCATGACGTGATCGCTACTGACACCGACGATTCGACCCCGGAAAACGTCGACCAGTTCCTTCACTTCGGACCGCTTGCCGCCCTGGGTGTTGACCTTGATCAGCATCAGATCCCGCTCGACATACTCCTGATTGGAGTAGTCGATCACCTTGACCACTGTGACGATCTTTTCCAGCTGCTTGCGGATTTGGTCGAGAACGTGAGCATCCCCCGCCACGACAAAGGTCATCCGTGAAAACTCAGGATTTTCGGTCGCGCCGACGGCCAGGCTCTCGATATTGAATTCGCGAGAGGCCAGCATGCCAGAGATGTGTGCGAGAACTCCGGGCCGGTTCATGACCAGCGCGGAGAGAACGTGACGCATGAGATCGTTCCTGCTGCCGAAATGACGACTGATCGCTCCGGAAACGAGACGCCCCCGCGCGAGGCCCGCAGTTTACCCCCGCGCCGGGGGGCATACAACCGAATCGTGGAACGAGACGCCAGCCAGGGGTGAAGTCGGTGTTTGGCTAACGCCAGAGGTGACTAACCAAGCGGTGTCTTAGCCATTCCTGTTGAAGTTCAATTCGAAAACTGCATTACGGAGCTGCGGTCTCGGTGGAATCCCCTGCCCCAGTGGCCCCCAGATCGAGCTTGGCCCATTTTCTGGTCGTGAGCTTCTGGGCTGCGTCGGCGGTGACCGAGCCATTGTCTTTGAAAATCAACGATTGCAGGCTCTTCATTCCCAGCAGCTTGTCGATCGACGCGTCGGTCACCCCCGTGGCTCGAATTGTCAATTCCTTCAGCTTCGGAAGGGTGACGATCACGTCGACCGTGGCATCAGTCAGCTGGGGCACGGTCCAAATGTCGAGGACCTCAAGCGAATGCAGGGCTGCGAGGTGCTGCAGTCCCGCATCACTGACCGAGGAGAGTTCGTGCAGGTAGAGCCGCCGCAGTTTGGGCAGGTCGTCAAAGACCTCCATCCCCTGGTCGTTGACGTTCGGCAGATCGCGAAGCGTCAGCCGCGTCAGTCCCATTCCTTTGAGGGCCAAGACACCTTGGGAGCCAAATCCTTGGCAACGGAAGATTTCAAGCTGGGTCAGCTTCCCCAGCTTGGCGAGGTGCGGCCCCGACAGGTCGGTGACGTTGAAGTCCTGCATCAGCAGGGAATCGAGAGTCTGATTACGACTCAGGGACTCCATCCCGGAGTCGGAGACGGCTGTGCTGCGATGTTTGAATCCCGTCAATTTGGGCAGGTCCGCTACGACATCCAGGGCCATGTCGCCCGCTTCCATGTTCCCCCGCAGATCGAGCGATCGCAGTTCCTGCAACTTCGACAGCCGCTGAGCCCCGATGTCGTTGACCCGATTTTGCACCAGCGTCAGTCGCTGCAATTGAGTGTTTTCGCTGAGAATCTTGACCACCTTGCTGGTCATATTCGTGTTCGAGGAGAGATCGAGGTCGGTCAACTGGGGGAACGACTTGACGATCATTTGCACGCCCCCATCGTTGATGACCGAATTCGTCACAGCCAGGCTGGTGAGCCCCTGGAGATTGCTCAGTAAGGCGACCATACCATCGTCCAGCGTCCGGCAGTTGAAGATCTGCAGCTTGTCCAGGTCGCTCAACTTCCCGAACAGAGCGATGTCCCCTGCGGTCAGGTTCGACCCGTCTTTAATGACAATTTCGGTCAGCAGATTGCCGTCTCGGGGGGCGTACGTCGCTCGTGCTCCCAAAGCGTCGATCCGTGTCTTGGCAGCTTTGACATCGTCGGGATTCGCTGTCACCGCGCGGGCCGGCACTGCGGGTGGAGTCGGGGCGGGTGGAGAGACTGTGGGCGTCGCACTGGGAACAGTGGCGGACGGTGCAGTGGTCTTGGAACAGCCGGTCACACAGACCAGCCCGAGAGC
>Ga0105046_10005373_pt1 | contig 20286 bp, 15 predicted proteins | sample MAT03_FD_78385 | JGI IMG/M metagenome (GOLD analysis project Ga0105046, IMG submission 78385) | Freshwater microbial communities from Lake Fryxell liftoff mats and glacier meltwater in Antarctica - MAT-03 (megahit assembly) | ecosystem: Environmental > Aquatic > Freshwater > Ice > Liftoff...
AAGGGGCCACTCAGCGTCGACAACAATGCGTTGTGGCGGAAGGACTGGGGTGCTGAGGCCGACTTCACTTTCGGAGCACGGATCCACAAGGATTTCGCCGAGCATGCGCAGATGTTGGTCGAACACTTTGACAACGGCACCTTCGATGATCTGAGTCTCAACGGCCTGCAGACCGAGGCGCAGGCCCTGGCGCTGGTCGACATCCTTAACGCCCTGAGCAACCTCAGCGACCCCGACAATGCCATCACTGCGGACGCGACCGGTGGTTTCTCGGTGCGCATCAAACAATTCGGACTGGGAGTGCGGACCTTCTCGCAGGTCAGCGGACGACTCAACAACCTGGATCTCGCCAACCTCGGCCTAGGTGGTAGCGGTGACCTGGACACGGAACTGGGAAACATCACACCGTTCGGAGGCGGTTCCGTGTTCAGTACTGCGCAGATCACCCAACTGACGAATGCCGGAATCACCAATGCCGGGATCGCGGATCAACTCGCCGCCCAGGCAGGAGTGAGCCCGGACCAGACCCAGTTGCTGGTCGATGCGCTGGTGGCGGCGCAGACTGGCAGCGTTGGAGACCTCAATCAGAACGTCAGTTCGCTACGCATGTATGGCGTCAACGTCATCGAGATTCCCCTCACGTTCGGTTGGGCCTTCAATGAGAACATCTCGATTGGCGGCAATCTCAAGGCGATGATCGGTCGCGTGTACGGTACCGACGTGCTGGTGTTCGATGATAATATCGAGGATGCGCTCCGCAGCGCCGATGAGAATTACGAAGAGACCCTCACCTGGGGTGTCGACCTCGCGGTGATGGCGCGGCTGAAGATGTTCAACCTGGGACTCACCGCCCGCAACCTCAACACTCCGACTTTCGATGGCCCGACGGTCGGGGCGACGAAGTTTTCCGACTACGAGATCGAACCGACGGCCACCGCTGGCGTGGCTTTCATCCCGTTCGAGACCCTGACCTTCGCCGTCGATCTCGACCTGATCGAAAGCGAAACCGTCCTGTCGTCGTATAAGAGCCAGTACCTGCGGCTGGGCGCCGAGTGGGATATCCTACGCTTCCTTGCCCTGCGTGCCGGGTATTCGGAAAATCTCGCCGAGAGCGACATCGGTGGGCTCGTCCATGCGGGCGTCGGGGTGAACCTGTGGCTGCTGCGTATCGATCTGGCGGGAGCCATGGCACTGGAAACCACCGAATACGATGGCAACGAGGTCCCACGCGAAGCCCGCGTGGGCTTCCAACTCGCCGCCGATTTCTGAGCCCTGGACGAAACCAACGGCGGAGAACAATCTCGCGCCATGGTCGCGCCTGACATCGCCCTTGATCCGACCGCATTCCTGGCCCAGGGAACGTGGGATCGCTCGGCGTTGACCGCCATTCTGCGTGCAGCTGCTGGTGAAGCCGTTGCGGGGAAGACCGCCCTTGCCCGCCTTGCCGATCTCCTTCGTCCCGATGGCTTCGCCATCGTCACCGGCCAGCAACCGGCGGTTGGCGGCGGACCGCTCTACTCACTGGTGAAAACCGCGCATGCCATCGCGTTGGCGCGACGGCTGGGCGCCAACGCTGTACCGGTGTTCTGGTGCGCCTCCGAAGACCACGATGTGGGCGAGGCCGGCCACGCCGACCTTATCGCCCGTGACGGCACCATCAGGCGATTCAATGGCGCTCTGGGTGACGGTCGAGCGAGCCTGCGTTTCCGTCCGGCGGCGGCGTGGTGGGATGGAATGATCGCACATTGCCAGCAGCACCTCGGCGCAGGACCCGGAAGCGCGTGGTTGGAACAGCACCGTCCACGGCCTGATGAACAGATGGGCGCCTGGACCTGCCGTCTGTTCACCGCGCTGTTCACCGCCCATGGGTTGCTGTGCGTAGAAGGACATCGGCTGCGGCCGTTGTGGGACAGTACCGTCAAACGCGCCCTGGATGGATGGCCACGGGAAGCGTTGGCGGACGTGCGTCGCACGTTGCTGGCGCAGGGCGCGACCGATCCCTTTGGTGCGTTGGATCACGCACCGTTGTTTGCTGATCGCGCGTCCGGTCGCACGGCGCTTGCAGACGCCGAAGCGCGCACCGTGCTCGCCCAAGAGCCCACGGTTCTCAGTCCTGGCGCAGCTTTGCGACCGATCCTGCAACAAGCGGCGCTGCCGGCGGCGGTCTATGTCGGCGGCCCAGGCGAACTCGCCTACCACCACTTCATCATGCCGCTCTACGCCGCACTCGGTGTGCGCGCACCGCAGCTCATTCCGCGCTGCTCGCTGACGCTGGTGCCATCGTGGGTGCAGCGCGGGTGCCAACGGTGGCAGGTAACACCGGCAGCAGTCGCGGAGCAGGCTCCCGCCTTACCCACCGGCACGCAGAGCATGCTTGAGCCGATCGACGCTGCGCTCCGAACGCTTGCGGCGCAAACCCTGCCGGACACCCATCGCCGCCGCCTGCAGGCCGGTATCGCTCGGCTCCGGCGCGAACGCGACCGTCTGGCCGCGAGCCTGGCGCGTGGTGATCGTCAGGTCGCCGAACGCCCAGCGTGGGGCGCCTTGCACGGCTGGCTGTATCCACGTGGCGGACGCCAGGAACGCACACTCAGCCTGTTCCAGGCAGTGTGGCAGTTCGGTCCAGGCATCGCCGACCGCTTGGTGGAGGCTGCCGCGATGACCGGCCCAGGCGTGCATGGTTGGGTCGACTTGCAGTAACCGTGGCGAAATGGCAGCCGGTCTCTCCGGAATTGCCCCCCTGCCGGGAGCCCACAGGATCCGCCCCACGAGTCCCTGATGCCCGATGATCCATTGATTGGTTTTGACGCTGACGGTCTGCGCTTCGAGTCGCTGCTCGGACGTGGTGCGATGGGCGCGGTCTACAAAGGGATGCAGGTCGGACTCAATCGCACGGTGGCGATCAAGGTCATCGCACCGCACTTGGCGGAGGACCAGACCTACCTCGATCGTTTCCTGCGCGAGGGCCGCACGCTCGGCCGACTCAAACATCCGCACGTCATCGCCTGCCACGACATCGTGCGCACCAAGGGGCCGGGCGGCGGTGAACTGGTGCTGATGGCGTTGGAGTACGTCGACGGCTGGAGCCTGGGTACATTACTGAAGAAGAAACACCGCCTGACCGCACGCCAAGTGATCGAGCTGCATCGTCAGGCCGCGGAAGGACTCTCTGCCGCGCATCAGCTCGGCATCGTGCATCGCGACATCAAACCCGACAACATCATGGTCACGCGCAAAGGTCAGGCCAAGTTGGCAGACTTCGGTTTGGCCAAGGGCGAAGAGTCGGCGATGCTGACCCAGACCGGCGCGATCATGGGCAGTCCGTCGTACATGGCGCCCGAAGCCTGCCGGGGTGAAGTGCCGACCGCGGCGGCGGATTGTTACAGCCTCGGTTGTTCGCTTTACCACGCGCTCACCGGCGTGACGCCGTACCGCGCTGGCAGTGCGGTGCAGGCGCTGCACCAACACATCCACGCACCGATTCCACGACTGTCAGCGCGTCGTCCAGATCTGAAGTCGCTGGATCCACTGATGGCCAAGTTGTTGGCCAAACAGCCACAGGATCGCTACGCCAACGCGGCGGAGGTCGGAAGCGCACTCAAAGCTGCACTGACCTCCATCGCGCCCGACGCGCCTGCCGGTATCAGCACCGCCGATCCCTCCACCGCGACCGATCCAACCGTCGAAGCCCATTCGCCGACCCAGACCGTCCTGCGCCCGACCACCACGCCAATCCCTGCGCCACGACGGAAACGTTGGCCGTGGATTGTCGCGGGCGTCGGGTTGCTGTTCCTGCTGATGATCGCTGGCGGCAAGGATGAACCGACAGTCCCATCAGGCGACAGCGAATCGAACACCATCCTGACCGCCAATTTGGAGAACATCAAGGCACTGCTCGACAAAGGCCAGATCACTGCCGCCGAAGTCGTACTCAGCCAACTGCCCACCACTGAATTGCCGACCTCTGGCCCACTGGCAGATCGTCTTGTGGCAGCACGCGAACGGGTGAAGGCGCCGCCGCCTGTTCGCGCACCGACCACCGCCGAGCGCAAGATCGAACACTTGAACGAAGCGGAAAAACTCTTCGCCGCGGGTGATCTCGCTGCCGCCGACAAGGTGTTGAATGCCGCCCCCGACGCCCCCGAGCAAGCGGCGCGCAAGTTCCGCCTCCGCGGTCGGCTCGAACAGGCACTGCGTGAACAAAGCGAAGACACCAGCGTCAAACTCAAGAGCATCGAGATCCAACTGAAGGGAGGAGACACCGACAAGGCACGGCGCGAATTAGAAACTATGACTTTGCCCAAATGGGCCTCTGCCGATCTGCGTGCCCAATACCAGCGGCTGCTCGACATGGCCAAGACCGGCAGCGCGTCCGCGCTCACGCATCTGCGCGTCGGTACGCCGGGGTTCGATGGCAAGGAGCTGCCGATCGGCACCGCCAGCCTGCCATTCCATCTGCCGGCCGGCATCACTCAGGTGGCCTACGCTCATACCGGCGTACTCATCCTGCGGCTGCCCAAGGACCTCAAGGCCGGCCAGGGCGGCGTGGTCGCGCTGATCGCCGCGTCGGAAACCATCACTGCGCGGGTCACGCTGATGGCGACAGGAAAACGCCTCCCACTTCCGGCAGTGCGGCTGGAAGCCAACACCTGGACACCCGTTATCGTTCCCCTCACCGGCAGCGATCCCGCCGACAGTATCGAGTTCTCACTCGGCGAATCCGGACGAAAGACCCGACTCTACGGTGCCGGTGCGGTCCTCCACGCCACCCGTGCGGCAACGCTGTCCGACCTTGGACTGGTGCCTGGAGCACTGCGGCCATTGCCGGTGGCGTTCACCAATCGCGATGAACCCGCGGATTACATCGCGCTGACCAAGCAACTGGTCGGCATCAATTCCGGATTCGCCAAGCTCGACCAGGTGATGGTCGCCGCACCTGCCGAATCAGGGGACGCGGCGGGCACGGTCCTGGGCGGGCTGGCAAAATTCATGGAGCTGCCGCCGCCGACTTCGTCCGATTCACGTATCGTCACTTTTGACGGCAGCCGCGGTTCACTCGATTCCATCTTCGACGCCGCGATCATCAGCCACACGCATCTGCTGGTGATTCTGGTTAATACCAGCAAGGCGCCGACACCCACATCCGTACCTTACCAAGCGAAACGCTGCCGCGACGCCATGGCCAAGGGCATACTGCCGGTGTTGCTGCTCAGCGCTGACTACGAAGCCAGCGATGCCCAGCGACGTACCTGGCAGGACTACCTGGAGGCCTTGCATCGTGAGCTACCGACCCTACCGATCATCGATGGCGGTGCCGCGCCACGATTCCTGCGCATCAACGGTGCGGACCTCAGTGGCAGAGACACCAAGCACCTGCGCGACGATAGCGTCGGTGCCGGTTTCGTCGAACTGGTGACGCGCCTGCGCGCAGTAATCATGCTCAGCGGTGCCGGCCGCTGAGAGGATCAGGCCCCGAGCGCCTTGCGTTTGTCGACCAGCGCCTGCACCACTGACGGATCGGCGAGCGTGCTGATGTCACCGAGATTATCGGTCTCTTGCGCGGCGACCTTGCGCAAGATGCGGCGCATGATTTTCCCGCTGCGTGTTTTTGGCAAACCAGGGGCGATCAGGATCTTGTCCGGCGTGGCGATCGGGCCGATGATTTTGCGCACTTCGTCCTTGAGACCTTTGATCAGATCGGCGCTCTCGCTGTGGCCGTTCTTGAGGATCACGTAGGCGAAGATGCCCTGGCCCTTGATCTCGTGCGGGTAACCGACGACGGCGGCTTCGGCACACGCAGGGTGAGCAACGAGCGCGCTCTCCACTTCGGCGGTGCCCATGCGGTGGCCGCTGACGTTGATGACGTCATCGACGCGACCGGTGATCCACCAGTAGCCGTCAGCGTCACGGCGGCAGCCGTCGCCGGTGAAGTAATAACCCGGATACGGTTTGAAGTAGGTGTTCAGGAAACGCGTGTGGTCGCCGTAAATGGTGCGAGCGATGCCCGGCCACGGCGCTTTGAACACCAGGATGCCGCTGGCTTCCTTGCCCTTCACTTCGTTGCCCTTGTCGTCGAGCACGACCGGCTGCACGCCAAAGAACGGCGTGGTCGCGGAGCCAGGCTTGAGCGCGGTCACGCCAGGAATCGGCGTGATCATGTGGCCGCCGGTCTCGGTCTGCCAGAAGGTATCGACGATCGAACAGCGGTGTTCACCGACCACTTCGTAGTACCAGCGCCACGCTTCGGGATTGATCGGCTCACCGACGCTGCCGAGCACGCGCAGGCTGGAGCGGTCGTACTTCTTTGGGTGCGCGTCGCCTTCTTTCGCAATCGCACGGATCGCGGTGGGTGCCGTATAGAACGAGTTGATCTTATGCCGCTCAACCATGTCCCAGTAACGGCCGGCATCGGGATAGGTCGGGATGCCTTCGAACATGAAGCTGGTCGCGCCGTTGCACAGCGGACCGTAGACGATGTAGCTGTGACCGGTCACCCACCCGACGTCCGCCATGCAGGCGTAGATGTCGCCGTCGCGGTAATCGAAAACATATTTGTGGGTGATGGCCGCGTAGAGCAGGTAGCCGGCGGACGAGTGCGCCACGCCCTTGGGCTTTCCGGTGGAACCAGAAGTGTAGAGCAGGAACAGCAGATCTTCGCTATCGACCGGTTCAGCCGGGCACCACGGGCGCTGGGCGTCCATCGCCTCACGCAGCCACAGGTCGCGACCCTCGTTCATCAGCACGTGTTCACCGGTACGCTTGAGCACCAACACGGTGTGGACGTTGGGACAGGCGGACAGCGCCAGATCGGTAGTGCGTTTGAGCGGGACCTTCTTGCCCCCGCGCAGACCTTCATCGGCAGTGATCACCACGCGACAATCGGAGTCGAGGATGCGATCGCGTACCGATTCGGCGCTGAAACCAGCAAAGATCACCGAATGGATCGCGCCGATGCGTGCGCAGGCAAGCATCGCCGCGGCTGCTTCGGGAACCATCGGCAGGTAGATCGCCACGCGATCGCCTTTCTTCACGCCACGGCTGATCAGCACGTTGGCGAGGCGGCAGGTTTCGGCGTGCAGATCCTTGTACGTCAGACGGCGCACGTCGCCGGGCTCATCGCCTTCCCACAGGATCGCCACCTGATCACCGCGCTTGGCGAGGTGCCGGTCGAGGCAGTTCTCGCTCACATTCATGCGACCACCTGGGAACCACGCGACGTTGCCTTCGGCGAAGTCACCAGCGAGCACCTGATCAAACGGGCGCTGCCAGGTCAGGAATTGCTTGGCCATCTTGCCCCAGAACTTGTCCGGAGTCTTCACGCTCTCCTGGTAAAGTTTCGTGTACTGCTCCGGCTTGCTCAGGTGCGCGCCTTTTTTCACGCGGGCGATGACGGGGTAAATCTTTTTGAGCGGAGCGGCAGCGGTCATGGAAGAATCCTCACCTGGGAGACAGGACAGTAAAACGGCCCAAGGCTGGGCGGAGTGTTGGCAGGGTCTACAGCCCTCAAGGCGACTTCGTGGTGGTCTGTTGCCTAGTGGAGGAGACGGATGCGTGCCGCAGCACTGCCCGCATGCCTGCGCCGCATCCTGCTGGCGGGCTCGAACGGGTTCGCAGACTGCCAGCCATGACTGACACCCCCTCCGCTGACTGCAAGGGCACTCCCGGCCGCGTGGTCCCGGTCATCGACCGCAACCGCTGCGAGGCCAAAGCCGACTGCGTGCGGGTCTGCCCGTATGGCGTGTTCAGCATCCAGGCGCTGACTGCCGAAGATCGCGCGACGCTCAGTCTGCGTGGTCGCCTCAAGGCGTTTTTCCACGGCGGCAAACAGGCGTACACGCCCAAGGCCGACCAGTGCCACGCCTGCGGGCTGTGCGTAACGGCCTGTCCGGAAGGTGCGATCACGCTGGTCAACACTGGCTGATTAACGGACGTGTTCCTGGAACACCACCGACGCGACACCCATCACGTGTTCGCGGACGCGGATTTGCTTCGACTCGTTTTGCCTGCCGAAGGACTGAGAAGCTGTCCGGAAAGGCAGGATTGAACATGGAGGACCGGAGAACCGGAGGAAGAGCGAGTCAGAAAACATGCAGTCCATGCGGGGTCTCCACCGTCCCGTTCCCTCCGGTCCTCCGGTTCTCCATGTCAGCCTTCGGTTTCCAGACAGCTTCTAACTAACTAAGTCCGCTCAGCTCAGCTCGACCGGGCGTCCCGTCGATGATCTTCATCCGCTTACTGTCGGAACCAACGCTTGAGGCGTTGACCGAGCGCATATCTCCAACGGACGAATCGTCGCGTTAACCACCACGGCATCCGTGCTCGCAGGTCCTTCACGATCGCAGCACGATGGGTGCGGATGTAAGGCCCAAGGAAGTCCGCCAGCTCCACGCTCCAGAACATGCTTCCGACACGGGTCTTCTCTTCTTCGCTCACCAAGGCGAGAAGGTGCCGTCGTTCAGAAACATCGGCTGGTGGAGTATTGTCAGGATACCACCGGAATGATTCCTCGAATGCCGAGAAGCACCGATCACACCCAAGTTTTTTGAACGCCTCTGCGGTCAAGTGGTAGTGAGGGTCGCCTTTGATGTTGGCGCAATACAGATAGCCGAATCCCCCATTACAAATGATGCCACCAAAGTGCCAGGTGAGCGTGATGATCCGCTCCTGTTCCGACATGTCAGGGATGTTGATGCTGTTGTTGATCTCGGAGTACAGCGAGAAGAGATCGTCGCAGAGATCAAAGTTCTTCGCCTGATTGAATGAGCTTTCGATCGTGCGCATGTGATTTAGGTGAGTGGATGTAGGTCAAGCCCAGCAATTGGGTCAAGACAAGGATATCCTTCGGCAAGTTCAGCCTGCCGAAGGACTGAGTCCGCTCAGCTCAGCTCGACCGGGCGCCCGGTCTTCGCCGAGGCGTAGATCCCGTCGATGATCTTCATGAGCTTGTGGGCCTCGTCCGGGGTGTTGAGCGGGGCCTCTTTGCCTGCGATGACCAGCGCGAAGTTCTTCGCCGAGCGCGTGCGGCCCATCGACTCGTCCAGTTCCACGATGATGTTCCGGTTCACCGGGAAGCCGTTCTCCTGCGCGTAGATCTCGCAGCTGTCGATGCAGGTGGAATCAATGCCGTCGACCCGGAATAGGCGCTGGACCTTGCCGCCGGCCTTCTGGCCCTGGAAGACCACGGAGACCACCTCGCGCTCGTTCATCTCCGCCCAGGAGTTGCGGATGGTGAGCACCTGACCGGTCTTGAACGTCACCAGCGCGTGTGCCGCCGCTTCGACGTCCGTGACACCGTCCTTCACGTCCGGGATGCCCCACGGACCCTTGAACTGGGGATTGTCGATGTTGTCGCTGAAGGTGTTGCCGAGCACGAACGCGGGCTCGGGATAGCCCATGAAGTGCAGCGCGAGATCGATCATGTGCAGCAGGTCGATCACCGGGCCGCCGCCCGAAAGCTTCTTGTTCGTGAACCAGCCGCCAAAGCCGGGGATGCCGTTGCGCCGGATCCAGGTCGCCTGCGCCGAGTTGACGCGGCCCACGGCGCCGCTTTTAAAGTACTCGCGCATCGCGTAGGACTCGGGCCTCGCGCGGTTGTTGAAGTTGAACATCAGGGTTTTGCCGGCCTTCTTGGCGGCCTCGACCATCGAGGCGACGTCCGCGGCGTTCAGCGCGGGCGGCTTCTCGCAGAACACGTGCTTGCCCGCGGCCAAGGCCTCCATGACCAGCGGGTGATGGAAGGCGTTCGGGGTGATGATGGAGACCGCGTCGAGGTCCTTGATCGCGGCGTACATCTCCTTCGGTTCGCTGTAGGTCTTCTCGACGCCGTATTTCTGCGCGGCCGCCGTGGCGGCGGGCCCGCTCTTGTCCGCGATCGCGACCACGTCGGCGCCGGCGCCGCGAAAGCCCGCAACGTGATACGCCGCCATCCAACCCGCCCCGATGATTCCGATCTTGGTAGCCATCCCATCCTCCTTGCTTGTGTGACCCAACCGTTTTCCCGACCCCCCTTGGGGCGGGAGACCTTCTATAGCGGGACAGGGGGGGGTAGATCAAGGGATCGGTGCCCGTGTCGAGATCGGGTATGATCAACCCATGACCAAAGTTGTCCGCTTCTTCATCTGGGCGCTCGGGCTGCTCTTAGCGGTGGACTTCGTCTACAGCGCCTTCCACCAGGGGCGGCATCTCAGGTAATTGCAGTGTTCCGCGTCACGGTTGAGGAATGAACTTCAACCCAGCGAGCCAGACCAGACTGCCGGCCTGCCACGCATCCCACGACGGACCTTTGTAGCCGTTGAAGCCGTGGCCGCCGGTCGCGAGCTCAAGCAGTTCGACTGGGCGTTTCGTCGCTTTCATGGCCGCGGCGAAAACACGGCTATTCTCGATCACCACGACTTTGTCGTCGAGGGCATGCGCGAGGTAGACCGGAGGCGTGTCGGCAGTCACTTGTTTCTCGGTCGAGAAGCGCTGGATCAGCTCCGGGGACGGCGAACCACCCAGCAGATTTGCGCGCGAACCGCCATGCGTCAGACCATCCTGCAGCGAGATCACCGGATAGATCAGGATCGCCATGTCGGGACGACTCGACACGCGTTCGATCAAATCCTCGGCCTTGGCATTCCCAGGGAGCGCCAGCGTCGACGCACTCGCCGCCAAGTGACCACCCGCAGAAAACCCGATGATCCCGATGCGGTTGGGATCGATGCCCCACGCCACGGCGTTCGCGCGTGTCGTGCGGATCGCGCGCTGGGCATCGAGCAACGGAACTTCGCTGCGTCCTTTGGGCAAACGGTAGTCGAGTACCACGCCAGTGATGCCGTGCTCATTCATCCACTTGGCGATGCCATGGCCTTCGCCGCCGCTGACGCGCCCACCGTAACCGCCACCAGGACAGATGACGAAGGCTGCGCCATTTGGCTTGGCCGCACGGTGCACGGTGATGGTGCAGTCCGTGGGAACGGGCTCGCTCATGCCATTGCCGAGTGGCGCCTGACTCGGCCACAGCGGCAGGCGTTCACCGGCGGTCTCGCCAGCCACTGCAGTGGAGAGGGCGACAAAAGTTGAGAGGGCGACAAACAGCAAAGCGAGTATTTTGAGCATGGAGATCTTTACGCTGTGGTGCGCTGGACGCTGCAGAATTGTCGTGCGGTCGTCGGAATGGCTGACTCGCTACTGATTCGCTACCGCGTCACGCTTTGCGCAGAATGGCGAGCTTGTGTTCGACGATTTCGGCTGGCAGACCGTTGGTCGCGATGAACTCGCGCCACGCCTGATGTGCGCCATCGAACGCATGATCTGCATGGCAATCGTCGATCACCACCACCCCGCCTGGGGCGAGCAGCGGCCAGACCTGGGCCAAGGCCGCGCGGGTCGGCTGGTACAGATCAACATCCAGTAACGCGAAGGCGATGGCCTTGGTGTGCGCGGCCAGTGCTACGGTCTTGATGTCGGCCTTGAGCGTTGTGACGTTGGCAAATCCATTGAGGCGCATGGTGTAGTCGAACCAGCGCTGGTCATTCATACCGAACAGGCACTCACGTTGGACCTGATCCAGGTGTTTGCCGCGGGTCCGTTCTTCGAACGCGACATCGTCGCCGGTGAAACCGGCGAACGTGTCGATGCACAGGTACTTCCGTACGTCGCCTTCAACGCGCAGGTGCTGATTGAGAAACACCGTCGTCGCGCCGACGAAACAGCCGATTTCGACCAGGTCTCCGGGCACTCGTCGAGCCTCGTCTAGCACGTTGACCAGTGCCACGAGTTGCCGTGGGCTAAAGGCGTATTGGTAGCGTGGGAAGAGGAACCGCCGCAGTGGCGTGTGGAACAACACGCGGCGCATCAGGATGCGCGGCCAAGCCCATGTCACGCCCACCTCACGTCAGGGACCAACCGCACGCCACATCGCCACTTCATCACAGTCGAGGAAGCGGTGGCAGCGGATGCACTCGCCCCACACCTTGTCCGGTAGGCGCGAGCGATCGACCTTGGCGAAACCGAGCTTGGTGAAGAAGTCGACTTGGTACGTCAGACAGAAAACGCGCTCCAGGCCGATGCTGGCTGCTTCAGCACAGCATGCCTCGACCAACTGACGACCAACGCCTTGACCATGCGCTGACGCTGCCACCGCGAGTGCCTTCAACTCAGCGATCTTGTCGGTGTCGATGTGGAGCGCAGCACAACCGACCAAGCCGCCAACTTCGGCTTCAGCGATGATGAAGTCGCGGACGTTCTCGTAGAGTTCACTGAGCGGGCGCGGCAGCAGCAGCTTCTTCTCGGCCCAGTGTGAGAGCAGCGTGTGGATCCCGGTGACGTCTTTAAGACGCGCGGGACGGATGGTGATGGTGCCGATGGAGGAGGACATGGAGGTGGAAATAAAGTGGGAATGAAGGTGGGAATGAAGGTGGGAATAAAGTGGGCCGACAGTCCGCGTTTCAGTTTCAGTAGCGCTTGATGCCCGGTTTGGGCGCGGCGGGGGCGCCGGTCGGGGCTGACACGTTCACTGGTTTTTCCTGCGGCGTGACCTGATCAAGGCGGTCGATGATCTTGCCCAGGTAAAGGCGGCGTTGCTGCAACGTCTCGACCTCGGCCTGACGTTTTTTCAGTTCTTTGATCTCCGGCTGCTCGCCCAGGTATTGGCCAAGGAACTCGGCCTCGGCGATAGCGGTCAGCACATCAGTGAGGTCGGATTCGACCTTGGTCAACTCATCCGCGTATTTGGCGCGGAAGCGTTTCATCGCTTCCTTTTTCTGGCCTTCGGAAAGTTGGACGACGAGCGGTTGGAGCGGCATGGGTGTGACCCTAGCAGCGGCCCGCTTCACGGGCAATCACGCATCGGTGGGATGGGGAGCGAGCGTCATGCCCGCTGAAAGCTGTCAGCTCAGGCGCGGAAACCGCCGGCGACCCCTTTGACCACGACGCTGACGGCGTCGTGCGGGTGCAGGCTTTCGACGTGGACCGCTTCGACGCGGTAGTCGCTCAGGCGGTTGTCGGCATCGAGTGCGCGCTTCAGGCGGCGACCGGCGTCCTCGCAGAACATCAGATTGGCACCGTTCAGGCGAGCGAACTCCTGTTCGTCCTCACGCTTCACCGCGGCCTGGACCGGGGTCTTCAGTGCGTGCTCGACCAGATCGATGAGCTGCACGAAGGTCGGTGCCTGCTCGGCATCAGAAACCTCGACCTCAAGTTTGGCGTAGCTGCGCTGGCTATGCGGCGTGGCCATGATCGACGATTCCTTGCCTAGCCACGCAGCCATGTCGACGGTGGAGAGCACTTCACGACCGGCGAAGTCCTCGCGGAACTGCTCTTGGATCAGCTGACGCGCGAGCGCCGCCGAACACGGGCAGGTGCTGGAATACGCCGCGGTGATACCCAGGCGGAAACGGAAGTGGCCACCGCGCAGGTCGCCCGAAACAGTCACCGGGTAGGTGCGCCATGAGACGTTGTCGCTCACCAGTGCGCGGCGTTTGACCGGCAGGTCGAAGGTCAGATGGAGGAATGCGGAGCGGCTGATGCCGGCATGCGAGCCGACGAACTGGGCGAGCAGGCGCTTGATCACCGTCAGGTTCAGTTCCTCGCCAGCGAGGAGTTCCTGCAGCGCCAAGAACAAGCGCGACATGTGAATGCCACGCGCCTTAGGATCGTCGAGGCTGACAAAGGCATCGGCCTTAGCCGGGCAGAGGAACAACACGCCGTCATCGTCACGCAGGCGGACAGGGACCTCGATCTGGGTCATGCCGACCTTGTCGAGGGTGCCGCCGATGCGGGTGCGGGATTCCGTGGCTACGTCGGGCATCGCCTGGCCGGCGTTCACAGATTGGTCGCCAGCAAGTGAGGGATCGGGGGCCATGGGGATTCCTTGGATCACAGGGTGTTCTATTTTAGCTGAGGGACAAGCGTTGCGCTTGAAACCTGACGCAAAATGGCCCTGAGGGCATGCATCCTTGCGCCAGGGGCGCTGCCACAAGCATGCCGCGCCATGCCTTCCACTCCTTCTGCCCTGATCCTCGCCAGCACCTCGCGCTACCGCCGTGCCTTGTTGGAACGGCTGGGAGTGCCCTTTACCGCCCTGGCACCGGCCTGTGACGAGGATGCACTTAAGGATCCCAGGCTGGCGCCACAGGCCCTGGCTGAATTCCTGGCTGAAGCCAAAGCGACCAGCATCGCGAGGCAGACTCTGCACTGCGACGCGGTGGTCATCGGTAGCGATCAACTGGCCGCGGTCGAGGTCGCCGGCACCTGGACCGTCCTGGGCAAACCGGGCACCGCGGCCAAGGCGGTCGACCAACTCGCCCTGCTGAGCGGACGGGCCCATGTGCTGATCACCGCGATGGTGGTCGCTCGCGGCACCGAGCGCTGGCGCCACACCGACGTGACGCGGCTGACCATGCGTCGCCTTGATCGCGCGGCCTTGGAACGCTACGTCGCCGCCGACCAACCGCTCGACTGTGCTGGGGCATACAAACTGGAATGCCGTGGCGTTGCGCTGTTCGAATCCATCGACTCCGCGGACGCGAGTGCGATCACTGGCCTGCCATTGTTGGCGCTGACGCGCATCCTGGCTGGACTGGGTTACGCCATTCCTTGAGTGCGTGCGGAAAACCACGCACGCACCGCGTCAAGATCATCACAGCGCAACAGCCGGATGCGTTCGTCTTCGGCGTTGGCGAAGATCCCACCTGCGCGGTAGTAACGCACCAGCTGTTTGAGTTTCGCCAGACTGCCGCGGCGACCACGTACGGCCTCGACCGCGGCGGCATACCGCAGCGCGAAGTCCGCTGCTTGGGCAACCGTCGGCGCCGGACCGCCAGCGGCCTGAGAGAAGATCCAGGGATCGGCCAACGCCGCACGACCAATCATCACGCCATCGCAGCCGGTTTCGGCAAACATGCGTGGCACATCGCGTGGCACATCGACGCCGCCGTTGCCGATCAGTGGAATACGCCGGGCATGGCGATCACGTTCCTCGCGCGCGATGGCGAGCCACTCCCACGTCGCGGGATGGGTGTAGGGCTGGCAACGCAGACGCGCATGCACGGTGAGCATCGCCGCACCGGCCTCAACCACGGCGGCAACAATTTCACGCAAACGTGTCGGCGCATCGATGCCGACGCGGATTTTTGCCGACACCGGCAACGACGTGGATTGCACGGCGGAACGCACGATGCGCGCCAGCACCTCGGGTTTGCCAAGTAGGGCCGAGCCGGCGCATTTGTTGAACACCACCGGCACCGGACAGCCGAAGTTGAGATCGATCCATGGCGCACCGACGCGCTCGGCGGCAGCGATACTGGCCGGCAGGTGCTGCTCGTCCGCGGCCATGAACTGCACGCCCACTGGCGTGTCGTCGCGTGGTGGGCCCAAGTAGCGTTTCACCACCTTGGCCGACATCGCGGAAACACTGATGCGAATAAACTCAGTGATGGCGCCACCGACGCCGCCCAGCGCGATCACCAGATCGCGGAACACCGGATCGGTGACCCCCTCCATCGGGGCGAGGAACACGCCGTTGGGAAAGCTCAGCGCCCGACCGGTGGGGCCGGTGATGGTCAGCGTGCTGCTGGCAGGAACGATGGCGGAAGCGCCGGACATAGGCGGGGCATGGTGGCTCGTGCCCTGCGCGGCACCAGTCATCGCTGACCGCGGGGCTGCGACGTCGTGTGCAAACCGGTGGCCTGTAGCCTGTAGCGTGTAGCCTGTAGCCCCTCACATCGGAAGCCGGCGTTATTGATCTGACCGAGCACTAGCCAGGGTGACGCAGACTCAGGTGGACGGCGACTTGCTAAGATTGCCATTATGAGGGTCAATACCCTCTGAACCATGGCACCCACACCCAACGAACAGCAGCTTCAGCGCGTCCAGCAGCTCTTTGTGCTGCATGCGGCGCAGGTACGCGGCTTCATTGTCGCCCTGATGCCGGATCTGTCGCAGGTCGACGACGTGCTGCAGGAGACCTTCCTGACCGTCACGGCCAAGGCCGAGGTCTATGACAGCAGTCGCGACTTCATCGCCTGGGCCTGTGGCATCGCGCGTTTCAAAGTCATGGAAGTTGGCCGGCGCATGACCAACCGCCAGTGTCGCCCGCTCTCCGACGAAGTGCTCGACGCGCTGGCGGCAAGTGAACCGGCGCCGACGAACGATGAGGCCAAACTTCAAGTGTTGAACGGTTGCCTGGAGGCCCTTGGCCCGCAGGCGCGGCGCATCGTTGAACTCTGCTACCAGCAGGCGCACAAGCCGGCCGAGGTTGCCAAACGCATGGAATGGACCGCGGATTCGGTCTACGTCGCGCTGTCACGCGCGCGTCTGGCGCTGCGCCGCTGCATCGAACGTAAACTGGGAAGCGAAGGCGCGTCGTGAACGATCCGCGCCATGACACGTTGTTGGACCGCTACCTGAACGGCGCGCTGAGCGAGGCCGAACGTCAGGAGCTGGAACACACGCTGCTGGCGAATCCGGCGGCGCGCACCGCGTTCTGGCAGCACGCGCGGCAACACGCGCTGCTTGCGCGTTGGGGGCAAGAGACCTGGGGTCAACGCCGGGCGAGCGAAACGGTGCAGCTCGACGAGTCCTCGTCGACCGCCAGCGCCAGTGCGCGCACGCCACGGACAGCACCTAAAAAACGTCGCCTGCGCACCGTTTCATTCCCACGTTGGTGGCTGACCACCGGCACGCTGGCTGCGGCCTGCCTGCTGGTGGTGCTGATAGTGGGCAACCTCGCCCGCCAGACGCCCAGCGGTCAACTGGCGAGCGAACACCCGCCGGCGGTTCCTGGGGTGGCGGTGCTCGCCGCGGCGGTCGGGGTCGAGTGGGCCGATCCCGCGACGGCGCCCGGCGCCGGCAGCGTGCTCGCTCCAGGTTTGTTGGAACTGAAGAGCGGCGCGGTACAGGTGGAATTCTACAGCGGTGCTCGCGTGGTGGTCGAAGGCCCGGCGCGTGTGCGCCTGGTGTCAGAGCTCGCCGCGACCTGCGAGCACGGCAGTCTGAGTGCGTACGTGCCGCCGTCGGCACACGGGTTCAGCATCACCACGCCAACCCTCACCGTCACGGATCTTGGTACTGAGTTTGGCGTACGGGTACCGCGCAGCGGTACGTCCGAAGTGCACGTTTTCACCGGGTTGGTGGAAGTCAGCCGGGTCGACCGGTCTTTGCCGGTGTTGCCGTTGAAGGCCGGCAGCGCAGTGCGTGCCGACGCCACCAGCTACGCCATCATTCCGGTCGATCGCGCCGGCTTCCTCAGTGAAGCTGCGCTTGCCGCCCGCCTGCAAAGTGACTCCGGTCGGCTGCTCGACCGCTGGCGTCAATCCGCATCTCAACTCAGCCGCGACTCCGCCACCGCGGTGCACTTCACCTTTGAAGGCGAACAACGCGGGGAACGCCGGTTGTCGAACCACGCGGCTTCGGCCGTGGCAGCCGAACCGGCGAGCGTGATCGGCAGCGCCTGGGTTGATGGCCGCTGGCCCGGCAAAGGTGCGCTGGAATTCAAGGGTCCAGGCGACCGCGTGCGTTTCTCGCTGCCCGGTGAGTTCGCCACTCTCACGCTGATGGCGTGGGTGCGCCTGGATGCGATGCCGGAAAACGTCTCCGCCACGCTGATGGCGGCGAACGAACTCGTTCCTGGGGTGTTCCGCTGGACCATCACCGCCAATGGCGGCCTGCGCCTTGGCATCTCGAAGACCTCGGTGGTGGGCGATTCCAACTGGGAGGCGGTCAACAGCCCACCAGTGATCACGCGTGAACGCCTGGGTGAATGGGTGATGCTCGCGTCGGTCTATGACGGGACCACCATCCAGCATTTCTTTAATGGCCGCCAGGTGCAGAGCATCAACGCCCACGTCCCGGTACCGCTGCGCGTCGGCGTCGCTGATCTCGGAAACTGGCGCAGCGATGGTGCAGAACGTATCCAGGCGCGCATGGACCAGTTCGCCCTGCTGAAACGTGCGGCGACGGCGGACGAAATCCGCGCGCTCTACGACGCTGGTCGGCCTACGGGCCGCAGCGATGTCAGTACACCCTGACGCTGATCCTTCCTTCTTTCGACGACGCTTTCCTTACCCATCACGGAGCTCACATGTCCACTGCTGCTCATCATTGCCTGCGTCAGCTTGGTCTGGCCACCACCTTCCTGGCTTGCAGCGCAATTGTTTCTGCGGCCGAAGTCACGGCCTCAACGGCGGGTGCTGATGGCGTCGTGAAGGTCGGTCCCGGCGGCTACCTGACCGCACCACCGAAAGCCTGCAAACCACTCAACGATCGCATCTACAAGACCAGTGATCTGACTGGTCCGATGCTAACCGGCCAGTGGTGGAGTTCGTTGGTGTGGCAGCCGTTGTCGCAGCCACTGTTCGCACATCCCATGGTCATGCGCTGTGTCGACGGCGGGCTGACCATCGACTACCCTGGGTCGAAGATCACCGCCAATGAACACGGCATCTTTGGTTCGGGTGCGAGCAAAGATGGCGATATGCGCTTGGGCCACTCGGCCAGCACCAGCTTTGCGCAGGCCGATTGTGCCGGGTATTCCGATTGGTTTGTCACCACCTCGTTCGCCAGCGGCGCGGCGTCGTTCAAGGCCAGTTTCGGTCACGGCAGTCCGTACATCTATGCCAGTTATGTTGGCGGCAATCCGACCCTGACCTTCAGCAAAGCGCCGACGCTGTGGGCGGGCAAGGCCGGCGACGCAGTACTTGGCATCACCATCAACAACCACCACTACGGCCTGTTCGGCGCCACCGGCTCCGCCTGGGCGACGGACGGCACCACCTGGAGCAATGACGGCAAGGGCAAGAACTACCTCACGCTCGCGCTGTTGCCGGACAATCAGCCAACGACGCTCGAACTGTTCAAGAAACACGCCCACAGCCACGTGGTCGACACGCGCGTCGAGTACAAAGTTCAGGGCGGTACGCTCAGCACCACCTACCAGTTCATCACCAAGGCGATGGAAGGTGCCGACCAGGGCACGCTCTTCGCGCTCTATCCGCACCAGTGGAAATACGCCACCAGCACGCTGAGCGACCAGACCTATGGCTCGGTGCGCGGCGTGATGAAAATCGGCGAAGGGAAATCGTTCACCACCGCCACCCCGATCCAGGGCGTGTTGCCGATGTTCCCCGCCGAGGGCGTGCAGGACAAGGCGCGCATGGTCGCGTACCTGAAGGAAGAAGCGGGCAAGAAACCCGCTGGCTACGGCGACACCTACTGGGAAGGCAAACACCTCGGCAAACTGGCCTCGCTCAGCGGCATCGCTGAGGTCTGTGGCGAAACCGCGCTGCAGAAACAGTTCGTCGACGAGATCAAACGCCGCCTGCAGGACTGGTTCACCGCGACGCCGGGCAAGGAATCGCCGGTGTTCTATTACAACGCGGCGTGGGGCTCGCTCATCGGCAGCAAACCGTCGTACGGCAGCGACCGTCCGCTGAACGATCATCACTTCCACTACGGCTACTTCATCCGCGCGGCGGGCGAAGTAGCCCGCGTCGATCCGGCGTGGGCCAAGGAATGGGCGCCGATGGTGCAGATGCTCATCCGCGACATCGCCTCGACCGATCGTCAGGATAAACTCTTTCCGTACCTACGCTGCTTCGACAAGTACGCCGGCCACTCATGGGCTTCGGGCGATGCGAACTTCGCCGATGGCAACAACCAGGAATCGTCGAGCGAGTCGCTCAACGCTTGGTACGGCCTGATCCTGTGGGGCGCTGCCACCGGTGATACGGCGGTGCGAGATGCCGGACTGTTCCTCTTCAACACCGAACGCACCGCGGTGGAGGAATACTGGTTCGACGTCTCGGCCTCCAATTATCCGAAGGAATTCCCGCAGGTTGCGCTCGGCATGGTGTGGGGCGGCAAAGGTGCGTTCGGCACGTGGTTCTCGGCCGACATTGACTGCATCCACGGCATCAACTGGCTGCCGTTCACGCCCGCGTCGATCTACATGGGCCGTCATCCGGCGTATGTGAAGAAGAACCACGACCGCATCGTCGAGAAGCGCAAGGGTGGCACGGACTACAACAACGGCTGGGGCGACCTGGTGGCGATGTTCGGCGCGCTGAACGATCCGACGGTCGCGGCGAGCTACATCGATGCGACACCCGCGTGCAAACTGGAAGGCGGCAACACCCACGCCTTCATGTACCACTGGATCTACACGCTGAAGAATCTTGGCCAGAACGATGCATCGGTCACCGCCGATCATCCGCTGGTGAATGTCTTCACCAAGGACGGCAAGAAAACCTACGTCGCCTACAACACGCAGGACAAACCGCTGACGGTGACGTTCTCCGACGGCACCAA
>Ga0105046_10005374_pt1 | contig 20283 bp, 17 predicted proteins | sample MAT03_FD_78385 | JGI IMG/M metagenome (GOLD analysis project Ga0105046, IMG submission 78385) | Freshwater microbial communities from Lake Fryxell liftoff mats and glacier meltwater in Antarctica - MAT-03 (megahit assembly) | ecosystem: Environmental > Aquatic > Freshwater > Ice > Liftoff...
AGTTATCGAGGATGTTCATGACACCATCGGGGTTGCGCGGTAAGCCTCCCGAATAGTTGGCGCCGTGAAAAGAATCATAGCCGGAGAGCGCCGAACGGAAATCGGCTTGCATCTCACTGGTCGCGAATGACAGACCGCCGCCGCGGTCGTAGTCGAAGACAATGTGCCGCTGGCCGAACAGGCCCTTTTGCAGGAACTCCTTCAACGACACGAATTCGTTCCGCAGCGGCACGAGGTCGTGGACATTGCCATGCAAAACAAATTGCACATAGGCGCCGGAGTAATACTTTTCCGAAAGGTCTTGCGCCCAGCGGGGCCACAGTTTATCAACCATTGCGGGTTCGGTCCTTCTGGTCAAACGGGTTCAGGGAGCTCGAAGGTCCGCTGGCCATGGGTGCTATAGAATCGCCGCCTGAAATCGCGAAGAAGTCTTCGATTTCGCGGACGGTCGCCTCGGTGCTCTCAACGTCCGCAATGAGTCCATCGAGGCGCTCGGCGACCATTTGCGGATCACTCAGGGTGACCGATTGATCCCGAATTAACTCGAGCACGTCCTCGATCGCCTCTACCTGCACGTTAATCACTTGCAGGTCGTCGACGATTTTGCGAAACCGCTCCTGGCGCTTTCGCATGATCTCAATGCGTTTTTTGTTGATCTCCTGTACCTTCGCGGGCTGCTTCGCCAAGTCGCGTTCCAGCATTTCGATGTCCTTATCGATGGCTCGCGGGTTGGCGCGTTGCAAATGTTCGGTGTACATGATGCCGGCGTTGGCGAGCCGCAGGAACGAGTGCAACAGACCGTCCAGGCGGTCCGACATCTGGTCGACGAAGATTTGGGAGGTAGAAGAGAGCCGAGCGTAGTTTCCGCGAATCAACTGGCACATCTGCTGGAGCTTGCCATAGCGATCGCGCACCATCGGGGTGAGCTGCATTTGCATCTGGCGTACTTTCGCGTCGTGCGCCTTCTTTTCCTCTTCGTACTTCCAGGAGCGAACGAGGCGGCGGAACGCGCTCGATTGGGGGACGACGGCGAGGTACATCAGCTCGGCGCCGGCGGCCAAGAGGATGGGCAGGGCGGTTCCCGAGACGAGCGCGAAAGCGACGGCGCCGGCGATACCGATGACGTTGTACTGCCACTTGAAGGCTTCCTTCAAGTAGTTCGTACTTCCGGTATCGATCTGGTCAACCTTGTTGACAATCTGCGACTTGTAGTTGAAATCGTCTGGCATGCCGAACTTAACCAGTGTAGCGGTCTATAGCGAGGCGAAGCGCGCCCGGATCTCTTCGAGGAGGGTGTGGAAGGCCGGATCGGAGGTTAAGCCTTTTCGCCACGCCAGGCCCAAGTCACCCAGATTGAAAGCTCCCATCACTCGCGCTCCCGGAATCGGCTTACCCTCCGGGTCGCGATCCCGGCCCAAAAGGACGACCATATCGGCGATTTCGCAGACGGCGCCGATGTCGTGACTGACGATGATCGTCGTGTTCAACGTGTGGGAATGGGTCACCTCGTTGATCAACTCCTGTACCGCATCCAGCGCGACTACGTCGAGCCCGGAGAATGGCTCGTCCATCAGCAGGAACTGTTCGCTGCACATGATCTGCTGCGCGATTGCCACGCGCTGCCGCTGGCCGCCGGATAGTTGAGCCGGGTAGAAATCGCGCCGGTCGTACAGGCTAAAGCGCTGTAAGAGCTCCTTGGCGCGCTTGTCACAATCAGAGGTTGATTTACCGCTCCGCGCTCCGGCGACCATGAGATTGCTCCAGACCGTGCGGTGCTCGAACAGAGGGTAATGCTGCGCGACGACACCCACCATGCCGCGCTCCACGATCCTGCCGGGATGGCCGATGAGAACTTCGCCTTTATCGGGCTTGTTCAGGCCGGCGAGGATGCGGAACAGTTGCGTCTTGCCGATCCCCGATGGGCCCAGGAGCCCGACGATCTGGCCGGTGATGCTTTGGTCCCGATGGATATCTTTGATATCGAAACTCAGGTCGCGCAGGATTTGATTCCCGCCGAGATTGAGATAAATGTTCTTGACCTGCAGGACGGGCTCGCGAATCTCGTAGCCGTTCGGCATTATTTGCGCTCCAGTGTCAGTTCGGCGTACGGACAGGCGAAGCGCTTGAAGAGGCCGATGGCATAATCCTGACCCAAGCCGACTGACAGAATCACCAATTGAATCGCGAACACTTCGGCCAAATGGAAGTGTTTATTCTGGTTCAGGAGCATGGCTCCCACGCCGCCTTCGGCGCGTGAAATTCCTTCCACCATGGTGAGCATCATCCAGCCGATGGCGGCGTTCTGCCGCATTACTTCTATGGCCTTGTCAAAGGTGCCGAGCACTACCACTTCCCAAACGACACGCCATTCGCTCATGCGGAGCGTCCGGGCGTGATCGAATTTCGATTTCGGAATGGCCTCCAGTTCGGCAGCCATTGACGTTACGAAGAAGACGGTCATGCCGAAGACCAGCAGCGAAACCTTTAAATTGTGTCCGCCGCCGAACAGCAGCGTGAACACGAAAGTAAGGCCGATGAGGCCCAGGAAACGGCCCTTTGCGACGGCCGCCGCGATGGGCCTGAAGAATGGCATCACGGTGAAGTAACAAAGTGTCAGGGAAATGGCCAGGGTCCAGGCCAGAGCTTCGACATTCATGATGAAGCTGGTGATCAACTCCTGGCCGAGACCTTGCTCCATCCAAAGTTTTCCCAGCGCCGCTAAGACTTCCGGCGGCGTGGGCAATACCTGGAAAGGCGCAACGAACCAGATCGCTAACGCCAGTGCCGCCTGCACGACCACCACGATCCGCATGGCGGAGGAGGTGGCCGTGTAGTTCGGCTCGAAGACTCGCGTTATATCGTTCATCCGCCGGTTGTTCCGATGACGATCTCCACGCGCCGGTTCTTGGCACGCCCCTCATCGGTTGAGTTGGGCGCGACCGGATTCTGCTGACCATGCGCGAAGATGCGAACACGGCCTTCCGGGAAGTTCAACGCCGATTGGCCTTCCAGCCATTGCTTCACGGCAAACGCCCGCGACTCGCTGAGTTGCATGTTCGAATTTGCGTCGCCCACGGAGTCGGTATGGCCGTGGATTTCAACAGCGGTGGAACCGGCGACCAGCAAGTCCTTCATCATCTGATCCAGGTCGCCCTTGGCCGATGAGCTGAACGTGTTCTTGCCGGTGTCGAACGTAATGTTCCAGGCCTTGCGGCTAACGACGCTGGTGAGTTTGTCGCTGGAGTTGAACGTCGGCACGGTGGCCGGCGCCATGGTCCCGGAACGAGCGGCGATGGCCGCAATATACGAAGTATCCAGAATTTCCGGCACCGAGTAGTAGCTCGGCACAAGATCGGGATACTGTTTGACGACGATGTCACCGAAGACGGTGTAAGTGGCGGCGAACAAGTTGGCCGCTCCCTTCGCCATGCCGAAGAGCATCAGGTTGTCGGCGAGATTGTTGACGGTCGAACCGCCGAGTTCCACTTGCAGGCCCTGTTTATCGGGCTCGACGACGCCTTTGTAGTAGCGCTCCCAGTAGTTGTAGTCAGCGTTGGCTTCGTGATAGACGACTGTCGAAATCTGCGCCGCGTGCTTCAATGCGGACGCGTGCGATTTCACCTGATCGCCGCCATCGAAAATCGCTTTCAACATGCCTTCAACGGTGGAGCGGTTGTCCTGCATCCAGCGATCGATACCGATGATGGTGTTCGGCATTTGGCTGGAGTATTCCTTCGTGGAAACGATGGAGACCAGTCCGCCCTTCTTCTTTGCGACATTCACGTCGCCGGGCGTCCACGTGACGACGCCATTGACGCAGACATTCTTCGTCTCGCCGGTCTTTTTGCCCTTGTCGACGACTGAGCGTTTCTCGCAGTAGCCGGAGATGTACTTTTCACTGGCGTCAATGTAGTCGCTGGCGGCGACCCAGTTGAGGCACTTGGGGTCGTAGGTTTTTTCGTCGGGGTTGTTGCAGAGGCTGTTATCACCGAGCCATTTCTGGGCGATGTTCCAATCGCCATCGCGCAAGTATCCGGCCACTAAACCGCCGCGCGAGGAAGCCGGATTCTGTTTCCACGCGGGCGGTCCCATGAACTTATCTTCGCCGCGCGAGTAGCCGGCGGAACCGACGACTTTCGCCGTGTAGTCGGGGCCTAGTTTCTTCAACGTATCGTTCAGACCTTTCAAAAACGTCGCGGCGCCGTCGCCCATGATGGCGACGAAGTGGGCGCCTTTCGAGGGGTTTTTGTTGCCGTTCTTCAGCTCGGTGGCAAATGATACGAGGGCTTCCTGCATTTTGCTGGAGTCATCCTCGCGGACGAAGCGAAGGTTGACGCCTTCTTTACACATCAGACTGCCGTCGCTCGATTGGGGTCCGCCGGCAGCGAACATCATGCCCATCTGCGCGTTCCAGGCCCAGTGATAGAAGCGCACTTCATTCTTGTCGTCGCAACCGCGTTTGGAGCCTGGGAGATTCGTCGCCGCGACGTTTGAGGATGAAGTGTTTGACGCTACGGGAAGATCAATACGTCCGATCTCCGTCGACTCCCGGATTTTTGCGCCCGGGATCAGCTTGTCCAATAACCCGTACTCTTTTAACGTGTAACCGACAATGCCGAGGCCAAGGGCAAAAATGAGTATCCAGCCGCCTTTTTGTATTTGTACAGCCATATGTTAAATCTCCTTTAGAGGGACTTTTCGCCTTCACGGCCGCCAATCGTCTTGTCGGGCGCGGCGGCGCCGGCTTGCGGCGATACCATGCCCATTTCCACTTTGAACTGTTTCAACAGTTCGTTTGCCTGGAGCTTCTCAGCTTCCTTCTCGATCTCGAACTTCTCCTGGTCCACGTTGCTGAGCGCCATATCCATGCGAGCTTCGTTGACGGCGGTCTGCTCTTCGATCTTTCGCACCATTTCGTCGTGCGTCTGGCTGACTCCGGCCACTTCAAACTGCTCCATGGCGTCGGCCACCTTGGACTGCCATTGGGAGCGGCGATGGTCGCGGATGGCTCCCATGGCCTCGCGGGTCTTGCGTTCCTTTTCCCGCAGGAAGGCCTGCTTCACCATCATCGCTTTTTCGAACGCGGCCTTGGCGCCACCCAACTGGCCGGATGTCCGGGCCAACGCCGATTTGGTATGTTCCAACTGCGAGGCGAACATGGCGGCCATGTCGTCGCGACCCGCCTGAATGGCGGCCTTGGTCTTCGCGGTTAAGTCGGACACCTCGGCTTTGTACTTGGTCTCCTCCTTTTCGAGGAGCGTCGCGTTCGCCTTCACCATGGCGATGGATTCATTCATTCGCGGAACCTGATCGTTCATGTCGCGAATGTTCTGTTCCAGGATGATCTCGGGGTTTTCCGCCACCGAGATGAAGAAACCTATAAACGACCGAATGACTCGGGAGAGCCTATTGAACATGGCTTGTACGCGCCCTTTCCAAGCGCAAATTTACGATCCGGGTTTCACTGCCGGTTGCGGGTTGGCAACCGTTGAGATCGGATTGTCCGTCACGAAATAGGATACGCAATCCGCGATGCGTTGTTCCTCAACCTGTTTCAATTTTCGCCAGGCGATGAACGATTCCTTCTGTTTCGACACTTCGTCGAGGTTGGCTTGGAGACGCGCTTTTTGTTCAGCGACGTATTTATCGAGGTCGGCTTGGACCTTGCGATTTTCCTCCGCTTTGCGGGCTTCGAGGTCATCGACGGACTTCAAGCGCACGCGTTCAAAGGCGTCGAGCGCCTGGTCGCGGCGGATAGCGTCCTGGATGACATCCTGGATTTTGACCGCGGCGGCTTCGAGCGCGACCATGATGGAGCCCTTCTTCACTTCGGCCGGCATAGCCTTGATATGTTCGCTGTTGAGCATATCGGAGACCTTCAGAATGCTGTAGCCGTGGGCGGGCGATTGGATGTCGGCGGCGCCGTAGATGTCGTTGAAGGACGCCTGGCTGCCGGCCATGACGGTGGCGGCGGCGTTGTTGAACTTCGCTGCCGCGGGAGGTGGAGCGAAAGTAACGGGCGCTTGCGGCGGCTTTGGCGCCTGCATTTGAGAGGCGATTCGGGCGATCTCACTGGCCGCGTCGCCGGAGGGTGAAAGGTCTGGCGCACCTTCGCCCTTACCTTCTACCGTGACAATGTATTCGTACCACTTCTTGGAGGACATAGCTTTAGATATTGTGCCACGCGGAAATGGAAGAGGCCCGCCGTCTCGCTTCGAGGGGCGGGCCGATTATAAATTTGGTGCGAGCGACTAAGCGGCTTGGAGCTTGCGGAGGCGCAGCGCGATGCGGCTTTTGTAGCGTGCAGCGGTGTTCTTTTTGATGACGCCCCATTTGGCGGCGCGGTCAACGATGGAAAAGGTTTGGGGGGCAATGGCGGAAGCGCCGGAGGCGTCCTTCGCATCCATCATACGGCGGAGAGCCTTCAAACCGGTGCGAAGACGGGATCTGCGAGCATTATTGACCACAGTTTGGCGCTCGGTCATCCGAACGCGTTTTTGAGCTGATACGTGATTTGCCATACACTAATTCGCTTTCCAGATTAGCAGGAAGCGGGCGGCGGAGTCAAATCGAGGTGCTGGCCACACTGAACGGCCACGCCGGATGACACGGCGGATCGAGCAGGCAATACTGTTGTCCGAAACAACTTTCGCCAGATCCGCCGAAACATCGAATCGGATATCCGTGGTCCGCGGGTGTCCACGTTCAATGCCCCGCCGGCATCTTCTCGCCCGCTTCAATCGAAATCGGCAGAATGTTCTGCTTCGGCGGCAAAGGACAAGTCGCGTAAGGGGTAAATACGCAAGGCGGGTTCTTGGCCACGTTGAAATCGAACTCCGCCACGCCGTCCTTCGGCAGGGGCCCATAGAGCATCCGCCCTCCACCGTAGGTCCCTTTGTTCGCCGTCCGGTCTCTGAACACGAAGAATAGTTGCCCTTCGTCCTCGACCGGTTCGAGGCGGTGTGTCTGACCGTTCAGTGTAAATTCCACCAGTCCGGGACTCACCATCTTCTGGATGTTGCCGGTCATGTCGGAGAAATTGATGGTCCGCTTGTAGGGATGGGGAATGAACTTCGCCTTCACCTTGTATTTTGGATTGATGGGATACCAACTGCTTCCGGTGTAATCGCGGCGCATTTTGCTTTCCGCGTCGCGGAGGCGGACGCCGAACTTTCCATTGCGCTCAATCGCAACCAGGCGCATGCCATCGATTTCCAAGGTGTCAGGCGAGCCGGACGTATCGGTCCGCAGCGGTTTGACGGTTCCGGCCAGATCCCGGAATCGAACAGTCTTTCCGTCAAAGAGGAACGCGCCGACTTTCGCGGCGCCGCGGGGCAGGACGACGTCGTTCCCCTCCGCCGCGCCAGCCTTATTCTCTCCCGGAATCAACCAATAGAGACCGGCGACACTGAGCCAGCCGGTGTAGGGAGCCTTCAATCCTGCTTCGTACTTTTTCCGCCACTCTTCTACAGACTGGGTATGCGGGTCGGCGGCCAGCACGAGGAGTTGGCAGGCAACCAGCCAAACAAATCGTGTAACCATAATTCATGGTATGCCTATGCGCACAGTTTTCCTACTTGCCTTGACCGGCGCCTGTTTCGCTCAGGATTTTTCCAAGCTAGCCATCGAAAAGGTGGCGGGCGGTTTCACGTTTACCGAAGGTCCGGTCTGGAGCCGCGACAGTTATCTGCTCTTTTCCGACGTTCCGGAAAACAAGATCTGGCGGCTTACAAGCGAAGGAAAATCGGTTTATCGCGAAGCCTCCAACGGCGCCAACGGCAATACCTTCGACTCCCAGGGCCGTCTTTATTCGTGCGAGTCGCGATCCCGGCGCGTGACGCGCTCCGATAAAAAAGGCGCGATTGAAGTGCTTGCCGATAAGTTCGAGGGAAAGCGCTTGAATGCGCCCAATGACATTGTGGTCCGCAAGGACGGACATGTGTATTTCACCGATCCGGCTTTCGGCGCGCAGGCCGATACCCGCGAACTCGACTTCTACGGTATATACCACTTGCCGCCGAAAGGCCCGCTGGAACTCGTCGCCAAGACGCCTGGCCGTCCCAATGGCATCGCTTTCTCGCCGAACGGCAGGCTGCTGTACGTGGCTGATTCCGATGAACGGATTATCCGCGTTTTTGATGTCGCGTCCACCGGCAAAGCCACCAATGGCCGGACGTTGATTTCCAAGATCGACGGCCCGCCGGATGGCATCCGGACCGATGAGAAAGGAAATATTTGGGTGACGTGCAATAACGTGGCGGTGTACGCCGCCGATGGGAAGTTTATCGACAAGATCGACTTCCCCGAAACGCCGCGAAACCTGACGTTCGGCGACAACGACCTTTCCACTCTTTACGTCACCGCGCTGAAGACGGTTTACCGGGTGCGCGTCGACGTTAAGGGGTCGGTGCAATATTGAGCGAGGATGACCGGCGGTATCCGCCCCGCCCGATTTTGGGCGTCGGCGCATTGATCATTGAAGGGGATCGCATTTTGCTGGTCCAGCGAGGCAAACAACCGCTACAAGGCTATTGGTCGCTGCCCGGCGGCGCGGTGGAGACGGGCGAACTGTTGAAAGCCGCTATCGCTCGCGAGGTTCTGGAAGAGACCGGACTGACGGTGGAAGTGGGCGAGATGGCCGAGGTATTCGAGCGCCTGATGCCGGATGCGAGCGGCGCCGCGGAATACCATTATGTCCTGCTCGATTACCTATGCCGCGTGGTCTCCGGCACGCCTTCCGCCGGTGACGATTCCTGCGCGGTGGCGTGGGTGGGGCGGCAGGATCTGCACACGCTACCCATCACACCGGGTACCCTGGAAGTAATCGAACGCGTGTTCGAGCGTTATGGAAACCAGCAGTCTTGAGTTGTTAGAGTACGCCGAACTGAAGGCGATTATCGGGCGGCAGATCAGTTCCAATCCGGCCCGCCGGATTCTGGAGGAACTCACGCCGACTACCGATGCCGCGGCGCTGAACGAGGCGCATCGCGAGACCGCCGAAGCCGTGAACCTGCTGGACGAAGCGGCGGGGCAGAAGAACGTCAATATCCGGTTTTCCGGGTTGCCGGAGATCGATCAGGGCCTGGGGCGGATTGGGATTGAAGGCGCGTCACTGGACGGCAAAGAGATTTACGATCTGCTGCAGTGGCTGGATCGGGCGGCGGAGTTGCGCTCCTCCATTACCAAAGCGGGGGACCGCTATCCGCTGCTTTTGAAACGGGCCGGACAATTGGCGGATCTGCGCCCGGTATTACGTTCCATTGCCGGCAAACTGCATCCGAACGGGACACTTACCGACCAAGCCAGCGTCGCGTTGGAACGGATTCGCCGGGCGATGGATCGCCAGCGGGACCAGATTCAGCATTCGCTTGAAAAGTTTTTGCGGCTTCATAAGGACGATGGCGTCCTGCAGGACGATTTCGTCACGATTCGTTCCGACCGTTTCGTGATCCCGCTGGTCGCCGGGCAGCGCTCGAAAATTCCCGGGGTGATTCATGCGTCGAGCGGCACCGGAGCGACGCTGTTCGTGGAGCCGATGGAAACGGTGTCGCTGAACAACGAGCTTGTCCGGCTGACGGATGAAGAGATGCGCGAGAGCCATCGCATTCTGCGCGAACTAACGGAGACGCTTCGCGAGCATTCGGGGGCGATCCGGACGACGGTGGCGGCGATGGGGATGTTGGAATTCACGTTCGCGAAGGCACGATTTGGCAAGCAGTTTCGGTGCGTGGTACCCACCTTTGGAGAGCGGCTGCACTTGGATGCCGCGCGTCATCCGATTCTGGAGGACGTGCTTCGCCGCGAGGGTAATTCGGTCGTTCCGGTGGGCTTCACGATGGACCGGATCCGCCGGACGCTTCTGATCACCGGCCCCAATACCGGCGGCAAAACGGTCACGATGAAGACGGCCGGACTGCTATCGCTGATGGCGCAGTCCGGCATTCCCGTTCCTTGCGAGGAGGCCGAATTCCCGATTTTTCAGCAGGTTCTGGCGGACATCGGAGACAACCAATCGATTGCAGAGAGCTTGAGCAGCTTTTCGAGTCACGTGCGGCAGCTCAGTTTCATGCTGAAGGCGGCTACGCCGGATTCGTTGGTGCTGCTGGACGAGCTGGGGCGGGCGACGGATCCGGAAGAGGGCGGCGCGTTGGGCGTGGCGGTGTTAGAGAAGTTCCGCGAGTACGGCGCGTTCACGTTGGCGTCGACGCATTTGATGCCTCTGAAGGTTTGGGGCGCGACGACGGAGGGCGTGGTACAGGCATCGATGGGCTTCAACGAAGCTGAATTTACGCCGTCATATTTGCTGTTGACGGGCGCACCGGGGCGTTCCGCGGGGCTTGCCATCGCGTCGAAGCTCGGCTTGCCGAAGTCGCTGATCGAACGGGCGAGGCAGGCGATGTCGACGAACGAACGCGACATCGCCGGTTTCCTGAGCGAACTCCATCGGCGCCTGGATGAAGTGAAGGCGAAGCAGCTATCGCTTACCGAAGAACGGGTTCGTCTGGAGCGGGAGACGCTGCGGCAGCGGGAAGAGCTCCGGAAGGCCGAGGAGGCGAAACGCCTGGAGATGCAGCGCAAGGCGGAAACCGCGCTGGCGGCGTTTGAAAAGCAGGCGAAGGAGACTTTGGAGAGCATTCAGCAGTCCGGCGGCACCAGCCGGAAGGCCGCCGATATCGCCGTCCGCAAAGTGATCAAAGCGCAGACGGATTTCAAGATCGAGGTGCAACAGGCCGTGGCGGCGCCGGTGGCGGAGAAGCGGGCGACGCTGATTGTCGACGAGGGCAACCGGGTGCGGATCAGTGGCATTCGCGAACCGGCGCGAATTCGGAAGCTGTTGCCGAATGGAATGGTGGACGTCGAGATCGGCATCATGAAGATGCGCGTGCCTTATTCCGATATCACAGAACTCCTGCCCGATGGCCCTACCGGTCCGAAGCTTCCTTCCGGCGTGACCTTCCAGGCCGGACCGACGTGGGATACGGTGACGAAGGAGATCAACATTATCGGACAGCGGGCGGAGGAGGCGTGTGATGCGGTGGAGAAGTTTATCGACAACGCATCGCTGGCCAGCGTTGACCGCGTTCGAATTGTCCATGGCCATGGCATGGGAATTCTGAAACGGGCGGTGAGCGAGCTGCTGAAACGCAGCCCGCTGGTGACCAAGCATTATCCGGCGACGCCCGTCGAGGGCGGCAACGGGGCGACGATTGCCGAGTTGAAAGAGTTCTAAACGGTCGCCAGGACTTCTTCCGCATGGCCGTCGGGGTTGACGGTTGTGAAGACCTTGCGAATCATCCCCTCGGGGCAGATCAGAAACGTGGTGCGATCAACACCCATGGAAGTTTTCCCGTCCCGAATCTTTTCCTTCCAAACGCCGTAGGCTTCGGCGACGACATGATCCTGGTCGGCCAGTAATTTAAAAGGAAGGTCCAAATCTTTCTTGAACTTCAACTGGTCGGCTTCTCCGTCCGGAGAGATACCGACGATGACGGCGCCTTTCGCCTCGAAATCAGGCGCCTGGTCCCGGAATTCCTTGGATTCAAGGGTGCATCCGCCGGTTCCGGCCTTCGGGTAGAAATACAACACGACTGACTTCCCCAGGAGCGAGGAGAGGGAAAACGGATTGCCGCTTTCGTCGTTCAAATTGATGTCGGGAGCTTTGCTGCCTTCAGAGAGTTCCATACATACTGGAGACTCGCTGGAGGTCTGCCGTTTCATCAATATCGAGTGAAGTTGGGCCCGGGCCTGGCGGCAGGCCCGCTGCCGTATCGGATAGGGACGCCAGGCACGTCTCCGCGAAGAATTAACATCCGCGTCCGGCCTTCCGCTAAACCGTTTCGCATGGTATGAATCATACGCCCACGGAGGTCTCCGTCAACTTGCAGCCGGTGTGTAACTGCTAAACCGGACCATGCATCTATTACAGTGTCGGTATGCAGTTCAACGTCGGAGGAAAGGCGGTTAGCCGCTTTAACCAAACGGTGAACTATACCGACACCTTCTGTTCATACATTCGTGCCGCTTCTTCAGCGCCGAGCGTGGCCGCCAGCCGGGTCTTGACGCGGCCGGGAATTGGAGCCTCGGCAAAACGGCAATGGCGGGGAGCATCGCCGCAATTGTAGAATAGTAGGAGAATTCTCATTCGGTTAGGAGATTGTATTCCCATGAAACTTTCCAAGCGCATTTCTGCCATTGGCTGCGGCGCGGTATTATTTGGCTCCCTCGCCTTCGGCGCGGACAAGAAAGGCGACGCGAAAAAGGGACAGGAAGTTTTTGAAAACTCCGCCTGCATGGGTTGCCACAACACCGATAGCGATGAAAAGCGTGGCAACGCGCCGGCGTTGAAGGGGCTATTCAAGCGGGAAGGGCTGACCGAGGAAAAGGTCCTGGACAAGATCAATAAAGGCGGGAATGGAATGCCGCCGTACGATGAGCAGCTTGAGCCGGCCCAAAAGGTCGACCTGATCGCTTACCTCAAGACGATCTAAATTTGACGCGGGCCCGAAGCGTCGGTTATCCTGACAGAAGTGGCGGCATTGCGCCGCCGCTTCTGTCTTACTGCGTCCCCATCGTCTAGTCCGGCCTAGGACACCGCCCTTTCACGGCGTTAACGGGGGTTCGAATCCCCCTGGGGACGCCATTACTTTTTAGACAATTCCTTTCCTAGGCTCCAGCGCTGACTTTTCGTTTCAGGCGCAGGAAGTCGAAGTACTTAAAACTCCGGCTCTCGCTGGGAGAAGGCGATGAGCAACCAGGTCCGGCGCGTCGTACACGAGGCCAGGGCTGAGATACATTCCTTAGTCGATCCCCTCCGGCACGGTTCCGCCGCGCCATTCGCCGGACCCTCGAAAGAGTTTCAACCCGGGAGCGGATCGGCGCCGTGAGCGCCATTGCGGCGGCCAGAATCGACGCCGTAAAGAGCAGCCACTTACGCATGCACGTACTATATCGCGGACCAAATTAAGGCTTTTTCCCGATGTACGTATGCAAAGAAGCTTTCGATGATAGGCATATGCGGAATACTGCCGTCATTTTCCTGGCGCTAGGGGTGTGTCTGATGGCGGATGAGCCGCCGCAGAAGATCCTAGTGTTAAAAAGCGGCCAACGGATCATCTACGACGAGATCAGCCGCGAAGGAACAACCTTATTCGTTCGCATCGGTGGCCAATCAGTAATGATCGACGCCGCCGACGTCGCGCCCGCGCCACCCGCTGAACAGGTGAAGGAAGTCGCGCCTATGAACGTCCCCGGCCCGGCGGCGCGATTGATCGGCCCCTACGCCGGCAAGCACAATCTTCGGCCCGAGTTGATTCAAGCGGTGATGGAAGTGGAGTCTGGATATCAAGTGAATGCGCGCAGCCGCGTGGGCGCGATTGGTCTGATGCAACTCATGCCGCAGACAGCTAAGTATCTGAAAGTCAACGCGCACGACCCCGAACAAAATGTCGAAGGCGGCGCGCGGCTGCTCGATACCCTAGTAAAGCGATATGAGTCCCGGCGTAACGGTCTGGCGCTTGCGTTAGCCGCCTACAATGCCGGCCCCGGAGCGGTCGACCGCTTTGGCGGCGTTCCTCCCTTCAAGGAGACGCGTCAGTATGTTGTAAAGGTGATCCGCCGGTTTAAAGAACTCGTCAAAGAGCCTTAACGGGCAAAGGAGCCCCTTGACCCGTTATCCTGGAAGTTCTCCATGGCAAAGATTGAACGGGCCCTGCTAAGCCTAACCGACAAGTCCGGGGCAGTTGAATTCGCCCGCGGCCTCCGTGAACTTGATATCGACCTTATTTCTACCGGCGGTACCGCGAAACTTCTCAAGGACGCTGGGATTCCGGTCTATGATGTCAGTGAAGTGACGCACTTTCCCGAAATGCTCGACGGGCGGGTAAAGACCATCCACCCCAACATAGCGGGCGGTATTCTCGCCATGCGCTCCAAACCGGAACACATGGAGGCGCTTGAACAACACGCCATTCCCACAATCGATCTTGTCGTCGTGAACCTGTACGCATTTGAAAAAATTGCCGCCAACAAAGATGCGACCGTCGCTGAGCTGATCGAAAATATCGATATCGGCGGCCCTACGATGATCCGCGCGGCCGCCAAAAACTGGCAGGACGTCGCTGTCGTTACGAATCCAGCCGATTATCCGGCGCTGCTGGCCGAATGCAAGGCCAATGGCGGATCGCTCTCTCGCGCGACCCATTGGAATCTCGCGGTCAAGGCCTTTCATATGACTGCCGCCTATGACCGAGCCATCTCCAATCGCCTCGCCGATATTACCGCGGAGGGCGGCGGGTTCAACGATGTCCAACTCGATCTGCCCCGCACGCTCGACCTCCGGGTTCCCCGCGTTCTGGATATGCGTTATGGCGAGAATCCTCATCAGAAGGCGGCTCTATACGCCGCTGGTTCTTCAGGTGTTGCGGGCGGTGAGCAGCTCCAGGGCAAAGAACTCAGCTACAACAATCTGGTCGATCTCGATGCGGCATGGCAGCTCGTCTGCGAGTTTAGTGAGCCCGCGAGCGTAATCGTGAAGCACACTAATCCCTGCGGCTGCGCCGAGCAAGCCACGCTGGCCGGCAGCTATCGTATGGCTTTCGACGCCGACCCCGTTTCCGCATTCGGCGGCGTACTGGCATTCAATCGAAGTGTCGATGCCGAAACCGCCATGGAGATCGTTAAGACGTTTATCGAGGCCATCGCCGCTCCAGGATTTGACGCGGCCGCTCTTGAAATTCTGGCGGCAAAGAAGAATCTTCGCCTTGTAAAAGTGAAGACCGTAGAGGACGCTTTCATCGTCAAAGGCATTAGCGGCGGGTTCCTGGTTCAAACTCCGGATAACGCCAAACTCGATCGCGCGGCGGCGAGAGTCGTCACCGAGCGCCAGCCGACGGAAGAGGAATGGCGCGGGCTTGCTTTCAGCTGGAAGGTCGTCAAGCATGTTAAATCGAACGCCATCGTTTATGCCCGGGAAGGGCAGTTGCTATCGGCCGGCGCCGGACAGATGAGCCGCGTCTTTTCCGTAGAGATCGGCGCGAAGAAGAGCGTTCTGCCGCTGGCAGGATGCGTTCTGGCCTCCGATGCGTTTTTCCCGTTTCCCGACGGTCTGGAGGGAGCCGTCGCCCACGGAGTTACGGCTGTCATTCAGCCCGGCGGATCGGTGAAAGATGCGGATGTAATGGCCGCCGCGAATCGCTTGGGCGTCGCCATGGTTTTCACCGGCGTTCGCCATTTCCGCCATTGAGAATCCGATGCAGCAAGAACCTCGCCGCATTCCGGGCCGTTACGTCGTCTACTTCATCATTGTATTCGCGATCTTTTGCGCGGCTTTCGCAACTTGGGGCATTCGTGCCATGAAGAAATTGCCACGGCCGCCTGGGAAGACCGGTCAGTCGCCCTTCGGTTGATCATTTTTCGTATCGCGTTTGCGGCAGTATCCGCGGCCGAGACGGCCCTCCCGACTTCGGGCGACGGCATCTTGATTCGGATACTGTCACGAATCTCGAAGGGCTTACGCCGCGGCGGCGAACCTTTTCAACCTTTTCGGAATAGCCGCGAACCCCATTTGCGATTTTGGGGCCGGTCCCGAATCATACTTTGCTTACGGCATGGTTACGGTGGGTACTACCGGTTACGTTATGTTCGGCCCCTTGGCCTGAGACAACCGCCGTCGAGTAATTGGGCAGCTTCCCTGTGCGTGCCGCGGCGCCGGACGGAGTTCCCGAGCGCGCCTCCTTTTAAGGAAAACGCGCACAACGGACACGCTTCGGCACGGCGAGATGGGCGAGTTCCTCGCCCGTTGGCGCCGTGCCTGCGCGGCCTGTGCGCTTTTGAAGAACCGCGCACAACGGACACGCCGGACGTTAGGGAATTGGTGGTTTCCGGGTTGATTGGAGCCGCGTCCGGCGGCCTGTGCGCTTATAAGACGATCGGCGTCGGCATTGTCGATTTGCAGGCGACGGAAGCTAGCGCGCGGCCGCGAGCCGTTTCCGGAATCCATCTCGTTCCGCGACCAGGGCCGGCACCATCAGTCCCTCTTTTTCCATTGCCGCCCATTCGGCATCCGAGCGTTCCAGCAACTCTTTCGAACGAGCAGGTATGTAGCGGGCCACAGTTTCAAATGCTTTGGCCACCAGCGAACGCACCCGCGGCTCCTTCGAGCGCGTAAAAACTCCGGCTTGCGCATGCCGCTCCAAATCGATGGCAGACTGAACGGCGGCTTCTGTCCGGCCCGCGCTCTCATTCATTTCCGGCAGCACCATGAAGCATTCTAAGATCAGCCGAGACGTAATCGTGTCTCGCGGGTCTGCCTTTAGAATTATCCGTGCTTGCCTGACCGCTTCATTCGTGTGGCTGACGGCTTTGTCCCACTGTTTCGAACTTGCATACATCTCTCCGAATTGAAAAACGAGAGAGGCCAGGTTCTGGGCCAATCGTGCGTTGCCGGGATCGTCCTGAATCAGACTTTCCAACAGTTGGCGGGCTTCGGTCATCGCACGAAGGCCGGCCGGCGCATCTCCCGCTGAAAGTAGAGTGTTTCCATACCGCAACAGACCGAACGACAGATCGACCTGTGCCTTTTTATCGCTACGATCGACCGATACCAGCCAACGTGCCTTCTCGACGACACGTTCATAGATTGCCGCCGCCTCTTTGAATCGGCCCAGGTTGATCATGTGCGAATTGCCCAGCGTATCGCCCACATGGCTCATCGCAATCATGACGGTACGCTGCGTGGCGACATCGTCTTTCTTCATTGAAGCGAGGCGCTCCTGCATGGCAAGGCTTTTCTGGTAAGCCGCCAGCGCTTCCCCGGTCTTCCCCATGCGCGCCTTCACCATTCCCAAAGTGGCGTAACTCGAGCCGAGTTCTCCCAGCCCGGCGCGGCTTCCAACGCCGATAAAGTTCAACTCCTCGCGGATCTGCACCGCCCGTTCCGTGCTCCGCAGTCCTTCTTCGACGCCAATGATAGCCACCATTCGCCCCAACTGATCGTGGCCCCGCGCAAGCATTCGCATCACATCCACATTGCCCGGAGCGGACTTCAAGAACTCTTCACCGTGGAGGATGGATCGTTGGAACGATTCAATCGCGCCTTTCGATTCGTTTCCCACACGTTGGACCGAACCGAGCTTATAGAGCGCCGTTTGCAGTGCCGGGCGGCCAGACGGTGTTTGCCCTTCGTCGTGCCAGGCACGATCGAGAAGCTGGACGCTCTTGCGGTAACTCTCCAACGCGCCCTTCGTATCGCCCAGGTTGCTCTCTAACGGGTTACCCTGCACATCGCCCACACGTTGGTAAGCAATCCCCACTTCTCTGGCTAATTGAGAGTCGTTCGCCGAGTCCTTCGAGAGGGCCTCCAAATACTGCAATCCCTTCTCCACTACCAGTTTCCGGGCCGTCGTACTGCCGGGCAGCGACTCGATGGCGTCGTGAAACTCGAACAAAAATTCGTTGGAAAGATGGCGGACTTCCTGAAATCGTCGCTTGGTCGCCTCCACTTGACGCCACAGCAGGAAGGTCGTGCCTGAAAGAAGCAGTATTGCCGCGGTCCCCAATACGACCGCCAGCCGATTCCGGCCCAGGAACTTCGATGTCCGGTAGCGAAACGAGTCCGGCCGGGCCTTTACCGGCATGCCGCGGAGATAGGCCCGGATATCCTCGGCGAACTGATCCACGCTCGGATAGCGCCGCTCCCGATCCTTGTGGAGCGCTTTCAAGATGATGTTGTCGAGATCGCCGCGCAGTTCCCGGCTCCGGACGGGTCCGCCGTCTTCCGCGGCGTGGCTCGGCCGAATGGGGGAGGTTTCACAAACGGCACGAGCGATTCCTGCGAGGGACGTCTCTTCGATCCGCTGCGCCTTATGCCCTGTCAACAATTCGTAGAGTATGATCCCCAGCGAATAAACGTCAGTGGCAGTCGTTACCGGCTCCCCGCGTACCTGTTCGGGACTCGCATATTCCGGCGTGAGCATCTGGGCGCCGGCCACGGTCATCGTCTGGTCGCCGGTCTCCGAAAGGACGCGGGCGATACCGAAATCCAAGAGCTTTACTGAACCTGACTTGTCTACCAGAATATTGCCCGGCTTCAAGTCGCGATGCACGATCAGGTTTTGATGCGCGTAGCCTACCGCGGAACAGATATCCAGGAAAAGCAGGAGGCGCTTTTCGAGGCCCAGCAACGCCTCTTTGCAGTGCTGCGTCACCGTGATGCCGTCCTCGACGAACTCCATCACCAGAAACGGCATGCCGTTCGAACCGGTCCCGCCGTCGAGAAGGCGCGCGATATGGGGATGCTCCAGCCGCGCCAGGATCTGCCGTTCCTGTTCGAACCGCCGCAGCACGGATCGCGAGTCCATGCCTCCGCGCAACAGCTTGATGGCCACGTCCTTCTCAAAAGCGGCGTCATCACGGACGGCGCGATAGACGGCGCCCATCCCTCCCCGGCCCAAAAAGCCGGTAATCCGGTACGGTCCCATGCGAGTGCCAATCGCCTTTTCTTCGGTGGCCAGCGCCCAGGCCTCGGCGCCGGAAACCATCGCGCGATCAATTGTAGCGCCCGGATCGGAGTCGGCATCCACCATCGAGCGAACTTCGAGGAGTAGCTCGGGATCTCCGGTGCATTCCCTTTCCAGGAAGGGGTGACGCTCCGGTACAGGAAGATCGAGGGCGGCGTTAAACAGCGCGTCGACGCGCGCAAAACGCTCCGGTGTCATTTTTCGCTCGGGGCGAGTTGCACGCGAATCCACGCCTCGGCGGAGCGGAGATCGCGGCTGACGGTGGCCTTGGACACACCGGTGGCCTCCACGATCTCATCGAGCGTCAGGCCGCCGAAATACTTCATTTCCAGAATCTTCCCCTTGCGCTCGTCCAGCTTCTCGAGAGTCTGCAGTGCTTCCTCGAGTGCGAGGAACGGCGAGTTAATCGAAGGATCGCCAATGTCGATCCCCATGCCGTCGAGGGAAACTTTATTGCCGCCGCCGCGCTTACCGGCGCGGAACTTGCGGGCAGAATCCACCAGCACCTGGCGCATCAAGTGCGCGGCGACGCCGAAGAAGTGTGCGCGATTCTGGAAGTCGGGAATGTCCTGCCCGATCAGGCGGACATAGGCTTCATGGACCAACGCGGTCGGCTGCAGAGTATGGCCGGAGCGTTCGCGGGAGATATAGCTCTCCGCCAACCGCCGCAGTTCTTCGTAGACAACGGGAAGCAGTGCGTCCAGCGCGGCGCGGCTGCCTTCGCGCCATTCGACCAGTAAACGAGTGACCTCTTGCGGCATGGGTACGTGTACGTGAGTTTACCAAATGCGGTGATTTCGATCAGTAAAGATTCCCCCGGCAGAACCGATGATGAGTGCGCCCGACGCTCCTGGTGCATTGTGAAAGAGCGTCGCGGGGCGGATAAACGATTTGACTTGGAGGAAGCCCAGCGACGGATGTCGATCGGGGATTTCACCCGGGCGGTTGGAGTTTATAAACGGGTGGTGAATCAGTCGCCGGCGAATTCGAGTTGGAAGCTGAACTTGGGCATCGCCTTGCAGATGGCAGTGGCCGCGCAGGCAATGCCCCAGGCGGTTCCTGCGCACGCGTTGCTGGCCACGTCTTTGATGCGCTTGGGGCAACCGGGGAAGGCGATCGGGCCGTTGCAGCGATTCGCAGGGGCGGCGGATGCTGGCGGAGGCGTTTTCCAGACGGGTCAACCGAAATTGGCAGTGGGGCAGTTGGCCGCGTTGACTCGGTTGGAACCGAATGACGCCGGCACGTGGTTTGTCCTTGGCCGGGCGGATGAGGCGGCGACGGCCCAAGCGTTTCAGGCCTTGGCGAAGCAGTTTCCGGAGTCGCGGGCGTTTCTGCTGACAACGGCGCTCGTGCGGAAGAAGCAGCAGCGGCTGAAGGCGGCGGCGGCCTTGGAGGAACAGGGTCGATCACGGCCGCCCTGGGCGAGGGCCGATGCGCTGGCGCGGGAGATTGAGACGTTTAGTGACGGCGCGCGATGGGCGTTCACGCAGTTGGGGACTTTGCCGGACAACCCGCAGTTGCACAAGATCAATGCCGAAACGCTACGCGCGCAGGGCCAACATTTGGAAGCGGTGGAGGAGTGGCGCCTCGCGCTGCGGTTCGATCCGAAAGACCGGGATACGGAGCGGGAACTGGCGGCGTCGTTATACGCGGGATCGCCGTATCTGGAGGCGTTGAACACCCTGGAACGGCTGCTGGTGCACGATCCGGAGTCGGTGGCGCTCCACTTTCTGAAAGGCGATTGTCTGCTGCAACAGGGCCAAACAGC
>Ga0105046_10005376_pt1 | contig 20277 bp, 14 predicted proteins | sample MAT03_FD_78385 | JGI IMG/M metagenome (GOLD analysis project Ga0105046, IMG submission 78385) | Freshwater microbial communities from Lake Fryxell liftoff mats and glacier meltwater in Antarctica - MAT-03 (megahit assembly) | ecosystem: Environmental > Aquatic > Freshwater > Ice > Liftoff...
GATGGTTGGCATGATTGGCAGAGCGCAATGGACCGAAGTCAGTTATCGAATCAAAGGTGTGAAGAATTCAGAATCCCGAACGCTGCCATTGAAGGTTGCGTGTTCAGAGAAACGGAAAGAAACGGCAGAATCTGCACGACAATCAATGAGACAGTCGTACGCTGTAAACGTAGCGGTTCAAAGTCGCCTGGGGAGACGACGACATAACCGCTGTAGAAGTAATAAGCACGCAGGGCTGCAAAACAACACGGATATCACCATTCAGCGAAACTCCGCTCGCCATAATTCTGGCTGCAACCGCACGGTCCAGCTGAATAGTGGAAAGTACCGACTTGGCCGTTGTTGCTGACGCTGTTGACGACGCTGACGATGTCTGGTCCGTTGCCTGCCCAAAGGTTGGATTGCAGAGACACACGATGAACGACTGGCCTGCGTGCGACTGAAGCCAGACGGCAATATCTGCGCATTCCAACCGGGAGAGCGTTGCTGCCGAAATTGTGGATGGAAATGAAAGCTGGTTCAGTCCAAGGCTCTGCAAATCGGTGGACGAAACGCCATTCTGCATCCAGTTGACAGCCTGCGACGAACTCCCTGTGGGAGCGACGGCGGAAAACTTGAGTGGAACGAAACTGTCTGCGCTGCCACCAGCAGAATTTGATGAAAGTGTCATCGTGATCTCCGGCAATCCATCTGGACCTTGCACAACAGTGTGTGATTCCGGATTCCATGTGAAATTGTCGAAGCCCTTGCCAGTTTCGATGTTTTGTGACCAAATTCCGCCTGCATTCACCATTGCTGGATCAGAGGAACCTTGATCGACAATACCGAACGGCAACAACGGGATCGTGAGTCGTCCGCCAGGCAGGAATCCAACCGGAGCATGTTCAATACTGGCAGCGGCAGACACACCAATTCGAGCATTCCCTGCGTTTGTCAGTCCGCTGAAGAACATTCGTACCTGATCGTTACCGTGACTCTTCCCGTAGGTAACACGAATTTCGTTTGGAACAGTGGCCACTGGCTGAGTCAATCCGGTATCGCCGGATTGTGTTTCCATGTGGTAATTAAGAAGATCGATATCGCCATCACTGATAATCGCAGCCAGAGACGGATCGCTGGCCTGACAAAGATAATCCATCACGGCATTGCGACTACGAACCGCCCGCCCGTCATTTTCGAAGGGCTGCTGCCATGTTCGCAGCATGTCGTCTGACAAGTAGGCATGACCGCCTGCAATCACAGCCGATTCCGCATGGCGCCGAGCTTCGGTTCTGACACACGACAGCCAGATCACATTGAAGACACCGGCGACAATTAGCAGCATTGCAAGTAGCACCCAGACACTCCACAACATCAGGACCCCTCGACGGGAGCGAAAGACCTGGCGATGACTGTTGGGCAATCTATGATGCAAATTTGGTGATACGGTGTTTCTCATTTCAGAACCTGTATGAGCGACAAGGCTAGCGCCCAATGGCACTTACTTTGCGATTAAAGTAGCCGTCACTCTCCGAGTGGCGAATGCTAAGGGCCGTGTTTTGCGGCCAGCCTCACTCGGAGAGTGAGGTCTACTATGGGAAAGTAAGCGCCACTGGGCTAGCGCCTTGCCGCTCACTTCGTATCCGACAGTTATTTCCGGAGTGATCCTTACAGCGTTCCGGAAACTGCCGGTTGTTGCTTCTGCGTCAGATCATTACTGGTTGCTGGAGCTGCGTCTGTTTGCCATCCGCCGACCGAACCACCGGTGCTCTGAAGTCGTGAGCCGCCTGTGTCACTACCGCTGCCCTGGTAATCCACTCGTTCCCCGTCGCGCCAGTACGATGCTGTGCGACCTGCTCCGTGAAATTGCTCGGTTTTGAAAGGTTTTTTCGCTTTGGGCTCGTCGGTCAACCCAAGCAATTGTTCAACCGTCACACGATCATTTTCCGTCTTGATTTTGATGCCACCAGTTCCAGAACCTGTGGGATTGTACGTCAACGCGATCCGCCCGTTTTGCTGGGCCAGCAACATGATGCGGGCCTGATCTTCGTCGAGTTCAAGTGTGACAGTCTGAGAGGATCCACCACCTTGCAAGCTATTCGATGAACTTCCACTGCGGTTGACAGCAACAACTTTAACACCTTCGAACAGTGTCGCCGTCATCCCTTTGCGATCCGACGAATCAGAACCGCCAGTTGACTGCAGGCGATTTCCCTGCCCGCCATCAGTCGTCATGTAGACATCAACAAACTGCCCCGGCTTAATCATGCTACTGAGAACTGACGTTGCGTCATCGATACTGATCGGAACCGCACGCATACCGTCCTGAATCTGCAGACTCGGATAGTCGCCGACGGAATAGAACATTGAGCCTTGCAATGGAACAGCCGACGGGATTTGCTCCTTAGCGATACGTCCCACCAGAGATTCCAGGCTTCTGATCGTGTCAGGAGCAAGTTTCGCATCGGCACCAACCGGGCCATTGCCGATGTGCTTCATCGTAATCACCGTACCTGGCTCGATTTCGGTGATCGCCATCGGCATCGTTCGAGCTGGAATCGGCGGAGCCTGAACGACTTCAGTCGCCCACAGCTTCTTAAAGAAAAATGTGACCGCCATCAGACAGATAACAGCAAAGGCGACAAGGGTGAGCAACCACGGAGTAAGCTTCACAACAGTTCTCCAGACTAAGTCAGTTCAACACAGGGGGGATGTTCGTTTGTGATGAGATTGTTTGTCGATCAGTTTGGACACCAAACGACGCCTGATCCCTGCACATTCCCTGCACATTCCCTGCGCAGTGACGATTGCAGAATTCCGACTGCAATTTAACTTCAAAACAAGACAAGTGGGCACGGTTGCGAATCTGTAGACCCAATCGCAATACTTTTGATCAATGTATCTGAGTGCCATCTAACTGGCTGGTTCGTTCCATTGCCATCGCAGCATCGCAATTAATGTAGCGATTCGCGACGCTGAAGCCGGTCATCCACAACAAGTCGGGACACGCATTTCGCATCGGAACCTGAACATGAATGTGCCCCAGATCAGATGCGTAGGCACCAGGAGTAATCGTGATGACTGACTGCTGAGCCAATGCTGGCCCCAATAACTGTTCCACGCGAGACTTAATTTCTGTTTCCGCAGTAGTGGATGCAACTCCGCAGATGCTTAACATGCGAGCCCCGTTCTGTGCCGCATTGGCAACCCGGGTCTGCGCTGACATCAGCATGGAGAATTCAACAATGGAAAAAACAAGCAACAGAAAGATCGGCAGAACAAGAACCAGCTCCATTGACAAGATCGCACCTTTGCGATTTGAGGTTTTGGAGCAAAAACATTTCATGGGCCGGACTCACTGATGAATAAACGAACTGATAGACTTTGGAACATCTGCTTGTCTCGATGATCGGCAGAATCTGCCGCTCAATTGAAGCGATCTTCCAGGCGACGCTTTTACCCCTTAGTTCCGAATAATTGCAACGCCAGCACACACCAGGTCGCTAACGCCACAGGCAAAGCAAATGCCATGACTCGACGCTTCTTCCGTTGGTCAGTCGTTTCACCTTTGCCCTTGGCGTTCTTTGACATGTACTGTTCTTTTGTTCGGCGAAGACCTTTCGAAAGCAATCCAAAAGCCACGATCCCGATTGTTCCCGTCGTGACAAAGATCAGACTGATAAACAGGACTTTCAAAACCATCAGCCAGCCGAGCCATGTGCCCAGCGCAGCCATGAGTTTTACGTCTCCACCACCAGCGGTGGCGATCATCCACAAAACAAACAAAACTCCGAATCCCGCCGCAAATCCAAGCAGCGAAACCCAAAGTCCTTCCCAGCCAAAGAATCCCACTTGAAAGACGATTCCCGCCACACACATCGGGGCAGTCATTTTGTTGGGAATCTTCCGAAACCGCAGGTCACTGATCGCTGCCACCAACGTAAACATTCCAACACACAGCAGCAGAACGATTTGAGAGGTAGCTAGATCTTGCATAATTCGACATTTCGGCTGAATTCAGGATGTAGGGACTACGCAGTCACCATGTTTCCACAATTGTTGTATGTGAAAGCACACGACTGAGGTGTAATTTTGTCAAACGGGCACCACAGTTGTTGACGCAAAAGACGCAGCTGCCACGATTGCTACAATGGTCAAGTTCGTTGTCAACGGGATAACGAGTCTCAACTGTACAATTTGCACAATCGTTGAAATCCATACCATGAATTCCATAGCCCAGGCATCGTCCGATCCGCCAACATACCTTTCAGCAGCCATCGACGCCGCGCATGTCGGAGGACGCATTCTTCAGGATTGGATCGGTCGTTTTTCCGTACGAGAAAAGAGCCGCGCCAATCTGGTGACAGAAGCCGATGAAGCGTCACAGTCGGCGATCGTGCAAACTCTGAAAAATCGCTTTCCTCAACATGGTTTCCTGGGCGAAGAAAACCTGAATGAGCGGGATGCCACAACTGAAGCGTTCTGGATTATCGATCCGCTCGACGGCACAACCAACTACGTGCACGGGTTCCCCTACTTCGCTGTTTCTATTGGGCTCTGGATTCGCGATCATATCGAAGTCGCAGTGATCTTCGATCCAACTCGAAACGAAACTTTCGCTGCAGAATTTGGAAAAGGAGCCACGCTGAATGGTCAGCCAATTAAGACCTCCGGCGAAACCGAACTCGAGTCTTCGATGGGAATGGCCAGCCTTCCAGTCGCCACCAATCCTGAAAATCCTGCGGTGAAACGATTCCTGAACGCACTCCCTAAATTGCAAACGGTGCAGCGATCAGGCTCCGCAGCTCTCAATTTGGCGTACGTGGCCAGTGGACGCATCGACTGTTTCTGGTCCAGCAGCCTGCATCCATGGGATGTCACAGCCGGAGCTCTCCTGGTCGCTGAATCCGGCGGGACCATTACAAAGCTCGACGGCAGCAAATTCGACATTTTCGTCCCAGATCTGCTGGCTGCCAGCACTGCGATACTCGGTCGAAAACTCGTAACCACATTGGGTTGAATTTCCTTAACGTCTTCTCCAGACGCCGAATTCCGCGTAGACTATCAGTATGTCGAACGTGCGAATCTTACTTCTGCTGGCAGTTTCACTTACCGGCGTCACCGGTACTGCGGTTCTGCGCGCCCAGGAAAATGGTGCGAACTCCACAGCAGCGCCCCCGGTGGCTTCTAATGCAAAATCAACATTGAACGCCGCTGAGGGCCTGGCCAATGAAGACGTGTTGCTCCGGACTAAATCAGGCGAACTGATCCCGCTGCGAACTCTGCTTGGCAATCGAATCATTGATGAACTGTTGCTGCAAAGTATGGAACAAGTGAGCGTGCCTCGCTACACGATTGCACAACAGGAAGTTTCAGCGGCGGTGGACCAGGATGTTGTCACCATCAAAGTGGTACTTCAGATTCAGCTTCATGTGGCCAAAGAGTGGGTCACCATCCCGATGACATTCGGTGATGTCTTCACGACTCGCATCGATCACAAGTCTGAAGAACCGAACGCACAGGCCGTGCCGACATCTGGCGAACAAAATTCTCGACAGTTGCACTTGTACGGCTCAGGGTTACACACAGTTACGCTGGAAATGATCGGCAAAGCCCGACTGCTGGCCCCTGGCGTGCGACAACTGAACCTGAATCTTCCGTCGGCAACGGCATCGCATGCGGATTTTCAATTCGCGCTCCCGGTGGAACTCCAAAGCATGCCCACGGGTTCCGTAGACAAACCAACGCGAGACGACAAAGGTGTTCATTCAGTCGAGTTTTGGGGGCTTCCACAGTCATTCGGTTTATCGTGGTCTGACGTGGTGCAGCGAGTGGCTCAAAAGTCAGTCATTCAGGTTCAAAATCGCATGAAACTGGATCTGACAACGATTCCCGTCAATCTGACTGGCACTCAATTGTTACAAATCAGCGGAAGTCCAGTCGCCGAATTGCGAGTTACGTTTCCGTCAGGGTTTCAGCCCAAGGAAATCGGCGCACGGAACGCAACTGGCCTTTCGGTGCTGAATAACTGGGAAAAAATCAGTGAAGCTGCCGGGCCGGGAACAGAATCCAATGCCGTATTGACGCTGGTTCGACTCACCGCTGCGACTGAAGGCTCGCTCACGCTGTCGTTTGATCTGGAACTTGCGAATCGCACGTTTCCTCAGGACATCCGCATCGCGCTGCCTTCGATTCAGGACGCCAACGTACAGTCTGGAGACCTGGACATTCTCTTCCCAACGGGACTGTTGGTGCAACAATCGGTTGTGGAGGGTGCTCAGCGAAAACGTGTGACAGCGGAGACAGATCTAAGCGTTGCTGCGACAGCCTTCCGCATGCGTTCGACAGAATCTCAGGTGGTGCTGCATGTTGAAGAAACGGAAGCTCAGTTTGCGGTTTCTCCGGAACTCGAACTTCGACCTGACGCCCAAAACGTCATTATGACAGCCAGATATCCGATCAGCGTGCTGACCGGCGCTTTGCTGGATCTTTCAATCTACTGGCCTGGCTATTCCAGTGGTGAGTGGCAGATCTTACCAGGCTCAACACGACTGATTTCCGGCAAGACCAGCGTACCGCTTTCGCCTCAGGAGTCAGAAACGGAAACCGACGTTTTGCAGATGACGTTTCGTGAACGACAGTCCGGTGAATTCATCGTCGAGTTTCGCGCCTATGCTCCATTGGCAGCCGTCCGTTCTGGCAAGATCCAGTTGCAGTGTCCAGAGATTCAGGGCAGACTCGGACAGCCATTTGTCGTAACGACCATCGAATCGGATCAATACTCGATCCGGCCGATCAGTATGGGAACGGGCAGACCGCTGCCAACTGTTCCACTTCCAGCTCCAGCATCCGCCGTGGCTGTGGAAACGGATCTGCACTCAGAAAGCTGGTTGCATGATGATCCATCGATCCCTGTTCGACTGGAACTTCCCGAACAGGCTCCATCAGTGCGGGCGAATATACGATTGGGAATGCGGCAGCAAGGAGCCGCCATCGAAGTCCGAGAAACAATCAGCTTTGAAATTGAACACCGCGATTTGCCCACATTGTCCCTGAATGTCCCTGCAGAAATCCGCAAACCTACGGTGCGTATTGCAGGCCAGACAGAAGTCCTTCGCGCCACGATTGATTCAGATACACACTGGAGCTTTCGACTGCCGGAAGCAAGACGCGGCAGCCTGACCTTAGAAGTCAACTACATCTGGACACCCGCTTTGTCGGCGGATCCATTGCCGTTGATTCTGCCAGAAGCTGCCGAGATTCAGAGCATAGAAGTCGGGACCGAGTCTGGAAGCGGGCTTACCGTGCTGGATTCAGAAACCTGGCGGCCGGTTTACTCGGAGCGATTCGACGCCGCGTGGTATTCCGGTTCTCCTGTAGCGACCGTTCCTGTTTATTGGCAGCCAAACCAGGGGTTGGTATCCGGGCACAGTCCGGATCTGATTCTTGCAAGGACACAAATTGTTGGCCAGCAACTGCTGACAACCACTTTGGCTGTCTACGAAACGCTTCCCGAAGTGATCCATCTGGAGACTCCGCTGAGCAGCACTCTGCATTCGATCGTGATCGATCAGCAGTCGTTGAACTCCAGCGATGCTCTGCTGAAGAGTCAGGTGCAGCGGAAGGAAAACAAGGAACTTGGCACCTGCCTCTGGCGGATTCAGACGAACGCATTGAGACGTCCCATGACGGCCCCGATATCAGGTGCAACTTCGGACGAACCGCACACCATCGAGCTTCGGGTCAGCGATCGCATACCGCAACGTACATCGCTGTGGCTGTCGGCAAAACTTGATCGCGCAATCATTGTTGGTGAATCACCAACCGTCCCGGTTGTTTGGATTGCCGGGTCTGCAGGCGAATTCCGAACAGCCAGCACTTCAAACAGATTCACGGCTCTGACGCATCAGGGATCCATCAGACTTCCGTGGAATGAAAGTGTTCGATCCAGTTCCGACCGGCAACTGAAAGCCGTTCTATCGCCATACCCGACCGAGATACAGTTGATGGCAATGGACAGAATGGAAAACTGGATGTCGTATTCGGAGCAGCAGGATCTGTTCATAGGCTCTGCCGAATCCGGTGCCATGACCCTCGTTTTGGTTCCGTTCGTCTCATTGCTGCTGCTGAGCGCAATTGTCTGTATTGTCTTCTTTGTCCTGCTGTCTTTACTGCGACGCCTGACAACAATCCTGCCAGTGCTGTTGATTGGATGTTCGTCACTTATCGCATGGCTGATCATTCCAGAATGGACGATCTTGCTCGCACCTTATGTGGCCGTGGGTGTCGTCTGTGGCGTCGTGTCGGTGATCTTCCAGAGATTGGTTTTCGAACGTCGCGGGCGATTTCCAAAGGCGTCTAAAACAGGTGAGTATCAAACAGTGTTCGGATTTTCCGGAATCATGTCTCACGCGGTTACGGATCGTCCCGAATCTGTCGTTCCCGCATTACCTGCAGGCAATCGATCAGACTTAAATGTCAGCTCTTTCATGTAAACTCAAGATGACAGGCTACGTCGTACGGCGCGGCGAACAAATTTTCGAACTCGAAATATTCGTTGAGGTAAGGCACGGAGTTTCATGACAACGCTCTGGCAACTGTTGCTGTTGGCATTACTGCAAAATCCGACCGACACATCGGACAAGGCGAGTGCTGCGCGCGATTTCGAGATGCCTGACGCGGTTGTTGAAATCGTTCCGCTGGATGAACTGGCAAAACGCGTATCCGATAAGCAATATGTGCCGGTGCCTCTCAATCAAGTCGCTGAGCTGATCCGAGAGGATCGGGCTGAAGCTCCAGCGTCGTTACCTCGCATTCGTGAAGCTCGTTATTCGGCCACCCTGAATGCAACTCGACTGGATCAAGCTCAATTGGAATTCGAAACCTACTCAGATTCCACGACTTCCAATTCCGGTCTACTGCTATTGGGCCAGACAAGCCTGCAGCAGCTGAAGATTTTCGATGAACAGGGGCCGATTGAACTAGGTTCTGATTCCAGCCGACGCTTATTTCTGCTTGAGCCAGGCTTTCCAGGAAAACTCACAGGGACGTGGACATCTGATGGTTTGGTTGCCGGCGACGTTGTGACATTTCGTTTGGAATTACCTGCTGCGACAACTTCAAGATTTGAATTGCTGACAAAGCCAGGCATCGTTGTTTCAAGTGCTTCAAGCTTGGTATTGGGGCCTGAAACTGTTCCCGCCACACCGGAAACCAGTGAACTAAAGTCGTGGACGATTCTTCCTGGCGATACGACAAGACTCAACTTCAACTGCCGCGAACAGAAGCCACTTCACTCGATGACCCCAATGCCGTTGATGTTTTTTAATGCAGCCCATGAACTGACCGGGGATATTCTGAAGTCCCGCTGGACAATTGGCCTGCCACCGGAATTGAACGGTCGCTCTCGCCTGACCGCAAGGGTTTCCAATCGTGTCCGCATCGCTGATGTCACGCTGGAAGACAGACGGCCTGTCGAGTGGCAGGTCACGGAAGAAAATGGCCAGCAAACCCTGAGTCTGTTGTTGCCCGAAGCATCTGACTCCGCAACTTTGAATGTCTCCGCAGCTTCAGTCCTGCCCCAGACAGAATCCTGGGACCTGCCGATGCTGTCATTGAGTCATTGGTTCAGCTCGGACGATTCACTGCGTGGACCGATTCTGGTTCCGATCGGGCAGATCAGCGTCGTGCTGCCACGTTCAGTCTATCTTGATGAATGGACACTGGTGGGTATTCAGGAACGCGATATCGTAACCAAGCTGGATCAAAGCCGCGACTACCAGCTCATTCAGTTTCAGCAAGAGGCTTCCGCAATTGCCAGAACATCGTCCAGCGAACCGCGATTGTCTGATTCAGTAGTAACACTTGTGGAACCCGCCGGAAGACTGGCAACCGTGCGATGTCTGGTAAATGTGGCCTGTGAAGGCGAAGGCGCGTCGGTTGTCGAACTGCAATGGCCAATATCGCAGGGTTGGCAGGTCATTGCTGCTCGATATGCATCAAACTCTCGATCGCTGTTTTTTGAATTCCCTCAAAGTGCCCCGGAAGCCGCCACTTCTCCCCTCACGTTACACCTGCCGGAATCCCTGGAACCAGGAGCATCGCGGGTCGTCGAGATCCAGTTACGCCAGTCAGATGCGATCGATGCCCGAACGATTAATCTGCCACTCGGAGAAAACAAGCTCATAGAACGTACGAATTCTGTCGTCGTGTTTCCGCCTGCTCTGACGCTCAGCACCGAGCTTCAACGTCGCTGGAGCGCAGGGCGACGACCACTGACACTCGAAGAAGTACGCAAAACAACGGCGTGGCTTCCTGAATCAAAACTCACGAATGTCGGCGGAGGCAGTGCCGCAAAATTCTTCGCTGCTGGTGGAGCAGAATCGACACCACTCGCCAGGTCGGAAGTCGCAGAGACTTCAAATCAACAGGTTATTGAACTTGAGCATGCAGTCCGAATCGTGGAAGGCCAGATTGTTGAAACCTCGCGCATTGTTCTTCCAGCGAACCACGAATTCGGTGAATCGCTGACATTGCAAATGCCGTCTCAGGCCGCCAATAGTTCACGTTGGTCGCTCGACGGAGAACCAATCCCCGCACGTCGCGGTGACCTGTCTGGAAATGCTTCGCCTGCCGACCATCAACAAACCGCAGATCAGAATGACCATGACTCAAATTGGGAACAATGGACAATCAGCCTCGTCGGCCGCAGATCCTCGATACCAAGCATACTTCGCTGCGAATCACGACAGCCCGCAAGCCAGGAGATCATTGCCACAATTCCAGTCCCGAAATCGGATCTCGCGATCGAAGGCACACTCAGGCTCTTCTCGTCCGAAGAAGGTCAATTGACTGTAACGGACCTGATTCCGGCTGCCGCAGAAAACCCAATCGATGCAACTCAAGACAATCCTTCAACAAACTGGAAACTGCCGACATCGCCGAAAATCGTGCCGCTGGTCCTTAAGCACAATCCGGGCATTCAGTTTGGACAGACGATCGATGTTCATATGTTGCACATGATTGATGAACACTCGGGCGGCCTTAATCAACAAGTCCTCGCGGTCGCCAATGTCAGTCGCAGTGCTGGTCGGGACTCATTGCCGCTTGCTCTGCCGACAGCCATTCGTCCGTTGGTGCTCGTCAACGGCCATCGCGTGCAACTACAGACCACGGCGGCCGGATTTTCGATACCACTGCCAGTATCGTCCGTCGATTGTCAGGTTGTACTAACTTGGAACGAACCAGGAGACAAAGCTGACGACGTTACCGGCAAGCGGGAATTGCCTCGACTGTTTCTTCGCGAGCTTTCCGTGCCTCAGTGTACGCATCATTTGCTGGTTAACCGTCAGCTTGAGCTCCGCGCGCCCGCGGCAGAATTTGCAGCAACCGTTTCAACCGACGTGATGCGCATTCTGGATCGATTGATGACGGTCGCAGAATCATCAGACGGAACATCACGGCGTGTTCCCGTCGCCGACATGCCTGCTGAGATTCGAAGCTTTATTTCTCGCTGGCAGCTTGCCACGACACAGAACTGGGACGAACGCACCATCATTGATTCTGTACAGTCCGGCCTGCCAATCGTCGTGCAGGTGACACAGTTGCGTCGTCGAACAGCAATTTCCGCAGGCATGATATTGTTGCTGGTAGCCTGCTGTATTTTCTTCCGAAACAAAGTGATGGAATACCGCGTAGGCGTGTCGCTGGTTGCATGCGGCTTACTCGGCGTGAGCGTCCTGATGCCGACCTCGATCGCAGAAGCCATGATCACCGGTGCATTCTGGGGATTGTTGGCCGGTTTAACATTCGTGACTGCAACGCGATGGCAATGGCTCCGAACGATCAGCATTGAGCCCCTGGTTCGACTCTCAATGGTTGCGTGGTTGTTGACCCTTCCTGCAGATTTCAGTGCTGCACAAGAATCCGCGAGGCCTGGCATTTTGCCTCAAGGCGAAACGATGGTGACGGCGAAAGCCTTATTGGTCGGTACTGCAGCAGACGCAACTGAAAATGATCCAGATGTTCTACTGCCAGAAACGCCACTCCCCGACAGCGATATCGCGTATGTGAAAGCACCGGTCTTTGAAAAATGGCAAAAGAAACATGCCGCAGAACGAGCGGCTTTACCCGCTGCTGTCGTGAAGTCGCTGCAGATGGAGATCGTAGCGGAATCGGTTGAATCCATAGAGCTGATTCAGAAAATGGAAGTCGCGGCTGTAAGCGGTGACAAACAGTGTCATATCCGTGTTCCGTTGTCTGGCTCCAGACTTGTCATGTGTACGATCAATGGAGAAAAAGTTTTCCCGGTGCCCGATGGTCCCGATGCAATTCTGATTCCGGTACCAGCCTCTTCTCTTTTACCGACTCGCTCGCTGTCAGGTGCCGATGACGGCAAGGACAAGTCAAACTCAACAACGGCCGTCGATGCCTGGCCTTTGGCTGCATTCACGGTACATCAGATTGAATGCCGTTTGCGACCAGTGATCACGCGCCAGACTTCAGGACTGCAGTTCCTTCTGCCTGCCCTGCCCTGCCCTTTTGTGGAAATCAAACTCACAGCACCAGACGGCCTGTTTACCGGAGTTCGCGCGCAGACAGCGGCCGGAGTCGTGCAGTGGAAACCCACCGAAGGAGCCATCCAGTTTAACGGCCTGGCGATGTCTGAAGGAATCGACATTCGATTGTTCCAGACAAATCTCGATAAGGGCAGCCCTCAGCTTGCAACTGTTGAAACGCTGACCATTGCAGAAGTCGTCGCTGAACAACCAATGCTTTCCTGTATATGCCGGTTTACTCGTTGGAATCCGTTGACTCCCGAAGTGCGATACATGGTCCCTCAAGGCTATCAACTGATATCCGCCAGCAGCGTCAATAGTGGAGATTTACTGTGGTCGGTTCAGGATCGCGTCGCCACAATTCTGCTTCCAAACGCAATTGGCAGCGAGTTCATTCTTTCGTTACAGTTGAAGTCGGACGTCGCCTCTCCGTTGCATCAGAGAAGAATTCCCATTGCCGAATTGGGTCAGTTTTCAGACTGTGTCCCGTCGCCAAATCTGGTGCTGGCCGCTCGTGTCAACCCGGTCTTCTCTGTGCTGCCGATTGAAGGCAACCAGATAACGACACTTGCTTTTTCGGATATCCAGCCATCGTGGGGGCAGTGGTTGCAACGCTCCGACAGCGTATTTTCTGTCCCCAGCGGCACGCCCGAATGCATTGTGCATCTGACGGCCCGCAAAAGTCTGAATGAAATTAAAATCAAGCAGAATTTCGCGCTGCGGAATCAACGCATCGACTGGACTTGCCAGATCGATATCGAAACACTCGTGCTTCCCGTATTTCGCCATCGGCTCATGGTCAACTCTGATATCGAAATCACAGACGTACAAGTGAATGCAGGAGAATCCAATCGAAAAGCCTCATGGCATCGTCGCGGCGATCGACTGGTCGTGCAACTTAAAGAAGGAACGATTGGGAGGCATATTCTAAAGATTTCAGGTCGCCAACTTGTGCGGCCCGATGATACTCAAATCGCCCTTCACAGCCCTCACGTGCATGATGCACATGTTCTGGAATCGATCATGGAACTGACCGATCTCGAAGGCTTGGGAATGGAGTTCGAAAAACTGGGAACCGCTGTGCCTACCAATAAGCGAATCGCCACCAGCGATCCACTGCAACCCGGCACGCCTGTTGTACTGCAGATTCTGAACGAGGCCGATCCCGTTGTCCTGCGACGATTGCGGCCGGTGAAGCCGGTTGGCTCCATTGCCGTATTGCGTTCCGCAGATCAGGTTGCCATTATCGTCCATTTATCGCAATGGGCAGGCAGTCTTGGACCTTTGGCAATGAAGTTTCCGGAAGATTCCGCATTCCTTACCGAACCCATGGTTATCGTGGACCACCGACAATTACCACTCATTCGGAATGCCAATGAATTCACCGCCGGACCAGATGTCATCCCGGAACTCTTCAATCAGCCGGATTTTGCAATCGTCTGGAGTGTCGCGATTCCTGAATCTCAGCGCGGCGACAAAGCCGTCACGTTTGGATGGCCCGAAATCTCGGACCGTATAATGTGGACTGAACGCCTTATGATTCCTCTCGAAAACACGACCAACGCATCAAACACTGCCGCCAACGCAACAATTCCTCCATGGCTCAAAGATTTCAGCGCGATAGCCTTTGGTAATGATCTGGCCACCTTGAAGCGGCCAGTTCTTAGGCAGGCCTTTGAATTGCCGGATCCCGGCAAACAATTGACAGTCCCTGTAGATTCAACAATAGAAGAAAAGAAAACCGAAACAGCACGTCCGCTGTTTGCCGTTTCTAATTCGACGCTATGGTCCAATCCAAATCAATCGGCGGTTGGCCAGACAACTCTCGCGGTATTTACTCCTGTGACCCCTGGACGATGCACAATCGCAATTCCGCGCGGAACAGTCGTTACAGAACTGGAAACAACGGAAGCGATTCGCTGGGAAGATACCGCGCGTGAGCGTGTCACCGTAGAACTTACTAAACCAGTAACAATCATCCGTGTGCGCTGGATGAGTACACGAGCGCGCAATGGCTTTGCTTCAACAACACTTGAATTCGCCGTACCATTCCCCGTCGAATGTGAAACTGAATGCAGTTTGATACTGGCCAGTTCAGAAGGAGAAAGACCTCAATTTCTGGGAGATGTCGTAACTGTTCCTGAAACAGAACTTGAAGCAACGCTGCTGGCAGAACTCTCTACCGGATTGAGACGTGCCCAGCCTGATGTTTCTGAAGCGGCCACAACACAGGAACCGCTGCTTGACGCAGCAGAACTTGCTGCTCAGTTGGCCGGGGATCGCACAGAATTCCTGAGTGGATTCATTGGCAATTCCAGGTCGTTTGTCGCAAAAGCCATTTGTCTGCCGACGGATAATTCACGAATTCAGGTATTCATTCGCAAGCGACTGCAATGGCAAACTCTGATTTCAATCGCGGCTGGATTTCTTGCTGTTGCCGGAGCGGTCTTTGGTCAAACAATGCGTTCGGCCGTCAGCGAATCAACAACCCGGATTGCCACGCAATCGTCAAGCTTCCAACGATCAGGCAGTAAATCGCAAACCAATGCAAACGGTCAGCTACCAACAGGCGAATCAGCCATCTCAAACACAACACGCCCACCACAAAACTGATCACGCCGCCCAGCAACATCGGTTGCCATGCAACGTCCATGGCGACTTTACCCCGCAGAATTTTAAGCAGTTCCAACAAGGTCGCTCCGCCAATTGCGGGCATCGCAATAAAAAAAGAAAACCTCGCGGCATCTTCACGCTTCAGACCACACACAAGCCCTGCCGCAACAGTACTTCCCGCTCGGGAGATCCCGGGAAGAATCGCAACCGCCTGAAAAACGCCGATGAACCAGGCAGTCCAGACCGGCATCTTATCCAGGTCCAAAGTTCCACTCTGCAGCTTTTGAGCAATCAACAGAAACACGGCCGTCACCAACAAACAGCAACCAGCCGCCATGGTACTGTCAAACGCTGCTTCAATTTGATCTTTAAACAGCAATCCAATCACAGCGACCGGCACCGACGCGACAACGATCATCGCGATCAGGCGAAGATTCTTCCGCAGTTCCAGCAAATCCTTAAAGTAGACAACGGCAATAGAAAGCAGCGTGCCGAAGTGCAACGCCACATTCATCGTCATGCCCTTCAGCCAGTCTGGTAATGGGGTCGATGAAGATTCGCGAATCAACGCCTCGGCAATAACCAAGTGTCCAGAAGAACTAATCGGCAAAAACTCCGCAACGCCCTGCACAACTCCCAGAATTGCCGCATAAACATAGTCCATCTTCAAAATCCGCCCGCTCAGGAAAACAAATCAACGACGCTCAGAATCAGCGGCGGAGTTTGAACGGAGAATTGTTACTAAGCAAGCGAACGCTTTCATATCATTTCATTTCTGCAGCCGGTGCCACCGGTGCCACGGGAATCCGGAATTTTCGAATCACGCCCGTGATGACGCCCATCACTTGTCGCGGTGAGATCATTGAAGTGCCCGAGATCGCTGGAATCAGCTGATTCGTGCCTTCCTGAACGCCGCAAATCACGACAGCATGACGATCATCCATCGCCGCGACGAAGCACCCGGGTTGCGGAGTCGTCTCGCGATTGACGACAATGAAGTCTCCGCTGGCGATGTTCAAAGGTAAAAAGCCATTCCCTTCCACTCGCAGACAGGCAATCTCAGGACCTTCAAAAACGGCTCCAAAAGAAACGAACTCATCCGCACCGACAGACGGCTGGATGGGCCCGGATGTCGCAGCCGTTCCGATTAACGAAACAGACAGCCGATTCTGAGGCGCATCCGAAAGCTGAATCGCACGAGACATGTTTTGCTCGCGGCTAATCAAACCTTTGCGCTCCAGAGCCTTAAGATGGCACATGACCCCGTTTGGAGAACGGATGTTGAACTGCAGCCCTATCTCTCGAACCGTTGGTCCGTAGCCGCGATTAATGATCTTATCGCGAAGAAACTCGTAGATTTCGCGTTGACGCTTGGTCAACGCAATTCGCTTCGTAGAACCTGCCATTCGATTTTTTCCCTGAGCCGCAAAGACGGAGCCATTTGCTTTCGTACCGTCCAGATAGTTTTCTGACATTGAATCTGAGATCGCCCGGATCATGATCAACTCACTTCCACTTAACTTTCGACAATTTGCTAGTTCATTGCTGCATGATTTCGTGAGGGGCCAGCAAAACCTTAGTTCCGTTGCTGCAAACTGGATGCCAGTCAATTAAACGGAGACACAGTCAGATCGAAACTAAGCGAAGTGCGTGGAAACAGGCCAAGACTTCATCAAAAACATGATACAAATGTTCAAAGTGTGCATTGAATGAGAAACGTTCATGCTGCTTCTATCAACACCACTGCCTGAAGTTTCAGTGGTACCTAAAGTCTAATGGGGTTGACGCATGTACTGTATCCAATCGCAACACGATTGCACTCAGATTTTTTGATTTTCTTCTTCGTTTCACCTTAAGTCGCAAGGCATTCCAATTGCTGCCATCACCGGACTCAGATTTGGTGCCAGAAGTCCTCACAGGAAAATTCGGTCGGCAGAGCAAATTTAGACCGTACAGATGCTTCTGCGGCTGAATGTCACGCCACTGGCGATCCAGAACGTTATCGCTATGCCCATCAGGATGTAAAAATCAGACCATGGAAACAAACCGGTCTGAATAATGATAGCCGGTCGATAATACTCCATCACCGACAACCAGGAAACGCTCTTCGCCCAATCCTGAAACTGTGCCAGAAAGTTCAACAAAAACGACGCCAGCATAATCGCAAACACGACGCCGACCGCGCGACCACGTCGATCACTCAACGCCGACAGAAAAAACGCAAAACTGCCAACGGCAAGATAAACGGCGGCAAGATTCACCATCACCATCATTGTATGAATTGCCGACAGTCTCATTTCCGGCTGAACAGTCAACGATGCCGTCAGATGCCCGGCATAACCAAAAGACAAGATACAAACTCCGGAAATCAGCCAGCCAATCGTTTCCGCTGAAAATACTTTCCAACGTGATACCGGCAGACATAACAAAAAGTCAGCCGTGCCTCGATCGATCTCTCCGGCAGGCATGCGAGAGCAATACATCACTTCATGCCCCCACAGCAGCGTCAGTACCGTGGGATGAACCCACAAAAATGCCTGCGAAAGCTGCGACGACATTTGATCGCCAGGATCGACTCCCAGTAACGCCGTAATTAGCGGCTTCACCATTGGCATCTTGTCAAACATCGTATGAATATTGCCCAGAATCTTTGGCAACAGCGCGGTGAGTAATCCCATGATCGCGCAGAGTCCCAAACTGAACCACAACACTGGCCAACGAACTTCCATCCAGATTTTGCTAAGTAAACCGCTCATCACACGATTGTATTCGATTGCCGATTGAAATCGGAAGCAATGTCAATCAGAATCCGATTTTAGATGCTCAATGCTCCCTTGTTCCGAGGCTCCAGCCGCGGAACACACTGCCCCTGAGGCTCCTGCCTCCCTTGTTTTCGCAGCCGCATTCAATTCAGGAGACAGCATGAAACACGTCAATCGCCAGGGTGCAACGTACCACGCTTTCGAAGGTGTCACAAAATCTGGTAAACCGAAATACTTTGCGTCGAAGAAGTCATCCAGTGACGGCGGCTCGCCAATCGATGAGATGCCGGACGGGTTTGAGTTCTTTGAAAATCCCGCCAATGCGACCGTGGTGATTCGCAGGATCAAGGAGTCTGACGTCACAATGTCTGAGTCGAAACTGTTGTCAGAGCTGACCGTTCGCCACTGCGATTGTCCGTGTCGGGTAGTCGTCGAGGGCAATTCGCTGGTCGTCTATGCTGCCCAAGGCTCGAATCTTGGTATCTCACAACTGACGAGCATGTTTGGTGCATCGGTGAGTGAATTGTCCAGATTTGCAAACTACGCCCCTGAACTGAAATTTGATCTCTTCGATCAGCAGCGAAGAACTTTTCTGGCATCTCGTTACTGCCATCGCCGTTCCATGGAAGGCTGGATGCGCCTTAGCCGAATGGACGGTTCACTTTCGGAACTTGCAAAAAAGCTGCTGCCTCATATTGGCAAGGAATCGTTCTTTGAACTCCAATGACGAAGCCCGCGATGATACAAGAACACCAACCCGCTATGATAAACCGACCTCCCCGGAACGCCAGATGAGCCAAAGTGATTAAACGAGGAGATTCAGCATGACGTTGAAAGGTTTCATTTTTGAAACACAGAGGCACGGAGTTCACAGAATGATTTATTACTGAATGATAAACGCACAAGGCGGACATTCATTCGCCAGTTCCCGTGATTGTCCTTGTACAGCTTCAGGCCAGCAAGTTGAAGTCCAGCCTTTAGACTGCTGCGATTCAGTCTGCAAGCCGAGACAATCGCAACTGCCTGGACGCAGGCTAAATGCTGTCCTCCAGCGCTGCGATTCCGCCGATAGAGCCCGAGGATCGCCTTAAAGCTCATAGTACCGGCGGAATAAGACTTCCAACGCTGGTGAACCAATGACGACGTCAGCAAAATTCTGCTCGGCGGCCCAGCGCACGAAAGATGCAGACGAGCCGAGTAGTTCCAGAATGCACGTTCGATGGCGGATCGACGGAGGAACCAGTAGTGCAATCGTTGAAGACATCTGCATCGGCGTTGCGCCTGGCAGATACTTCACATCTACGCCGTTCGGCCACTGTATTCCCGCGGCAGATTGCTGCTCCTGCAACGTCACCACGATTTGTCGAGGTGCCGCCGCCTTCAATGCACTCAACGTCGAGTCTTCCACAATCCGACCGTCACGCACAATTGCGATGCGATCGCAGAGTGTTTCGACTTCGCTGAGCGTATGACTGGAAAACATCACCGTGTGCCCTGCCCCAGCCAGCTCACGCAAACACAGCATCAAGGCATCCTGCATTAATGGATCAAGTCCCGATGTCGGTTCATCCAGAAGTACCAATCGAGGCGAATGCGCCAGTGCCAGCACAATCGCCACCTTTTGGCGATTCCCTCGCGACATTTTTCGCACAACCAGATCTGGTTCCAGCCGAAATCGCTCGGCCAGTTTGAGTCCATCAGGCAGCAGGTCTCGACCATGGATTTTCGAAATCATCCGCAGTCCGCGACGAGTCGTCAGCCATGGATAGAGCCGCACATCGCCCGCCACATAGCCCACGTCTCGCCGAATCGTCGCGCCATCTTTCCAGCAATCCATTCCAAAGAGTTTGGCAGAACCTGAACTGGCTCGCAGCAGCCCCATGAGCACTCGAATCGTCGTCGATTTCCCCGCACCGTTCGGGCCCAGAAATCCAAAGATTTCACCGGGTTTAATCGTCAGATTCACATCACTGATCCCGCGCCGCGATCCGTAGGTGCGGCAGAGGTCTGTGGCAACAATAACCGACATTCAGTTCTTTCAGCATGTACTTGTCGTTGACTCGTCGTTCGCAGGAGCAGAGGAACTTTATGCCAGTGAGACAGCCGATTCAATGTCGAGAGTCTCATGGTGTTCGCCGTTCAGTGGTATTTCAGGCGACCAACGTACCAAGTTTATCGAACTCATGGTTTTGAAGACGTCGCGACAAACGTGCCGAAAGGCGTGCCGCTGAATTTCATTCTACCCCTGTATACCGATGCATCCACCATTCGATCAAATCGCAACTCAGAAAGCAGCCGCAGGAAGAGAAAGATACCTGCGTGGCGAGTGATAAGTTGTCGGCCCCGTTCTAGTTGGACAGCGCCAC